>Ga0126307_10001977_pt1 | contig 13730 bp, 13 predicted proteins | sample Plot28_FD_89955 | JGI IMG/M metagenome (GOLD analysis project Ga0126307, IMG submission 89955) | Serpentine soil microbial communities from UC McLaughlin Reserve, CA, USA - Plot28 | ecosystem: Environmental > Terrestrial > Soil > Grasslands | place: USA: UC McLaughlin Reserve, Lake County...
CATCGGGATGCCGCCGGTGACGCCCGGAGGGGCGGTCCCGACGTACGCGCAGGTGCCGAGCGAGTCCAGCGACCGCACGGCCTGCGTCAGCACCTCCGGGACGCCCGTCGTCTCGAACGCGAAGTCCACGCCGCGGCCGCCGGTGGCCTCGCGGATCGCCTCGACCGGGTCGACGTCCGTGGGCGAGACCAGGTGGGTGGCCCCGAACTCCGCGGCCAGCTGCAGCCGTGAGGCGCGGCGGTTGACCGCGACGATCGTCGTCGCGCCCGCCAGCCGCGCCGCCATGACCCCGCACAGCCCGACCGAGCCGGCGCCGAAGACCGCGACGGAGGAGCCCGGCGGCACCCGCAGCACGTCGAGGATCGTGCCCGCGCGGTCTGCACCCCGCAGGCCAGCGGCCCGGCGATGCGGAGGTCGACGTCGTCGGGCACCTTCACCACGCTGCGGCCGTTGACCACCGCCGCCGTGCCGAAGGAGGACTGGCCGAAGAAGTGGTCCCCGACCGGCCGCCCGGCCGCGTCGGTCGTCGCCACGGAGCCGTCCGGCCGGCGGCAGCCGAACTTGAGGGTGGCGATGGAGTCGCAGTAGGCCGAGCGGCCGGTGCGGCAGTGGGGGCACTCCCCGCAGGACGGGAAGCTCAGGACGACCTTGTCGCCGGGCGCCACACCGCGGACCTCGGAGCCCACCTCCCGCACGACGCCCGCGCCCTCGTGACCGACCACGGCGGGCAGCGACGCCGGCCGCGAGTCGCGCACCAGCAGGTCGGTGTGGCACATGCCCGAGGCGACGACGTCGACGAGGACCTCGTCGGGCCGCGGTCCCTCCAGCTCGACCTGCTCGAGCAGGAAGGGGCCGCCCTGCTCGCGCACGACCGCGCAGGTCGCCGGGGATCGGGTCGTCACTGGGTGGCCGTCAGGCCGCCGTCCAGCGTGAGGATCTGGCCGGTCACGAACGACGAGGCGTCGGAGCAGAAGAACAGCAGCGCGCCGACCAGGTCGTCGGGGTCGGCGATCCGGCGCAGCGGGATGCGGCTCACCAGGTTGTCGTAGAACCCCGGCTGGGCGAGCAACGAGGCCGCCTGTTCCGTGCGGACGAACGTGGGCGAGATGGCGTTGACCCGGATGCCGTGCTTGGCCCACTCGGTCGCGTGCTGCCGGGTGAGGGCGTCCAGCGCCCCCTTCGCGGCGACGTAGGCGGAGTAGCCCGCGTCGATGCCCAACTGGCCGCGCACCGAGCTGATGTTGAGCACCGAGCCGCCGCGGCCGCCGGCGATCATCGCGCGCGCCGCCGCCTGCGAGACGAGCAGCGCCGTCGTCAGGTTGAGGTCGAGGATCCGGTCCCACTCCGGCTGGGGGTACTCCTCGGCCGGGTAGAGGGCGGTGCCGGCGCCGCCGCCGATGCCGTTGACCAGGATGTCGACGCGGCCGAAGGCGTCCAGGGTCTGCTGGATCGCGTCGTCCGCGGCGCTCTTGTCCACCATGTCGCCGGGCAGCACGAGGGCCTCGCCACCGGCGTTCTCGACCGCCTTGCGGGCCTCGGCCAGCCGCTCCTTGGAGCGGCCGATGATGGCGACCTTCGCGCCGACGGCGGCCAGGGCGCCGCAGGTCCTCACCCCCACCCCGCCGGAGCCGCCGGCGACGACGGCGACGCGGTCGGCGAGCGTGAAGCGCTGCAGTTCGTCCGTGCTGGCCTGGGACATGGCGTGCGGGGACCTCCGGGATCGGGGTGGTGGGCGTGTGGGGTCAGCGGACGGGGGCGCGCTTGGCGGTGAACTTGTCCCACAGCGAGGCCGCGTTGAGCGTCTGGATGTGGTCCATCATGTAGCCCTGCCCGACGTCCACCGGGCCGAACTTGTCGCGGAAGTCGACGCGCGCGATCGTCTCCTCGCGCGACCACCCCTTGGCCACCGCCTCGGCGACGGCACTGGTCCACTCGAGCAGGACGGCGCGCTGGGTGGCCAGGTAGGCCGGCGTCGTCACGGGGCCGTGCCCGGGGACGACGGTGTCGACGTCGAGGCCCGCGATCAGGTCGAGGGCGCCCACCCATCCGTCGATGTCCGACGTCATGAGCCAGGTCTGGCACTCGGAGAAGACGGTGTCGCCGGTGAACACGACGCGCTCGTCGGGCACGTAGACGGCGACCTGGCCGGGGGTGTGCCCGGGCGTGTGGAGCAGGTGGAACGTCTTCTCGCCGACCTTCATCTCCAGGTCACCGGTGAAGACGAGGTCACCGGCGTTCGGGTCCTCGTAGTAGGTGTCGCGGTCGGGGACGATGCCGGCCGCGTCGGGGTCGTCGGTCGGGATGGCCTCGAGCGCGTAGGCGAAGGGGTCGAGGTCCGGCGTCGGCACCATGAAGTTGTCGGCGACGCCCCGGTGGTGCACGACCTCGCCGGCCCCCTTGAACCAGTAGTTGCCGAAGATGTGGTCGACGTGGTGCTCGGTGTTGACCACGAACCGGATCGGCCCGTGCTGCTCGGCCTCCTGCCGCATCGCGATCGCCTTCGTCGGCAGCTGCGGGGTGTCGATGACCACGATGCCCGCCGAGGTCACGACGTAGCTGGGATTGCAGCCACGGATCTCGGTGGACGTGAAGACATGGGGCGTCACGCGCTGCACGACGGAACCTCCCTGGTGCGCCGGCGGCCGGGCCCTCCCCGGCGCCACGTCCCGGTGCAACACGATCCGTCAGGTCGGCACTGACCGGTACACGTCAATAATCGATTCTCGATCCACTGCGTGTCAACAGTCTGGCGCCCGCTCTTCCGGCCGGGCGAGGGCTCACGGCGCCTCGGGCAGCAGCTGCAGCCGGACCGAGCGGTCGGCCGAGATCTCGGCCTCCAGGCCGGCCAGCCAGTCCGGCTCGCCGATGTCGGTGCCGGCGACCTCCAGGGCGCAGGCGCGCAGCACGGGGGAGTGGGTGATCGCCACGGTGAACGCGGTGTCGTCGGCCCGGTCGGCGAGACTGCCGGCGAACGCGCGGATGCGGGCGGCCACCGCGGCGGCGTCGTCACCGGGGGGCGAGGTGTGCCGCACCCACCAGCCCACCCGGTCCGGGGCGGTCAGCCACTCGGCGAAGAAGTCGACCTTGGCGACGTCGGCCTCGGTGAAGCCCGGGATCTGCGCGGCGAAGGCGGCCTCGCTGCTCACCATGTCGACGCGGACGCCGGCGAGGTACAGATCGGGGTTGCGCAGCGCGAACGCGACGCCGTCCTCGACCACGTCGGCGCCGGCCTCCCGGGCGCCGCGCGCCACCGCTGCGGCCGTGTCCCGGGTGCGGCGGGTCTCGCCGCTGATCACGCGGATGGCGCCGTCGGCGCGGCCGGCCAGCCGGCGCCCCACGTCGGCCGCGGTCTGCAGCCCCTCCTCGGTCACGGGGACGTCGCCACGGTGCGAGGCGACCTCGCCGTGGCGGAGCAGGAACAGGCGCTGGGTCATGCGGACCTCCGGGGGTGGAACGGGCGCGCCGGGACGCCGCCTCGCGGGCGGCGCCCCGGCGCGTCGGTGCGGTCGGGAAGGGAGTGCTCAGCCGGCGGTCGTGACGCCGCCCGCGGGGACGCCGGCTCCGCGCTGTGCCCACTGCTTCTGGAACAGCTCGAAGACGGCGTCGGCGAACGGGGCGTCGTTGATGTTGTTGTCCATCTCGACGACCTCGATCGACGGGTCGAGCCGGTCCCGGAGGGTGTCCAGCAGTGGCGACACGTCCACGCCGTGCCACTGGCTGCCCTCCTTGAAGTAGTTGTCCAGCCCGTTGCGGGGCAGCGCGACCGCCTTCGGCCCGGGAGAGCGGTTGACGTGGTCGGCGATGTACTCGCCCAGCCGCCGCATCTCGTCCGGCGTCGCGAGCAGCGACGTGATGTTGGGGTTGTGGATGATGATGTTGCGCTCGTCGGTGTCGAACTCCGCCGGGATGGTGTCCCGGGCGCCGAAGTTGAAGCACTCCGCCGCACCGGGGACGACGACCAGCGGGATGCCGGTGCGGATCGCCGCCTCCATCCGCTCGCAGCCCGGGTCGAAGATGCCCTTGTTCCAGTGGTTGATGATCTCCGGCAGGGTGAAGTCGATGAGCGCGTCGATGGCACCGGTGTCGATCAGGTGCTCCATGCCGGCGCCCTCGCCGACGGCGTGGAAGGTGACCACCTCGAAGCCGTTGGTCTCCAGCTGCTCGCGGATGCGCATGACGCCCGGGGTGGTCACGCCGAACATCGAGATCGCGACGAGCGGCTTGCTGGCCTCGGCCTGCGACCTGGTCGCCTCGTAGCCGCGGGCCATGCCGGCCGCCGCGTGGGCGGCGTTGCTCAGCACCTGCTTGGAGATCCGGTTGAGCCCGGCGATGTCGGTGACGGCGTTCATGATCATCATGTCCGAGTGTCCGACGTAGGGCCGCGTGTTGTTCGACCCCATCGTGCTCACGATCAGCTTGGGGACGCCGATGCCGAGGTTCTGCAGCGCGCCGCCGAGCAGGTCGGTGCCGCCCGTACCGCCGAGGCCCATGACGGCGTCGATCCGGCCCTGCTCGACCAGCTCTTCGACGACCGCGCGCAGCCCCTGGCTCATCTTCGTGATGGCCACGTTCCGGCCGCCGGCGCCGCCCTCGACGCCCGAGGCGAAGTCGGCGAGGTCCACGCCGGCCTTGGCGGCCACCTCGGAGGAGGGGATGTCGGGGGGAAAGTAGGGCTGGCCGAGCACGCCGCAGTCGACGACGAGGACGTCGACGTCCGAGGCGAGGAGGGCGTCCTTGACGTAGGCGTACTCGGTGCCCTTCGTGTCGAGGGTGCCGGCGAGGCAGACGACGGGCTTGCGGGACATGGTCACTCCTTCGTGACGGGGGAACGGGAGGTGGTGCGCTCGCCCCGGAGCACGGTGTCGGTGGGGCGGGGTAGTGAGGGCGGGGTGCTCAATCGGCTCGGTCGGGTGCGCTCTGCAGCGCTGTCCAGACCCGCTCGGGGGTCAGGGGCAGATCACGGATGACGACGCCGGTGGCCTCGGCGACGGCGGCGCCCAGTGCGCCCGCGGTGCACAGCAGCGCGCCCTCGCTGATCCCCTTGGAGCCGTACGGGCCGGGACCGTCGTGGTTCTCCACGGCAGCGGTGAGGAGCTCGACCGGGACGTCCTTGAACGTCGGGATCCGGTAGTCGAGCGCGCCGAGGTTGCGGATCCGGCCGTGCTCGTCGAGCAGCAGCTGCTCCATCTGGCTGTGCCCCAGGCCCATGATCGCGGCGCCCTCGTCCTGGGAGACCACCTGCAGCGGATTGAGCTCCGTGCCGACGTCGCTGACGGTCACGTGCCGGGTCAGCAGCAGCTCGCCGGTCTCCCGGTCGACCTCGACCTCGATCGCCGTCGCGTTGAACTCGTAGAAGGCGGCGTCGCCGCCGAGCGGGTGGCTCCCCTTGCCGCGCAGCCGCCGGGTGCCCTGGCCGATGAACTCCCCGCGCAGCGACCCGAGCGCCGTGCGGGCGGCCTCGGGCAGGCTCAGTTCGCCGTCGGGGGTGACCAGCGCCCCGGGGCGCTCCTCGAGCTGCTCGGCGGGGATGCCGGTGGCCTCGGCGTAGAGGTCGAGGACCCGCTGCCGCACGTCGCGGCAGGCCTCCAGCACCGCCGAGCCCATGAACACCGTCGACCGGCTGGCCGACGTCTGCAGGTCGAACGGCACGGTGCCGGTGTCGCCACTGACCACGCTGACCTGGTCGAGCGGCGTCCCGAGCTCGTCGGCGACGATCTGCTGCCAGAGCGTGCGCGCGCCCTGACCCATGTCGGAGGTGCCCGCGTAGACGATGGCGCTGCCGTCGCACAGGAGCCGGACCAGGCTCTGGGAGAGGCCCGACGTGGCGCCGGGCTTGATGCCCACCGCGATGCCGCGGCCGCGGTTCGGGGGCAGCGGCGTTCCCCAGCCGATCAGCTCGGCGGCCTTGTCCAGGCTCTGCCGCCACTCGCCGTCGGCGGTGGCCGCCGACTCGCCGCGGACGAACGCCTCGTCCTTGGCGACCAGGTTGCGGCGGCGGATCTCCAGGCCGTCCAGGCCCAGCAGCCGGGCGCCTGCATCGAGCTGCGACTCCGTCGCCCAGGCCACCTGCGGGCTGCCGAAGCCGCGGAAGGCGGTGCTCGGGGTCGTGTTGGTCATGACCGCCCGGGCGTCGATCCGCACCCCGGGGATGCGGTACGGCCCGGCCGCGACGTAGCTGCCCTTGCCCATGACGCGGGGCGCCACGTCGGCGTAGGCGCCGATCAGGAAGTCGGCCTCGACCAGGTGGAAGGTGAGCTCGCCGTCCTCGGTGAAGCCGGTGCGGGCCCTGATCCGGCAGCCTGCGCGCCGCATGCTCTGGAAGGTCTCCTCCAGCGACAGCACGAGCCGGCAGGGACGCCGGGTGTGCAGCGCGAGGAAGGCCAGCAGCGGCTCCAGCTTCGGGTTCTGCTTGCCGCCGAAGCCGCCTCCGGGGTCGGGGGCGACGACCCGCACCTGGTTCAGGGGCAGCCCGATCACCGAGGCGATCGTGCGCTGCAGGAGGTAGGGGTGCTGGACGGGGGAGTAGACGTCGAGCCCGCCCTGGTCGGTCGGGACGACGACGGTGCCGCCCGGCTCGATCGGGAAGTGCGTGACCATCGGGAAGGTGTAGGTGTCCTCGACGACGACGGCCGAGCGGCCCTCCTCCGCCTCGACGTCGCCCCAGGCGTAGTGCGCCTCCTCCAGGACGTTCGTGTCCGCGAGCGCGTGCCCGGGGCGGACCGACGGCTCCTGCACGAGGTGGGCGCCGGGGGCGAGAGCGGCGTCCAGGGTGTAGACGCCCGGCAGCTCCCGGTGGTCGACCCGCACGGCGCGGGCGGCGGCCTGCGCGGCGTCCAGGGTCTCGGCGACGACCGCCGCGACCGGCTCGCCGTGGTAGTTGACCCGGCCGTCGGCCAGCACGGGGCGGTCGGTGTGGGACACGCCGAACCGCGGCATCGGGGAGGGCAGGTCCGCCGGCGTCACCACGTCGACCACGCCGGGGATCGCCCGGGCGGCCGTGGCGTCGATGCCGAGGATGTCGGCGCAGCCCACCGGCACGGTCACGAGGGCCACCTGCAGCGCCCCGGGGAAACGCAGGTCGGCGACGAAGCGCTGGGCACCGGTGGTCCGGTCGGCGCCGCCGTAGCGGAGGACCGGCCGGCCGACCTGGCCGCCCGGGCCCGGGTCGTCGGAGATGTCGAGCTCGTCCAGGGCCCGTTCCGGAGCCGTCGTCACCGAGCCGCCCCCCGCCGCTCGGCGGTGGCCTGCACCGCACGGACGATGCGCTGGTAGCCGGCGCACCGGCAGAGGTTGCCCGAGAGCGCCTCGCGGATCTCGGCCTCGTCCGGCGACGGGTTGGTCCGCAGCAGGTACTCCGCGGCGACGACCTGGCCGGGGATGCAGAAGCCGCACTGCACGGCGCCGGCGTTGAGGAACTCCTCCTGCAGGTCGGTCAGCCCGTCGGCGGACAGCCCCTCGACGGTGGTGACCTCGTGCCCCTCGGCCTCGACGCACAGGACCAGGCAGGAGTTCACGGCCTTGCCGTCGAGCAGCACCGTGCAGGCGCCGCACTCGCCCTCGGCGCAGCAGCTCTTGGTCCCGGGCAGCCCGACCTCGTCGCGGAGACCGTCGAGCAGGGTGCGGTGCGCCGGGACGGCGACGGTCCGCTCGCTGCCGTTGACGGTCAGCGTGACCGTCTGCAGCGCGTCGTCGACGAGGTGGTCGCTGGTGGTCATGACGCCATCTCCCTGGGGTTGCGGCGGTCCGCCGCGGCGAGGACCGCGCGCGCGGCGAGGACGCGGAGCGTGGCGAGCCGGTACTCGCGGCTGCCCCGGACGTCGGAGATCGGGGTCGCGACCGCCAGCAGCTGGTCGAGGGCCCCGTCGAGGGCGGCGGCGTCGGTCAGCTCGACCGGGCCGGGGGACTCGGCGCGCAGCGGCCGCGGACCGACCGCGCCCATCCCGAGCACCAGCCAGCCGTCGGCACCGACACCGGCTGCGACGCTGACCGTCGCCAGGTCGACCCCCCGGCGGCGGGTGAGCCGGCGGAAGGCGGAGCCGGAGCCCGGGGCGGGTCGGGGCAGGTCGATCCGGGTCACCAGTTCACCGGGCCCGCACAGCGTCCGGCGGGGTCCGAGGAAGAACTCGTCCAGGGAGGCGGTGCGGTCGCCGTCCAGCGACGCGATGGTCACCCGCGCCCCGTGCACGAGCAGCGGGGGAGCGGTGTCGGCGGCCGGGGAGGCGTTGCACGAGTTCGCGACCAGGCTGGCCCGGTTGCGGATCGCCACGGACCCGACGGTCAGCGCCGCCTCGACCAGCGCCGGGTACCACTCCTGGAAGACCGGGTGGGCGACCAGCTCGCCCAGGGTGTAGGTCGCGCCGATCCGGACGCCGTCCTCGGTGACGGCGATCGGCTCGGGCAGGTCGGTGACGCCCTTGAGATCGACGAGCAGCTCCGGCTCCAGGGTGTGGTGCCGCAACCCCACCAGCAGGTCGGTGCCACCGACGAGGGGCCGGCCCCGCTCGCCCGCCTCGGCCAGCGCGGCGAGCGCGTCGGCCCGGGTGGTCGGCCGGTAGTACTGGGGCATCGTTGCCCGTCCTTCCGCCGCAGGTCCGTCAGGGATGGATGATGATCTTGATGGCGCCGCTGGAGCGGTCGTTGAAGACGGCCAGCGCCTTCTCGTATTCCGACAGCGGGAAGGTGTGGGTGATCAGCTCGCCCACCCGCATCCGGCCGCTGGCCACGAACGGGATGACCCGCCGCATCTCGCCGGCCGAGGCGCGGGAGCCGACCAGCTCCAGCTCGTCGAGCACGAGGGGCTGGATGCGGAGCGCGACGTCCTCGGTCGGGATGCCGACCATGGCGCAGCGGCCCCCGCGGCGCAGCATCGCCATGGCCCAGGTGAGAGTGTCGGGCACGCCCGCGCACTCGAGGACGACGTCGGCGCCGAGGCCGCCGGTCCGCTCCCGGACCGCGGCCACCGGGTCTCCGGCGTTGGTGTCCACCGTCTCGAAGCCCAGGGACGCCGCCTTCTCCAGGCGGTAGCCCCGGCCGACCACGATGACCCGGGCGGCGCCGCAGATGAGCGCCGCGTCGCCGGCCAGCATGCCGATCGCCCCCGCGCCGGTGACGACGACGGTGTCGCCGGCCTTGATGTTGCCCCGGCGGGCCACGTGCAGCGCGATGCTCGCCGGGTCGACCACGGCGCCCTCGTCGAAGGACACCTCGTCGGGCAGCCGGAAGATGCACTTCACGTTGTGCACGGCGTAGGTGGCGTCGACGCCCTGGGCGTTGTGCCCGTACTGGGCGTGCAACCCGGGCCGGCCGTAGTTCTCGCAGAGGTTGTACTGGCCCTCGACGCACTTCTGGCACGCCCCGCAGGCGTTGTGACTGGTGCCCGCGACGCGGTCGCCGATCTTCCAGCCGAAGGCGTCGGCGCCCGGGCCGAGCGCCACGATCTCCCCGGCCCACTCGTGACCCGGGGTGAAGGGGAAGGCCGGCGGCCAGAAGCCGGGGTAGTCGCCGTGGATGAGGTGCGCGTCCGTGCCGCAGATGGACGTCGCCCGCACGCGCGCGAGCACCTCGTTCGGGCCCGGCTCCGGCACGGGCATCTCCTGGATCTCCAGGACGTTCGGCTCCAGTACCACCAGGCCTTGCATCGTCTCGGTCAATCCGTCTCCCACTGGTTCGCGATGGTGCGGGTACGGCCCCGCCGTGCGCGGCGCTGCCGGAGCGCGGGCCGTATCACCGATTATCGAAACTAGGGGCCTGCTCCCCGGCCGTCAAGGTCTATCGATAATCGACGGGAACGTGGCGGCGAGCCGGGGTCGGAGGGTTGGGGACGCTCCGGCATCAGGTGCCGGCCTCCTCCTCCTGCGCCTGGAACGGGTCGCCGAGGGTCGCGGGGAAGTGCGTCTGCAGCAGCTCGCTGACCGACAGCTGGTGGGCCCGGGCGGCCTCGGCCGCGGCATCGGCGTCCCGCGCGCGCAGCGCCGCCAGGATCGGCCGGTGCTCCAGCACGATCCCGCGCACGTCGACGTCGGGCAGCGTCAGCGTGATGAAGGTGCGGGCGAACGGGGCCAGCTGGTCGAAGGCCCGTTCGAGGGCGTGGTTCTCCGAGGCCTCGGCGATGAGGTGGTGGAACCGGACATCGGCCGCCGTCACCCTGGAGAAGTCCCCGGCGTCCAGCTGCGTGAGCATCTCCCCGATCAGCCCGTCGAGGTCGTCGAGGGCAGCATCGGGGATGCGCGGGGCCGCCAGCCGGGCGGCGAGGGCGTCGATCTCCGCACGCACCACGCTGACGTCGGCCAGCTCCTTGGCGCTGGGCAGCCGCACCCGGGCTCCGCGGCGCGGGTGGATGGTGATGATGCCGACGGCGGCGAGCTCGCGGAGCCCTTCCCGGACGGGGGACTGGCTGAGCCCCAGCTCCTTGGCGAGCTTGAACTCCACGATCCGCTCGCCCGGCCGGTAGTGCCCCTGGACGATCCGGTCCAGGACCAGCCGCCGCACGGTCGCGGAGAGCAGCTCGCCCCCGAAGTCGGAACTCGAACCGATCTGGCTCATCCCTGTCGCCATCAGGACGTGGACCCTCTCAGGTCGAGGCGGCGCCGCGCCTCCTCCGGAGTGGCGACCTCGCGGTGCAGCAGGCGGGCCAGGGCGGTGATCCGCTCGACCTGAGCGGCGTTGGACTCGGCGAGCTTCCCCGGACCGTCCCACAGGGAGTCCTCGAGCCCCACCCGGGCGTTGCCGCCCAGCGAGAGGGCGATCGACCCGAGCCGGATCTGCGCGGAACCGGCGCCCAGCACCGACCACTCCCACTGGTCGCCGAAGAGGCGCTGCGCCGTCCGGCGCATGTGGGCCAGGTCCTCGAGGTCGGCGCCGGTGCCGCCGAGCAGGCCGAAGACGGTCTGCACGAACAGGGGCGGGCGGACCAGGCCGCGGTCGAGCATGTTCGCGAGGTTGTACAGGTGCGCGGTGTCGTAGCACTCGAACTCGAACCGGGTGCCCTGGTCGCCGCAGAGCTTCAGGATGCGCTCGATGTCGGCGTAGGTGTTCTTGAAGACGACGTCCTTGTTCGCCAGGTGCTGCCGCTCCCACTCGTGCTGGAAGCTGGGGTAGCGGTCGAGCATTGGGAACAGGCCGAAGTTCATCGAGCCCATGTTGAGCGAGGCGAGCTCGGGGGCCAGCTGGACGGCGGGCGCGATGCGCTCGTCGACCGTCATGTGCGGGCTGCCGCCGGTGGTGAGGTTGACGACGACGTCGGAGCCGTCCTTGACGATCGCCAGGACCTCCTTGAACAGCCCGGGATCCTGCACGGGGTGGCCGTCCTGGGGGTCGCGCACGTGCAGGTGGACGATCGCCGCGCCGGCCGCGGCCGCGCCGAGCGCCGCCTCGGCGATCTGCTCGGGGGTGACCGGCAGGGCGGGGGACATGGTCGGCGTGTGGATGGCGCCGGTGGGGGCGCAGGTGATGATCGCCGACTTCGCTTGCTGTGCCATGGGGCCCTCCCCCTACGATGGTTTCTCGATAATCGAGCGTAACGTCGCCGACGTCCGATGGGAACCGCGAGAGGAGACCGTCGTGTCCGCTGACGGTGCGGTGCGTCCTCCGGCTCCGCTCGTCGTCGTCGTCGCGCCGGACAAGTTCAAGGGCTCGCTGAGCGCCGCCGGCGCTGCGGGTGCCCTGGCCCGCGGCCTGCGCCGGGGGATGCCCGGTGTCCGAGTCGTCGAGCACCCGGTCGCCGACGGCGGCGAGGGCACCGTGGAGATGGTGCTCCGGCAGGGCTTCCGCGCGGTGTCGCGCGAGGTGCGCGGCCCCACCGGTGACCCGGTGACCGCCACGTACGCGCTGCGCGGGGATACGGCGGTCGTCGAGATGGCCGCGGCCGCCGGCCTGGACCGGCTGCCGGGCGGGGTTCCGGACGACCGCACCGCTGGGACGGCGTCCACCTACGGCGTCGGTGAGCTGATCGGCGACGCCCTCGACCGGGGAGCGCGCCGCATCGTCCTCGGCGTGGGTGGCAGCGCCACCACGGACGGCGGCTCCGGCATGGCCGTCGCGTTGGGCGCACGCCTCTGGAGCGCGTCCGGGCCGCTCCGCCCGGAGGGTGGGGCGGACCTGCTGACCGCCGAACGGCTCGACCTCGACGGGCTGGACCCGCGGTTGGCGGACGCGAGCGTCGTGGTGGCGTGCGACGTCGACAACCCGCTGACCGGTCCCTCGGGGGCGGCCGCGGTGTACGGGCCGCAGAAGGGCGCGACCGCGCAGACCGTCGAGCTCCTCGACCGGGCGCTCGGCCGGTGGGCCGACGTGGTGGCCACCGCGACCGGCCGGGACCTGCGGGAGCGGCCGGGGGTCGGTGCCGCCGGTGGCCTGGCCTTCGGTGCGGCGGCGCTGCTGGGTGCCGAGATCCGGTCGGGCATCGAGTACCTGCTGGAGCTCAGCGGGTTCGCCGGGGTCGTCGCCGGGGCCGACCTGGTCGTCGTGGGCGAGGGCTCGCTGGACGAGCAGAGCCTGCACGGCAAGGGGCCGGTGGGGGTGGCCGCCGTGGCCGCGCGCGCCGGAGCCCGCGTTGTCGCCGTCGCCGGCCGCAGCAGCGTCGATGCCGGCCGGCTGCGCGGGCTGGGCATAGACGCCATCCGCACCCTCGCCGACCTCGAGCCCGACCCGCGGCGCAGCATGGCGCGCGCCGTCGAGCTCCTGGAGACGACCGCCGAACTCATCGCGGCGGACTGGCTGCTCGACGAGCAGCAGCGCGACCGAACGAGAAAGGGAACCCGTCCCGCATGAGCCTCGAGCCCGACACCCAGGCGGCGACCGCCGATCCCGAGCGCGGCCCGGCGGCACGGCAGCGCCCCGAGGACCTCCTCGCCGCGCTCGCCCTGCCGACCCGCGGCCGGACGTACTCCCTGGCGCTGCCGCGCTTCACCGGGATGCCGCTGTTCGGGGCGCATCCGCCCTTCCAGGTGAGCATGTACCGGACGCCCGCCGGCCTGCGCGGCGACGGCGTGCACCCGTGGGGTCCGGTCAACGAGGTCAACCTCGGCTACATGGCCGAGACCGTCAGCGGCACGGCGCACAGCGGCGCCCACGTCGACGCGCTCGCGCACATGACCATCGGCGACGACGACCACTGGTACGGCGGGGGCAACGCTCGGGAGCACCTCGGCGACCGGGGGCCGAAGCTCGGCGACGGGTCCAAGCTGCCGCCGTTCGTCACCCGGGGTGTCCTGCTCGACGTGCCGGGGTTCCGCGGGCTGGAGGCGCTGCCTGCCCACGAACCGGTGACCGCCGCGGAGCTCCAGGAGGTGGCCGCACACCAGGGCGTTCCGGTCCGCCCCGGCGATGTCGTCCTGATCCGGTCGGGCTACCTGAGCCAGTGGCCCGACCCCGAGGGGCTCGCCCGGCACGTGACGGCCGGTCCCGACATCAGCGCGGCGCGCTGGCTGCTGGAGCAGGGCGTGGTCGCCGTGGGCAGCGACACCGAGACCTTCGAGGTGCAGCCCGCGCCCGACCCCGGCAGCCCGGCCAACCCGCAGCCGGTGCACACCCTCCTGCTCATCGAGAACGGCGTCTATCTGTTCGAGTCGATCTACCTGGAGGAGATCGCGCGCGAGAAGGTCTACGAGTTCCTCTTCCTCGCCCTGCCGCTGAAGATCGAGGGCACGACCGGCTCGATGCTCGACCCCCTCGCCATCGTCTGACAGTCCCGACGCCCGAAGTGCCTGATACCCGCCGACACGGCATCCTGG
>Ga0126307_10001978_pt1 | contig 13729 bp, 17 predicted proteins | sample Plot28_FD_89955 | JGI IMG/M metagenome (GOLD analysis project Ga0126307, IMG submission 89955) | Serpentine soil microbial communities from UC McLaughlin Reserve, CA, USA - Plot28 | ecosystem: Environmental > Terrestrial > Soil > Grasslands | place: USA: UC McLaughlin Reserve, Lake County...
ACGACCTCGTCGAGTACGCGGAGACGCAGACGCCGAACCACGACCCCGACGAGCCATGGGACCCGGTCGTGGACTGGCAGATGATGAGCCGCAACCTCCGGGGCTTCATGAGCCTGTTCCACTCGGACAAGCCGGTGCTCTGCAAGGTGCACGGCTTCTGCGTGGCCGGAGGGACCGACCTCGCGCTCTGCTCGGACCTGCTCGTGATCGCCGACGACGCCCGCATCGGATACCCGCCCGCGCGTGTCTGGGGCGTGCCGACCTCGGCGCTGTGGGCGTTCCGGGTGGGCGATCAGCGCGCCAAGCGGCTGCTCTTCACGGGCGACCTGATCGACGGGCGCACCGCTGAGGAGTGGGGTCTCGCGGTCGAGGCGCCACCGGCGGCCGAGCTCGACGCCCGCTTCGAGGAGCTCCTCGAGCGCGTCGCGCTCACGCCCGTCAACCAGCTCGTGATGATGAAGCTGCTCGTGAACCAGGCGCTCTACTCGCAGGGCCTGCACGCGACCCAGGCACTGGGCGTCTTCTTCGACGGCATCGCGCGGCACACCCCCGAGGGGTACGCGTTCCAGCGCCGCGCGGCCGACGCGGGCTTCAAGGAAGCCGTGCGTGAGCGCGACCAGCCGTACGAGTCGCCACAATCCCCGCCGTGAGATCGCGTATCGCCGCGGATCGCCTCCGCGACCTACAGCGCATCACGGATGCCGCGCTCGCGTATCTGCCGCTCGAGACTCTGCTCGCGGAGCTCCTCACGCGCGTGGTCGCGATCCTAGGAGTGGACACCGCGGCGATCCTGCTGCTGGAGGACGACGACAAGACGCTCGTGGCACGCGCCGCGAGGGGGCTCGAGGAGGAGGTCGAGCGCGGCGTGCGGATCCCCGTCGGCCGAGGCTTCGCAGGGCGGATCGCGGCGACGCGCCAGCCGGTGCACATCCTGAACCTGGACGACTTCGAGGTCGTGAACCCGATCCTCCGCGAGCGCGGGCTGCGCTCGATGCTCGGAGTCCCGCTCCTCGTCGAGGGCGCGGTGCTCGGCGTGCTGCACGTGGGCACCCTGACGGAGCGGGCGTTCGACTCCGACGACGTGGACCTCCTCCAGCGCGCCGGCGACCGCGCCGCGCTCGCCATCAACAGCCGCCTCACGGAGCGCGAGCGCGGGCTCGCGGACGCGCTTCAGCGCAGCCTCATGCCGCGGCTTCCGGCCATGCCGGCGATCTCGCTCGCGGGTCGCTACCTCCCGGCGGCGGCGGCGCGGCTCGGCGGAGACTGGTACGACGCATTTGCGCTGCCGGACGGGCGCGTCGGGATGGCCATCGGGGACGTCGTGGGCCACGGGTTCCACGCGGCGGCAATCATGGGGCAGCTTCGCAGCGGGCTGCGCGCATACGCGATGGACGGCATGACGCCGGGCGAGGTCCTGAACCGGCTGAACCGGCTCCTGCGGCAGCTGGAGCCCGGCCGCACGTCCACGCTCGTCTATCTCGTGCTGGATGCTCACGGCGGGACGCTGGACGTGGCGTCCGCCGGTCATCCGCCCCCGCTGGTGAAGCCGGCCGAGGGCGGGGCGGCCTTCGTCGAGACGACGAGTTCCGTCCCGCTCGGCGCGGCGCGCCACGTGGACTACGACGAGCGTGAGATGCCGCTGACGCCGGGCGCGACGCTGGTGCTCTACACGGACGGCCTGGTGGAGCACCCGGGTGAGCCGCTCGACGCCGGGCTCGAGCGGCTGAGGGAGGTGGTGCAGGCCGGCGAAGAGGACCTCGAGCACCTCGGCGACGGGATCGTCGACGCGCTGCTGCCGGGGGGCGCCCGCGACGACGACGCCGCGCTCCTGATGGTGCGCGCGCTGCCCCTGGGGGACACCCTGGCGGCGGACTTCCCGGCCGAGGTCGAGTCGATCCCGGTCATGCGGCGTCTGCTCACGCGTTGGCTGGGCGAGACCGGCGCGACCGCGGCGGAGCGAGACGACCTCGTGCTGGCGACCGCCGAGGCGGCCGCGAACGCGATCGAGCACGCGTACGGGCTCGCGCCCGGTGTCGTCGAGCTGACCGCATGGAGGTCGAACGGCCTCGTGACCGTGGCGGTGACCGACTTCGGCAGCTGGCGCGCGCCGCGCGGGACCCACCGCGGGCGCGGGCTCATGCTGATGGAGGGGCTGACGGACGGCGTCGAGGTGATCCGGCGCGATCAGGGCACGACCATCGAGCTGACACGGCACGTGGGCGCGAAGGCCGCATGAGCGACGAGTTCGACCCGAGAGTCGAGTACCGGGACTCGGTGGGAGTCGTGAGCCTCGCGGGCGAGGTCGACATGCTCCAGGCAAACGCGCTGCGCAACCTGCTCCTGGGTGTCGTCCGAAACGAGGACCTCGGGCTCGTCGTCGACCTGAGCGACGCCACCTACATCGACAGCGTCGGCGTCAGCCTGCTGTTCGAGCTGGCGGAGCGGCTGGCGGAGCGGCAGCTGCGGCTTGCCGTCGTCCTGCCCGAGGGCGGCCTCGTCGACCGGGTCCTCGCGATCGTGAACCTCGGCTCGGTCGCGGAGGTCGAGCCGACGGTCGACGACGCGCTCGCGGCGATCGACGCGTAGGCGCGGAGGGCTCCGTATGCGGGCGATCCTCGTCGGTGGGACCGGCCCGGTGGGACAGTCGGCGCTGCCGCACCTCCTCGAGGCCGGCCATACGGTGGCGGTCGGGCACTCCGGGGCGCACGAGCCGCCGGGGCTTCCGGAGGTGGAGCATCTGCACGGCTCGCGCGATGAGCTCCTCGCGGCGGGCGGGCCCGTGGAGCGCTGGGCGCCCGAGGCGCTCGTCGACACCTTTACCGGGGGCGCCACCGCGGACAAGGCGCGCGAGCTCGGAGAGGTCGCGGAGCGCTGCGGCGCGCGGCGGATCGTCGCCGTGAGCTCCATGGACGTCTACCGCCACTGCGCCGCCGCCGGCGTGGACGACCACAGCCCGCTCGAGCTCCCACTCGACGCCCTGCCGCTCCCCGAATCGGCTCCGCGCAGGAGGGGGCCCTCCCCGGGCGGGGGCACCCGCCACGACAACGTCGCCGCCGAGGACGCGCTGCACGGAGCCGAGGCGATAACCGTGCTGCGCCCCGGCGCGATCTACGGCCCGTACCTGCACCCGCGCGTCTTCCGCGAGTGGTACCTCGTCGGCATGGTCGCCCGCGGCGAACGTCGGCTCCCTCTCCCGGCGGGCGGGACGCAGGTCTTCCATCGCGCGGCCTGCGAGCGTGTCGGGCGCGCGGTCGCCGCGGCGCTCGAGCGCGCTCCCGGCGGCCTGTGGGCGTGCAACGTGGGCGATCCGCGCGACTTCACCTTCGGCGCGCTCGCCGCGCTGGTCGCCGAGCGCCTCGACTGGTCGTGGGAGCCGGTCGGCGTTCCGTGGGACGAGGGCGACCACCCGTGGAACGTGCGCCATCCCGTCTTCACGGACACCGCGCGCCTGCGTGAGGTCCTCGGCGTGACCGAGCCCGAGCCGGTCGCCGCGACGGCGGCCCAGATCGACTGGCTATGGGAGCACCGCGCCGAGGCGGCGAAGCTACCCGGCTAGTCGCTCGCGTTCGCCCATGCGCCGACCCTACGGGATACTGGGCCGAGCCATGTCCGACGCGAACCTGGCGACCGTGGAGCGTGTGATCGCGGCGGTGAACGCACGTGACGTCGAGTCGTATCTGGCCTGTTGCACACAGGACTTCGAGCTGCATACGCCGCTGGTCGCCGTGGCGGGCGTCTACCAGGGTTCTGCCGGTGTCCGGCGCTTCTTCGCGGATCTCGAGGACGCGGCGCTTGACTACCGCCTCCACGTCGAGCGCCTTCGCGCGGTCGGCGCCGAGCAGGTGCTCGCGTTCGTGGACGTGACCGCGACCGGACGCGCCAGCGGGCTCCCTGCCGGGACGTCCACAACGAACGTCTACGACCTCGTAGACGGGAAGGTTCGGCGCATTCGCATATTCACCGATCGCCGGCAGGGCCTCGAAGCCGTGGGCCTGCGGGAGTAGGCGATCTCGAGGCCGAGCCAAACGGCCGCGATCGGCGCCCCCTCGGGCTGGGAGAGGGCGCCGATCGTCCAGCCGTGCGCTTTTCCTAGCTGCTCGAGGGCGCCATCTCCTGCGCCTGCTTCTGGCCCTCTTCCTTGACGGTCTCGACGGCCTGCTCGGCCACGTGCTTGCCGCGCTCCATGGCCTCCTGACCGGTCTCCTTCGCCTGGTCCTTGAGCTGGTCCGCCATGGGTCCGATCCGCTCGTTCTCCACGCGCGTCGACGGAATCAGCATCCCCGCGAGGAAGCCGACCGCGGTCGCCCCGATCGCGAGGCCGAGCGGATTCTCCTTCGCGATGCCGACCGCCTGTTGGGCGCCCTGCTTCACGTCGCCGCCGCTCGGCGTGGCCTCGGACACGGAGTCCTTCGCGCCCGAGAACGTCGACTTCACGCTCTCGACCTTGTCGGAGACCGCCTCGCGAGCGCGGCCCGGAACGTCGGCCTTGTGGCCGAGCGCCTCCGCCGTGTCGCCCATGCGAGCGCGCGTCTCCTCTATGTCATTCCTGATCTGGCCCGGGTCTTGGCCCATTGCACGTCCTCCTTCACGCTTTCCATTGTCTGTTCCGGGGCGACCGGGGTCGCCTCCTTCACCTTCTGCCTGCCGGTAAGAGCGAGAGCGCCGGCGATCGCCGCATACACGGCCGCAACGATCAGGGCCGCGGCCCAGATCGGCAGCGCGCCGTCCAGCAGCGCGATGAAGAAGCCGGTCAGCGCAAGGAACGCTCCGAGGCCGAACAGCCCGGCCCCGCCGAACATCCCCGCGCCGATCCCGGCCGGCTTTGCCTTTTCGGCGAGCTCGGCCTTCATCAGCTCGATCTCCTGCCGGACCAGCGTCGTCGTCTCGGTGGACAGCTGCTTGAGCAGCTCGCCTGTCGAGCGGTCCGTGAGCTCGTTCTCAGGCGCGGTCATGTCCGCGGCTGGGTCGAGATCAGCGGACCCTCCTCACGGCTGAACTCGCCGCCGCCTCCGAACTCCGCGCGCTCGAAACGCGCGCCGGTCGTCGCCGCGCCCGAGGGCATCGGCTCCGCGGCGAGCGAGTGCGCCTGGCTCGGCGAGCCCTGGCCGTTCGAGACGGACGCCCTGTAGCGCTCGCCGCTCGACGCCTTCAGGAGGCGCGACGCGGCAAGGCCGAGCACGAGTCCGCCGGCCGCGACCGCCCACGGGTTGCGCCGAGCGAAGTCCTCGACGTCGCGCACGAGCTGGTCGCCGTCGGCGTTCTCCAGCCACTGCCCCGCGCTCTGGGCCTTCTCGGCCGCCTGCTCCGCGTAGCGGGCGGGCGTGTCCTTGCCCTGCGTGCGGAGCTGCTCGGCCACTGAGCGGACGTCATCCGCGACCGTGTTGATCTGCTGCCCGGCCTGAGTCGACCGCTGGTCGACCTGCTCCCGGAGCTTTCCCTTCGCCGTGTCGTGCACGGTGGTCCTCCTCCTTTTTGGAAGTTGGTGTCGGTTTGGGGTACCCGGACCGATCTGGCGAACGCAGGCCCGCCGAAGTGGGTTGACCGGGCGCGACGGGGGTACGGAGCGAAGCGGAGCCATGAATCAGCACCGCTACGCCGCCTACAGGTCCCTGGTCTCGGAACTCAACGAGTGGCGCTCCGCCGACGCCCTCGAGGGCGACGCCCACGCGGATCTCTGCGACGCCGCCGAGGGCCTGCTCCTCGCGCGCGCGGGCGTGGAGGCGGAGGAGCCGCTCGCTCGGGCGAGCGCGACCGTGCTGGGGATGCTGGCGCTGGACGAGCTCGACGAGGAGAACGCCTCGTGGCTCCTCGACGCACTCCTCTCCTGCGGGCCGCGCATCGCGCAGCCCGTGAGCGACGCCGCCTAGCGCACGACCCGTGCCGAGGCCAGCGCTCCGCGATGCGCTTCGTGCGGAGGCGGCGCTCGTACTCCTCGACCGAGACGCGCGCCGGGTTGGGGCGATGGACCATCCCGAGCAGGTCGTCGAGGCCGTGCGGCGCGACGACTGTCATGCCGCCGTCAGGCTCCAGCCGGATCCCCACGCAGGCCGCGGTCTCGGGCCAGGTCGCCACGCCGTCGGCGGTCGAGTTGAGCGGCTCGACCTCGTAGCCGAACCGCTTTCGGTACCAGAGGTGCACGGCCGCCTGGTTCTTGGCGTCCCAGGGCGTGCCCGCCCGGCGCTTGGTGAGAGCCCGCGTGACCGCCTCGTCGCGCTCCCGGGCGAGGTCGCTGGAGTCGAAGAAGGCGAGATCCAGGTCGGCGGGCGCGGCCGTCGAGTCGAAGCCGTGCATTTGGCATGACATGCATGCAAAACGCAGACATCGTTCGACCGAAGGCGGCCGAATCGAGCACTACGCGCGCTTTCCGGCCGCCACCAGGTACTCGTGCTCGAAATAGGCGCGCTCGGGCGTGCCGCGGTTCCATTCGTCGCAGAAGGCGTCGAGCGCCTCGTCGAACTCGCCCTCGCGGCCGTCCTTCTCGGCGTTCTTGCGGGCGACGATCGTCGGCCCGTAGTACGCCTTGAAGTGCTCGCCGTAGTCACGAGGCCTCTCGAAGGCGGTGATCTGGAGCATGTCGCGCTCGAGAGTGCCGAACTCGACGCGGTCGCCGAACAGCTCGCGCATGTGGTCCTCGCTGCCCCACAGGGGCGGCGGCTGCGCGCCGGGCGGCGGCGGCGGGGCGAACGGGCCCATCGTCCTGAAGAGCGCACCGATCATCCCTTCGCGCGTCCAGTTCAGCATCCCGACCGTGCCGCCCGGCCGGCACACCCGTACGAGCTCGTCCGCCACGTCCTGGTGACGCGGCGCGAACATCGCGCCGATGGACGACATGACGACGTCGAACGACTCGTCCTCGAAAGGCAGGTTCTCGGCGTCGGCCTCGACCCATTCGAGCTCGACCCCCTCCGCCTCCGCCCGGGCGCGGCCCGCCTCGAACAGCTCCGGCGTGAGGTCGCTCGCGGTGACCTGCGCGCCGGCGTGCGCCGCGGGGATCGACGCGTTGCCGGTGCCGGCGGCCACGTCGAGCACCTTCATCCCGGACGAGATGCCGCACGCCTCGACGAGGCGAGGGCCGAGCGGGAGCAGGAAGGCCTCGACCATCGCCGGGTAGTCGCCCGACGCCCACATGGCGCGATGGCGGGCCTTCAGATCTGAATCGGCGCTGCTGGACGACACGGGCAGAACTCCCTTTCCTTGTTGACGCGCGCACCGTATCCAGGCTGTCGATCCCTGTCCACAGGGCCGCGCGTAGAGTCGGCGCATGCTCGACGAGCTCGTCTGGCAGTCGGTCCAGCTGCCGAGCGGAGCGCTCTGCCTGCAGCAGCCGGAGGAGGCCGCGGAGCTCCCCGACGACGGCGCGGTCGAGTGGGCGCCGCTCGCGCCCTACTGGGCCGTCCTCTGGCGAAGCGGCGTGGCGCTCGCGCGCGAGCTCGACGGCGCCGAGCTGCGTGGACGGCGCGTCGTCGAGCTCGGCTGCGGCCTGGCGGTGCCGAGCATCGCCGCGGCGCGCGCCGGCGCCCTGGTGCTCGCCACGGACGCCGACGCCGATGCGCTCGAGCTCGCCGCCCGGAACGCACGCGCGAACGGAGTGGAGCTCCAGACCGCGACGGCCGACTGGGCCCACCCGGCAGAGCTCGTGAGCCGCGGGCCCTTCGACCTCGTGCTGGCCGCAGACCTCCTGTACGAGCGCGCGAGCGTGGCCCAACTGCTTGCGCTCCTTCCGCGGCTCGCGTCCGAGGCGTGGCTGGCGGACCCCGGCCGCCCGGCCGCCGGAGCGTTCCTCGACGAGGCACGCGGGCGCTGGCACGTGGACACCCGCGAGCGCGGCGTCGTCCAGATCCACTACTTGCGGCTCCAGTAGGTGTTTACCTGAGCACCATGCGCAAGTACCTCGCGTTACTGCCGCTCACCGCCGCCGCCCTGGCGGCGGCTCCCGCCGCTGCCGTCCACGAAAGCCACCATGGCCCGTTCATCGGCACGACGTCCCAGGGCCAGCGTCTCGTCATGCGAACCCCGTCCCACACCCGGATCGGGATCCGCTTCCGCTGGCACGGGACCTGCGAGCAGGGCGGGACCGTCTCGAGAATCGCCCGCCTGACGAACGTGCCGGTGGACGAGAACGGACGTTTCTTCGTGAGGCGCCTCGGCGTTGGGGTGCGCGGCAAGATCGGCTTCGACCCGATGGGCAACCCGGTCTTCCCCGAGCCGTTCAAGTTCGCGAACAACGAGGCGAGGGGACGGCTCCGGGCGTCGCCCGAGTTCGCCGGGAAGGGCATCTGCAGGTCCGGGCTCGTGACCTGGGAGGCGCGCCGCTAGCGGTAGCCGGCGTCGCCCGCAGATGCACCTGCCTCGCCGAGCGCCACCGCGATGCCGCGGCCGCCGCCGCGCGTGGCGCCGCTCACGAGCGCCACCCTGCCCTCGAGCGGCCCGCTCATGCCGGAGTCGTCCCGATTGCCTCGCGCGGGCGGTAGCTCCCGAGCACGATCACGGCCGCGATCACGAAGGCGCCGCCGAGGAGCTGGAGGGACCCGAGCAGCTCGCCGAAGACGAGGAAGGCGAGCACCACGGTGACGACCGGCTCGACGGTCGAGAGGACGGACGCGGTCGTCGGGCCCACGCGCTTCAGGCCGGCGAAGAAGAGGCTGACCGCCGCTACCGTCGAGATCACCGCGATGCCGGCGAGCCAGCCCCACCCCGTGAGCGTGACCTCGCGGGGATGCAGGTCGCCGAGCAGCGCCGAGCCCGCCGACAGGGTCACGGCGGCGCCGCTGCACACGAGCGCCGAGAGCAGCGTTGGGCGGATCCGTCCCGCCACTCCCTGGCTGACGAGGATGTAGGTGGTGTAGACCACCGCAGCGCCGATCGCGAGCGCGGCGCCGGCCGCATCGAGGGCGCCCGCCTTCGCGCTCGCGAGCACGAGCACGAGCCCGCCGGACGCCAGCCCGAGGGCCCCGAGGCGGCGCGCGTCGGCGCGCTCGCGGCCAAGCGCAATGGCGGCGACCGCGACCATCGTGGGGAACGTATAGAGGAGCAGCGACAGGAGCGACGCGTCGATCCGCTCGAGCGCCGCGAAGAAGCATCCCGCCTGGGCCGCGTATCCGAAGGCGCCGAGGCCAAGCGCGATAGCGATGTCCCGGCGCGGCAGCGCGCGGAGCTCGCGAAGCTCGCCGCCGGCCAGCACGAGCCCCCAGAACAGCACGGCGGCGAGAGCGAAGCGGACGGCGAGCAGCGTGCCGACGGTGGTGCCCTCGTCGTAGGCGAGCTTGCCGAAGACCGCCATCGCGCCGAAGCCGGCGGCCGAGGCGACGCACAGGAGTGTGCCGGTGGAGCGCATCGACAGTATGCTCGCGCGGCGAAGCTTCAGCTTCGATTCTGATTTGTTCGTGTTATTCAGTAGAATTTCTTCACGATGTTGGAGCTCCGGCGTCTCCGGCTGCTGCGCGAGCTGAGCGAGCGCGGGACGATCGCCGCGGTGGCGGACGCGCTCCAGTTCACACCATCGGCCGTGTCGCAGCAGCTCTCGATGCTGGAACGCGAGGCCGGAGTGGCGCTCCTCGAGCGAGCCGGCCGCGGGGTGCGCCTGACAGACGCCGGGCTCGTGCTCGCCGGGCATGCGGACGCGCTCCTCGAGCGCGCGGCGGTCGCGGAGGCGGACCTGGCCGCCGCGGCGGGCACGGTCGCCGGTCGCGGGCGGATCGCCGGGTTCGAGTCGGTGGCCCTGCGGCTCGCCATACCGGCGATGGAGTCGCTGGGGCGCGAGGCGCCCGAGCTCCGCTGCGAGCTGCTGGAGCTCGAGCCCGAGGAGGCGCTCCCGGCGCTGGCGCTGGGGGACATCGACCTCGTTCTGGGAGACGAGTGGCAGCACCAGCCGCGCCGCCTCCCCACGGGCGTCCAGCGCCACGAGCTGATGAGCGACCGCGTGCGGATCGTGCTGCCGGCTCGCCATCCCGCGGCGCGCCGCCACCCCGAGGCGCTCCCGCTCGCCGAGCTCGCCGGCGAGCCCTGGACCACCGGTCACGCGGGGCTCGGCTGGGACGAGATGACGCGCCGCACCTGCCAGGAGCTCGGCGGCTTCGACCCCGACGTGCGCCACCGCACGAACGACGCCGCGATCAGCCTCGCGATCGTTGCCCACGGGATGGCCGTGGCGATGCTGCCCGACCTGGCCCTGCCGCCCCGCCGCCCCGGCATCCAGCTGCGCGACATCGCCGACGACCCCATCGACCGCGCGATCTTCGCCGCCACGCGGGCGACCGACGCGGCGCGCCCGTCGACGCAGGCGCTGCTCGCCGCCGTGCGCGCGAAGGTCCCGCGCTAGCGCGCGACGATCCTGAAGGTCCTGCTGCGCTTCGACTTCGCGCGGTTGCCCGCCGCGTCGACCGCGCTGATCACCACGCGGTAGGTGCCGAGGGCGAGGCGCTTCCGGCGGTTCAGGCGGCCCTGGAAGCGGAGCGTGTTCAGCCCGGCCTTCGCGTTTCGGCGGAGGAGGGACGGGCGGACGCTCACGAAGCGGCGGCCGCGCTTTCGCTGGAAGGTGACCCTTACGCGCGCGGGCTCGCTGAGCCGCCAGCGGATTCGCGTCCCCGTGCGCGCCGAGAAGTGCGGCAGCTGCCGTCCTCGGCGCCACCGGCGCGGGAAGACGCTCACGCGGGTGATGCGGGGGGCGGTCACGTCCGGCCCCGACCCCGGCCCGCCGACGGTGATGTTGATCGTTGCCGGCGCCGAGGTCGTCTTCTGGTCGCTACCGGTGTACGTGAAGGTGTCCGTGCCCTGGAAGTTCACGTTCGGCGTGTAGATGACCTTTCCGTCGTTGATCCCACCGAGCACTCCGTGGGACGGAGGTGTGGCGATCTCTGGGTCGGGCGAGTTCTGCTGAAAGGATGGCGGGTCGGGTATGTCGGCGCAGGACAGCTGGATCTGGACGAAGCCGTTGAACGGCACGGAGGCGCTCCCGTTCGAGCACGTCGGCCTGGGGTTGTAGGTCCAGTCGGGATTGCCGTCGAAGCGCCCCGGCACGTCCGTGACGAGACTTGAGAGCGCGTTGCTCTCCAGGTTCTTCACACGGATCTCTCCGGCACCGAAGCCTCCGCGCACGAAAGCAATGTTCGAGTCGTCAGGCGACCAGGCGCACTCGTACTCGTCCCCGCTTTCGGCGATCAGCACAGTGCCGGCGCCGCCCGTGGGCGGGGCCACGGCGATGTCCTTGGTCGTACCCTGCCGCGTGAAGCAGAGGTTGTCGCCATCGGGCGCGAGGGCCGGCTGGTAGTCGTGCGTCGGGCCGGCGACCACGGGCGTGCCGCCGATGATGTGCTGGCTTCCGTCAGCCGGCGCTCGGTAGATGTCGTAGTCGAGCACGAGCGGCGGCCCCATAGCCGCCGAAATGACCTTGCTGTAGAAGATCGTCTGCCCATCCGGGGACCACTGTGGTCGGCTGAACTGCCCGGAGTTGCCGGGGCCGGCGGACGCGGTGTCCGCGACCTGTGTCTCGGCGCCCGTGCCGGCCGCGGACTTCGTGACGATGTCCCAGAAGCCGGGAGCACTTTCCTTCGCATATGCGAGCCGGCTCCCATCCGGCGACCAGGACGGCCGGTCCTCGCGGAGTGATGGCGTGTTCGTGATCTGAATCGGGTTCGTCGCGCTCGGCGGGGTCGTCAGGTCCTGGACGTAGATGTCCCAGGGACCCGCGAAGTTCGCCCCGCGCGCGTAGGCGATCTTCGTACGGTCCGGAGACCAGCTGGCGTGCCGGTGATGGGAGGCGATGTCGCCCGAGAGCCGCAGCGCGCTCCCGCCAGGCCCGCTGAGGAACCAGATCTGAGCGACGCTGTCGCTCAGCGTCGTGGCCCCGTCGTCGCGCCCGGACGTGAACACCAGCGGCCCATTCGGCCCGGGGACCACCACGGCCTGCGCCAATGCGGGAACGATGCCCGTGCCGGCGAGGACTGCGAGGGCCAGTGCGAGTCGCCTCACCGGGCGACCATACCCCAAATGGCATAGGTTCTTCCATATGACTCGCACCCCCGCCCTGACCCGCGGTCCGCTCGTGCTCGCCGTCGTCCTCGCTGGGACCCTCGCGCTGCCCGCCGTCGGGCACGCGGCCACTGCCTTCGGCAGCCGGCTGAACCACGATCCGGCCAACTCCGGCGAATGCATGAGCTTCCCGACTCCGTGCACGATCGCCTCGTTCATCCACCCGACGGACCCGAGCGGCGATCCCAGCTCGGCCGGAGCCCCGGTGGGCGGCGTGATCACGAAGTTCCGGATCCGCGGATTCGGCCAAGGCGGCAGCGCCGCCACGGTCACGTTCCGGCTCGCGAACGTCAGCCGCCCCGATCCCGCGAACGACGACGCGGCGGTCGCCTCACTGGTCGCCGACGGCCCGACCGTGACGATCCCGGCGAGCACCGCCTCAGAGACGCCGATCCTCGAGTTTCCCGCTCGTGTGCTGGTCAGCCCGGGGAACCACCTCGCGCTCGAGGGCACGAACATCTGGGCCACCTACAACACGAGTGGCGACCAGTTCAGCTACGTCTTCAACCCGCCGCTCGTGGCGGGCCAGGGCCCCCGAGGCTCGGTCAGCGCCACCGGCGAGCTCCTCGTCCAGGCCGTGATCGAGCCGGACGCCGACGGCGACGGCTTCGGCGACGAGACACAGGACGGCTGCCCCACTCAGAGCCAGAATCAGGGCGCCTGCGACACCTCGGGTCCGGGAATCAGCAAGATCGCCATCGGCGCCCGGCGCGTGAGCTACCGCCTGTCCGAGAACGCGTCGATGACGTTCCGGGTCCAGCGCCTGCGCGGCGGCCGCTACCGCTCACTGCGCGGCAGGTTCAAGGACGCCGGAGAGGCCGGCGCGAACCGGCGGGCGCTCCCGCGACGGTTCCGCCGCAGCCGGCTGAGCCCGGGCCGCTACCGGATGCTCGTCACCGGAACCGACCAGTTCGGGAACACGGCGCAGAAGAAGAAGCGCTTCCGCGTGCGGTAGCGGCTGAGCCGTCGCGGGCTGCTCTAGGTCGCGAGCGTCGCCAAGCCGGCGATGATGAACGCGGCCGCCCAGAACTGGTCGGAGTTGACCCAGGCGCGCCGGAGGAACGTCAGCCCGAACTTCTCGTAGACCACCAGGGCCACCACGGCCATGACGGTCAGCATCGCGCCGACGTGCACGGTGATCGCGAGGAGGCCCTCGCCCACGCCCATCGTCGCCACCGGGTGGTCGTGCGAGTGGCCTGAGTGGGCATGCGCGGCCTCGGCCCCCCCGGCTCCGAGCAGCACCGGAGCCACCATCAGCCCGGCCCCGTGGGCGCTCGACATCAGGAACGACCACCAGGTGAGCTCGCCGCGACTCACCCTCATCGTCGTCCAGCGCGGGTGCGCGCGCGGCTTCCAGAAGCGGAAGAGCCCGAAGGCGATGAGGGCGACCGCCGCGCCCACGTGGAGCGGCCGCGGATCGCCCAGGGTGCCGAGGCCGACCACGAGCGCGGCGACCAGTGCGATCGCCAGCTCGTGGCCGGCAGCGATCGGCGGCAGTGCGCGCAGCACCGACCGCCGGTCGCGGTCCTGCATCCCGAGCCCGACCGCGAACAGCCAGCCCATGGCGGGGTTGAGCCCGTGATAGGCGCCCACCAGCGCGAGCGTCACGAGAGGCAGGACGTCCATCTCAGGCTCCGTTCGGGAAGCAGTAGGAGTCCGAGGACGCGTCGCCGCCCTGGAGCCGCACCTGGTGGGGCCGCTC
>Ga0126307_10001979_pt1 | contig 13728 bp, 17 predicted proteins | sample Plot28_FD_89955 | JGI IMG/M metagenome (GOLD analysis project Ga0126307, IMG submission 89955) | Serpentine soil microbial communities from UC McLaughlin Reserve, CA, USA - Plot28 | ecosystem: Environmental > Terrestrial > Soil > Grasslands | place: USA: UC McLaughlin Reserve, Lake County...
TACCTTTAGGCCTAAAAGTTCGACCTTGAGCCTTCCCTCCACCTGACGCCGGCCGGGGAAACTCCACTCGGGGGCAGTAACCGGCCGTCCCCCGGAGTCTCGCAAGGGATTGTTCAGGAAATATTCGCGGACGTGCTCGTAGAGCTCCCGGTAACGCAGAGGGTTCCTCTCGCCTGAGGCGACCTGGTAGACCTCTGGCTCGGAAGGGCGTTCGACGAGGCTCCGAGCGGCCGCGGCGATCGTGGCGTTCACCACGTGATCTACGGGGACAAGATCTACGATGGATTCCGGGTCCCCGGGAAACTCGCGGAGGATGCCTCTAGCGAAGGCCATGATTATCGGGTCCATCATACGGGAGCCTTGGATCCAACCAGCATGCGGCTCGGCGACGCTGCTCTCGATGATCGCCGGCCGCACGATCGTGAGCGGTAGGTCACCCCGCTCCTCCAACACCCGCCTCTCGGCTAGAGACTTGGTGAACGTATAAACGTCCTGCCAGCCCAGATCCCTCGCTCGTTCGTTCCCACACTCGACGAGCCGCTCTCGCATCCACGCCTGTCGGAGCTGCTTCATTCTTTCGCGGACCTCTTCCTCCTCCCTCACCATCCCGAACTCCCTCCTCGCCTCGGTTTCGATGCGCCTGAGAAGACCTTTCTCATAAGAGGCCTGCTCAACCTCCCGCACCACCCCATCGAGGTATGCGACCTCGTCTTCAGGGTCGAGAGGTGTGCCGTTCGGCGAAGAACCGCCCGGCGGTTCTTCCGGGATGAGCCCCTCTTTCGTCCCCGCGACGTACGAGGTCGAAACGTACACGAAGAGCGGTTTCTTCTCCCACTTCCGAGAAAGTTTAAGCAGGCCAAGAGTGCCCCGGACGTTCGAGTCTACAGCCGCGTCAAGCGGCGCGTCGAAGACCACCGAAGCTGCGGAGTGTATGACGAGGTCCACCTCCCTCGAAAGCTCGGCGAGGTTCTCGGCGTTCAGACCCAGGGAATCCATGTGTACGTCCCCTTCAAGGACCCGCACCTTCTCGGCGATCCGTTCTTCGAAAGAACTTCCCAGCTCTTCGCGCAGGCGCGAGAAAGCCGGGGAGCTCAAGACGTCCTTTTTGAACCTCTCTCTGGCTCCCTCTCCACGTTTAGGGCGGACGAGCAGATACATCCGCTTTAGAGACGGCAAGCTCCGGAGCATCTTCTCCACGAGCGCCATTCCCAAGAAACCGGTTCCACCTGTGAGAAGCACGGTCTTAGCGCGATACGTCTCACTTAACACGGGCATCTTCCCTTACAGCCTTCTCTCCGACCTTGCGCTCCGTCCCTTTTATGAGGGCGCAAACATTCTCCCAGTGGCGCCAGAGCACTATGGAGGCTCCAACCAACACGTACAACACATACGGCGTCGGCTGGCCCGTCACGAGAAAAACTATAGGGCTTGCTACCATCACCAGAATCGCGCCCAAAGACGTGTACCGGCTGACCAACACTACCCCCCACCAGAACGCGAACAGCAGGAGCCCAATGACCGGGGCGAGCGCCACGCTCGTCCCCGCGCCCGTCGCCACCGCCTTACCGCCTTTGAACCCCAAGAAGATTGACCAGCAATGCCCCGCCAACGCCGCCAAAGCCACCCCCGCCACCACCCACTCGTTCTCCGTGACAAAACGCGCCACAAAGACCGGTAAAAAGCCCTTCAGCATGTCGCCGAGCATGGTGATAACGGCCGGCCACTTGCCCGTGGCACGCAAGACGTTCGCCGTCCCTATGTTACCGCTCCCCACCCGACGGACATCCACGCCGTAGGCTCGCCCGACTAGAAAACCCGTCGGAACCGAACCTAAAACGTATCCGCCTAAGATCAAGAGAATATCCAACATGGCGAGGCAAGTATAGCTTACGGGTAGGAATGCTACAGCTTTTTACAAAAGGATGCCCAGCAAAAACCGCCCGGTGGCGAGGGCTCGTTTCAATCAACGACTTTTACAGCCACATCGCCCGGCTCCGGGCGACCTCCAAAGCCCGCACCATCGCCCCAGCCTTGTTGCGCGTCTCCTCATACTCTAAAGAGGGCACCGAGTCGGCGACGACCCCGCCACCAGCCTGGAAGTAGATGTAGCCGCCTTTGAGGAGGGCGGTGCGCAGGGTTATGCAGGTGTCAAGGCGACCATCCACGCCGTAGTAGCCGGTCGCACCGGCGTAGGGACCGCGTCGGGTGGGCTCTAGCTCGTCTATGATCTCCATCGCCCTAACCTTCGGCGCTCCCGAGACGGTCCCGGCGGGGAAAGCAGCGGCCAAAGCGTCTAAGGCGGTATACTCTCCGCGTAGAATACCCGTCACGGTCGAGACGATGTGCATAACGTGGGAGTAGCGCTCTATCTGCATGAAGTTCTCGACGCCTACGGTCCCTATCTCGGCGACCCTTCCTACGTCGTTACGCCCGAGATCTACCAGCATAACGTGCTCGGCTCGCTCCTTGTGATCGGCTAAAAGTTCCTCGGCGAGCAGCGCGTCCTCTTCGGGAGACGCGCCACGTCTACGGGTGCCGGCTATGGGGCGTGTCATCACGTGACGGCCCTCGACGCGCACCAAAGGCTCCGGCGAGGCTCCGATGAGTGCCAGATCTCCTAGCTTCAGGTACGTCATGTACGGCGAGGGGTTGACGGTTCTAAGGCCCCTGTATAAAAGGAACGGGTCCAAATCCCCGATCTCGGCAAAGAAGCGCTGCGACGGCACGATTTGGAATGCGTCCCCTGCCCAGATGTACTCCTTCGCCTTCTCGACGGCCTCCTCGTAGCCCAAGCGGGTGAAGTTCGAGGAAATCTCGAAGCTTCCTCCATCCCCGGTGGGGAGGATACGGCTCATGGTTGGGGCGGCGAGCCTCTCTGCAACCCGGCGGATGTCGTCGGCCACCCGGCGGTAGGCTGCGGCGAAGCCCTCGCCCTCGACGTCGCGGAGGTTTGAGGCGTCTATGAGCGAGATCACGAGCACCTTGTGCCGCAGATGGTCGAAGACGATGATGGTGTCCGTCACCACGAAGTACGCCTCGGGCACGTGGAGATCGTCGGATAGCGCTCCGGGCAGCTTCTCCAGATAGCGCACGGCGTCGTAGGAGAAGTAACCCACCGCCCCGCCGACAAAGGCCGGGAGGTTCGGCAAGGGAGCGACGCTCTTCTTGCCGACGAGTTCAGCGAGCCCGCGGAATGGATCCTTCGCCGCCACCTCACGCACCCCATCGGCATCCACGACCGTGTACAGACCATTTTTGTAGGAGAGGGTGCGCTTAGGATTAAAACCCAGGAAAGAGTAGCGACCGAACCGTTCGGCTGCTTCAGCACTCTCCAGGAGGAAGATATTCTCCTCATCCACGAACTTGAGGGCAGCGGAGATGGGGGTCTCCAGGTCTCCGATAAACTCGGCGTATAAAGGTACGACATCGTACTCTCGCGCGAGCCTCCGGGCCTCGTAGAGATCCGGCGTCAGGCTCCTACTGGTGGCGTTCATCGAGCACCCTCGCCACTTCGTCCACCGGCACGTCGCGCTCCTCCAACAAGACCATCAGATGGTACAGCAAGTCCGCCATCTCCTCAGCGAGATTCTCTCCCTTAAGAGCAGCGACGACGACCTCGACCGCCTCCTCGCCGACCTTCTGGGCGACCCGCCCCGTCCCGCGCTGCAAGAGCTTCGCCGTGTATGAGCCCTCCGGCATCTCCCGATGACGCTCGGCTATCGTCCCGGCGAGCCTCTCTAGGGTACGTCCAAGGCTCAGGGCTTCTCCACCTGAGCCCGCTAGAGAGGTGAAAAAGCAGCTGTACCTGCCGGTGTGGCAGGCCGGCCCGCGAGGATCTACCCTGTAGAGCAGGGCGTCGCCGTCACAGTCCAGACGTATCTCGACCATCTTTTGGGTGTTGCCGCTTGTGGCGCCTTTGTACCAGAGCTCGTCGCGGGACCGGGAGTGGTAATGTGCCTCTCCGCTCTCTACAGTCTTCCTAATAGCCTCCTCGTTCGCGTAAGCAAGCATAAGAACCTCACCGGTGTTCGCGTCCTGGGTGACTACGGGGACGAGGCCATTTTCATCATAGCGGATGCCTTCCAACGCGCTCACCGGACAGGTATCCCCGCCTGCGCCAGATATTCTTTAATCCCCGAGATCTTCCACTCGCCGAAGTGGAAGATGCTAGCGGCCAGGACGGCGCTCGCCCCGGCCCGGACGGCTGAGATCATGTGCTCCGGGTCCCCGGCCCCCCCGGAGGCGACTATCGGAAGGTTGGTCTTGCTCGCGACCTCAGAAATAAGCTCTACATCGTCGCCCGACTCCGTCCCATCGGCGTCCATGCTGTTCAGCACAAACTCCCCGGCCCCCCGCCGCTCCCCTTCGACAAGCCACTCTAGAGCATCCATCCCCGTGTGCAGGCGGCCGCCGTTCAGGTAGACCTCCCAACCTAATACTTCCTCCTTACGCTTGATGTCTACGCTGAGAACCACGCATTGGCTCCCGAAGCGCTCGGCGCCTTCGTTTATGAGGTCGGGTGTGCGGACGGCGGCGCTGTTGACGGAGACCTTGTCGGCGCCGGCGCGCAGCATGGCGCGCATATCTGAGACTGTTCTCACCCCGCCGCCGATGGTGTAAGGGATGAAGACCTCCTCGGCGGCCCGGCGCGCTAGTTCGCGGGCGGTGTCGCGGTTCTCGTGGGAGGCGGTGATGTCGTAGAAGACGATCTCGTCCGCCCCCTCTCTATCATAGAAGGCAGAGAGCTCGACCGGGTCGACGGCGTCGCGCAAGTTTTTGAACTTCGTACCCTTGACGACCCTACCACTGTCTACATCCAGACACGGGATGATGCGGATTTTAAGGCCCATCAGAAGAGCACCTTCCTAGACGTAGGGCACCCCGGCAGCACGGCACTCCTCGGCAAGACGCTTATGGAGAATACTCGAGGCGGGTAAGAGGACAGAGCCCTCATAGCCGGTGCCCACCACGATGGATCCATCCCGACCCTTCCAATGCCTGTGTACAGTATATGCCGCGAGCGTCCCCTCGACGAGGCTCGCTATCCGGTCGAGTTCGGTGTGCGAAAGCACTGGCGTTATATCGAGCTTTGAAATGTCCACGTTCTCCTGGGCTTGGATCTCCGCTGATAAGTTGCCGGTCCTTAAGCGTAGCCCCGGCGTATTCCAGAGGACGTCTACCGCGCTCTTGAGCGCCGCCGCTCGTGCTTCCTTGTTGCCTTTACGGAGCCCCGGCTCTGGAAGGTTCCGCAGCATGCCTACGATATCCCCGTCCTCCTCTCCCCGCCCGTTCTCACCGCCGCGTCTCCCTTCGAGCTCGAAGAGAAGTACCTTTAGGGCAGCAGCCGAGTCCACCTCGGTTACGACTTGGTAGCCGCGGACTTTAGGAAATGGGTAATCGGTGTACTCGACGCTGACTCCTTCGAGCACAGCCAGAAACTCCTCGGTAAAGGGCTCACCGCCGAACATCCTGCGACTCGCCGAGTAGGCTGGAAGAGCGAGCTTGGAGAGGATGCGTTCTATCCTTCGGGTGCCGCGCTCGTTCGGGATGGCGAGCGGGGCATCCACCCCTACTATCAAACCACGGCGTCCCTCGGCGTAGCCTTGAACGGCCGCCGCGAGCTCTCCCACCCCCACTCCGAAAGAATTGGCGACGATGCTCCCCCGCTCGTCCAGGACTACCAGGCAAGAGGCCCGCTTGCCCGCCTCGGCCGGCCGCCAGGCCAGCGAGCACCCGATGAACCTCACGATATCCGCACCTCCTCCTCTTGGGCGCTGAGCGAGGAGCTCCGAGAGACGATCTCGGCGACCTCCTCACAGACCTCGCGGCACACCACCTCGTCCTCGTGCTCGACCATTACTCTCACCAACGGCTCCGTCCCACTCGGGCGGAGGAGGATACGGCCCTTACCAGCAAGATGGGCTTCGGCTTCTGCCAGCGCCCCCTTTACGGATTCGCTCTCGGCGACCCTCGGGGCGGAGGACAACCCCTCGACGGGAACGTTGATCAGGGTCTGCGGATATACCTCCATCACCTCCGCAAGTTCCGAGAGCGCCTTCCCCTTACGTGCCATCACATCCAAAACCGCAAGCGCCGTAAGCAGCCCATCCCCCGTCGTCGCGTACTCCGCGTGGATCACGTGCCCCGACTGCTCGCCCCCCAGAGTCGCCCCCTTCTTTAGCATCGTCTCCGCTACGTGCCTGTCACCGACCTGGGTCACCTCGTAGTCTATTCCTAGACCCTCCATCGCCTTGAAGAACCCCAGATTGCTCATCACCGTAACCACCACCCCTCCACGTAGCGCCTTGCGCTCTGCGAGATCCCGGGCGAGGATGGCGACAATCCTATCCCCATCCACCACACGCCCCTTCTCGTCCACCGCCAGGACCCGATCGGCATCCCCGTCAAAAGCGAAGGCCACCTCGTGACCTGAGACATCGAGCTTCTCTACATGGGTCGAGCCTACACCCTCGTTGATGTTGGTCCCAGTCGGCTCATTCCCTACTACCGTAAGCTCCACACCGAGTTCCTTAAAGACTAGCGGCGCGATCTCGTAGGCTGCCCCATGAGCACAATCCAGAAGGACCTTCATGCCCTCCGCACGGGGCTCGAGACGCGAAAGTACAGCCTCCGAGTAGAGTTCTAAGGCGTTGGGAACCACCTCCACGACGCCCAAACCACTTCCGGTGGGTCTCTCGCTATCTCCTTCGGCTAAGAGACTCTCCAGATCCTTCTCCGAGGTGGCAGAGAGCTTACGTCCCTCGCCCGAGAAGAACTTGATCCCATTGTCTGAGTAAGGGTTGTGAGAGGCGCTCACCACCGCGGCCGCCGAAGCCCCAAACTTACCTGTCAGGGCCGCAATCCCCGGTGTCGGCAACACCCCGAGGTCGAGGACACGGGCGCCGCCGCTTGCCGCCCCGGCAGCCAGAGCGCACGAGAGCATACCGCTGGAGAGGCGGGTATCCCGGCCTATTACGAGCGGGCCACCAAAAAAGCTTGCCCCGGCGAGGCCTAAAGCCAGCGCGTCCTCGGGTCTCAGGCTCTCGTTGGCGACCCCGCGCACCCCGTCGGTGCCAAAAGCTATCCTGCTAAGTCCCTCTCTCATAATGTCTCCTCCTTACCGGACGAGCCCCCTCCGTTGCGTCTTTGCGACAGAGGGGGCTCGCTCTTCCGGTAGGGTCTTCTATTTTAGCGCTTGGAGAACTGCGGGCGCTTGCGGGCCTTTTTAAGGCCGTACTTCTTGCGCTCGACGGCCCGGGCATCCCGCGTCAACAGTCCCGCGCCCTTAAGCTCGCTATGCGCCTCCTGAGATTCTTCGGCGAGGGCGCGCGCTATGCCATGGCGGACGGCATCCGCCTGCCCCGTGGGCCCACCCCCGTGGACCTGGACGACCACGTCGTAGCGACTCCCTGCACCCAGGACCCTCAAAGGCGCGCTCACCCTCTCCTGGTAAGCCGGGCGGGAAAAGTATTCGGTGTAGTCGCGACCGTTGACCGTAATTTTGCCGTCACCCGGCAGAAGCCTCACGCGAGCTACCGCCGTCTTGCGTCGTCCCGTCCCCCTGTACAACTCTTGCGTCATCTCTTATCTCACCTCGTAAGATTCGGGTCTTTGAGCCTCGTGTGGGTGCTCGGGTCCCGCGTAGATCTTCAACTTCTTCAACTGCTGTCGCCCCAAGCGCGTCTTCGGCATCATCCCCTTGACCGCCCGACGCAGGATCTCCGTCGGCTTGCGCTCTAGCATCTCTTCGTAGCTCGTCGTCTTGAGGCCTCCCGGGTACCCGCTATGCCGGTAATACACTTTCTGCTCGGTCTTCTTCCCTGTGACGACCACCTTCTCAGCGTTCACGACTACCACGAAGTCACCTGTGTCTACATGCGGCGTGTACTGGGGTTTGTCCTTGCCGCGCAACAGGCGCGCAATCTCCGTCGCCAGACGCCCCAAAGTCTGACCCTCAGCATCTATAAGAAGCCACTTACGCTCGACCTCGCGAGGCCGCGCCATAAAACTTTTCATTGTCCTCCGCGAATGGTACCGATACCAGTTGCAAACGCGTCAAATAGTAGCATACATCTGCGATATGGTTAACCTCCGAACGTGAGGTCTTGGACGCTATTTCCTGAACGACGGCAGCGATGCGCTCTAAGTCTTCGCCATTGTATTCAAAACGTCTGAGGTGAACGAAGAGGTCATTTTCAGGCGGTATCTCGTTCTCGTTTAGCAAATCCTCTAATTTCAGATGATTTGGTGCCCCCGAAAAACCCGGTAAAAAGTTGGATCTGCCATCCGCTCGGCGCGATTACCGGCTAGATAACAACGTAAGACTCCTCGTCGATATGAACCCTGTGTTGCAGGAAGTGCCTCAGAGAATAGTTCGGATTTGGTTTGCAAGGAAGTTGTCAAACATTTCGATAGTGTTTCAGATCGGTGAGTGCTCCGAGCTTTTGAATCTTCTCCCGTGCCTCGTCACGCACCTGCTTTATCTCTATCAAGAATTTTTCTACCTCGTCGCTCTGCTCCGCAAGCGACTTAGTGAATACCTGGTTCCTTCGAATCCCTTCCCCCAAGTATTCGAACGAGTTCAGAGAGTCTAGTGAAAGGTGATAGCGAGTCTCCGCTTCGGAGACGTGGTGCTCGAGCCTGGAACGTACTGCACTCACGAAGCCTGCGTGAGTAAGGTTGACGAAGCCCCACTACTTACCTTCGCTGGACGGGCAGAGCGTAAGCAGGATCTTACTCTTACTCTTGTTTTTGTAGGTGGCTCCGTCTTCATTTCTCAAGAGATCTAAATATGTCGCGTAGTCGTCGAAGGGATTGTTCACCGCGGCGAAGATCTTATTCTCGATTAGCACCGCGCGAGAGTCCAACTTCATGAGGATATCTATTATACGCTTCGCGCCTGTTATCTCCGCGAGAAGTTGAAGCAGCCTTCCCTCGTTGGGAGAGACCCGTATCTCCGGCAGTCCTACCTCGCGTGAGTGGCGTAAAGTGCCATCTAGCGCCGGGTCTGGCGACGCGAAAAGCCCTGCGATACAAGAGACTACCTGGAGGAGCAGGTCTCTCATTTCGTCACCGTTCACGTCCTCCCTCCGAAATCCAGGTCTTCATAGTCCACGCCTACCAGCGTTAGGCCCCGAGCGGGGGCCGCGGGGCCGGCGCTCTTTCGCTCGCCGCCTGAGAGAAGGCGTTCGAAGTCGGCGAGCTTACGCTTGCCGCTTCCTACCTCCAACATCGTGCCGGTCAGGGCGCGGACCACCCCATACAAGAAAGAGTCGGCGGTGATCCTGTAGACGAGGAGGTCGTTACGCGCCTCCCACAAAGACTCCTCTACGACGCGCTCGAACCGGACGTGGTAGGTCTTCGTCGGGGTGAAGGCCTGGAAGTCGCACACGCCCTGGACGAGGTTCGCCGCTGCTTTTAGCAGCCCGAGATCCAGCTCCTTTGCGACGTGAACTGTCCGACGTCGAAGGAGCGGGGAGCGGATGGTCCCGTTGAGCACCCGATACTCGTAGCTCCGGCTTTTAGCGTCTTTGCGAGCATCGAAGTTCTCCCTGACGGCAATGCAGCGTCGCAACGCTAAGTCCTCCGGCAGGACAGCAGATACCTTGTAGGAGATCGAGGATGGAGCAAGACCCGTCTGGGCCTCAAACGAGACTACCTGCCCCGAAGCATGCACCCCGGCATCGGTGCGTCCCGCGACGACTAGGTTGACCGGCTGCCGGAGGATGGTTCTCAAAGCCTCCGCGAGCGTTCCCTCGACGGTTCGCTTTGCAGGCTGGACGGCCCAGCCTGCAAACTCCGTCCCGTCGTACTCCACGAGCCCGGCGAGTTTCAAAGTAGTACGCCGTCCGCGGCCTAGGAATTTACTCTAGAGAGTGGTTGACCAGCTCCAGGTAGACCGTCTCGGCACCGTCGCCGGGCCGGGGACCCAGCTTGAGAATGCGCGTATAGCCTGAGTTGCGGCCATCGAGGTCGGGGGCGACGTCCTCGAAGAGCTTCCTCACAACGCTCTTGTCCTGAAGAACCGCGGCAACCTGGCGCCTCGCATGAAGGTCGTCCTTTTTAGCGATAGTGACGAGGCGGTCTACCAGCCCCCGGGCCTCCTTGGCCTTCTGCACCGTCGTCTTTATACGGCCGTGCTTGATGACCTGCCCGGCCATAGTAGCGAGCATCGCTTTGCGGTGAGCGGCATCCCGGTTGAGCTTGCGTCCCCTTTTTTGGTGCCTCATACCTCGCTCTCCAGCGTGTAGCCATACTCGATAAGCTTCGAGCGGATCTCGTCCACGCTCTTCATCCCGAGGTTGCGGATGTTCATCAGCTCTTCTTCGGTCATCGTCGCGAGCTGTCCGATGGTGTCCACGCCCTCGCGCTTGAGGCAGTTGTAAGAACGAACCGTGAGTTCCAAGTCCTCCACAGGACGTTCGTCGGTTATGACGGGTCGTCCGATCCGGCTGCGCGCCTCTGCCCGTGAGCCCTCGTAGCCGTCGGTGAAGAGGCCGAGGATCTCTGTCAGCTGCCTAGCTGCCTCCTGCAAGGCTCTTCTGGGGGGGATCCGTCCATCCGTGAATACCTCTATGGAGAGGGAGTCAAGGTCGGTGCGGGCGCCAGCACGTGTCTCGGAGACCGCGTAGGTCACCCTCTGTACCGGCGAGAAGATCGAGTCAACAGCCATCACGCCTATAGGATCGGCATCGCTCTTGTTCTGCTCGGCCCTGACGTAGCCGTTGCCCTTCTCGACCGTCAGGCGCATCTCGAGGCTCCCGCCTTCGGAGACGGTTGCTAGGTACGCGTCTGGATCGACTACCTCGACGTCGGCCTTGATCTCGATGTCCGAGGCCCTGACCTCGCCAGGACCCTGTTTTACGACCTCGAGCTCTACGGGCTCGTCGCGCTCGAGTACGAACTTGAGATCCTTAACGTTGAGGATTATGTCTACGACATCCTCTTTTACCCCTGATATGGTCGAAAACTCGTGGCTAACGCCCTCTATCCTTACCTTGGTCACTGCAGCGCCCTCGAGCCCCGAGAGCATCACCCTTCTTAGAGAGTTGCCCAAAGTGTGCCCCAAGCCTCGTGCCAACGGCTCGGCTACGTACCTGCCACGACGCTCCTCTTCCTCTTCCACCCTGAAACGGGGTGGTGCTATATCCAACATCGTCAAACTACCACCTACTATTAGATAAAGTCTTACCTGTGCTTAACGGCTGTAGAACTCGATAATTAGCTGCTCTTCGACGGGTGTGTCGATCTCGTCCCGGCCCGGCGTGTGCAGAACGCGGCCCGTGAAGTTGTCGTGGTCGGCCTCCAGCCACGGCGGGACCGCTACAACGTTCTCAACCGCCTCCCTTATCGGGTCGAGGTTCCGGCTCTTCTCGCGGACCATAATGACGTCCCCCGGCTTTAGTATAGCTGACGGGATGTCGTGCTTGCGACCGTTGAGTAAGAAATGAGCATGCCCCACGAGCTGACGTGCCTGCGGCCGGCTAGTGGCAAACCCCATCCGGAACACTACGTTGTCCATCCTGAGCTCCATGAGCCTGAGCAAGTTCTCGCCGGAGACACCCGGCAGCCGGATCGCCCTGTCGTAGGCACGCCTGAACTGCTTCTCAGAAACGCCGTAGTACCAGCGAGCCTTCTGCTTTTCCAAGAGCCGGATGCCGTACTCCGTTTGCCGTTGCCTTCCCCGCCCATGCTCTCCCGGAGGATAAGGCTTTCTCTCCAAGGGGTTGTTGCGCATGTTAGAGAGCATTACCCCTGCTCTCCTGTCGCGCCTGCCCCTCGGTCCCGTGTAACGCGCCATAAAGGCTACCCCCTGCGCCGCTTCGGCGGTCGGCAACCGTTGTGCGGCTGACCCGTAACGTCTTTTATAGATAGGATCTCTATACCCATGCTCTGAAAGGTGCGTGCAGCCATGTCCCGGCCGGCACCGTGGCCCTTGAGCTCGATATCCACGCGCCTCACACCCTGGTCCATGGCCTTATTCGCCACGCTTTCAGCGGTCATCTGGGCTGCATACGGGGTGCTTTTGCGACTGCCTTTGAAGCCCAGGGCTCCCGCCGATTCCCAGGCTATGACGTTGCCCTCTTGGTCAGACACGCTGACGATCGTGTTGTTAAACGAACTCTTTATGTGTACCACACCGGTCGTGACGTTCCTGCGCACCCTCCGGCGTGTCCGGCCACTCCCGCGGGTGCGTCCCTGTGTACGCTGTCGCTGCCTACCCATCTACCTCTTCTTCCTTCCGCCTATGGACGGCTTCGGGCCCTTGCGCTGGCGAGCGTTTGTCTTGGTGCGCTGCCCGCGTACCGGGAGGTTGCGCCGATGTCGGATGCCCCGGTAAGAGCCGATATCTATGAGCCGCCGGATGTTCTGGTTTACCTCGCGTCTGAGATCCCCCTCGACCTCGAGGTTCTGGTCCACGTACGTCCTTATCGTACCGGCCTCTCCTTCGGTGAGATCCCGAACCCTTGTATTCGGGTCTATGCCGGTCTCCTTGAGTATCTTCCTCGCCGCCGAACGGCCGATTCCATACACATACGTGAGCCCGATCTCGACCCTCTTCTCGCGTGGCAGATCCACGCCCGCTACGCGCGCCACTCTAACCCTGCCTCTGCTTGTGTCGGGGGTTCTCGCAGATTACTCGTAAAACCCCGCGTCGGCGTATCACCTTACACTTGTCACAAATAGGTTTAACGCTCGCTCTTACCTTCAAAATCGCTTCCTCTCGCTAGCTCTTCTACCTATATCTTTACCTGAACCTATAGATTATGCGCCCCCGGTCGAGGTCATAGGGGCTGAGCTCTACTTTCACCTTGTCGCCCGGCAAGATCCGGATGTAGTTCATCCGCATCTTGCCCGAAATGTGGGCCAGAACGTTGTGACCGTTGTCGAGCTCTACCCGGAACTGGGTGTTGGGCAGCGCCTCGGTGACGGTGCCTTCCACCTCTATGACGTCTCCTTTAGCCAAAGGCCTCCTCTATAGGTTACAAAATTAACTGGAGCCAAACAATTATCTTACCACGCCCGCTATACGTCTTCTATACCTTCGGCCTCCGTGAGGACCCAGGGCCCGTTCTCGGTAACTGCGACGGTGTGTTCATAGTGGGCAGCCAAAGAGCCGTCGGCTGTGTAAATAGACCATCCGTCGCGTTCAGAGATACGGATTTCGTAGTCGCCCAAAGTTATCATGGGCTCTATCGCAAAGGTCATCCCCGGCAAAAGGCGCGGCCCGGTACCCGGTCTTCCGTAGTTCGGGATTTGGGGATCTTCATGCATCTTGCGCCCCACACCATGCGAGACCAAGTCCCGCACCACTCCATATCCTCTACTTTCGGCTAGAGTCTGTATTGCGTGCCCGATGTCCCCGAGCCTCTTTCCAACGCTGATCTGCTCTGTAGCCGCCAAAAGGCACTGATGGGTAGTCTTTAAGAGCCCCTTCGTCTCATCGGACATCTCGCTGACCCCTACGGTTATAGCGCTGTCGGTCACGAATCCCTCGTAGCGCACGCCGACGTCCAAAGAGATTATGTCCTCCTCCTTCAGCCGGTAGGAACCCGGGATACCGTGCACGATCATGGCGTTTGGAGAGGCACAGATAGAGGCCGGGAAGCCCTGGTAGCCCTTGAACTCCGGCGTTCCGCCGTGCGAGCGTATAAATTCTTCGGCCAGCTGGTCGAGCTCCCCAGTGCTGATCCCGGCCCGAACGTTCTCGGCGAGCATCTTCAGGCA
>Ga0126307_10001980_pt1 | contig 13724 bp, 11 predicted proteins | sample Plot28_FD_89955 | JGI IMG/M metagenome (GOLD analysis project Ga0126307, IMG submission 89955) | Serpentine soil microbial communities from UC McLaughlin Reserve, CA, USA - Plot28 | ecosystem: Environmental > Terrestrial > Soil > Grasslands | place: USA: UC McLaughlin Reserve, Lake County...
AAGCTCGCCGAGCCGCAGTTCGAAGGACAGACGAAGACGAAGCTCGGGAACCCGTGGGTGCGAGGTCTCGTCGAGCAGACCGTCAATGCGAGGCTGGCCGAGTTCCTCGAGGAGAACCCGACGGAGGCGAACCAGATCGTCCGCAAGGCCATCGACGCCGCGCGGGCGCGGCAGGCGGCTCGCAAGGCGCGTGAGCTGACGCGTCGCAAGGGGGCGCTCGACGGCGCCTCACTGCCGGGCCGGCTCGCGGACTGCCAGATCTCCGACCCCGAGCTGGCCGAGCTCTTCCTGGTCGAGGGTGCCTCGGCCGGCGGCTCCGCGGTCGACGGGCGCGACCGGACCTTCCAGGCGATCCTGCCGCTCCGCGGCAAGGTCATCAACTCGGAGAAGAACCGCATCAACAAGGTGCTCTCGAATACCGAGATCCAGTCGATGATCACGGCGATCGGCACGGGGATCGGCGACGAGCTCGACATCGCCAAGCTCCGCTACCACCGCGTCATCGTCATGACCGACGCCGACGTCGACGGCTCGCACATCCGCACGCTGATCCTGACCTTCCTGTACCGGCAGATGCCGGAGCTCGTCGATCGCGGCCATGTCTACATCGCCGTGCCGCCGCTCTACCGCGTGAAGGTCGGCAACCAGGAGCAGTACGTCGAGAAGGAGTCGCAGTTCGAGGAGCTGCTCGTCCGCGAGCGCGTCAAGGACATGGACGTGCGAGCGCGCGACGAGAGCGTCCAGAAGCTCACGGAGGCACGCTGGGGCCGCTACGTCCGCGCCCTGCACGAGTTCGACGGCTGGGCCTCACGGTTGCGTGCCGACTTCGGTCCGGTCGCGAGCACTTTCGTCGTCGCTCACCGGCTGGTGGAGACGGACATCGCCGACATCGCCGACATCGCCGAGGCGATCGCGAAGATGCCGGCCAACGGCTACGAGGTATCGCTCGTCGAACGCGGCGACGACGGCGTGCAGCTGCGCGTCGTCGAGCGCGAGACGAACGCCGCCTCGAACATCACCGTCCCGGCCGAGCTGCTGCGCTCGCCGGCCTATGCGGGCCTGCGGCGGGCGTACGCGAAGCTTGTCGACGCCGTCGGCGCGCCGCCGTTCACGGTCACCTTCCGCAAGAAGACGCGGGAGGCCGAGAGCTTCGACGACCTCCGGCCGGCGGCGATCGAGCTGGCGAAGGAGGGCATCCAGGTCAGCCGCTTCAAGGGCCTCGGCGAGATGGATGCGGCCGAGCTCTGGGAGACGACGATGAACCCGGCCAAGCGGATGCTGATCCGCGTTGACGTGGAGGACGCCGCCGCCGCCGATCTGGTCTTCTCGACGCTGATGGGCGACCAGGTCGAGCCGCGCCGCGAGTTCATCGAGAAGAACGCGAAAGACGTGCGCTTCCTCGACGTCTAGGAGCGAGCGATGTCCACGGTCGAACCGCTAGGGCCGGGCCGGATCGAGCCGCGCGAGCTCGAGCAGGAGATGCGCTCGAGCTTCCTCGACTACGCGATGAGCGTGATCGTCGCGCGCGCGCTTCCCGACGTGCGCGACGGACTGAAGCCGGTGCACCGGCGCGTCCTCTACGCCATGCACGACGCGGGGCTGCAGCCGGGTCGCCCCCGGCTCAAGTGCGCGCGCGTCGTCGGCGACGTGATGGGCGCCTACCACCCGCACGGGGATGCCGCGATCTACGACACGCTCGTCCGGCTCGCGCAGCCGTTCTCGATGCGCTATCCGCTGGTCGACGGTCAGGGCAACTTCGGCAACATCGACGGCTATCCGGCGGCAGCGATGCGATACACGGAGTGCCGGCTCACGCGCATCGCGACCGAGATGCTTCGCGACATCGACGCCGACACCGTCGACTTCGTCCCGAACTACGACGAGTCCCGGCGCGAGCCGTCGGTGCTGCCGTCGCGCTTCCCGAATCTACTCGTCAACGGCTCGGCCGGGATCGCGGTCGGGATGGCCACCAACATCCCGCCGCACAACCTGAGCGAGGTCGTGGACGCGGTCGTGGCGCTCATCGACGAGCCGACGATCGACGTCGACCGCCTGACGCGCCACGTCAAGGGTCCCGACTTCCCGACCGGAGCGATCATCGTCGGCCGCGAGGGCATCCGCGAGGCGTATCGCTCGGGCCGCGGCCGCATCATCGTGCGCGGGCGCGCGCACATCGAGGAGCTCCGGGGCGGCAAGACCGCGATCGTCGTCAGCGAGCTGCCGTACGGGGTCAAGAAGGGCGGCGACGAGGGCGTGATCAAGAAGGTCGCCGACCTCGTCAAGGACGGCGTGCTGTCCGAGATCTCCGACGTCAAGGACCACTCTGACAAGTCGGGGATGCGGATCCAGATCGACCTCAAGCGCGAGGCGATCCCGCAGGTCGTGCTCAACAAGCTCTACAAGCACACGGCGCTGCAGTCGACGTTCGGCTACAACGCCGTCGCGCTCGTCGACGGCGTGCCGCGCACGCTGCCGCTGCGCGACATGCTGCTCCACTACCTCGACTTCCAGCGCGAGGTGGTCACCCGCCGCTCGAAGTTCGAGCTCCGCCGCGCCGAGGCTCGCGCCCACGTCCTCGCCGGCTACCTGATCGCGCTCGACAACCTCGACGAGATCATCGACCTGATCCGCGCTGCCGCCGACACGGACATGGCCCGCACGGCCCTGATGGACCGCTTCGAGCTGACGGAGATCCAGGCGCAGGCGATCCTCGACCTTCGCCTGCGTGCGCTGACCGCGCTCGAGCGCCAGCGGGTCGAGGACGAGCATCGCGACCTGCAGGAGCGGATCGCCGAGCTGCGGTCGATCCTCGGTGATCCGGCGCGGATCGACGGCCTCGTCCGCGAGGAGCTGAGCGAGATCAAGCAGATCTACGCCCGCGGCGACGATCGGCGCACCGAGATCGTGGCGGCCGAGGGCGAGCTCGACCTCGAGGATCTGATCGCCGAGGAGGACATGGTCATCGCGATCACGCGCTCGGGCTACATCAAGCGCCTGCCTGTGACGACGTACCGCGAGCAGCGGCGCGGAGGCATCGGCGTCATGGGGATGGAGCTCAAGGAAGACGACTACATCGAGCACCTCTTCGTCGCCTCGACGCACGACTACGTCCTCTTCTTCACTTCGGTCGGAAAGGTCTATCGCCTGAAGGTGCACGAACTCCCGCTCGGCTCGCGCCAGTCCAAGGGACGCGCGATCGTGAACCTGCTGCCGCTGCGGCAGGGCGAGCAGGTGCGCGCCGTCATCGCGACGCGCGACTTCAAGGACGCCGAGTTCCTGCTCTTCGCCACGAAGAAGGGCGTCGTCAAGAAGACGCGCTTCCTCGACTACAACACGCCGCTGAAGTCAGACGGCATCATCGCGATCAAGCTACGCGAGGACGATGAGCTCGTCGGCGTCATCCAGTCGTCGGGCGACGACGACGTCCTGCTTGTCTCGCGCAAGGGCATGTCGACCCGGTTCCACGAGCGTCAGACGCGCGCGATGGGACGCGACACGTCCGGCGTGCAGGGCATGCGCCTCCGCGCGCGCGACGAGGTCATCGGCGTCAACATCGCCCAGAACGACGCCGACCTGCTGGTCGTGACGGACCACGGCTACGGCAAGCGCACACGCATCGACGAGTACCCGCCGAAGGGGCGTGGCGGGATCGGCGTCAAGACGGTGCAACTGACGGAGGCGAAGGGGCAGCTCGCGGGCGCGCGCGTCGTTCGCGACGGCTACCAGGTGATGCTGATCTCGACCGGCGGCACCGTGATCCGCATCAGCGCCGAGGACGTCAAGCGGATGGGACGCGCAACGCAGGGGGTGATCGTCATGCGGCTCCGCGAGGGCGAGCAGGTCTCCACGCTTGCTCCGGTGGTCGATTCGGAGACGGACGAGATCGCCGACGAGATCGCCGAGCTGCCGCCCGAGACGGGCTGACGAGGCGTTCGTCCCGTCCGAACGGACGGTTTCTCGACCAGCCCCTTCCAAACCGCAGACGGGCCGCCTATAACTCCAAAGGGTGGCCATCCGGGAGAGCGTCGACCTGCTCGAGCCGATCGATCTCGCCGAGCATCTCGAAAACCTCGAGCTCTACCTCGGCCAGGTGTGCCAGGTCGCGGGCATCTCGAAGATGCAGCTGGACTACTGGACGAACAAGGCCCAGATCCCGACGAAGGGCAAGAAACAGCGCATCTACGACATGGGCGCCCTCGAGACCGTCATGCTGATCAAGCAGGCGAAGGACAAGGGGCTCAGTCTCGGCGCCGCGATCGACGCCGCCCGGCGGTTCCGCTCACGCAACGGCCGAGACGGCGCCGGCGCGTAGGCGCTCGGCGGCCTCCTCGGGCGCCAGCGTGTTGACGTAGATCTCGGCGCCGAGCTCGATGCCGGCGAAGACGGTCAGGCGCGGAAGCAGCTCGAGGTGCCAGTGGCCGTCGCCGGCGAACGTGTGCAACCACGCGTTCCACGGCACCGGCCCCTCGACTGCGCGAAGGCGGCGGATCGTCTCGGCGACGAGCTGGAGCGCCGTCGCGAGCTGCTCGCTCGCGAACGCGTCCGCCTCTGCCTCGAGCGGGGCGACGAGCAGCTCGTAGGGCGCGCGTCCGGCGGGATGCGCCACGGCCGCGACGCGTCCGCGCTCGACCACGCGGAGCTCGTCGTGGCCGAGCACGTCCATGACGGCGCCCCGCTCCTGCGTGACGGCCGGCGGCGGCTCCCGCAGCCAGACGAGCTGGGAGTGCGTATGGGCCAGGCTCGCGCCGGCGTCGCGGCCCTCGTTGATGACCGCATGGACGTACGAGAAGCCGCGGGCCCGAGCCGCCTCGGCGCGAGCGGCCCACGCGACCGCGACGTCCGCGACCTCACCGTCGTCGAGCTCGCCGAGCGATCTGGCGTGTCGCGGGGTGTGGACGACGACCTCCTGGCGCTCGAATGCCGGATACAGGTTGGGGACGACGCGGACGCGCCACCCGGGCGTGTCGGGGCGGCTTCCCGTGCGTCCGACGGCAAACGTCTCCCGCGGTGTCCGATCCTCGCGCCCCTCGCAGAAGGGGCACTGCTCCAACTCGTCCGGGGTCGCCGGCCCGATGCGCGCGCGGCCGGCGCCCGGGCGGTGTGCCCGTCCTGGCGCGATCACGACGGAGCGCCCGCTGAGCGGGTCCGTGCGCGCCTCGCCGCTCAGGACTCGGGCTTCGATCGGCTGCCCGCGCGCGCGCCGTCGAGGAACGGCTGGATCAGGTCGATCGGCGCCGGGAAGACGATCGTCGTCGCGTTCGCGCTCCCGATCTCGAGCAGCGTCTGCAGGTAGCGCAGCTGCAGCGCGATGGGCTGCTCCTGGATGACGACCGCCGCGTCCTTCAGGCGCTCGGCGGCCTGGAACTCGCCCTCGGCGTTGATGATCTTCGCGCGTCGTTCCCGCTCCGCCTCCGCCTGCCGCGCCATCGCGCGCTGCATGTCAGCGGGGATCTCGACGTCCTTGACCTCGACGATCGAGACCTTGATGCCCCACGGCGAGGTCGCCTCGTCGATGATCTGCTGCAGGATCGAGTTGATCTTGTCGCGCTCGGACAGGAGCTCGTCCAGCAGGTGCTGGCCTAGCACCGACCGCAGCGTCGTCTGTGAGATCTGCGAGGTCGCGACCATGAAGTTCTCGATTTGCACGATCGCCGCTTTCGGCTCGACGATCCGGAAGTAGGCCACGGCGTTCACGCGGACTGGGACGTTGTCCTTCGTGATCACCTCCTGCGGCGGCACGTTGAGCGTGACGGTTCGCAGGTCGACCTTCACCATCCGGTCGATCACGGGGATCAGCAGGAAGAGGCCGGGGCCCTTGGGCGGATCGAGCAGGCGGCCGAGTCGGAAGACGACGCCGCGCTCGTACTCGCGCGCGACCTTGATCGCCGACGCGAGGAAGAGCAGCACGAGGAACGCGATGGCGACGACGATGATGAGAGCGACCATGCGTAAGTCCTTTCGGTGGCGGAGGCGCCGATGCTACGAGACGGGACCTGCTGTGGCTCGTTCGATGTCGCGGGCGGGGCGCACTTCGAGCTCGAGGCCGTCGACTCCGTCGATCACGACGCGGTCGCCGAGGCGGAGCGGCTCGCCGTCGAGAGAATGGGCGCGCCAGAGCTCACCGTTCGCGAAGACGAGCCCGTCCCGGCGCACCTCTCCCACCGAGCCGACGAGCCCGCTCACACCGACCTCGACGGGCTTGCGGCGCACCTGGATGAGCTTGGTGACGACGAAGGCTGTGAACGCTGCCATCGTCGCGCCGATGGCGACCGCGACCGCGAGCGAGACCTGGTACGTCTCGCCCGCCGGGTTGAAGAGCATGAGCGCGCCGAAGACGAAGCTGACCGCCCCCGCAAGCGTGAGCGCGCCGTGGCTGGGCACGAAGAGGTCGGCGACGAGGAACCCGGCGGCGAGCAGCATGAGGAGGACGCCGGCCCAGCTGATCGGCAACACCGAGAGCCCGAACAGGCCGAGGATGAGCGAGATCGCGCCGACCGTGCCGGGGAAGATGAGCCCGGGGTTCCAGAGCTCGACGACGATGCCGAGCGTCCCGATCGACATCAGCAGCACGATGATGTTGGGATCGATGAGCGTGTCGAGGATCCGGTCCCAACCCGACATCTGGACGCGCTCGACCCCGGCGTTCGCCGTATGGAGGAGCAGCCGCTTCGGCGGGCCCGTCCGCGTGCCGTCGAGCTTCGTGAGCAGCGCGTCGAGCGTCGGCGCGACCTCGTCGATCACGCCCATTCGCAGCGCCTCGCGGGCGTCGAGGTTGGAGGCCCGCCGGACGGCGGCGTCCGCCCAGCGCACGTTACGCCTGTGCTCGCGCGCGAGCGACCGCAGCGACGCGGCCGCATCGTTGACGACCTTGCGGCGCAGGTCCTTCTGGATGTCCTCGCCTCCGACGTTGATCGGCGTCGACGAGCCGATGTTCGTCCCGGGCGCCATTGCGAGCACGTCCGCCGCCTGGCCGATCCAGACGCCTGCTGACGCGGCTCGCGCGCCCGGCGGCGAGACGTAGACGATCACGGGCAGGTTCCTCAGCGCGAGTTCCTTCTTGTAGATGTCTCGCATCGACTCGGCCAGCCCGCCCGGCGTGTCGAGGAGGATCACGGCGGCGTCGAAATCTTCCTCGTGCGCCCGATCGAGCTCTCGCGTGACGTAGTCCGCCGTGACGGGGTTGACGTCGTTCTCGAACTCGATGGCGAGGACCCGTGGAGGCGCGGCGGCTGCCGGCGACGCGGCGAGCAACGCGACCGCGACCGTCGTGAGCGCGACGAGAAACGCCCGCGAAAGCGGCATTTCCACGATGTAAAGATCGTATCAGGGGACATTCGCCGGCCTGGCCCTCGCTCACGGCGTCTGCCACCCTGGGAACTCGCCGTGCGCGCCCTCGTCGCGATCCTCGCCGTACTCTCGCTCGCGCTTCCCGCCGTCGCGCACGCCGCGGACGCGAGCATCGTGGCACGCGACCTCCCGCTCGACGGCCGCGTGCTCGCGGCGCGATCCTCGCCGTCTCGCTTCAACCTCGTTGGCCTCCACTGGCGTGGGCCGGGCTCGGTCAGCTTCAGGACTCGTAGCGTCGGCGGCCGGTGGGGCGCATGGCACGCCGCGGCGCCGGAGGCGGAGGACCGCCCGGACGTCGGGGCGGGCGAGCGGGGCCGGCTCGGCTGGCGGCTCGGGAACCCGTACTTCACCGGGACGTCCGACCGCATCGCCTATCGCACGCGCGGCCGCGTCGATCGCCTGCGCGCGTGGTTCGTCTGGAGCGCGCCCTCGCCGGCCCCGCCGCGGCGCCTCGCGATCGCCGGCTCGCCGGCGATCATCCCGCGGCTGTCGTGGGGCGCGAACGAGGCGATCCGGCGCGGGCCGCCGCTCTACGCCTCCGTGCTTCGCTTCGCCCTCGTGCACCACACGGCCGGCGCGAACGGCTACACGCGGGCGGAGTCGGCGGCGATCGTGCGTGGCATCGAGCTCTACCACGTCCGCGGCAACGGCTGGAGCGACATCGGCTACAACTTTCTCGTCGACCGCTATGGCCAGGTCTTCGAGGGGCGATACGGCGGGATCGCGCGCAACGTCGTCGGCGCTCACGCGGAGGGGTTCAACACCGGCTCGACCGGCGTGGCGCTCCTCGGCAACTACACCTCGGCCGTCCCGACTGCTGCGGAGCGTGGCGCACTCGCGGCGATCCTGGCGTGGCGTCTCGACGTCGCGCACGTCGATCCGCACTCCAGCGTGACCGCGATCTCGGGTGGAAACGCGCGCTACCCGGCGGGCGTCCCGGTCTTCCTCCGCGCCGTCTCCGGTCACCGCGACACGGGCTTCACGTCGTGCCCCGGCGACGCGCTCTATAGGCAGATCAACGAGCTGGCGCGGGCCACGCGGGACCTCGGGCTCCCGAAGCTCTTCGCCCCGGCGATCCACGGAAAGCTCGGCGGGCCGGTCCGGTTCACTGCGCGGCTCTCGCACCCGCTGCCGTGGAGCGTGTCGATCACGGATGCCGCGGGCGCGCTCGTCGCCCACGGTGCAGGCACCGGGACGGCGGTCGACTGGACGTGGGACTCGGGGGCGGGTCCTTCCGGCAGCGGCTACGCGTACACGATCAGCGCGGGGGCGTCCGTGCGCCCCGCCCGCGGCACGCTCGGTAAGCTCGTCCCGGCGCCGCTCCTGACGCCGCCCGAGGCCGAGCCGCCGATCGTCAGCCCCAACGCCGACGGCAAGGGCGACTCGACCGTGATCTCGTACGTGCTGGGGACGACCGCGACCGTAACCGCCAAGCTCGTCGCGCCCGGCGGTGTCGTGCTGACCACCCTGTTCACCGAGACGCAGGCGCCGGGGCGGAACCGCTTCACCTTCGTCCCAGAGTTCGTCCTCGACGGGACCTACCGCGTCGTGCTGACCGCCGTCACGCCGACGGGGCGCCGGGCGACGGGCACTGCGTCCGTGCTCGTTTCGAGGACGCTGACGAGCTTCCGCGCCGTCCCGCGCGTCTTCTCTCCGAACGGTGACGGGCGGCGCGACGCGGTCCGCTTCGACCTCGATCTCGCCGCACCGGCGGCGGTCCAGCTGCGCGCCCTCCGCGGATCGACCCGCGTCACCACGATCGTCGCGGCTGCGCTCGCCGCCGGCGCCGGCACGTACCCGTGGGACGGGCGTGCGGCGGGGCGGGTCGTCCCGGACGGCGCGTACACGGCCGAGCTCGCTCTGCCCGCGGGCGTCACCACCCGCATCCCGTTGCGCGTGGACACGCGGGCGCCGACGTTGCGGCTGCTCTCACGCCGGCCGCTTCGGCTGTGGCTCGGCGAGGCCGCTCGAATCGCCGTCACCGCCGACGGTCGGCGCCGGATCGTTGCCGCTCGGGCGGGCGGCGTCACCGTCCCGCTGAGCGGGACGCCGCGACGGCTCCGCGCTGTTGCCTACGACGAGGCGGGGAACCAAAGCCGCGCCGTGCACTACCCGTAGCCTGCCCGCCAGCCGTCGTACCCCAGTTCGAGCCGCGCGAGCAGCTCGACCAGGAGCGCCGCGCGGTCGACGGGGCGGCCGACCTCGAGCCGCAACGACGTCGCCGGCAGTTGCGTCTTCGGTGGCAGCTCGTCCGCCTGCTGGTTGACGTTGATGCCGATGCCGAGCACCACGCGGCCGTCGTGCGCCTCGGCGAGCACCCCCGCGACCTTGCGGCCGTCGACCAGCACGTCGTTCGGGAGCTTGACGTGGGTTTCGACGCCGCTCACGGCTGCGATCGCGTCGGCGACCACCTGTCCCGCGACAGGCGAGAGCGTCGGCAGCTCGTCGGTGGGCACGTCGGGTCGCAGCAGCAGCGAGACGAGGAGGCTCGTGCCGGGCGGCGCCTCCCAACGGCGCCCGAGCCGGCCGCGGCCCTCGGTCTGCTCGTCCGCGACCGCGACGGCACCTTCTGGGTCGTCCGCAGCGAGCAGCCGCTGCGTCGACGGGCACGTCGCGACGTATTGGTACGGCCGTCCGAAACGCCCGCGCAACCGCGGCGCGATCGCATCCCCGGAGAGGTCCGACGAGAGCGGCTGAGGGCGCATAGGAGCGGCGAACGGGCGGCGATGGTGTCCCACTAGACTACTGCCGCCATGCACGCGATCCCGTCGATCGAGGCTCCGTTCGGCCGTGCCGAGATCCAGTCGATCCTGCCTCACCGGCCGCCGTTCCTCCTCGTCGACGAGGTGCTCGAGCTCGAGGCCGGCGCCCGCGTGGTCGCGCGCAAGCGCGTGACGGACGAGGACTGCGAGGGCCACTTTCCCGGGAACCCGATCATGCCCGGCGTCAAGATGGTCGAGGCGCTCGCGCAGGCCGGGGCGGTCGCCGTGCTCTCCGAGCAGGAGAACCGTGGCAAGCTCGCCCTCTTCGCCGGCATCGAGGGCGTCCGCTTCCGCCGGATCGTCCGCCCGGGCGACGAGCTGACGCTCACTTGCGAGCTGGAGCACGTCCGCGGGCCGATCGGGAAGGGCCGCGTGCGGGCGACCGTCGAGGGCGAGCTGGCGGTGCGCGGCACGCTGACGTTCGCGGTGCACGACGAGTGATCGGCCGCTCGAACGGCACACCGGTCTCCATCACGGGGTTGGGGACGTACGCCCCCGAGCGCGTGCTCACGAACGAGGAGCTGGCACAGCTCGTGGATACAACGGACGAGTGGATCACGGAGCGCACGGGGATCAAGGAGCGCCGCATCGCGGCGCCCGAGCAGGCGATGACCGACCTGGCGTTGCCGGCGTCGCGGCTGGCGCTCGAGCGCGCCGGCGTTGAGCCGGGCGAGCTCGATCTGATCGTCGTGGCGACGGTGACCCCCGACATGATGTTCCCGACCACGGCCTCGCTGCTCGCCGACATGCTCGATGCGCCCGACGCCGCCGCCTACGACCTTCTCGCGGGCTGCACCGGGTTCATCTACGCGCTGGCGCAGGCGTACGGGATGATCAGCGCGGGTCTCTCCCGGAAGGCCCTGGTCGTCGGCGGCGACGTGCTTTCGAAGATCCTCGACTGGACGGATCGGTCAACGATTGTCCTGTTCGGGGACGGCGCCGGCGCGGTCGTGCTCGAGCTCGTCGACGAGGGTGGCTTCCTAGGGTTCGAGCTGGGTGCCGACGGTGCCGGTGGACGGCACCTCTGGCTGCCCGGGAGCGGGTCACGGAGGTTCGACGATCCCGACGGCCTGGTAAAGATGAACGGGCCCGAAGTCTTCAAGTTCGCGACGCGCGTCCTCGTGTCGTCGGCAGAGAAGCTGCTCGACGAGTGTGGGCTCACGGTGGACGACGTCGATGTGTACGTGCCGCACCAGGCGAACATCCGGATCATCGACCACGCCGCACGCAAGCTCGGCGTGCCCAGGGAGCGCGTCGTCGTCAACGTGGACCGGTACGGCAACACGTCCTCCGGCTCCATTCCGCTCGCGCTCGCGGACGCAGCGGCTGAGGGAAGGCTCGAGCCCGGCGCGCTCGTGCTGATGACAGGTATGGGCGCCGGCCTCACGTGGGGCTCGGCGCTGACGAAGTGGACGGAGGCCTAGATGGGCAAAATCGCATTCTGCTTCCCGGGTCAGGGGTCGCTGGAGCAGGGAATGGGCCGCGACATCGCGGAGGCAGTTCCCGAGGCGATGGAGGTGTACGAGCGCGGCAGCGCCGCGAGCGGGCTCGACCTGAAGCAGCTGTGCTTCGAGGCGCCGCTCGAGGAGCTCGTCGGCACCGAGGTGCAGCAGCCGGCGCTCGTGGCGACCAGCCTCGCCGTGCTCGCGGCGCTCCGTGCGCGCGGGATCTCGCCCGACTACGTCGTCGGTCACTCGGTGGGTGAGTTCGCCGCGCTCGCGGCAGCGGAATCGATCGACGTCGAGGAGGCGATTGCACTGGTCCGCGAACGCGGGCTGGCGATGGCGGAGGCCGCGCGTGAGCGGCCGGGCTCGATGGCGGCGATCCTCGGCCTCGAGGACGAGGTCGTCGAGTCGCTGTGCCGCAGGATCATCGGCGTCTGGCCGGCGAACTACAACTCGCCGGGACAGATCGTGGTGTCCGGGGAGGATCCTGCCGTCGAGGAGTGCTGCGACGAGGCCGAGCGGGTGGGAGCGCGCCGCGCGGTGAAGCTCAAGGTGTCGGGCGCGTTCCACAGCCCGCTTGTCGCGAGTGCGGCGCACCGGCTGCGCCCGGCGCTCGAGCGCGCGAAGTTCTCCGAGCCGATCGCCCCGTTCATGTCGACCGTGACCGCGCGCGTCGAGCCGGCCCACCGCCTCTGCGGCCTGCTCGTCGAGCAGCTGACCGCGCCGGTCCGGTTCACGCACGCCGTGCGGGAGCTGGCGGGCGGCGGCGTGCGGACCTTCGTCGAGGTCGGGCCGGGGAACGTCCTCTCCGGCCTCGTGAAGCGAATCGACCGCAGCGTCAAGACGGTCTCCATCAACAACCTCGAAGCGCTCCAGAAGGCCGAGGAAGTCGTCTCCACCGCGTGACGGGCGAGTTTGCGTCGCTGGAGGGCAGGACGGCGCTCGTCACGGGCGCGTCGCGCGGCATCGGCCGCTCGATCGCGCTCGAGCTGGGGCAGGCAGGCGCCGACGTGGTCGTCGGCTACCAGTCGGCGACCGAGGAAGCCGAGGCGGTGGCCGCCGAGGCTGGTGGCCGCGCGGTCCAGGCCGACATCGCCGATCCGGAAGACGCTCGCCGCCTCGTGGAGGAGGCCGGAGACGTCGACATCCTCGTCAACAACGCGGGTCTCACCCGCGACGGCCTGATCGCGCGCATGCCGGACGACGACTGGCGCGCGGTGCTCGAGACGAACCTCAGCGGCGCGTTCTACACCTGTCGTGCCACGGCGCGCGGGATGATGCGGCGGCGGCGGGGCGCGATCGTCAACGTCTCCAGCATCGTCGGCGTCCACGGCAATCCCGGCCAAACGAACTACGCCGCGTCCAAGGCAGGGCTGATCGGTCTCACCAAGGCGCTGGCGCGCGAGCTCGGCAGCCGCGGCGTGCGCGCGAACGTGGTCGCGCCGGGGTACGTGGAGACGCGCCTCACCGAGGTGCTGCCGGAGGAGCTGCGGCAGTCGATGCTCGCGAGCACCCCGCTCGGCGTCTTCGGAAAGACGGAGGACGTCGCCGCGGCCGTGCGCTTCCTGGTGTCCGACGCCGCCGCGTTCATCACCGGCGAGGTGCTGCTCGTCGACGGCGGGCTGGGGATGTGATGGGCGTCAACGGGCGCCGCCGCGTGGTGATCACCGGGCTCGGCTGCGTGAGCCCCCTCGGCAACGACGTCGAGACGACCTGGGCGAACCTCGTCGCCGGCGAATCCGGCGCGGGGCCGATTACGCAGTTCGATGCGTCGGAGTACAAGGTCACGTTCGCGTGCGAGCTGAAGGACTTCGATCCGGCGCAGTGGATCGACCGCAAGCAGGCCCGGCGGATGGACCGCTTCGCGCAGGCGATCCTCGCGGCCGCGCGGCAGGCGGAGGCCGACGCCGGCCTCGACATCGCGCCCGAGGCCGAGCGAACCGGCGTGGCGGTCGCGACGGGCATCGGTGGCCTGCGCTCGCTCCAGGACTCGTACGACGTCCTCACCGAGCGCGGTCCCGACCGGGTCAACCCGTTCTCGATCCCTGCGATCATCCCGAACATGGGTGCCGCCTGGGTCTCGATGGAGCTCGGCACGAAGGGCCCGCTCTCGGCGCAGTGCACGGCGTGCGCCGCGTCGAACATGGCGATCGGCGAGAGCGTGGACGCG
>Ga0126307_10001981_pt1 | contig 13722 bp, 16 predicted proteins | sample Plot28_FD_89955 | JGI IMG/M metagenome (GOLD analysis project Ga0126307, IMG submission 89955) | Serpentine soil microbial communities from UC McLaughlin Reserve, CA, USA - Plot28 | ecosystem: Environmental > Terrestrial > Soil > Grasslands | place: USA: UC McLaughlin Reserve, Lake County...
ACCAGCGCGCCGAATGCGATCGCCACGAAACAGAACTGCGCGACCGCCGTGGACGAGGCGACGCCCATCAGCGCCGGATCATTGCGCTGTGCCCCGTATAGCGGCACGCAGGCTTGTACCAGCGCGAGCGCGAACGCCAGCACGAGAGCGTAATGCCCAAGTTCCGCGATCATCGCGAGCGCCTTCTTCTTCCTCTCTCCGCTCTTGCGGGGAGAGGGTCGGGGTGAGGGGCTCTTGCCGGAAGCTGCGACTCTCCGACGGTCCCCCTCACGCGGATCGCTTCGCAATCCGATCTCTCCCCGGCCGAACTCGGGTTTGCCCGAGTTCGGCACGTTAGCTTGGCCGAAGCTGGAAACATCCGATTTCGGCTGGGGAGAGGTGGAGCAAGACGCTCGATCGGAGTCATCGTGGCGAGGGCTCCTGTGAGGTCGCGCCGCTCGGCTTTTCGTTATCCTTCCAGTGGCCCTGCTTCTTGAGCGCTTCGGCGACTTCCTTCGGCATGTAGTTCTCGTCGTGCTTGGCAAGCACACTGTCGGCCTTGAAAGTACCGGAAGTGTCGAGCGTGCCTTCCGTCACCACACCTTGGCCTTCTCGGAAAAGATCGGGCAACAGCCCGCGATAGGCAACAGGGATTGAGCTCTTGCCGTCAGTGACATCAAAGCGGACCTGGAGATTGTCCCCGCGTTCGATGCTGCCGGGCTTAACCAGACCGCCAAGCCGGATGCGGGCACCGGGACTGATGTGCTTCTCCACCACGTCGGTCGGCGAATTGAAAAAGACGATGGAGTCCTTGAGCGCCACAAGCACCAGCGCGACAGCGACGCCCAGCACGGCAACCGCAGACCCGATCAGAACAAGGCGTCTTTGCCTGCGCGTCATTGTGCTCCTTCCCTGCCCATTCAGCCTTCAAGTCCCAGCCCCTTCACGAGTTCGTTGATGCGCTGGAGCTTCTCGGGCTCGCTTGCAAGTGCGCGGCGTGCTTCACCGGCAGCGGCCTGCGCCTTATCGCGTTCGCCCAAGACCATATAGGAGCGCACAAGTCGCAACCATCCCTCGAGATCGGCGCCCTCGCGGTGCAGGCGCTCCGCCAGGCGCTCGACCATGCCCCGAATCATGGCCGTGCGCTGCTCGGAACTGAGATCAGGAGCGGCCGCCGCGGTGTCCTCCTGGCTCGGGCCACCCTCGACGCGTGCAAGTTCATGGCGGATGTATTCGGCCCAGGGCGCATCTGCCGGCGCACCGGCCAGCATGGCCCGCCAGATCGCGGCGGCATCGGCCGGCCGGCCGTCCTGCTCGGCAGCGACTCCCAGGAAGTAGCGCGCCTTGATGTTCTCACCGTCGAGCGCGACCGCACGCTCGAACGCGGATTTCGCCTGCGCGGTGACCACGCCGTTGCCAGCCGCGACAAGCGCCTCGCCCAGTCCGGCCAGACGCTCGGAGCTTTCGCCATTGAATGTCAACGCACTACGCCGCGCCTTGATCGCATCGTCGAAGCGCCCGAGCCGCAGATAGATCGGAGCGATCAGCTCCCAGCCGCGGCCGTCTTCGGGATTGCGCGCGAGATGCGTCTCGACCTGCGCAATCATGTTCTCGATCGACTGGTCCGGACTGTGTGCCGCCAACGGTTGGTCAGACATCGACGGCGAGCCGAGCGCGAGATAGATGCCGGCTGCGCCGAGCGGCAGCGCTATTAGTGCGGCAATCGCCACGACCCGGCGACGGCGGGTCACCGCCGTCACTGGCGGCACTGGCACCGTTGCCGCCTCCGCATCAGCAGCCGCGAGCAATCGCCGTGAGACTTCGATTTGGGCGGCTTCGGCCTCGCTGTCGCCGATCCGGCCAGCGACGCGGTCGCGTTGGATTTCCTCGAGCTGGTCGCGATAGACGGCGAGATCACTGCCCGAGCGCATCGCGTAATCGCGTCGCACCAGCGGCCAGAGCACGGCCAGCATCGCCGCCGCCGTCATCAGGCCGAGCACAAACCACAACGTCATGACGTCAATTCATCGGTCCGAATCCGGCTTTCCAGTGGCGGCGCGGCCGCTGACCGGACATCGTCCGTCACCCTGAAGCACTTGCGCGGTTACACCACGGACTCCTAGCGACCGCAACGGGCATCGGCTCGCCCCGCCGCGACATCGCGTAGCGGCGGGTCGCAGGCACGAGCAGCAAAGAATGTCGAGGATCTAAAAAGATGTGGGATCCAAGAGGTTGGCGGCGGCTTGCGCAACCTATCAAGCACCGGCGCCCATCGAATTCGCACCAGGAACGATCAACTCACGGCAACCCAGGCTCCGTCCGGGTTCCGGCAAGCGGTGCCGCGCGCGCTCTCGGGCCGACCGTTGATGTAGACGGTGTGCGTAAACTCGCGGCAGCGCCGGCCGCGCTCCTCATAATAAGGTCCGGGAACGACACTGCCGTAATACTGGGTGTGCCGGCTGCGCCAACCGACGGGAGCTCCCGGCGGGCCGCTTTCCAGCGCCTGCATTTCGGCGGCATAGGCTTCCTGCCGGTCGCGTTCATCGAGCGAGGCGCCGATGGCGCTGCCGAGCAGCCCACCGGCGGCGGCGCCGATCACCGCTCCGGCAACGCGGCTGCCCGCTCCGCGCCCGCCGAGAACAGCGCCAAGCGCGCCGCCAGCAATGGCTCCGGCGACGGCGCCGGAATCCTGCCTCGGCGAATTCGGATCGTTTGCACAACCTGCTACGGTTGCGGCCACAAGGCTCGCCGCAAGGACCTTTGCTGGCAACATGCTGCCGCTCCCCGAACAAGCGGCGGGACCTAGACGTCGGATTGCGGCGAAACTCTGTTCCGGTCCTGCCAGGGTTTAAAGGGCCGACATGAGTTAATCGGATCGAGGCAACTACGCGCCGGGCAGCACCAGCTCCACACGCAGGCCGCCGATTGGCGCGGTGCCGAGCGTAAGCCCGCCGCCGTAAAGGTTTGCCAGCTCGACCACGATCGACAGCCCCAGCCCGGAACCCGGCTTGGTCTCATCCAGGCGCTGCCCGCGACGGGCGATCAGCTCGCGCTGCTGCGGGGACAGTCCGGGGCCGTCGTCGTCGACCACGATGCGGACGAAGCGGCGTTCGCCGGCCGCGTCGGAGCGCTCGGAAGCGGCCTCGACCGCCACCCGCGACTGTGCCCACTTACAGGCGTTATCGACGAGATTCCCGATCATCTCCTCGAGGTCCTGTCGCTCGCCGCGAAACCGGGCGTCCTCAGGCGCATCCAGTTCGATGGCGACCCCGCGGTCGCGGTGAATCTTTTCCATCGTACGCGCCAGCGCCATCACCACCGGCCGCACTTCGGTGACCGTGCCAATCGTGGCCACGCGCGCCGCCAATCGCGCGCGCTCGAGGTGACGCGCCACCTGGTCGCGCATGATGTCCGTCTGCTCGCGCACCTTCGAAGCGAACGGATCCTCGCCGTGGGCGGTTGCTTCATTCACCATGACCGATAGCGGGGTCTTGAGAGCGTGCGCGAGATTGCCGACATGGGTACGCGCACGCATGACGATCTCGCGATTGGCATCGAGGAGCGCGTTGGTCTCGCGCGCGAGCGGCGCGATTTCAACCGGGAAATTGCCTTCGAGCTTTTCGGCGGCGCCGGAGCGGATCGCGGCCAAGCCCTGCGAGATGCGATTAAGCGGTGCGAGGCCGAAGCGGACCTGGAAGGTTGTTATCAAGAGAAGAACGAATCCAAGCACCGCAAATGTGATGAGCAGCGCCCGATCGAAGTTGCGCGTTTCGTCATCGATCTCTGACGCGTCGCCGGCGACGGCGACCAGAAACCGGCCCTCCTCGCCGAGATCGATGGTGCGCTCCAGCAGCCGCAGCCGTTGATCCTCCGGTCCTTGTACGTAGTCTTGGCGGGTGCCGCTTGCGCTCGGCGCCACCCCGCGATCCTCAAGATGCGGCAACGTCGAATCCCACAGCGAGCGCGACGAGCGCACGTCGACCTTGCTGGGCTCGAGCCGGGTGACCTGCCAATACCAGCCCGACAGCGGCAATTCGAACAGCGGTTCGCCGAGCTGGGACGGACGCTCGTTGGTGTCGTCGGGGGTGGCGACGTCGGCCACAATAGTGCGGAGATAAACGGCAAGGCGCCGATCGAAGGCGCGCTCCACTGCGCCGCGATAGACCGAGGAGAGCACGAGGCCGGTAGTGACTAGGATCACAACGGTCCAGGCCGCCGCCGAGAAGAACAGCCGAAGCGCGAGCGAGTTGGCGCGCATGCGTCAACGCGCATCGGGCGGGGTAAGTAGATACCCGAGCCCGCGCACGGTCTGGATCACGTCAACGCCGAGCTTCTTGCGGATGCGGCCGACGAAAACTTCAATCGTGTTGGAATCGCGATCGAAGTCCTGATCGTAGAGGTGCTCGACCAGTTCGGTGCGCGACACCACGCGGCCGGAATGATGCATCAGATAGGCCAGCAGCCGGTATTCGTGTGACGTCAGTTTGACCGGATTGCCGTTGACGGTCACCCGGCCGGTGCGGGTGTCGAGCCGCACCAATCCGCAGGTGAGCTCGCTCTTGGCGTGACCGGCCGAGCGGCGCAACAGCGCGCGGATGCGCGCCAGCACCTCCTCGACGTGGAACGGTTTTGCCACATAATCGTCGGCGCCGGCATCGAAGCCCTGCACCTTGTCGCTCCAGCGATCGCGCGCCGTCAGTATGAGCACCGGCATGGCGCGGCCGGCGCGCCGCCAGGCCTCGAGCACGGAGATGCCGTCCATCTTCGGCAGGCCGATGTCGAGAATGACGGCGTCATAGGGCTCGCTCTCGCCGAGAAAGTGGCCCTCCTCGCCGTCGAAGGCGCGGTCGACCACGTACCCGGCGTCGGCCAGCGCCGTCGCCAGCTGTCGATTCAGATCGGGATCGTCCTCGATGACGAGGAGACGCACTTAAATTCCTCCCGCGGTGGACAAACCGTGCATTCCCGATCGCGGGCGGGAATCACAACTATCGCCGGGGTCATTATTAGTAGGAATGGCTGGGCCTGACCACCAGTGTCCCGAATCCGAAGTTCGCACGCACCGTGCTGCGAACACTCCTGCGAACTTCGGATTCAAAGGGACACTAGCAATTTATAGCTTGGTAGTGTGGCTTGGTTCAGAAGTTCGCTCCCGATTGGCTGCAAGTATAGGCGAACTTCTGAACGCCACACTACCGCTCGTTGATCAGCGTGCCGGTCGAGGCATCCACGATCGCGCGCTGCACCTTGCCGTCGCGCGGCAGCACTGTCAGCTGATAGACCAGACGTTCCCCATCCTGGCAGAGCCGCGCCCTGACCAGCTCGCCGGGCGCGCGATGGGGCACCGACTGCGATGCCCTTGCGAGCGGCACTGCCCGGCCGTCCGCGATGGCGGCGCGCTGCTCGATGCGCGAAAGGCAGCGGAAGCGCTCGGCAGCCGATGCCGGCGATGAGAGCACCAGCACAAGCGAAAAAGCGGCGATGAACTTCCATGCCGACATAAGCCGCTGTAAGCGCCTGCCGCTGAACCAACAATGAACGGAACTACAGCTTGCACCGGCCGGGGCTATATGCACGAAAATTTGAAATGGACTGAGAGGTGGGATTGGGCTCGGTAGCCGCGCAAGGTGAGAATTCGGGCGCGACAGCGGGAAACGTGAGCGAACGGCAATGAAAATGCGGAATAGACAGCCAGACTTTTATTTCGCAACCGCAGATCAAGACGACGAGCTAACGCAATAATTCATCGGCGTTCGAGCGCTCAACGTGCAATGCGCCGTGTCATTTTGGAGCCGCGCCGCGCGTCATCTTTTCTTCCCGAGCACCTTGACCACCTGCTCGACGATCGAAGCCACGGACTCGCCGTTGCCGGCGAGCTTCTCGCGGGTGCGGCCGCTGACATAGACGCCGAGCACGCCGAAGCGCGCGGCGAAATAGGTCATCAGCAGCCCCGACAGCGCGGCAAAGCCATTGATGGCCGGCGCAAAGCCGGTCCACAGCGCATGCAGCAGCGTCAAGGTGAAGGCCGGGCACTCGATCAGCGAAAGTTCGAGCGCGTAGAGCGGCCGCCACCAACGCTGCAGCGGATCGCTGTTGGCGATCTCGGCGCGCTGGGTCTCACCGACCTGCTCGACCTGACTCTTGCCGACTTGGGCGAGCATTGCCGCCCATTCTGCCTCTGCCTTGGCGGCCGCAGCAGCAGCAATCGCAGGATCCGCGGTCGAGATTGCCTCGCGCACCGCCGCCGGAGTGCCGTCCGCGGCGTTGAGCGCCTGCGCCAGGATTTTACTGGCGGCAGCGCCGAACGGCCCGCCGAGCGCTTCGCCAATAAGCGGCGCGCCAAGTCCGACGACAGTTCTAGCGAGATCAGCCCAATCCATCATTTTCGTTCTCCGTTATGCCGCTGCTTCTTGTTGCCGCCGCTGCCACCAGCGCCAGAACAGACAACCGCCGATCGCGATCACGACGGTGATGGCAACAATGATGACGATCGTCGAAATTTCGCTGCTCTGCGCCGCGGCGGCGCCACCGGCCGCGAGCGCACCGCCGGCCGTGGTGTTGCGCGCGCCATCATTGCGAACGACCGCGCCCTTGCCCTGCGCCGGCAATGATGATGCGTCCGCCGCGCGGCTTGTGGCCTTGTCTGCCATTGCGAGCGCGGCCGCCCTCACCTCGGCGACGCGCCGGCCCCAGCCATTGCCGAAGACCGGCCAGGTCTTGAGATTTTTCAGAAGCGCACCCGCTCGTCGCAGATCGAGCCGATCAGCTGCTTGCCATCGCGCTCTCTGGCGAGCCGCACAGTGGCGTCATCCATTCTCCCGCTGACGCTCGCGCCGAGCACGCGCTGCAGTACTTTTGGCGCCCGTCCGGTCCCGGAATTCACCGCGTAATCGAAGATGCAATAATCGACACCCGCCGGCAGCTCGTCGCAGCGCATCGCGTTCCAGTATTTGCTGCGATAGATCGCCTTGGCCTGCCCGACCGTCATCGCGCGCACGTCGGCCGCGGTGGCATCGGGCTTCGCGTATTTTCGGTAGTCGTGAATGGTGATGCCGAAATTCGTCGGCCCACCGGGATCGGAAGGGTGATTGCCGTAGCCACCCTCGTGAATCAACAGGCGCCGCAGCGCCTCGTCGTAATTTGATGCAGCCATTGCGTGCTCCCAAACAACAAAGGCCGCCCGTGGGCGGCCAGTCTTTCCGTTAGCGATTTCGTCAAATCCTGATAGTGTCCGGCGAAGCACGCTGGCCGCGGCCGGCCTTCAGCCCTGGGGACAGTAGATAGTGGCGCTAAAAGAGTTCTTCATTGAGATCGACACGCGCTGCAACGCGCGTTGCTTCTATTGCGACACGGGAAACAAGTCCCGCGACCCGCACCGCAAGTCGATGGATGTTGGATTATTCGAGCGCGTCATCGATCATGCGCTCAGTACGGGGCTGGCCGATCAATCCACGCTCATCAATCTATTCGATCGCGGCGAGCCGACTCTTCATCCTGATGTCAGCAGGATTTTTCGCTGCCTGAACGAGCGAGCGTTGCGCTATTGCATCAGCTCCAATTGTGGCCGCGCCGTTAAGCTCGATGCCGATGTGTCGCTCGCACTGCTGGATAAGTTTGTGATTTCGATGCCCGGATTTAGCCAGGCTTCCTATGACCGCATTCATCGTCTGCCGATTCGCAAGGTGTTGGCGAACATAGAATCGATGCTCGCAGATTTTCGCCGACGAGGCTTCCGCGGCTCGGCGATCATGTCCTTACACACCTATCGTTTCAATCTTGATGAGCTGGCGCCCGCGGCCGAGTTCTGCAGGAAACTAGATATCCTGTTTTCGCCTTACGACGCCGCCTTCGCTGACTACAGGATGGCTAGGGATTTCATCAAAGGTACTCTTGCGCCCGAAGTGCTGGCTCGTGCCGAGCAAGAACTTTTTACCGAAAAGATTCGTGAACAGTTGACGCAAAGCTCGCCTGATTATCGCTGCCCGCAGTTTGATCGCGTGACCATCGACGAAGTTGGTGACTTGCTCCTGTGCTGCGGCGCTCCGCGTTTGGGAGATGCCTATGACGATGGCTTTCGATTGGGTGCATTCCTAAAAATGGGCGCCGATGAAGTCATTAAGCTCAAGACCAGCGCCTCCGTTTGTGCCGACTGTATCGCCAGCGGGCTCGCATATATGGGTCACAACGTGACACGGCCTACGGAGTACATGCCCAAAGATGCTTACCAACACCACCTCGTCTCCGTGGTGTGCCCGGTAGAGGAGTCTATTATTCCGAATGCACAGCATCAGAATCTCCAGGCGGAGAATCTTTTCGTGAAGAGGCGCGACGATTCAATAGCACTCGTGGAAGATGACTCTCATGGCTATCATCGCCTTCTTGGGCAGGCTTGGTGCTCGTCCGATTTGTTGACCATCACATTGCTCGCCAAGCCTGATGGTCGATCGGCACTCAAGCTTGAAATGTTGGCAGATACCCGGATAGCTATGCGACCGCGGCCCTCGATCTGAACAAAGGGACAACATTGAACCGAACCGGTTGCGTCACTGCCGAACTCAAGCCGGCGAATAACGTTTCAGCGCCTTATCGTTCGCGATGCGGGTGAGGAACGAAGGGCCGGTTCAATTCACTCTCTCGCTTCAGAAGTCGGATGGCGCCGTCGTCTACTCGGGAGCTGGTTCGGCTATCTTGATCCGCGATCTCGGAATATCATGATCGGAGCGGCAACTCTCAAGACAATCAAGGACTTCATCGCTGCCGCAATCGCGGAAAGAGATTCAACGCAGACTGGCGCCGTCGCTCCGTCCGACGCTTGGCGCGTAGGAGTTCAGTTCTTCGACTATGTGCGTCAACTAGATGCGGAAGAACTCCGGTTCATTCGCCGCCATACGTTTCATTTCACCGGCGACATATACCAACGATACGTTTTTGGATCGGCGAGCGATCGCGCTGATTTGCTTGAAGCTGCGAACACTTGCTTCGCTCGACTGCCTGGATTCAGGCTGGACGAGACAGAGATCGGCATCGGATACGACAGCAATCTCGGCCGCATCAGTTCTGATCTCATTCGCTACGTAAGCGTGCTAGCCGATCTGGTCGACTCGGGTTCCCTAAACGACGTGGGCAAGAAGCACGTTCTTGAGATAGGTGGCGGGTATGGCGGTCTTGCGCGTGCCGTTTTGGAATACAGCAGTACTTGCTCCTATACGATCTGTGATCTTGAAGAAACGCTGTTCTGCTCGGCGGTTTATCTGAGCAATTTGAGGGGCGCCGAACGCGTACACCTGGTTGAGGGAACATTAAAGAGCAAAGACCTGAAGGAAGGTCACGTGTTCCTCATTCCGCAATCTCGCCTCGATCGCATCGAGGCCGAATTCGATCTCGCCCTCAATCAGCAGTCCATGCAGGAAATGAATACCGGTCAGATTGAGCGCTATTGCGATTTCATGCGCTGGCATGTCTTACGTTTTTACTCACGCAATTTGCCCAATCTCGCGGCTGTCAGTATTACCTCAGATTTTCTGAGTCAATTTAAGCTTGTCAAAGACCTCAACGCGTACCTGCGAGAGAAATTTCCCCGCGTGCTCTGGACCGGACCGGAAGAGACGAATCAAGTCGGAGACGCCTATATGGAGCGGTTGGTCTTTGCTTGCGGATCAACCGAAGCTCCGACCGCGGCTGATGTCGAAGCTCTGCGGACGGAGGTATTTAGGCTGCGATCCGAACTGGCACGCGCCACTGCCAGATATGATGCAATCGTCAGCTCGCGATCGTGGCGTCTTACACAGCCGCTGCGCGCGTTTCGTACTCTGTTCCGAACTCGATAAAGCGTATACCTGCTGCAGGTTCTTGCGGCCCCCCCTTCTGCAATGCTCAGGCGTACTGGCCGCCGGTCGCGGTCGAGCTGGCCGCATTGCCGGAAAAGAAATTGACGTTGGTGGCCGTGCCATCGAGGGTACCGTTGAGGGTCACCAAATATCGACTGCCGGTAGCCGCTCCTGAGAACGTATAACCGCCGGCATAAAGCGCGCCGCCGGCGTACGCCAAAACGAAGCCTGTGGAGAACGCCGGCGTGCCGGTCAGCGTGACGGGATCCCTGAGAGCGCCGTCACCTGGGCGCCTGGGCCGACGAAAATATGCTCGGCACCGCCGCCTGTGATGTTGTAAGTCCCGGTGAAATCAAACAGGCATAACTTCGCGAAGACGTGCGCGTATCCGGCTGCGACGGCTGCGAAATCCATGTTCTGAACTTTGAAGTGTCCATCGCTGATCATCTGCATCCCCACGGCGGAAGTGGACATCGGATGATCCTTGGAATGATGTCAGTCGACGCGCTCTTGCGCGCCGATCTCGAGAAAGCGGCCGCGGCCGTGCTGGTCGCGCAACGTCACGATGCGGAAAATGCGCGAACCTTTGCGCAGACGGTGGCGCGTGGTCACGTCGGTTCGCGCGCGGATGATGATGCGATGGCTGATGGTGGCGCCGAGACTATCGGCGACCATTTGATCGCGCGCTGAAACCGGCATGAGCGCCGCCCAAAGCGTGCTGAGGGTGGCGTAGCTGCGCGTCACGCCGCCGGCGCCGTCCGGCGTCTCCACCGGCTGCTCGAGGGCGAGGCGATCGCGCAGCTGTCCAGGCGCAGTCATAGCGACAGCACCCGGTAGGGCGCGAGCAGCGCCGCGACCGTGGCCGGCAGCGTGGCAATTGATTGGCCGGCGGCGATCAGCCCGCGGTTCTCGTACCAATGCGCGATCAAGAGCTTGATGGCCTGCCGCAGCGGCTCCGGCACATTAAACGGAGTTGCGCCGTAACCCGCCTCGACGTCGATCTCAATGCCGGCGAGCGCTCGTCCCGGCGCCGGCAGCGACCACGATGGAAACGCGATGATCGAAGGCGCCGCGGCCTTGTCGGACACGAATGCCTGCAAATCGATCACCAGCGCGGAGCCGTCCTCACGATAGACCCGCGCCGCTATGATCTGCCGCAACGGCGAGGGCGCCACGGCAATGCGGCCCTCGCGCGGCCAGGCATCGCGCACCAGCCGCCAAGTCTGCGTGATCAGCGCGCGGCGCGTCTGCGCCTCGATATGGCTGCGCGCACCGGCGATCAGCGCGCTGATGACGGCGTCGTCCTCGCTGTGCTCAACGCGCAGATACGCCTTGGCGTCGGCGAGCGTCACCGGCTCGACGGCGGGCGGCGTCAGGAGGATGGATGACATGCATTACCTTTGGATTGCGAGCAGTGAGAAATTGTTGGGTGATCTGGCGGCGTGAGCGACGCGCTGAGCGGCGCGGCAGATTCGGTCTATTCCCTCCCCCCTTGAGGGGGAGGGTTAGGGAGGGGGGTGATCGCGAACACATGAGTCTGTTGCCACCCCTCTCCCCATCCCTCCCCCTCAAGGGGGGAGGGAGCACATTGCGGCGGCCCGTCGCCTCACAGCATCTAAGAATTTGCTTTGCGCCAGCCACGAAGAGCTTGTTGACAGATCGCAGCAGAGCGGGCTCAACGACGGGCCATGATCCGTCCAATGTTCATCATCCTGCTCTGCGTCTGCGCTTCACTCGCGCCCGCGGCCGCGATGGTCGGCGGCGCGGCGCCCGCGGGCGAACTCGGCCGTGCGATCGTGCTGCTGGTCGGCTCGCACGGTCAGTCGTGCACGAGCGTCGCGCTCGCGCGCGATCTCGTGCTCACCGCGGCGCATTGCGTGCTGCCGGGCTCCGATTACAAGCTGGTCGAGTTCGACGCCGCGCGCACGCCGACGCTGAGAGATATTGCCAGCATCGCGCGCCATCCCGGCTTTGACGCGAACGCCGTGCAGCGCCATCGCGTCACCGCCGATGTTGCGTTGCTCAAGACCGCCGCGCCGATGAAGAACCCCTCGGCCGTGCTCGCGCCCGCCGGCGGCGCCATTGCACCCGGTGATCGCTTCGCGGTCACCGGCTACGGCCTCGCCACGCCCGGCGACGCCAAGAGCGGCGGCACCGTGCGCATCGCGACGCTGGTCGCGACCGGGCAACCCGGCACGCTGCAAATCCGCCTGGTCGATGCCGCCACCAAAGGTGAGCGCCCGGGCCTCGGCGCCTGCACCGGCGACTCCGGCGCGCCGGTGTTCCGCGATTTCGATGGCCGCATGCTGGTGATCGGCGTCGTCAGCTGGTCGACCGGCCCCAACAACAGCGCCGGCTGCGGCGGCCTCACCGGCGTCACCCCGCTCGTGCGCTATCGAGACTGGATTGTGGAGCGAGCGGCGAAATGGGGTTCGCCGCTCGCGCCGTAGCTCAGCACGGTAGTTCCGAAGGTTTGCGTCAGCAAGCCCGCGAACTTTGGACAGCGCTCAAGAAGCTGTCGTCGCCGTTGCTGATGCAGCCCTTGTTGGTGGCGCCGTAGCCAACCGGACCCGCCTCGTAGCGCGACCTGCTCTGCGCGTCAGCCGTAGAACCGAACGCCGTCGCCAACACGAGCGCGGTCGAAAGTGCGATCATGGTTTTCGTGAACATCGACGTATCTCCTGCTTGGGTTGCCGAACGCACCGTTTTGGTGCGTGCGTATCCTGGTCGCGTCGATGCACGTGGTAAATCAGCCGGATGTCCCGTGACTTCGCGCGCGACAACGCCCGCCTGAGTGCAGCAAACGCTGTCCCGGGTGGTCTTTCACGCGATTGCCGGAGCAACGGGACATCTCCATTGGTCCCAAGACTGAAGTATGCAGCCAACCCCGGAGCGACATTGCGCCGCTCCGGATCGATCGTAGGGCGTTACGACGCCGCGAACTTCAGCAGCTTGATGGCGTCGAAGTCCTGCACGCCGCCGCCGACCCGCTTGGTGGTGTAGAACAGCACGTAGGGTTTCGCCGTGAACGGATCGCGCAGCACGCGTATGCCCTGGCGATCGACCACGAGATATCCGCGATTGAAATCACCGAATGCGATCGAGAGCGAGCTCGCCGCCACGTCCGGCATGTCCTCGGCGTCGAGCAGCGGGAAGCCCATCAGGCTTGCGCGTGCGCTCGCGGTTGCCGGCGGCTGCCACAGATAGTTGCCGGTGGTGTCCTTGAACTTGCGGATGCCGCTCTGGGTCTTGCGGTTCATCACGAAGGTGGCGTTCTGTCGATAAGCCGGCCGCAATGCGTAGACCAAGTCGATCAGCACGTCGGAGGGATTACTGGCCGGGAACGCGCCGGCCGCGCCGCTCGCGATGTAGCCGACATTGCCCCAGCTCCAGGAGCCGTTCGCCACCGTCGTGTAGGCGAGGAAGCCCTTCGGCTTGTTCGAACCGTCGCCCGTTACGAATGCCGCGCCTTCCTGCACGGCGAAGGCCTGGTCGACTTCAGCGGCAAGCCATTCGTCAAGATTGACGGCGGCGTCCTCCAGCAGCGTCGCCGTAGCGGCCGGCATGGCGTAAAGCTCCATGGCCGGGAACGACAGCGAATCGAGCACGGGCGTGTCGGTCTGCGGCCGCGCAGCGGTTTCGCCGACCCAACCCACTGCAGGTCCGGTCGTCATGACCGGCTTCTTGTAGACGTTGGCGCTGATCATGCGCACGCCGGCGATCGAGCGGATCGGCGAGATCGTGGCCAGCCGCTCGCCTATTGCTTGCTCGATCTCGACCGGCACCACATAGCCGCCGTCGGGATTGGAGCCGACCGACATGCCTTGACTTCGAGCCGGCGCAGATCGGCGCTCTCGCCATTGCGCATATAGGCGTCGAACGCCGCCTTGTGCTCGCGCGCGTCTGCGACCTGGAC
>Ga0126307_10001982_pt1 | contig 13720 bp, 13 predicted proteins | sample Plot28_FD_89955 | JGI IMG/M metagenome (GOLD analysis project Ga0126307, IMG submission 89955) | Serpentine soil microbial communities from UC McLaughlin Reserve, CA, USA - Plot28 | ecosystem: Environmental > Terrestrial > Soil > Grasslands | place: USA: UC McLaughlin Reserve, Lake County...
GTCGAGGAGCTCGGCTACGACCCGGCTCGCCTGCCCCCCGGCCAGTACCTGACGGAGAAGTGGCCCGTGCTCCACGCGGGGGGCGTGCCGAAGATCGACCTCGCGACGTGGGACTTCCACGTCTGGGGCCAGGTCGAGAACCCGATCACGCTCGACTGGGAGGCGTTTACACGCCTGCCGAGCATCGACGTGACGACCGACATCCACTGCGTCACGCGCTGGAGCCGGTTCGACACCAGCTTCCGCGGGGTCCACTGGCGCGAGCTCGCGAAGCTCGTCCAGCCCAAGCCGACGGCGCGTTACGTCGTCGCGCATGCCGAGCAGGGGTTCACGGCCAACGTGCCGCTCACGGCGATCGAGGCGGACGATGCGCTCCTCGCGTACGAGGCCGACGGCGAGCCGCTCACGCCCGAGCACGGCTGGCCGCTACGACTCGTCGTGCCGAGCAAGTACTTCTGGAAGAGCGCCAAGTGGCTCCGCGGCCTCGAGCTGCTGTCGACCGACCATCCCGGCTTCTGGGAGCGCTACGGCTACCACAACAACGCCGACTTCCGGAACGAAGAGCGCTACGGCTTCTAAACGCAGGGGGCCGACCCCGATCGGCGCCGTGGCGTACTAGGCGCTGATCGAGTCGCTACGGCGTGGCAGCCAGAGCCGCCGTTGCATCCACGAGGCCGTATCCGTACGTCGCGTCGTATCCCGTCGCGCCGAGGTCGTGAGCGGTGCTCGTCAGGATCGACCTCAGCTGCGAGTGCGTCAGGCTGGCGTTCTTGCCGAGGAGCAGCGCCGCCACGCCGGAGACGTGCGGCGTCGCCATCGACGTGCCCTCGAAGACGTCCCACGCGAACGCGAGGTTGGCCACGGTCGTCATCTGACCGAGGTGCGTGAGCAGCGTCGCGCCGTCGGCGTCGGACACGGAGACGGCTGGGATCCAGGGCGTCCCGTTGTTGTCCTCGGTGGTCAGCGTTCCGGAGAAGCTGTCCGCGACGTTGTTGTAGACGATCGCCGCGGACGCGCCGGCTGCCATCGCGCTGGCGACCTTCGTCGGGAAGTACACCGCGCGATGGGTCGGCGAACCGCGCTTGATCAGCGCAACGAAGCCAGCCGGCGGCGACGCGCCACAGTCGGCCTCCGACGTGCCGTAGCCACAGTCGACGAGCGGTCCGGTCACGCCGCTGGTCGTAGGCGAGAACTCCATCGCCGCTGCGGCGTACGTCGTCGCACCGATCGAGACCGACGCGTCGCGACCCTGACCAGCCGGTACCGACGAGAGGATCGCGACGCCGGGAGCAGAGATGTCGAGCCCCCTCCCGGTATTCGAGAAGGACGCGTGCGCGCCGTACCGATCGACGGCGCCGACCGAGAGGACGACGGGGTACGCGCCGGGGTATTCGACCCGATTGCGACCGCTGTTGCCCGAAGACGCGACGATCAGCGTGTTGTGCGCTGCGAGGTCGTTGTACAGCTCCTCCTCCGTGCGCGACCTGGCTGCGCCACCGAGGCTGAGGTTGATGACGCGGCACCCCTGATCGGCGAGCCACTGCACGCCGTCCATGGTTTGGCTCGTCGTGCCGCCGACACTCCCGTCCGGCTGCGTGCCTAGGACGCGTGCCTCGTACAGCTGCGCGCCGTACGCGACGCCGAAGACGCCCACGGTGTTCTTGACACCGAGGAGCGTCCCGGAGATGTGTGTGCCGTGCGTTTCGGTCTCCGCGACGCTCGGATGCGACGGATCGTTGACGTCCGGATTCGCGTCGTTATCGATCGCGTCGTGGCCGGCGACGAAGTTGGCTGCGATGTCCGGATGCGTCGTCGCGAGGGCCGTGTCGGCGACGCAGGCCTTCACGCCCGCGCCGATGTAGCCGGCGTTCTGCGCATCCGCTGCATGAGTCGTGATCAAGCCGTAGAGACCGTTCGACAGTGAAGGTGCGAGCTCGGCGTCGGCGAGCCCGAGCGGCGTGCGGATCGGATCCTGCTCGACGTAGCGAACGCCGCCCTCGCTGGCGAGCGCGCTGATCTTCGTGCTCGCGAGCTCGATCGCGAACGCGTTGACCTGCGGGAACGAGAAACGCACCGTGCCGCCATAGCGGGCGACGAGGGCGCGTTCCGCAGCGCCGGGCGCGTTTGAGAAGCCGACGAACAAACGCTCGCGCGCCGATGTCTGAGCGGCGGCGGCGCCCGTGAGCACCGCGAGCGATGCAGTCGCGACGACGAGCACGAACAGCGCAGCGACGATCTTCCTCACGGTGAATCAATCCCCTCTGTCCGGTCAATGGGAACGGGCGCAGAGCCGCAGTTCCCGACTCTTCCACCGATGCTAGACCGGTTTGGGCGGAATTGAAATAGCGCCGAACGAGAGAGGGCGCCGCACGGCGCCCTCTCTCGAAGCGGTGAGGCGAGTCGTTACGGCGTCGCCGCGAGCGCCGCCGTGGCGTCGACGAGGCCGTAGCCGTACGTCGTGTCGTACCCGGTCACGCCGAGATCGTGGGCCGTGCTCGTCAGCTTCGACGTCAGCTGCGAGGGCGTAAGCGTCGCGTTCTTGCCGAGGAGCAGCGCGGCCACGCCCGTGACGTGCGGCGTCGCCATCGACGTGCCCTCCCATGTGTCCCAGGACGTCGGCCTGTTGACCACAGTGGTGGCCTGACCGAGCTTCGTCAGGAGCGTCGCGCCGTCCGTGTCGGACACAGACACCGCAGGGATCCACGGCGTCCCGTTGTTGTCCTCGGTGGTCAGCGTTCCGCCGAATGCACCCGCGACATTGTTGTAGATGATCGCCGCCGCCGCGCCTGCGGCCTGGGCGCTGGCGACCTTGGTCGCGAAGGTCACGGACTTGCCGCTGGGCGAGCCGCGCTTGATGAGCGCGACGAAGCCCGTGGGCGGGGAGGCCCCGCAATCCGCGGCCTTCGTGCCGTAGCCGCAGTTGACGAGCGTGCCGGTCACGCCGTTCGTCGTCGGCGAGAACTCCATCCCCGCTGCCGCATACGTCGTCCCACCGACGGACACGGACGCGTCGCGACCCTGGCCGGCCGGAACCGACGAAAGGACCCCGACGCCGGGCGCCGAGATGTCGAGCCCCGTCCCCGTGTTGGAGAACGATGCGTGCACGCTGTCGCGGTCGACGGCGCCGACCGAGAGCACGACCGGGTACGCGGCGGGGTACGAGATGCGCGTGCGGCCGCCGTTGCCCGACGCCGCGACGATCAGGGTGTTGGTCGGCGCACCGGCGAGCTCGTTGTAGAGCGCCTCCTCCGTGCGCGACTTCAGGCCGCCACCGAGGCTCATGTTGATCACGTGGCAGCCCTGGTTCGCGAGCCAGCGCGCGCCGTCCATGATCTGGCTGGTGCTGCCGCTCACGCTGCCGTCCGACTGAGTCCCGAGCACACGCGCTTCGTAGAGCTTCGCGCCGTAGGCGACGCCGAAGACGCCGACGCTGTTCTTCACGCCGAGCAGCGTGCCGGACACGTGTGTTGCGTGCAGCTCCGTCTCGGCGACGCCGAGCGTGCTCGCGTCGACGGTGTTGCCGCCGCCGAACGAGTCGTGGCCACCGACGAAGTTGCCGGCGATGTCGGGGTGAGTGGTATCGAGCGCGGTGTCCGCGACGCACGCCTTCGCGCCCACGCCGGTGTAACCGGAGTTCTGCGCGTTCACGGCGTGCGTCGTGATCAGGCCGTACAGCCCGTTCGACAGCGACGGTGTCAGCTCCGCGTCGGCGAGGCCGAGCGGCGTCCGGACGGGATCCTGCTCGACGTAGCGAACGCCGGAAGCGCGAGCGAGGTCGCCCACCTTCGCGCTGTCGAGATCGATCGCGAGCGCGGCGACCTCGGGGAACGAGAACCGCACGGTGCCGCCGTGGCGAGCGACGAGCGCGCGCTCCGCGACGCCCGGCGCCTTGGAGAAGCCGACGAACAGGTGCTCACGCGCGGACACGTTCTGTGCCCCTGCAGCGCCGGTCAGCGCGGCGAGCGCGAGCGTCGCAGCGACGACCGTAAGGACGAGCTTCTTCACCGATAGACCCCCTGGTAGAGACGGAAAGCCTCGCCGCGTTCCTCGTTCGCTGCGGGCCTCTGCGGAGAGGAATCGTAGCCGCAAATCCGAGAACGGGGCGGAAACGGCCGGAGGGCCGGCGAACCGGCCCTCCGTCTTGCCTTCGTGCTGCTGCGGTCTACGGCAGCGTGGCCTTGGCGGCAAGGTCCGCCCGCGGCATGCCGAAGCCGAACTGCGTGTCGTAGCCGGCCGGCCCGAGATCCCTGGCCGTGTTCTTCATGATCTGCTCGACCTGTGCCGGAGTCGCACCGGGGTGCGAGGCGAAGACGAGCGCGGCTACGCCGGAGACGTGCGGCGTCGCCATCGACGTACCGCTGTTGAGACCCCAGTCGCGCGCGATGTTGAACACCGTCACGCTCTGACCCAGGTTGTTCGCCTTCAGCGCGGCACCCTCGGTGTCCGTGACCGTCACCGTGGGAATCCACGCCGAGCCGTCGGGCGCGGTCTCGGTGCCGAGCGTCGCGTTGATGCTCCCCGCGACGTTGTTGTAGATGATCGCTGCCACAGCGCCGCCCGCCATCGCGTTGGCGACCTTCGCGGCGAACGTGATATTCCCGCGCTGAATCAGCGCGACCTTGCCAGCGGCGTTCGCGCACACGGTTTCGCCGGTTGCACAGTCGACGAGCGTTCCGCTGACGCCGCGGTCACTCGTCGGCTCCGCGAACTCGGCGGAGAGGGCCGTTGTAACCGCGCCGTCCGCCGTCTGAACCTTTGCCTCGCGCCCGGTCGTATTCGGAACCGACGAAAGGACGTCCACGCCGGGAGCAGCAAAGTCGAGGCCCTTGCCGAAGCTCGAGAAGCTGGCGAGGTGGTCGTCGCGGTCGACGGCGGAGACGGAGACGACGACGGGGTAGCCGCCCGGGAAGTCGAGCGTTCCAACGGCGTCGTTGCCCGCCGCAGCCACGATGAGCGTGCCGTTCGCCGTCAGCTGCTTGTAGAGGTTCTCCTCCGTGCCCGAGCGGCGGCCGCCGCCGAGGCTCATGTTGATCACCTTGCACCCGAAGTCCTGTGCGAGGTGGCGGACGCCGTCCATCACCTGCGACGTCGAGCCGGAAGCGGTGCCGGTGTGATCGGGATCGGCGAGGACGCGTGCGTGGTACAGCTCCGCCCCGTAAGCCACGCCGAAGATCCCGGCTCCGTTGTTGACGCCGAGAACCGTGCCGGCGACGTGCGTGCCGTGCGCCTCGAACGGGTCGTTGTCGACGACCGGATCGCCGTCCAGATCGATCGCGTCGTAGCCGCCCTTGTAGTTCGCGGCGATGTCGATGTGATTGGCGTCGATGCCGGTGTCGGCGACGCAGGCCTTGACGCCGGCGCCGGTGAAGCCGAGGGAGTGCGCATCCACCGCTTGCGTGGCGACGAGCCCCCAGAGGCCGTTGTCGTGCGCAGGAACGAGCTGGTTTTTCTGAAGCGGGTCGAGCGCAAGCGCGTTCCGCTCCGGGTCCTGCTCGATGTAGCGGACGCCCGACTCGCGCGCGAGGTCGCCGACCTTCGTGCTCGCGAGGTCGATCGCCAGCGCGTTGACCTCGGGGAAGGAGAAGCGGACCGTACCGCCGTGCTTGGCGACGACCGCGCGCTCCGCGGCTCCGGGCGCCTTGCCGAAGCCGACGAAGAGATGCTCGCGCGACGAGCCTGGCTGCGCCGCAGCTCCTGCTGTCACGATCGCCAACGCGAGCGCAGCGAGCGGGACAGCGAAGAGGACCTTCTTCACGTGTGTACCCCCTGATGAGGATGAGATTTCGCCGCCGCGTGCCGCTCGCGGCGACCAGTGACGCGGGATAGTAGCCGCAAAACTCGCCGATTGTGCAAAAGGAGAGGGCCGGCGAACCGGCCCTCCCTCTCTCGATCGAGCAGTCGGGTGGACTGCTTACATCATGTCGGGCATCCCGCCGCCCGGCATGCCCGCGCCCATCTTCTCCTTCTCGGGCGCCTCCGCCACGACCGCCTCGGTCGTGAGGATGTTCTTCGCAATCGATGCGGCGTTCTGCAGCGCCGAGCGGACGACCATCGTCGGATCGGCAACGCCGTCCTCGTGGAGGTCGACGTACTCGCCGCTCTCCGCGTTCAGGCCCTGGCCCCTCGGCAGGTGCCGCACCTTGTCGACGACGACCGAGCCCTCGAGCCCGGCGTTGTCCGCGATCTGACGGATCGGCTCCTCGAGCGAGCGGGAGACGATCGCTGCACCCGTCCGCTCGTCGCCCTCGAGGGTGTCGAGCTTGATCGCCTCGACGGCGTTGATGAGCGCCACCCCGCCGCCGGGGACGATGCCCTCCTCGAGGCCGGCGCGAGCCGCCTGGAGCGCGTCCTCGACGCGGTGCTTCTTCTCCTTCATCTCGGTCTCGGTCGCAGCACCGACCTTGACCACGGCGACGCCGCCCGACAGCTTCGCGAGGCGCTCCTGGAGCTTCTCGCGGTCGAAGTCGGAGTCGGTCGTCTCGATCTCGGACTTCAGCTGCTTGATCCGCCCCTTGATCTGCTCGGAGTCGCCGGCGCCGTCGATGATCGTGGTCGAGTCCTTGTCGACGACGACCTTGCGGGCGCGGCCGAGCTGCGAGAGCTTCGTGTTCTCGAGCTTGAGGCCCATCTCCTCGGTGATCACCTCGCCGCCGGTGAGGATCGCGATGTCCTCGAGCATCCGCTTGCGGCGGTCGCCGAAGCCCGGCGCCTTGACCGCAACGGCCGTGAAAGTGCCGCGCAGCTTGTTGACGACGATCGTCGCGAGCGACTCGCCCTCCACGTCCTCGGCGACGAGGAGCAGCGGCCGGCCCGCCTGGATGACCTGCTCCAGGATCGGCAGGAGGTCCTTGACCGCGCCGACCTTCTGGTTGGCGATCAGGATGTACGGGTCGTCGAGCACGGCCTCCATGCGCTCGGCGTCGCTGACCATGTAGGGCGAGATGTAGCCCTTGTCGAACTGCATACCCTCGGTGAACTCGAGCTCGAGCCCGAAGGTCTGGCCCTCCTCGACGTTCACGACGCCGTCCTTGCCGACCTTCTCGATGGCGTCGGAGATGACGTCGCCGATCTCGCGATCGCGCGCCGAGATGGTGGCCACGCGGGCGATGTCCTCCTTGCCGGAGACCTCCTTCGACTGCGACTTCAGGTCTTCGACGACCCAGTCGACGGCCTGCTCGATGCCGCGCTTGAGCGCCATCGGGTTGGCACCGGCGGCCACGTTCTTGAGACCCTCGCGAACAATCGCCTGCGCGAGGACCGTGGCGGTGGTGGTCCCGTCGCCCGCGACGTCGTTCGTCGCCGTGGCGACCTCACGCACGAGCTGGGCGCCCTGGTTCTCGAAGACGTCCTCGACCTCGATCTCCCGGGCGATGGTGACGCCGTCGTTCGTAATCGTCGGCGCGCCGAACTTCTTGTCGAGCACGACGTAGCGGCCCTTCGGGCCCAGCGTGACCTTGACGGCGTCGGCGAGGGTGTTCACGCCGCGCTCCAGCGCGCGGCGCGCGTCCTCGTCGAACTTCAGTTCCTTGTGTGCCATGCAGATTCTCCCTTCGTTCTCTACGCGACAGCCGGCTCGCGGTCGCCCACGACCTTCGCCAGGACGTCGGACTCACGCAGGATCAGGTACTCGTCGGTCCCGAGCTTGATGTCGGTACCGCCGTACTTGGAGAAGATGATCTCGTCGCCTTCCTCCAGGTCCATCTTGATGAACTCGCCGTCCTCGTCCCGCGGGCCGGGGCCGACGGCCAGCACGCGGCCGCGCTGCGGCTTCTCCTTCGCGGTATCCGGAAGGACGATCCCGCTTGCGGTCGTCTCCTCCTCGTCGAGCACCTCGACGATGAGCCGGTCACCGAGTGGCTTTAGATTCATGCAACCCCCTCCTGTTTTGACGACTTTGTGACAGTTGTCGGCACTCTCCCCGTATGAGTGCCAGCCGATCTTAGCGGGGACCAGGCGCCCGGTGCAACCGGGAACCGTTCGTGTGTTACAAACGCCTGGGATGGCGCGTGAGTTCTCGGCGGGAGGCGTGCTCGTACGCCGCCTGCGGCGCCGTTGGATGGTCGCCGCGATCCGCCCGGCCGGGAAGCCCGACGGCGTCTGGGCGCTGCCGAAAGGGCTGATCGACCCCGGAGAACGGGCCGAGGCGACCGCGGCGCGCGAGGTCGCCGAGGAGACCGGCGCCGAGGGTCGCCTCGTGCGGAAGCTCGGCGAGGTCCGCTACGTCTACACGCGCCGCGGCGGCGAGCGCGTCTTCAAGGTCGTGAGCTTCTACCTCCTGCGCTACACGGGCGGCCGGCTCGGCGACCTCCCCCCCGAGCAGCGGCGCGAGGTCGCGGAGGTGCGCTGGCTCCCCGCCGACGATGCTCCGCTGCTGCTCGCGTACGCGGGCGAACGCGACATGGCCGAACGCGCACGCGCCTTGCTCGACGCGGACGACACCCCACTATGATCCGCGGCCGATGTACGCCCTGAACTTCTACTCGCCACTCGTCGCCGATCAGCTTCGAAGCCATCGCAAGACTGCGACGATCCGGCTCGGCGACAAGTCGCGCAAGTACAAGAAGGGCATGGTCGTGCAGGTGCTGTGCGGCACGCGGTTCAGCCCACGCGAGAAGGTCTTCGACGCGGTCATCGACAAGGTGGAGGTCAAGCAGCTCGGCGACCTCTCACCCCGTGAGATCGAGCACGACAACCCGGAGATCCGCCGCCCGGACGAGATGGCGCGCTTCCTGACCCAGCTCTACAACCGCGACGTCACGCTCGACGACACGGTCACGGTCATCCGCTTCTCGGCGATCGGCGGCCCGAACCAGTTTTTCTGATCGGCACGCCGTAGAGCGTCGGCGAGCGGAGGGAGCCGCCGCACGCCTCGCAGTCGACCGCGAAGGCGGACGAGAACCGCGACCCGCACGCCGGGCAGCGCGACCGCATCTCACCGGCGCACTGCGGGCACGCGTCCGGGAGCTCGTTTTCCCACTCGTCGAAGTAGCGCTGCGCGAACCCGCAGGCGAGACAGACGGCGACCCAGTCGCCGAGTGTCTTGCGGCGCTCCTCCCGGAGCCAGTCGGCCGCCTTGCCCACGCCGAAAGCGTATTCGGCGCCCTGATGTGCGCGTCGCAAGATGCCTTCTCACGCCAGTGAGCGATCCGGGTCGGATCCACCGCTCAATGGAACGACGGAGAACCGCGCCGCGTGAGGTCAGTGGTAAGCGCGATGGCGAGCGCGACCGCCGGCTAGCCGGACGCGCTCGCCCATGCGCCGAGGGTCAGGCCTGTCCCAGTGCCTTCGCCTTGATGGCTTCGAACTCCATCTGGTTGATCGCGCCGCTGTCGAGAAGCTGCTTGGCCCGCTCGATCTCCGAGGCGGCACCGCCGGTGCCGGCCGTTTCTCGGACGTAGTCGTCGAACTGGGCTCGTTCCCCGCGTTGGCGCTCGATCGTGCGCTGCGTCATCCCCTCACTCTGGCTGATGAGGTACACGAACACGCCGAGGAACGGCAGGATGATCGTGAAGATCAGCCAGCCCGTCTTGCCGAGGCCCGAGAGGTCGTGGCGGCGGAAGATGTCCGCCCACACGGTGAAGAGCAGCCAGAACCACATCACCCACAGGAAGAAGATGACCATCGTCCACAGGACATCGAGGAACGGGTAGTCCGCTGCGATCAAGAACACAAACGCCCTCCTTCGTTCAGCGCATGGTTTCGGCCCGCGGGCACGCGGCCGGCCGGTACAGCGCCCGTCACGCGGTCCGCGAGCAATGGCGTCGAGCGATTCTCGCGCCGCCGCAGAGGCAATGCAACCGCCCTCGCGGCGGGCGAGGCTCCTTCACCGTCCACGGCCCACACGCTTCGATCGAGCGGCAGCAAGGGACGGCCTAGTAGGCATACCCGCGACGGCGCGCCGCGGCCTGGCCGTACGAGTTGATGTCCAGAAAGACCCCGAGGGCGACCAGGAACCAGCCGGCAAAGTGGATGTCGCCTGCCGGCGCAGCGACGAGCACGTACATCAGCGTCGTCCACGGGGCCACGAGCAGGCCGATGAACGGCAGGAAGAAGCCGGCGAAGGCGCGGTCGACCCAGGGTGAGAACAGCCAGAGGAGCAGGAGACCGAGCCGCGCCGAGAGCGCCGTGGCAAGCGCGAACAAACAGGGCATTCACTCCTCCTTCGCGGCGTCTGCTAGGCGCCGTAGTGACGGTCTTGCAGGGCCTGGTCACGGCTCCCTTCGTCGACCGACGGCCCCATTCCTCCCCCAGCGTTGACGAGGAAGTACACGACCGCGCCGAGCACGGGGAAGATGATGATGAGAAGAACCCATGCGGCCAGCTTTCCACCGGACATCGAGTGCCGGCGGCGGATGATGTCGACGAGCGCGACCACCCACATGACGATCACGCCGATCACGAGCAACCACCAGAACCACGCCATGCGTGTCCCTTCGTCGGATTCGCGAAGTCCTACGGCGTCCTAGAACTTCGATCTTCGCGGCAGCCTTCCTCGTTCGACGGGCTGGCGCCTCCCCCCGACGGGATGAGGCGTCGCAGGTGGCCGCAACCGGCACCGCGCCGTATGGCTCAGCCCGTGCAATGGGGACGGTCGAGCAGGCAGGGCGTGTCGTTAGAGTTCAGCGGTCCGAGCGGCAGCCAAGGAGACGACGTTGGCGATACGAGAAGCAGAGCCCCTCACCTCGCTTCGCGAGGTCAAGGAAGCCGGCCTCGACCGCGAGGACCTCCTCGACGTCTACCGCACCATGCTGATCACGCGTGGGATCGAGGAGCGCGGCCACATCCTGTACAAGCAGGGGAAGATCCCGGGCTCGTTCTACACCGGTCGCGGGAACGAGGCGTCGGCGGTCGGTGTCGCGACCGCTATGGGGCCCGAGGACTGGGGCACACCGCTCCACCGCGACATGGGCGTCCACATCACGCGCGGCGTCGAGCCGTGGCGAATCTTCGCGCAGTACATGGGCCGAGCCGACGGGCCCACGCGCGGACGCGACGGCAACGTGCACATGGCGGACGCGAAGCTCGGGCTGATCGCCATGGTCAGCCACCTGCCCGCGATGCTGCCGGTCGCAGTCGGCTGCGCGCTCGCGTTTCGCATCCGCGACGAGCGCCACGTCGCCGTGGCGTGGTACGGCGAGGGCGCTGCCGCGCGCGGCGACACGCACGAGGGCATGAACCTCGCGGGCGTCCGGCGGCTGCCCGTCGTCTTCATCTGCGACAACAACCAGTGGGCGTACTCGACGCCGACCTACCTCGGCTACCCGATCGAGCACCTCGCCGACCGCGCGGCCACGTACGGCTTCGAGGGCGTCGTCGTCGACGGGACGGACGTGCTCGCGGTCTACCGCGAGGCGAAGCGCGCGATCGAGAAGGCGCGCGAGGGCGGCGGGCCGACGCTGATCGAGTCGGTCACGCTCCGCATGGAGGGCCATGCCGTCCACGACGACGCGTTCTACGTCCCGAAGGAGCTCTTCGAGGAGTGGGCGCGCAAGGATCCGATCGAGCGCTACCGGACGTGGCTGCGCGAGAACGCCGACATGTCCGACGAGGAGGAGGACGAGATCACGGGCGGAGTCAAGAAGCTGCTCGGCGACGCGATCCGGCGCGCGGAGGAGTCGCCACTCCCCGACCCCGGGGATCTGACGGAGAGCGTGTACGCGACGCCCGAGGACCTCGACACCCCGCACCACAAGTGAGCAGGCACATGTCGTATGTCGGATTGCCGTCTCCGAGGACCTTGGACGCGTAGCGTTGGCCGAACGCAACTACCTCCAGGCGATCTCGGACGGGCTCCGCGAGGAGATGCGGCGCGACCAGCGCGTCTTCATCATCGGCGAGGATGTGGGCGTCTACGGCGGCGCCTTCAAGGTGACGCTCGGTTTCCAGGAGGAGTTCGGGCCCTGGCGCGTGATCGACTCTCCGCTGTCGGAGACGGCGATCGTCGCGAGCTGCACCGGCGCCGCGATCGTCGGGATGCGTCCGGTCGCGGAGATGCAGTTCGCCGACTTCATCTCGTGCGCGTGGGACCACCTCGTCACCGTGGCGGCCAAGCAGCGCTTCCGTGCGGGCACGCCGGTGCCGATCGTCGTCCGGCTGCCGTCAGGCGGGGGCTTCTCGGGCGGGCCGTTCCACTCCCAGAACCCCGAGAGCTCGTTCGCCCACATCGCGGGCCTCAAGTGCGTCTGCCCGGCGACGCCCTACGACGCCAAGGGGCTCATCGTCAGCGCGATCGAGGATCCGAATCCGGTGCTCTTCTTCGAGCACAAGCACCTCTACCGCCGGATCAAGGCCGAGTTGCCGGAGGAGCGCTACAGCGTTCCCATCGGGAAGGCGCGGACGCACCGCGAGGGCGAGGACATCACCGTCGTCACGTGGGGCGCGATGGTGTACACAGCCGACGAGGCTGCACAGCAGCTGGCCGCCGATGACGTGTCGGTCGAGGTGATCGACCTGCGAAGCGTGATGCCGTGGGACAAGCAGGCCGTGCTCGAGAGCGTGCGCAAGACGTCGAAGGTGCTCGTGCTCCACGAGGACACGCGCACGGGCGGCTTCGGCGGCGAGATTGCGGCGACGATCGCGGAAGAGGCCTTCGAGGAACTCGACGCGCCGGTGAAGCGCATCGCCGCGCCGGACACGCCCGTGCCGTTCTCGCCGCCGCTCGAGAAGGCGTTCATCCCGCAGGTCGACGACGTCGCCGCGGGGCTGAGGGAGCTCGCGGAGTACTAGGCGCGCATATGGCCACTGAGACGACAGTCGACGTCGTGATGCCGCAGATGGGCGTCTCCGTGTCGGAGGGGACGATCACCAAGTGGCTCAAGCAGGAGGGCGAGTCGATCGAGGCCGACGAGTCGCTGCTCGAGATCTCGACCGACAAGGTCGACACGGAGGTACCGAGCCCCGGCTCCGGCGTCGTGGCGCAGATCCTCGTCGCCGAAGGCGAGACCGTCGACGTCGGGACCAAGCTCGCCGTCATCGCGCCGGAGGGCGCCGAGGTCGCGCGCGAGGAACCCGCGGCGCCGGCCGAGGAGCCCGCGACCGCCGAGGCAGCGGCCGAGGCCGCGCAGGCGGCTCCGGCGGAGGCGACGACGCCGCGCGCCCAGACGGCCGCCGAGGCGCCGACCGCCCGCGAGGCAGCGGAGGAGCCGGCCGCGCCCGAGCCGGAACGTCCAGCCGCCGCAGAGCCAAGCCCGGACGGCAAGACGTTCGTCTCACCCGTGGTCGCACGAATCGCCGCCGAGCACGGCGTCGACCCCGACCAGGTGGAAGGCACCGGCCGGGGCGGACGCGTGACGAAGAAGGACATCCTTGCCTTCATCGAGTCCGGTGGCCCGGCCTCGATAAAGGCTAGAGAGGAAGCGCCGCCGGAGCCGACCGCGGCGGCGCGCGATGTCCCCGCCGAACCGGCCGCCTCACCGCCTCCGGCGCCGCCGGCGCAGGCTCCGGCGCCAGCCGCACAACCGACCGCCCCTTCACCCGCCCCGTCTAGAGCGGAGCCGGAGGCGCCGCTCCCGGGCGAGGAGCTCGAGCCGATGACGGCGATGCGGCGCGGGATCGCCGAGCACATGCGCCGCTCGCTCGACACCTCGGCGCACGTCACGAGCGCGATCGAGGTCGACATGTCGAACGTCGTGGCGATCCGCGGGAAGCTCAAGCAGGAGTACCAGAAGAGCTACGGCGTCAACCTGACGTACCTGGCGTTCGTCGCACGCGCGGTCGTCGA
>Ga0126307_10001983_pt1 | contig 13715 bp, 19 predicted proteins | sample Plot28_FD_89955 | JGI IMG/M metagenome (GOLD analysis project Ga0126307, IMG submission 89955) | Serpentine soil microbial communities from UC McLaughlin Reserve, CA, USA - Plot28 | ecosystem: Environmental > Terrestrial > Soil > Grasslands | place: USA: UC McLaughlin Reserve, Lake County...
GTAGTATTCTTCGTTACCTGTGTCAACGGTCCCTAAACTTGACCTTTCCTTATGGAACTTTACTCGCAAATATTTTAGGGTGTCTGATTATTGGGTTGTTGTGGGGATTGTTCACAAGGAATATTGACGAACCAAAAAGGTTGTTGCTGGTAACAGGTTTTTGCGGAGGATTTACCACCTTTTCTTCCTTTACATATGAAGGCGTTCAAATGATGATGGATAACAGGTGGATGCAATTTGCTTTTTATACAACGATGAGTATAACAGGAGGGCTCCTGGCAACTTACATGGGATTTAAACTTACAAGCTAATTACAATGAAAACAATAAACGTATTGCACCCCTGGCACGGCGCCGGCTATGGCGATAAAGCTCCTGAAAGAGTAAATGCTCTTATTGAAATACCACAAGGCTCCAGAACAAAATATGAAATAGATAAAGGCACAGGCCTTTTAAAACTGGACAGGGTTATTTATTCTTCTTTTCATTACCCGGTTAATTATGGATTTATTCCTCAAACTTTTGGACAGGATGGAGATCCATTGGATATTTTGGTTTTATGCTCTCAATCTATCCAATCGCTTTGCCTGGTTGATGCAACTGTTATCGGTAATATGCAGATGATAGATTCTGGTGAAAAAGATGATAAGATAATTGCTGTTGCCACCAAGGATCCATCTGTGAACCATATTTTATCTATTGAGGATATGCCCAGGCATTTCATTAATGAACTCCGCAATTATTTTGAACAATATAAAGTGTTAGAGAATAAAGAAGTGTATATTGAAGAGTTTCAAAACAAAGAAATAGCTTACCAGGTTATTAATGAAGCAATAGCCTTCTACAAATAAAAATTCAGCTCCTGATGCAACCAAATCAAAAGCAAATGACAACACAAGTTATTTTGGTTATTCTCATTATTGGTTTGTTTGCCGGTATTCTTAGCGGCCTGGTTGGCGTAGGAGGCGGAATTATTCTTGTACCTGCGTTGGTTTACTTTATGAACTATTCGCAACACCAGGCGCAGGGAACTTCTTTAGGAGTTTTAACCTTTCCTGTGGTCATTGTCGCTTTCTTAAAATATTACTACGACACCAAAAAAATGGGTGAACCAATCAGTTTTAATGTGATTGCTTATTTAGCAATAGGGTTTTTGATTGGCGGATTTTTAGGCAGCACTTTGGCTTTGAGAATCAACCAGGACGTATTGAAGAAAATATTTGCCGTGATTTTATTTTATACTGCTTTTAAAATGCTTAGTTGGGACGCTATGATGATCCGCTTTTTTAAAAGTATCTTTTAATCGAATGAAAAGCATGGGTCCTCTTTCCGTTCTGGCTATTGATGATTCCTCTTTCGTCTATTTTATCTATTCTTACTTTACCGGATGCGTGAATTACCTCGTTGGCGTTTAAGATAATGCCTACGTGTACTACTCTTCCATTTTCATTCTGAAAAAAAACCACATCCCCGGTTTTCACTCCTGTTAAATCTTCAACTGCCATCCCTTGCTCTGCCTGTTGATACGCATCTCTTTTAAGCCGAATGCCCATTACTTTGAAAACAGTTTGTACAAAGCCGCTGCAATCTACTCCCATAAAAGTTTTACCACCCCACAAATAAGGGGCATTGGTCCAGGCCTGCGCCGTGCGCCATAAAAGATCGAGGTCAAGCGGCTGTTGCATATTTCTATAAGTGCCGTGGTACTTATGTTGTTCATCCCATAACAATCTTGTCCCTTCGTTAAAGCCAACGAGCGCCGATCCCATTGGTACGTTAATCAACTGATCCGGCAAGGTCACCTGGTTTACTAATCCTGTAGCTACATAATTAATATCTGCAGTGGCCACAGATTGGTCAATTTCTGAAACTAAGTGGTTAGTAATCCATCCTTCATAATCGTCGTATAGCGATTTAATCTTTAACCATTCTTCTGTGGCTTCCAGCACCTCCATTGTTTCACCAAATAATAGCTGGTTGACCATTTCTGTTCTGTGGGAAGGTTCTTTTCTTACAGGCGCTGCCGCTACGCTACAAATTGCATGGTGCATAATAACTGATAAAAAACATTTTTTTAATTATGCAAATTTGCGGTCTTTGCATCTAACTTGAACTTAGAACGTTGACAAATTCACAGGTTCGTAAGTAAGGTAACATGTTCCAACTCTAATTGACTATTGAATATCGACGTGAAAGCCAGCCAATACAACCATATAACCGATGTTGAACTTCTGGATCTTTATTATGCTGATAAGAACCAGGAATGGATAGGCATATTGTTGGAACGTTATACATTATTGTTGTTAGGTGTTTGCATGAAATACCTGAAAGACGAAAACGAGGCAAAAGACGGTGTGCAACAGGTTTTTTTAAAAGTACTTACAGAGGTTTCCAAATACCGCATCGATTATTTTAAATCATGGCTTTATATGGTAGCTAAGAACCATTGCCTGATGAAGTTGAGAGACAAGGGCGTAAAAGGAGTAAAGGAGTTAAAAGAACACGCAATTATACCCACAGAACCGGAAAAGCAGGACTTGCTTGAAAGTGAACAGGCGTACGACTTATTGGAAGATGCCGTACAAGAACTAAGCGACGAGCAACGACAGTGTGTAATTTTGTTTTATCTTAAAAAGAATAGCTACCAGGAAATTAGTGAAAAAACAGGCTATAGTTTATTACAGGTAAAAAGCTATATCCAAAACGGTAAACGCAATTTAAAGATCATCCTTGAAAAGAAATTGAAGCCAAGCCGGCAGCAAAAAAAATGAGCGAAAGTTTAAAGGACATATTATCCAACCTCAATCCTGACATTGACCAGGAAACACTTTTGCTTTACCTGCAAGGAAAATTATCGGCTGAACAACAGCACGAGATAGAAAAACAAATGATAGATGATGATTTCGATATAGAAGCTTTGGAAGGCCTGCAAGATTTCAAGGATAAAAGAAAAATTTCAGAGTTGGTAGATCAGCTTAATCTTGAACTAAAGAAAAAAACGGAAAAGAAGAAAAAACTTCGTCAAAGGTTCGATTTAAAAATTGACCCCTGGGTAATAATTACGGTGGTGATTGTACTGGTATTAGTGGTTATAAGTTATTTTATTATTCATCGATACCTGCAACAATAAGGTTCATTTAAAGTTTTACGCCATTAATTACATTGCGACAGATCTAGATTGGTCCGCAGCAGAATTACCGAAAGTATAAGTGAGTGACACAACGAAAGTTCACAGTAGCCATGCAGCCGGTAATAAAAACCCCTGTCTGAAAAAACAAGCAGGAACAATAAACCTTAAACGTCTACTCACTATTCACCATTAACACTTACTACTGATACTGTATATAAATTGGCTTTGGCTTTAAATTCAGTAAATCCTGTTGCGACATCATTTCTTTCCGGCCCGACTTTTCAGTGTCGTTTACATAGAACAATTTAAATCCGGTAAACTGTACCGGTTCTGATTTGATCCAATGCAGGTAAGTACCTCTTTTTAAATCAGGAGGACCCCAACCATCCATATCCATCACTATCTGCAATTCAGGATGTAGTTTAATGTCTTTAGCATTAGTGACCATACCTTTTGTAAAACGATGGATCATAAAGACCTTTGGAGGAAGATTGTTTTTCTTTACAATGTTTGCCAGGTAATCGCCGACCCAATTAATTTCCGAAGCATCCATGGTTCCAATCACACTTCCGGGGCGTTTGCCTCCTTTGCCATTCATTGCAAACTCGGGGTCAACACCCAAGTGCACATTAGGCATAGAAAGATATTTTTCAAACAATGGAATTTCTGATTGCAGGTCGCTCAATCCTAGCTGCACATCAATAAAAACCAAAGCATTAATTTCCTTTGCCCAATTTAAAATGGTATCAATTTGATGATGTGGCATGCGGTAACGCCATTTACCATCCTTGCCGGCAGCACCTTGTGCGGTAACCGCTATATAATGCAAGGCAGGAATAGCAGGAATAACACTATCCGCCTCGTTCCATTTTTTTACTTCAGCCATCAACCTGGGAATCATCTCATTTTTTGGCCACTTGCCCAACGCTCCCATTTTGTTTGAATAAAGATTACCATAATACGCTACTATACGGTTAAAAGGCAAAATAGCACCTGGCAAAGGGTACTCGTGCTTTACAGGCCAGCGGCCAGAAGTATCGCCATTGGCTAAATATTGTTGCAGCTCGTCAAAACGGGCTGTATCTAAGGTTGGCTTTGAAGCGGCTACGCTTTGATCGGTTGAAGAGGAAGCAGAGTCTTTTTGTTGAGCTTGTGAGTTGGCAGCAGTGTTGTCGCAGGCATAGCATACAAATGCCAGGATTGGCACTAAAAAGTTTTTCATATCCATGATATTGAAGAATTAATTCTTTGGGTCAAAGAAAATGAAAATTCTTATCACTGAATAATCCTTTTGAGGATTTTACAAAACTTTCTGTGGCATATGTTTTTTAAACGCTTTCTTAAACTCAATATGCAATCTATTAACGACCCCGGCCGCAACAGGCCTGCAGACGAAGGAAAAAGAAACGATCCCAATCTGAGAGATGATTCCGCATCGCAGCCTGGAGTGAATACAATGAGTAACAGCGACTATGACGACGATAATAAAGACCTTACCGAAACAGCAGCGGATAGTTTTAGAGGAGATGACCTCGACGAGAACGCTGATCCTGACCTGGATGATATTGATGAAGATGCAGACAATGAGAAGGATAATGTTTTCTAAACCTCTTAAAGAAAAAACTGCACTGAACCTTCAGTGCTTTTTCGTTTAAAAAGTAACGCCTGAACAAAGTTCAGGCGTTCATTAAGGCCACCAAATCAACACAAATATTCTATCTTTCTCAGCCTTCATTCTTTTGACTGCGACGATTACCGGAACTTTGTCCCCCTCTTCTTCCAATTTCACTCATGTGCTCACGATTGCGGCTTACAATCTGTCCACCCTTCCTTCCAGCCTCTCTTGCTTCATCACTGCTCCATTCATGCGCTACGCCTTGTTTATGGGCTGCACGGCCACCCTCGCTGGCAATTTCTTTCTGTTTCCCTGGATCCATGGCTGCAAATCCCCGGTTGGAAGACCTTCTACCTCCTCTTTCATTTTCTGAATCACTTCTTCCATTGCCGGAAGCTTCACCTCCCATCCTGGAAATTTCCTGTTGCTCCTGGTTGTCCATAGAACCGAACCCGCGGCTCGATTGTTCTCTGCCTTGGTTTTCTTCTCTTTCTGCCATAACACACTATTTTTTAAATGGTTAAGAATTGTGTTGGTTCCGGGGAATCACAACAAAATAGTGCCCGACTTTTTTAAAGCGGAGCTGTTGGGACTACTGGGTAATTTTTGCTATACTCTTCAACAGTTTGAGCAATAAGTGGGTAGCAGGCTGATCAATAATTTATCAGCCAGTAAATTAAACTTTAGACCGATTGTGAAGGTTTAAGCCATTAATTTTTTTTTAAGTGTTTTGGGAACATAGCTGTAATACTGCCATGAACGTCCCTTGTGTCACTCACTTGTGCTGTTTATCTTTTTTCACCTTGCGATTTTAAAAGCATCAAAAACCTGATCTTCCTGAGGGGTCATTTGAACTTCGTTTACAATTGCTTTGGATGGGCCTTTTTTACACCAGATGGCAAATTGGTCTAGTTGATCCTTATCTCCTGTAGCCACTATTTCTACATCACCGTCTTTTGTATTTTTTACCCACCCAGTCAGCCCCAACTCCTCTGCAACTTCTTTTGCCGTGGCCCGGTAAAAAACACCTTGCACTTTCCCCTTTATCAACAAATGAATTGTAGGCATAGCTTTTCTTTTCAACAAATTTCTACTTCTGGCATAACATTTTTCTTACTGGTAAAAACAATTTTATGAAAAGAGAAGTTGAGCAAAAAGGTGCTTCTCAACAAGAAGACAACCCCGGCGCAGAACCTATAGCCCAAAACCCTAACCCGAGAGCAAATGAAAATATTCGTGAACGTACCGAAGAACCAGGAAGCGAAAATGCAGATATAGAAGATGAAGTAGGCAGTGAAATTACAGATGGAGAAGATGCCTGATTATTTAACTACTAATATTAAGTTATGAAAGAAAATATGGACCAAAATAACAATAGAGAAGATACAAGGGAAAGAAATGCTGACAGTAAAGAATTTTCCTCAAATGCTTTCAATGAAACTACCCCGGTTTACCTGACACCAAACAGTACTTTGCAATCACCGGAAGAAGACAAGCATGATAAAGGACTGGATCCAAGGACGGACAGCTCCCTCTCTGTATCAAACGATGATCTGCGAAAAACAGATGTAGACCCTTATGCAGGAAGCGACCGTGCAGGTACCAGTGAAAGGAAAGATAATTCTCTCGACTAACGCATTTCGTCTTTTTCTTTCTTCAGAGTTCGTAACATTTCACCAAAGTCTTTGCCTTTGGATAAGAAGCTGATGGTATGCGCTATACGCTTTGCTTTTGTAGGTTCTGTTTTAGCACTCTCAATCCACTTGCTAAAATAGTTTTGGTGGCTTTTTGCCAGGCTTCTGAATTTAGCCAGGGCTTCCGGCTCATCTGCAAGACATTCTATTAATTCTGTAGATGGCTGAATTTCCTCATGATCTACTTGTAATTGTACCTTCAGCTCAGCCCCTTTTTGTTTTTTAATAGCTTTTCTCATTTCTGAATTCATCGCCATAATAAAATCGCCCTCTCCCATGGGCAATAAAGCCACACCTTTTATGGAATATTTATCCAGCTTCCCTTTTACGCGGAAAGATTTTTTATTACCGGGTTTTAATTGCGTGGCAAGATGGGCGGGAATCAAAATATATGTCCAGCCCGTTTTTTCTCCTTGTTGATCAAACCTCAATATGGTGGTAGTAAACGAAACCATTGTTCTATAAACTTATTGAAAATTCCAAAAATGCAAAGCAATAAGGAATGAAGTATTTTGCCTTATGCTCCAGGTAAATTTCTATCCTTTTCCGCTACTGAAAACAGAACACTGTATACTCAGGAAAATAGAACAGGAAGATGCTCCTGAAATTCTATTTCTCCGTTCAGACAAACATATTATGCGATACCTTGACCGGGAGCCAATGACTTCTTTCGAAGAAGCTCAAATCTTTATTTCTAAAATAGATGAGAGCCTCAGCATAGGTAATGGTATTTCCTGGGGAATTTGCTTGGGGGATAATCCAAAGCTAATTGGAAAGATTGGACTTTGGAGAATTATAAAAGAACATCATCGTGCAGAAATTGGTTATGCGCTTCACCCCCATTTGTGGGAGAAAGGAATTATGAGCGAGGTTTTAAAAGAAGTAATCCGTTATGGTTTTGATGAATTGAAATTACACAGTATTGAAGCAAACGTAAACCCTAAGAATGAAGCTTCTATAAAGTTATTGGAGAGACAGAATTTTGTAAGGGAAGCCTATTTCAAAGAAAATTATTATTACAAAGGGATCTTCCTGGATTCCGCCATTTACTCTTTGATTGCTCCAGAATAAGATAGTGTTTGCAGCAATCCCATCTGTTCTTTCGAAAGAATGCATGAACTAACTTAGCATTCCCCACCTGCACCTAAGATCACCCTTAAAACCTGTTTATATGAACAACAAGAGAACATTGCTTATATGCGATAATGATTATGCATTTCTTAATGAGATAGAAAAGAATCTTGCTAATGAAGGCTATGATGTAGATACCATTGATAATGCATCTGAACTAATCCCTACTGCTATCCGCCTGCAACCTCATGTGATTATTGTAAATCCCGACACGCAGGGCTTCAATGAAAATGATGTATGCAAACATATTATGCAGGAACAACGCATAGAGGTTATTTTACTTTTGGATAGACACTCCACTGCAAGGGCTCAGATAGGTAATTGCCAGGTAGAGGATGTGATTACAAAACCGGTAGAGATAGGAAATCTTGTTAACCTCCTGGCAAAACATACCTCGGTAAATCAGTAGCTCAACTTAAAGCATAATGGCACTACTTTGGTGGAAGTAGAACAAATTGTTGTGCAATGATGCGAATGAACCTTGGAAACAAGTTTATGTTTGCTACTGGTATTGAAAACAGTTACCCTACTATACAGTTACCGGATGGCAGTATTAAAAGAGTTGATGAAATGGAAAAATGCTGCCACTACAAAAATTGGGAACTTGATTTTCAGTTAACCAAAGAACAAGGCATAGAATTCCTGCGCTACGGCCCTCCCTATTATAAAACCCATCTTGCACCAGGAAAATACGATTGGGAGTTTACTGACATGACCTTTAATAAGTTGTTAGAAATGGGGATTACACCTATTGTTGATCTCTTACATTTTGGAGTGCCGGATTGGATGGGTAACTTTCAAAATCCAGAGTTCCCTCAACTATTTGCAGAATATGCCGGAGCCTTTGCGGAAAGATTTCCGTATTTGCAATTGTACACGCCCATTAATGAAATTTTTATTACAGCCATGTTCTCAGCACAGTATGGCTGGTGGAATGAACGGCTGAATAGTGACAGAGCTTTTGTAATAGCATTGAAACATTTATGCAAAGCCAACATGCTGGCCATGCACGCTATTTTAAGAGTGCAGCCGGAAGCGATTTTTATTCAAAGCGAATCGTCGGAATATTTTCATCCCATGCGGCCGGAAGTGCAAAAGAGGGCAAATTTTTTAAACCGTAAACGATTCCTTGCATTGGACCTTACTTACGGTTATCCCATCTCCGTACAGATGTACCAGTATTTAATTGAAAATGGGATGACATCGGGTGATTATGTTTGGTTTGAGCAAAACCAGATAAAGGCCCGTTGTATTATGGGTAATGATTATTATGCAACAAATGAACACCTGGTTTTGCCTAACGGTACTACACAAGCTTCAGGAGAAGTATTTGGATATTATGTTATCACCCATCAATATTACCAACGGTATAAGCTACCAATCATGCATACAGAAACCAATATGAAAGCGCCTGACTCTGTAAACTGGTTGTACCGCCAATGGGCTAACCTGCACCGCTTGAAACAGGATGGCGTACCTATCGTTGGTTTTACCTGGTATAGCTTAACGCACCAGGCAGACTGGGACACCGCCTTACGGGAAGATAATGGACGCATTCATGAAGTAGGGCTCTATGACCTGGAGAGAAATATAACGCCTGTTGGTATGGCGTTTAAAAAGTTGATTAACCAATGGCAGGATGTGCTGGCTGCAGAGAGCTTTGGTATGGTGTATACGCATTGATAGTGAATGACTGTCGCAATAGTCAATTACTGAAAGTGGCCCTAATAGCATGCTTAATCATTCGCGTACATCCGTGCTGCAAATAACGCTTTCTTCACAAATTAAGGTATAGATTGTGGGCTGATTTGCTGTCCGTGGTTTCTTTAAAGAAGCACTATGAACAAGATCTACCTACTCCTTAGAAACAATAAACAAACAGGTCCTCACAGTCTTGAAGAATTAGTACAACAAACTCTTAAGCCCTTTGATCTTGTTTGGGTTCAAGGAAAAAGTGCCGGGTGGCAATACCCTGCCGAAATTGACGTCCTTAAGTCTTATGTAGGTGAGCCCATAGAATCATCAATTAAAAAAGACGGTGCAACAGGTGATGTTGCTCATCCCTTGCCAGATAAAAATGTTGAAAGAAAACAGGTAAACAAATTAGGTCATTTAAAAAAGATATTTGTAAGTATGCCTGCAGGCAAACCTATTCTTGCAAGCATCGAAGCAACTACTGAAAAACAGGAATCGTTTGCAGATAGAGCAGAAAAAATGCGACAAAAAGCAATGGCTTTTGCTGATGGCACACTTGTAAAGGAAGAACCGGAAGTAGATACAAAATATGCCCGCTCTTTAGAAGACATTAAGGAGGAATATTCTAACTGGATGCATCAACAGAAAAGAAGTAAGCCACTGGTTTTGAAAAAAGGATGGCTAATAGTTGCTGCGGTTGTTCTCGTTGCAATTTGCCTGGGTGCTTTAGGGGTTAACTGGCTAAACAGTCCTAAAATAGCTGCCTCACAACCTCTCGTCAGGAACACAATAGCAACGCCAGCAAAGACTCCGGAAGACCAGGAAGTAAAAAACTCGCCGGGCAACAAAAAAGAAAAGAACAGGCAGTCAAAATTTGTTTCAAAAAAAGAAATCAGTCAACCTGGTAATAGTATAAGCAGAAACTTACCTGCTCGAAAAATTACAGAAACAGAAAAAGAGCAAGGGCCAGATATCGAAGAAAAACCGGCAACGGAAACCGTATTAGGACAAATTGAGAAAACAACAACCGAACGATCACAAGAAACTACTGGGCTTCCTGCAAAAACCGAAGTGTTTGCAAAAGAGAGCCATAACAAAGAAGAGTCCTTATCACAATTGATCAACATTCATGCGAAATACTTGCCCGGCAACGGTGTTGGGGGATTAGAGATAGCGGTAAAAAACAACAGTAGTGAAACACTAAAGCTTGTTGCCATAGATGTTTTTTATTATGACCTCAATAAAAAATTAACTGATAAAAAAACATTGTACTTCAATGACCTCAGGCCGGGTCATCTTTTGATACAACAAGCACCAGAGAATAGAAAAGCAGTTAACGCTACCTATCAATTGGGGTTGGTTAGCAGTCAAAATGGAAGCCTGTACGTTGTAAAATAATTTTCTTATTTAGCGGCATCAAATACGTCGAGTAAACTATACACATTCACTTTCTCACTTGTTTTGAATGATACATTGATCATAGCTTGAGCAACGACAGCTGCGTGGATAGGCTTCTGTTTTTTGGCAATGCCTAAAGTGTTTAAAAAATTAACGAGCTTAATTCCTATCTTTTCTCCAGGCCTGTTTTCAGTTCTTTCTCCTACAAGCATTCCCGGTTGAATGATATGAACCGATTGGAAAGGCAATGTTTTTATATCTCTTTCCAATTCTCCTTTCATACGGGTATAAAAGATACGTGAATGCTCGCTTGCCATGGCAGATGACACCAGCACATAAACCGGCACACCATTTTGTGCAGCGGCTTTTGCAAATTGGTATTGATAGCTGTGATCAATTTGGTACTGCGCTTCTTTGCTGCCTGCTTTTTTTATAGTTGTTCCCAATGCTGAAAATGCTACATCACCACTTACTAAATGCTGCCATGACCCAGGCAAATCAAAATTGATAAGATGCTCGTGTATTTTTTGATGTTGTATGCCGGTGCTTTTCCTTCCAAATATTATAACGGCTGAAAAACGATCATCCTTTAACAGCAGTTGTACTAAATGCGCACCAACTAAACCTGTTGCGCCAATGATAAGAGCTGTTCTTCCTGTCATGTTATGAAATGAAGGGTAAAGTTATTAATCAAGTCATTTTCCAAACTTTTTAATTTCTGCACCTTACTTTCTAATGTATAGATAGAAGTTGCAAGGGAGACATTAAAAACGATCTATTGGAAAGAGTGATTCTTGTTTGCTTTGATGACCAGAACTATGGATATGTAAGTAAGGAATTAGAAAAACAACCGGTACAGAAAAGGAATAGTTGAATAGATTTAGCAGTGACGAAGTGAGTGACACAACAGGTGTTGATAGTAGTAATATAGTGCGGACAAATAACTTTATCCAGCTACTTCGGCTTATGAAATATCAGGACAGTTTTTTCTTAAAGAGTAGGTCAGTTACCGACGATTTGAATACGGCAATCAAATGCGAAAAGCTATTGGTTTCTTTTGATTTTTCACCGGCAGATTTGTAATGAGCCAGGTCGCCCTTTAAAGCTGCATGAATAGCTGATTCAAAATCGTGTAAGGCAAAAGCCATGTCTGAATCGGCATAAAAAGCATGTCCATTAACATGAGAAGCGTGCAGGCTTATTCTTGTATATTGATCATTTAAAGGAAGGATAGTAACCCCAATTATATAGTTCAACTTTTTTACAGGTAACTCGTACGAAAATTTGAAGGACTCTATTACTTTATTTTCGCCTACCAATTTGATATTGGATACATAAGCAGGGATGGAAAACAAGGTTTCCTTAGTTTGTTTTTCCGTGGCGTCTACAAACGACTCCCGGGAAAGAAAGGTTTGTCGGGGCATGGTATTTCAATTATTGGGTACGGTGTTAATGAAGTGCAAAATAATAGTTAGCTTATTTAAAGTCAATGGGTAATTAACTTAAAACGCGGCAAGTATAAACACGATATTTCACACGTAGGTTACGTGATAACCACCATTTTAGGCTATTCTAACACAAGCGCCAGGAGAGCAAATGCATCTATAATCCATAAAGCAAGGCTTACCTCTTTTGCCTTGCCTGTTGCAGCCTTCAGCACTGTCCAACTAAGAAACCCCCATATAATTCCTTGTGTGATAGAATAGGTAAATGGAATTAGCACCATTGCTAAAAATGCCGGAATGGCCTCGTCCAACTGCTGCCAGTTAATTTTAATTACGGGTCGTACCATAAACACGCCCACTAATACCAAAGCCGGTGCTGTGGCTATTGCAGGTACCACGGATAGTACTGGCGATAAGAAAAGAAAAGGCAAAAAAAGGAGCGCTCCTACTACAGCTGTGAGGCCGGTACGTCCTCCTTCTTCAATACCTACGGCCGATTCTATGTAAGCCGTGCCAGGACTGGAGCCAACCAGGCCCGCAAGGGTTGTAGAAACAGCATCAGTAATCAATGAACGTTTCAGATTTCTTGGTTCGCCATTTTTGTCGAGCAGGTTAGCAGCTTCAGACAATCCTACCAAAGTAGAGAGACTGTCAAAAAGATCGGTAAATACAAAGGCAAAAATCACAGGGAGAACAGACCATTGCAACGAATGAACGAGATCCAATTGAAGAAAAAGATCGAAATCAGGCATTGCAAAAACGCCGCTGAAGTGTACTAAAACATCATTTCCCCAAAAACGTCCAATGGGATATGCTGCGAGAGTTGTAAAAAAAATGCCGATCAAAATAGCACCTTTTATTTTCCTGGCAATTAAAATAGCTGTAAAAACTAAGCCAATCAGAAATGTTATTACTACAACATTTAGCTCGCCTGCCCCGACGATAGTAGCAGGGTGATGTGTTATAAAATGAGCATTTGAAAAACCAATAAGTGTAATAAATAAACCGATGCCCGCAGCAATGGCATAACGGAGGGGATGTGGAATGGCTCGTACTATATAAGTGCGGATATTGAATATAGAAAGAAGCAAAAAAAATATACCCGACCAAAATACAGCGCCTAAAGCTATTGGCCAGGGCACCTTCATACCTATAACTGCAGAGAAGGTAAAAAAGGCATTAAGGCCCATACCAGGTGCCACTATTATCGGATTCTTTGCATAGAGTCCCATCATTAAAGAACTGAAGAAAGAAACAAGAACAGTGGCCGTCAGTACAGAAGTAAAAGTCAAGCCCGCCTGGCTTAGAACTGCCGGATTAACCACAATGATATAGGAAGTAGCTAAAAAAGATGAGAAACCAGCAATTACTTCAGTTTGCATGGTGGTTCCATATTTCCTTAACTCAAAATAAGAAAGCATTAAAGTAAAATTAAGTACCGGTGTAACCGCGCCGCAAAGCTAAGTCATCTGGGAGGTTAGTTAGAATGTCTCAGTTCATGGCATCTTGTTTGGATAGATAAAAATGAATTGATCAATTCTAATAATACAATATGACAACTCAACAAATGACCGCACTGGACTTTAGGGACAAGATATTTGATTATGA
>Ga0126307_10001984_pt1 | contig 13714 bp, 14 predicted proteins | sample Plot28_FD_89955 | JGI IMG/M metagenome (GOLD analysis project Ga0126307, IMG submission 89955) | Serpentine soil microbial communities from UC McLaughlin Reserve, CA, USA - Plot28 | ecosystem: Environmental > Terrestrial > Soil > Grasslands | place: USA: UC McLaughlin Reserve, Lake County...
CATGCGCTCGCCCGTTTCGGCGTCCTCGGCGTCAAGAAGCATATCTAGAAGATCGCCACGGGGCTGCTCGCCTGAGTCTCTGGCCGTCTGCCGTGCTCGGATTAGGCCCGAGACTACTGTGTCAATAGTCTCGAGCGCTCGATGGAAGTCCTTGTTACGCCGGGTAGGCACCCAGAGCGGCACAGAAAACGGGTTGCCTGCCTGCGCGAAGGCGTAGCGCGTGAGGACGGTCATCGCCGTTCCCACCCTGCCAGCCTCCCGTGTAACGTCAGCCCCAAACATGGTCCGGTTTATGACGTCGAGGGTAACCCGCATCATCTCCTCGTGACCATCGACGATATCTTCTGGCGTATAGAGTTCTTCCCAGCGGGAGAGCATCTTCTGTCCAGCAGCTACCATCTCGTCGGCCATTGTTGCTACGCGCCGGCGGTGGAAGACAGGCTGCAGCATGCGTCTCTTGATAAACCAGGAGTCCTGGTCGTGGTTGGTGAGAAGACCTTCGCCCAGCACCAACCCCAATCCGACCTTCCTGTTGGTTCCTTCCTGGATCTTAAAGAAGGTCTCCTTCTGTTTGACCAACACTTCCTGGGTAAGGTCGGGATGGGACACAACGTGCACCGTACGCGGCCCGATACGGAACCTGACAACGTCCCCGTACTCCGCCCGGGCCTGCTCCATCGTGTCGATCAGGCGATCGCCGCGGAAGTCCCTTAGGCTTCCCACCAAGAAGCGGCCGCGCGGACCCGGCGCACGCTGGGCTTCTCTGGGTGTGCCCGCTGGTGCTCTAACCATGATCTCCTCCTAGCTCGTTCGCCGCAGAAAGCTGGCCGTGTGGTCAGTGTACTAATTTCTTAATTTGCTCCGACTCTGAGAATACTACGCCAAGGTTTTGTCCAGCCAGTTGAACACCTCGTTATGGGATAGCACCTCCGTTACGCCCCTCATCGAGCGAAAGAGTCACTACACTCTACTAATGCTCCGTTCCAGCCCCTTGAGTATCATGGGGCCGCTACTGGCCTTTCCAGGACCAAGGCGAGCGCGACCAGACGCAGGGGGAGGCATGATGAAAGGAGAAAGGTTGTGTGCACGACGTTCCCCGTGAAGACGAAGGACGCTAGCGTGAACGCCGAGGGGACATCAAAATAAACGGCAGTGTCAACACCGGTTCTACCGCAGATGTGGCCAACAGTCCCGGCTTCTATAGCGCTCGGCTCTGGAGCTGGCGAGAGCTATACCAGTAGCTTAACCCGAAAAGATCATGGCCCACGGTTCGTGCATGGACCCGCTAGTGTTCGTACACCGACAGCCTACTCTACTTATTCTGGGTCCTCGACCTCGACGAGGCCTTCGCGGATGGCGTAGAGGACGGCTTGCGTCCTGTCGTAGATGTGCAGCTTATTGTAGATGTTGGAGATGTGGTTTCGGACGGTCTTCTCGGAGATGCTGAGGTCGCGGGCTATCTGCTTGTTGGCCTTGCCGCGGGCCAAGGCGTTCATAACCTCTAGCTCGCGGTCGGTCAGCTTCGGGGCGGAGGGCTCCGTTTCGGCTTCCTCGAAGGTGAGGAGCATTTTGCGCGCGATCTCGGGGGCCATGATGGTATCTCCCGCATAAACCGTCCTTATGGCCCGCGAGAGGTCCTCGGGGGTGCAGTCCTTTAGGAGATAGCCGGTGGCGCCAGCTTTTATACCCTGATAGACGTGCACGTCGTCGGCGTGGACGGTGAGGATGAGTACCTTGGTGTTGGGAAGAAGGTCGCGTATCTTGCGTGTCGCCGCTACCCCGTTCATGATGGGCATGCTGATGTCCATCAGCACCACGTCCGGCCTCAGCTTCTGGCATATCCTGACACCGCTCTCTCCATCGTGGGCCGCGCCAACGACCTCCATTCCCGGCTGCGCGTCGATTATCCTCCCGAACCCGTCGGTAAGAAGGGGTTGATCGTCCACTATGACAACCCGGATCACAACCTAAAAACCCCACTGCTTCTCTGTATGACTTGCCCCTAAAATTAAACTTTACCACTATCGGCTTTCACCAGCTAGGGACGCCCCACTAAATGTCCTCCCCTCAACCTCTCTTAATCTGTTCTTAGCCAAGCCTTCTTTTAATGAGACCCTACCGGGTATAGACTTTGCTGCTAAAGTAGCTTAGGTGACGGGTGCTGCTTATGAAAGAGGAAACGGTGATTTTCGTGTGGTGGTGTCAGGACTGTTTGGGAGAGTATGACTACGAGGGTCTGTTCTTTTTATATGCTGACGAGGACCACGTGTACTGCCCGTGTGGAGGCCGGCTCATCGAGGGCGTGGCGCCCGAAGGAGTGCGGCGTTACCGGCTGGCCATTCTGGTCCGGCTCAGGGGCACGCCGTTATATAGGCAGCTGGGGGAGCTTCTGGCGGGTAAGGAGGGTATAGAGACCATCTTCGGACGCAGGGAAAACCAGCACATAGACCTCTCCAGCTGTAAGTAGCGCTCAGCTACCAGGTTTTTGAGTTTCGAGAGTTTGGATCTTTCTTCTTGGCGCCTGGTTCGGGTGCCACGACAAGAACGGTCTTCTGACAAAAGAAGGAAGCGCTTCTACGAAGCAGCTTCGCAGGCAAAAGAGACGCAAGCTCCCGATCCTTTTTACTGATGTTCGGCGGCTGAAAGCTGAAGGTTTACTTCTTCTTTGCGGCTTCGGCGGCGCCCTCGCCGTAGACCAACCCGTCGTCAGCCGGCGGCGTTTTCGGGCGGGAGACACCGGCATCGGCGAGGAGCTTGTCCTGCTGATAGCGGCGGATGGCGGCCTTGAGGGTGCCGAGGCCCAAAGTCGCGCATTTGGGGCGGCTGGCTACGATCTGGCGTCCGAGTTGCTCGATCATCTCGTTGTAGTCGAGCTCGAGAACCTCGTCCATCTTGAGGTTGCCCTCAACGACCTGCTCGAGCAGCATGCTCGACGCCGCCATGCTGATGGTGCATCCCTCCCCCTCGTAAGAGATGTCGGCTATGTGTTCGTGGTCCTCCGCACCCTTGAGGTAGACCGTCACCACGTCACCACAGCCCGGATTGCCCCCGGGCATCTCGACATCAGGAGCCTCGATCCGACCATGGTGACGCGGCTTCTGGTAGTGATCCAGGAGTATCTGTATCTGTAGCTGCCGGTTCAACGCTCTACCTCTCTATGGGGCAACGCCACTGGTGCCCCATTACGTCAAGAACTACTAACTGGTACAAAGACTGATTCTACCGTATACACAAGGATACAATAGCGGTATGAAGGTAGGGATAGTAGGGTTGCCGAACGTGGGCAAGTCCACGGTGTTCAACAGCCTCACGCGGGCGGGGGCCGAGGCCCAGAACTACCCGTTCACCACGGTAGACCCTAACTTAGGGGTCGCGGTGGTGCCGGATGAGCGGCTCGATGCTCTGGCGAGGGTTGGGCAGAGTAAGAGGGTCGTGCCGACCACCATAGAGTTCGTGGACATCGCGGGGCTCGTACGGGGGGCGAGCAGGGGCGAGGGGCTGGGGAACCAGTTCCTCGGCAACATCCGCGAGTGCGACGCAACAGCGCACGTCGTCCGGTGCTTCGAGGACGAGAACGTGGTGCACGTGCACGGTGCGGTTGACCCTATGGGCGACGTCGAGACCATAAGCACCGAACTCTTGCTCGCGGACCTGGGCATGGTCGAGCGGCGCCTGGAGCGCGTGAGCAGGGCCGCCAAGAGTGGAGACCCTAAGCTGCGTCAAGAAGCCGGGGAGCTCGAAGGGCTTATCGAGCACCTCTCGGGTGGCAACCCAGCCCGCACACACCCGCCTTCGGAGGCGCTGGCGGAGGTTCTTCTCACCCTGATCACGGCGAAGCCCACCCTCTACATCGCCAACGTGGACGAGGAGTCGGTCGAAAGAGGGAACCTTTACAGCGCCGAAGTTCAGAAGCTTGCCGAGCGCGAGGGGGCCGAGTCTATCAGGCTCTCGGCGAAGCTCGAATCGGAGGTCGCGGAGGTACCCGAGGATGAGGCGCGGGAGTATCTGGCGATGATTGGGGTAGAGTCTACGGGCTTTGAAGAGTTCGTCCGGGCGGCGTACTGCTTGTTGGGGCTCATCACGTTCTTCACCATCAACGAAAACGAGAGCCGGGCGTGGACCCTGCGCAAAGGCTCGACCGCACGGAGGGCGGCGGGTAGGGTCCACTCTGACATGGAGCGCGGCTTTATCGCAGCGGAGGTCGGCAACTGGGAGGACATAGTCACTGCAGGCTCCTGGGCTAAGGCCCGCGAGGCCGCAAAGGTCCGCCTCGAAGGCCGCGACTACATAGTCGAGGACGGGGATACACTGCTCGTACGCTTCAACGTGTGAAAACGCCCCTCGTCTACCCTCGGAAACCCCTCGACGAGTGTCGCCTGGCGCTCGTCACCACCGGCGGGGTGCACCTGCCGGAGGATACGCGCTTCGACATAGATGACCCTTTGGGAGATTGCTCGTATCGTGAGATTCCCGGAAGCGCTGGAGAGCTTACGTGGACCCACGCATACCACGCCCCCGACCGTGGCGGCACCGATCTCGACTCCGTTTTCCCCCTATGGACTTTAAGAGAGCTCGAAGCCGAAGGGAGCTTGGGGGAGCTCAACCACCGTCACTTCTCCTTCATGGGAGCCATACACGACTCTGTCCCGCTAGTCGCGAAGACCGCCCCCGAGGTCGCACGGAAGCTTGTAGAGGATCGGGTAGACGCCGTGCTGCTCACGCCTTCGTGACCTTTGTGCCACCGGTCCGTGGGGCTGGTAAGCAGGGCAATCGAGGAAGAAGGCATCTCTACGGTAACGCTTGCGATGGAGAGAGGTGTCGCGGCGCCGCGGGTCGCTTTCGTGCCCTTCCCGTATAACTTCCCGACGGGTGAACCTGGGAAGAGAGAGCGGCACCGGGAAGTTGCGCTCGCCGCGCTCGGACTACTTTATAAGCTACGCGAGCCCGGCGAGGTTGCGTTGCCGTTTCGCTGGCGGCGGTGAGAGCGTTAGCTTTCGGGGCGGGGCGCGCCTGTATAATCACGAGGACGTAAAGTTCTCCGTAATGAGGATGATGAGGCGTGGCGTTTTTGCTGATCTTGTTTGTGACGTTTATTTTCGTTTTGTTTCTGTTTCTGCTCCCGATAGTGTACTCGTTGCAGGCGGTGGGGAGCTTGTTCGTGTACCCGCGACAGCTCAAGAACATGTTCGGGAACAAGATCCTTAGGCGGAACCACGCCTTGGAGCACGCTACGATCGTGGTGATGATGGAGAGGGAGTCGCGGCGCAGGTTCAACGGCTTTTCGACCGACGAGGGCTTCTTCGTGCAAGGCGTACGCTCCACCGAGGAGGTGGATAGCGCCGCGCGCGAAGCTTTGCGTCGCTTGAGGGCCGGAGAGAAGAGGCTCGCCGTTCATCGCAACTGTGGCACAACCATCGTTGCGGCGAACCTGCTTGCCGCCGTCTTCTTTCTGGGCTCTATAGGCATCGGGTTGTACCTGGGCTGGAACATATATCTGCTGATCCTGGGCGGCATCGTCCTCTCTCTGTTGTTACGGGTGCCCTTGAGCCTCTTTCTACAGCGGTTTGTGACGACGAACACGGACCTATCGAACGCCGAGGTTGGGTGGGTTGAGCCTGCCAGACCGCAGGAGATGCGCGGCGGCATATTAGGCGTGCTGCTCGCCGCCTCTTCCGTAAAGGTGCGCATCTTCCACACTGATCCAAACGCCGTCGAGGTTTTGCGCGACGGCGGAGCAACCGTCAAGTAGTGGGATACGAGAGACGTGGCCGGGTCCGGGCGCCGGAGCTCGTGGGGCGGGGTGGCTGGATCAACACGAAGCACGACCTCTCTTTGGAAGCCCTTAACGGCAAGGTTGTCCTCCTAGACTTCTGGACGTTCTGCTGCATCAACTGCTTACACGTGCTCGATGAGCTTCGACCTCTCGAAGAGCACTTCGCCGATAACCTCGTAGTTATAGGCATCCACTCGCCCAAGTTTGAGCATGAGCGCGACCACGAGGTATTGGAGCGCGCCGTCGCCCGCTACGAGGTGCGTCACCCCGTCCTCGACGACCCGGACCGCAACACCTGGGACCAGTACGGCATCCGCGCCTGGCCCACCCTCGTCCTCATAGACCCCGAGGGCTACGCCGTCGCTGCCGTCGCCGGAGAGGGAAACGCCTCCGCGTTAGAGCGCGTGATCGAGGAGATGATCGAGGAACACCGCGAGAGAGGAACCCTAAACGAAACACCTATCGAGATGCTTCCACCACAAATCAGAGCGGGCGCCCTACGCTTTCCCGGCAAGGTTGCGACCGGCCCGAACGGTTTGCTCGCCGTCGCCGACTCGGGCCATAACCGGGTGGTCGTTGCGCGAGGCGAGAGCGACGGGGCAGACGTTGTGGCCGTCGTGGGCACAGGAGTGCGGGGCGCGAAGGATGGAGCCTTTGCAGAGACCGCGTTCACCGACCCGCAAGGACTTCTCTTCCTCGATGCACAGACTCTTCTCGTGGCCGACACGGGAAACCATCTGATACGCAGGCTCGACCTAATGAACGAAACCGTGGAGACGATCGCCGGTACTGGTCAAGCGCGGGGGAGAGCCTCCGGCGGTCCGGCTAGGGAGACGGCGCTCAACTCGCCGTGGGATCTCGACCTTTGGGATGGCTTGGTGGCGATCGCGATGGCCGGCCCGCACCAGCTCTGGGCTTTGGACCTCAAGAAAGAGGGCGTGAGCGTGCTAGCCGGGAGCGGCATGGAGAGCCTCGCCGATGGATCCGCCCAGGTGACGGCGATGGCCCAGCCGAGCGGCCTCTCTTCCGACGGAGAGAAGCTTTGGGTCGTAGACTCGGAGACCTCTGCTTTGCGCTACTTGGACCACTCGGGGCGCATCTCTACCGTGGTGGGCACCGGGCTCTTCGACTTCGGCTATAAGGACGGCTCCGCCTCACTCGCCCTCCTGCAGCATCCTTTAGGCGTCGTAGCAACGTCACGAGGTCCCGTAGTCTGTGACACCTACAACTCGGCCCTACGGAGCTACGATCCCGCAGAGAACGAGCTTACCACCCTCGCCTGTGAAGGCTTGAGCGAGCCCTCCGGCGCGGATCTGATAGGGGAAGACCTTCTCGTCGCCGACACCAACAACCACCGTCTTGTACGCGTCGGGGAGGACGGCGAAATCTGGCCGTTCGATGTCCGAGGCCTTCTGCCACCGGCTCCTATTCCCAAGAGAGGTCCTGTCGCTGTTGAGATCAGGCCGGTCGAGCTGCAGGACGAACTAGAGTTGACGGCCACGCTCCCCATCCCTAAAGGACAGAAGCTCGACCCCTCGCTCGGCCCCCCGGTCCAGCTCTCTGTATCCTCGGAGGAGCTGCTGCCTGATGGTGATTTACTCGTTACTAGCGACGAACTCCCCGCGAGGATCCGGCTCGTTTTGGGCGCTGCGGAGGGGTGCATGGAAGTGCTCCTGCGCGTCGGAACCTGCGAAGAGGAGCTGGGTACCGTCTGTAACCTTAGCGAGCGTCGCTGGAATGTGACGGTGCGCTGCGTCGAGGATGGTTCCCCGCAGCTCAACCTGGGCCTCGGCGGCTAGGGCTTTGCCGCAGCTGTTTTTGTGCCTCGTGTAAGCGCACCCAGAAGCATACCCACCGGCGTTATGATTCGATGTGTCCCGCGAGGGTTTCGATCTCCCGCACCACCCGGTTTAGCTCCTCTACCACCGGGCTTGCTTCATCGGCGGTATAAGCTTCGGCGAGAGCTCTGTAATACCATAACGTTCCCTCCTTACCACCGGTGAAGCGGGACCACAGATCTTCTACCACATCACGCACGTCGGCGAGGATAGACCTCGCGTTGTGCAGCTTGTCCGCTGCGGAGACGAGTTGCACGGAAGCCGACTCGGAGGGCATGCGCTCTATGTACGCCTTCTTGCGCGGTCGCCACGCGGGTTTCGGCTCCTCGTAGGTGTCCACGCAACCGTCCACGATCTCCGCGACCTCCTCCCCAAAGCGTGCTCGTATGTCCTCCAACCGCTCCTTGCCGCCCTGATCCTCCGGGGCGTCGTGCAAGAGGGCGGCAACCACTTCGTCTTCGGAGCCACCGTTCTCGCCGACTATAGCGGCGACGGCGAGAAGGTGGGTGACATAAGGTGTGCCGGTTCCCTTGCGATTCTGGTCCTGGTGCAGCCGGGTCGCGTAGAGTAGCGCTTCTTCGAACTTCTCTCCGTAGGTCACAAGGCGCCTCTTAACCGTCCTTGACAAGCAGTTGGGGGTCCAGGATCCAACCCTCGTCCCGATTACACTCTTCGGGTACGCCCCAACCTTCGTTCCTCCGCGTATATGCCCAAGCCGCCTGCGCCGCGCACAAGAGCGAGTCCAAAGCGTCAGCCGTCGGCTCCTCGACGAACCTCTCCCGCCACGAGCTGTTCATCTCGACGATGAAGCCATAAGCTTCCCGGAGGGTATACGAGCCCAACCCGGTGACGAGTTTCTTCCGCGCCGTCCTCCTGGCGGATGTCTGCTTTTTACGCTCATCGCTCTTATAGCTCGTTTTGCCTAGAAAGCGACGGGCGAGCACGGCGGGGTACGCCTCCACCGCGACGCGCGGGCTCCCCGTCGGGCGACAGGGCTCGACGCTGATGCCTGAGCGGAGCAGGCGCGGGGCTCCCCTGTAGAACATCTTCCCTACCGGTACCCGGAAGAGCATCATCGCGCTGCTCGACCCGGAGCGACGGTCCGTGAGCCGGTAGCGGTACTTGCTGCCGGCAGGCCTCTGAGCCATATCGCTCTTTATCGCATCTTCGAACTCCTCCCTGGAGATCCTCGAAACCTTTCCGACATAGCCTTCCCAGGACCTGGGCCAGCCGAGTGCCTCGATTAGGGACCGCGGCTGGCCGAACGGAAAGTCCATCCCGCACACCCACGTCCCTTCACCCTCAAGGAACTTCTCGAATTCCTCAAAACTCGTCATCTCCTCAGCCCTCTCGACGCGCAGAATATCCCCTTCTAACTCACAGCCTACAGCCACGAGAGGCTTTCTCTTGTTCGGGGCGCTCGTAAAGTCCAGGCCGTAGATCCTCATGCGCGACATTCTATAACCGGGCGGGACGGAAGCATCTCAAGAGACCTAAGACATGCGAGGAGCTTCTGGCTACATGCTGGACGAGAAGAGCCCTGACAGAAGGATGCTCCGCGGGTACTCTGCGGCAATCTCCGCGGTTTGAAGCTTCGCACACTCTTCCAGCGCGTATTACACAACATATAGTAGTTAACTAAACCTTAACCTCTACATTTAGGTATAACCTAGGCTGGGTTCAAGCGTAAGATAAACGCTTAGTAAACGTCAAACTAAAGAGCTGCGTCCTATGCTCTACTGGGTGGGGATTGGCGCCCTTTTCAGGTTTATGTCTTTTTTCGGTCTTCTTCTGTTTCATGGCTCGTATATGGACCTGTCCTCTCCGATCGCGGCGTAGAGCGGCTCCGAAAAGAGGCGTCGTGGGCTGCGGACGGGGCTATGGATGTCGGTGAAGTTCCCAGCATCCTCTAGGTAGCGTTCCACGAGTTGCATTTGGCCGTGGTCGTCTAGTTGAGGCCAGATGGCGACTGCCTTATTGGGAAAGCAGCGGTCCAACAACTTCTCCTACGTACAAACACCTCAAACTGGGCTTCGACGCCGTCATCCTCAACGAGGATGCATCGCGCCTCGAGCTGGCATTGTCGTGTGCTTCACAAAGACGGCGTAGGCGGTCCCGTGCTCTCCCCGACCACCGCGTAGAGCGGGTCGCTGAATATGCGGCGGGGGCTGCGGTCGAGGCTGCGAACGTTCTCGAAGTTCCCAGCATCACTGAGATAGGTTTTTACGAGGCGCATGCGACCCCTGCCATCGAGGCGATGCCAGACGGCGACAGCTTTGCTGGGGAAGCAACGGTTTGAGAAGGTGACGATCGTCGGTGCTCCGACCCTCAACACGCGTCCGACCTCGCACAGCACGTCGATGGGCTCCGTAAGATAGTCTATGGAGACGCAGATTCCGCATCCATCGAACTCCCCATCGCCGAAGGGCAGCTTAGGGTCGCGATTGAGGTTTTGGACCATGTATCGGTCGAGTCGGGGGTTGCGCCTCAGTTCCCCCTCGTTCATCCCGAGGCCGACGACCTGCTCGTAGCACACCTCTTCGGGCAGATGGCTAACCCAGCTACTCATCAGGTCCAGGATCTCTCCACTGGATAGGAATAATTCCCTGTATAGCTGCGTCACCGCCGCTATTGCCCGGTCGTCAATGTGGGTAACTAGACGGGGCACCTTGTAGAATTCCTCGTCCGGCGTCTCGTCGTAACGCCTGAAAGCCTCCGCGGGCAGCCAAGACATCCGGTCTCCTCTCTTGCCGATAATAACGCTCGTGGAGATCTTACGCTCTCGTTCTGGAGAAGGCGTGCCTGTAGAAAAGAGGCACGCTTCGTGCAGCCAGACGCAGCTTTCTTAGCCGATGCCGAAGCTCAGGAGCAGTACTTCCCGCGAGTGGGCAACGGTGCCCTGGACGGCGGCGCGTGTCCGGCGATTACTTGCCTCGCCGAGCTTCTCCGGCAGCTTCTCTATAGAGACGAGCTCTCGAGTAGCACTCGGCGTCGGTTGGGAAGGGGACACAGGGAAGAACCTTTCCCCCCACACTCGGTAAGCTTCGGTAGCGGAAATGACGCGCCCGCGGTTCGACTCGAGTACTCGAAGAAGACCCTCTTCGGCCTTTGCAGCTCTTACCCTAGGGTAAGCCCCGAACAGCAGGTACTCTTCTCCAAGCCCCCTGGCCCTAGCCAGCTCGGGATTCAAAAACGCCAGGTGCCACAGCGGCACTCCCGTCTCAGTCACCTCCGCCACAGACCCCACGAGGTCCGCTACCTCCCTAAAGGTAGCGGCGAAAGGCACGTCGGCGTTAGCCCACCTGGTTCTGAGCGTCGCGGCGACTACTATGCCCCCGTTAGTTTTCTCTCTCACCAGGTTCCCAAGGTCCTCCCCCCGCACCGTTTTACACTCGCCTCCCGGCAGCACCACGTCAGCCGACAGCACGTTCTCGTGCAGCCGGCCGTACTCGAAGGATCCAACCCCGACACCGCCTAAGGCCAGCCAACCACCTATAGTAGCTCTGGGCGCGCTGGTCGGATAGACCGCAAGGCCCCACCCGCGGGTGTGCAGGTTGTCATCTAACTCCAGCCACGAGGCTCCCGGCTGCGCCCTCGCCCAAGTTTCTCTGAAACCCTTTAGCCAGACCTTGCGCATTAGGTCGCAGCGCACCAGAATGCTCCCCTTCTCTCTCGTGCCGGGCTCGTAGGCTGTCTCGGCGCCCAAAGCGACCAGCGGAACGGAGTACCGTCCCGCCAGCTCCGCGAGAACTTGTACCTCCCCAGCGCTGACCGGGGAGACGGAGGCTAAAGGCAAAAGACCGCCGGTGTTCGGCTTTTCCGCCTGGAGCTGACGTCGGTCGAAACGGTAGTCGAAACGATCTTCAAATATCTCCTTCAGGAGTCGCAGGGCTTCTTCATCGATATCTTCCGTCATCTTTGGCGATCCTCGTTCGTCGGCTTCCGAGCGGTGAAGCTTTCTGCCATACGCGCCAAGGTTGCTTTGGTCACATGCTTCAGCGGTGGGCTCAACCAATAAACACCCTGCTACAACTTGCGCCTTCCTCCTTTTCCATAAATATATCATATGTAGCAACTACTCGTTGCCGAGGCCGAGCACGAAGGCAACCTCGTACTGATCCTATGGCGGTCTCGGAAGCGAGATCCAGACGCGGAGGGTCCTGGGCAAGACGTATCCGCAGCTATCGCATCGCTGCCCGTAGACGATCTGGGTGGCGTAAAATCCCCTTCCTATTCGCGCACGACTTCCGCGCCGCTTATGGCTTTCGCCACTTCGACCGCCTTTTGTAGGCTTAACATGGTATTCCAGTATGCTCGGAGGGGCGCCAGTAGCGCCAGGGGCGTGCTGCTTTATCTCCCTTTGGTCGCCGACCGGCCAATACCTCTCTTACGATAGACGTGTAGTCAGCACCGCATTCACCGCAGGTGGTCTCGGAGCGGGTGAGGGTAGTCCTCTCTCCGCAAATACACTCGACCACAACGCTTCCAGCATTTGTAGACTCTGCCAAACTCTACATCCTCGAGGTCGTAGCGCCCCTCGACATACTCGATAATCCGCACTAGCTCGGTAACCTGCAACTGTCTCCTCTCCCTTTGTCCTTCATCTCGCAGAGCGGGCCGGTACTTCTTAGCGGAAGTGTTGTAGGTGGACGAGAGTTATCACAGGAGCGAAGATCGGCCCACTCCTAATAGTAATAAGCTCCTTACTCCTTTCCCCTTCGCCCAAACTCCGGGGAGTTTGGGCTTCACCAGCCCCAAGGAGCCAGGAAATTACATTCTTGAAGAGCAACTTGTAGCTTTCTGTATCTTGCTATACGCGGTAATACTTCTTAAACCCACTGTAACGAAACCAAAAAGAATCTGGGAGCGCTTTCCTAAAGGTCCGATCCTGATAGGCGTAGTTTACGCTGGTATCACTTCGGCTCAGGGGTTTCCCCGCTCAGAGCAGGGCGTGGTACTTCTTAGCGAAGTAGTGTCAAGGGTCCGAACAGTCGCGGCGGTAGCCGCAGTTAGGGCAGATGAGCTTGCAGTGCAACCCGAACATCTCCGTCCCACACAGCTCGCACTCCTCACCCGAGGGCTGTAGGGCTTCCGAGGTTTGTGTCGCTTTCTTCTCTACCTTTTCGTCCATTTGGTAAGTATATGGGTGTTCTGGCGCACGAACACCACGTAAATCGGTTCGTTGGAGATTCTTTAAAAACTGGTCGGTTCTCCCGCCGGATTCTGATTTGCTTCATCGCTTTTTCTGGCGCGGGCTTCGAAGGCTTTGGCTAGCGGTCTCGCGAGGGAGGACTTGAAGCTGGTGAAAGAAACGATTCTTTGAGCCTGGCGGAGGGAGGTTCCTAGAGTGTTTGTGAGGACCTGGAGGGTGGCAAGATTTTGTTGGAGTTCAAAGAGCCTGACGGGCAGGGCCGCCACCCGGGTGTCGAGGGCGTCGAGGCTCTTTTCGAGTTCGGCGGTCCGATAAGAGAGTTGGGCGATTTCGGAGTAGAGGTTAGAACGCAAGGCAGCGCGGGTACGGCGCAGCTTCAGGCCGGCTATAAGGGCGAAGATCGCCATGACCAGGGCGACGAGCGCGCTCGCGCACACCAGGATGATGAGGATCTTACCCATGCTCGTCACACGGTAGCACGAGGAGAGGAAGCTTTACAAACAAGGGCGCCGTGTTAAACTCGTGATAGGCGACGCGGGGTGGAGCAGTCAGGTAGCTCGTCGGGCTCATAACCCGAAGGTCGCAGGTTCAAATCCTGCCCCCGCTACTTATCGTAAAGGCCCGGCTCAACTGCCGGGCCTTTACATTGCAAGGGTTTGCGGCGAACTATCACCCTTCTCCTGCGCGAGACCTCAAAGACCGGGCGAGGCCTGTTGCTTGCGACCGGGGCAACTGGGGTATACTCCCCGCCACGCACGACCCGAGAAAGGCTTGCACCATCGAGGCGTATGCCAGCAGGTCGCGCAGGGGGAGGGGGCTTGGCCGGTTAAAATCGGGAGGGGGGTAGAGGTAAGGGGAGAGAACCGATGCAGGGAGGGCAGGAACCCGGACGCGGCGTATATGTAGTGAGGAGGATCCTGGCGGTCCTCGTTATCCTGCTCTTGCTGATTC
>Ga0126307_10001985_pt1 | contig 13711 bp, 5 predicted proteins | sample Plot28_FD_89955 | JGI IMG/M metagenome (GOLD analysis project Ga0126307, IMG submission 89955) | Serpentine soil microbial communities from UC McLaughlin Reserve, CA, USA - Plot28 | ecosystem: Environmental > Terrestrial > Soil > Grasslands | place: USA: UC McLaughlin Reserve, Lake County...
CGGCGTAGGGAAGACTTCGCTTCTGCGCGCCGGCGTCGTCACACGGCTCCGACGGGACGAGGCCGCCGGGATCGTCGTGCACGCCAACTGGAGCGGCGACTCGAGCGAAAGCCTGCTTCGGGCGATCAAGGCGGAGGCACGGCGCGTCCGGCCGGACATCGACCTGGACCTCCGCAGGCTCTCGCTCGTCGAGGCAATGGCGGATTGGGACGCCGCGATCGGCAGCGAGCTCTATGTCGTCCTCGACCAGTTCGAGGAGTACTTCCTCTACCACGAGAGCGGCGGCCCCTTCGAGGAGCTCGCCGAGATCATCCGGCGCCGGGAACACCGCGCCAACTTCCTGATCAGCATTCGCGAGGACGCTCTCGCGCAGCTCGACGCGTTCAAGACGCAGATCCCGAACCTCTTCGGCAACTCACTGCGCCTCGACCGGCTGGACCGGCACGCCGCGATGCGGGCGGTCCGGGGCCCGCTCGAGCGGTACAACGAGCTCGCCGCAGGCCACGAGCCCGTGCTCGCCGAGGACGAGCTCGTCGAAGAGGTTCTTGACTCGGTCCGCGCAGGTCGGATCCAGCTCGGACCGTCGGGGCGGGGTGGAGCCGAGGACGCGGAGGATGGTGGACGGATCGAGGCGCCGTACCTCCAGCTCGTGCTCGAGCGTCTGTGGAACACCGAACGCGAGCGCGGATCCGTTCTTCTCCGACTTACAACTCTCCGCGAGCTTGGCGGCGCGACCCGAATTGTCGAGGAGCACCTCGAGCGAGCGATGTCGATCCTCTCGCCGGAGGAACAGGACGCGGCGGCGGCGATGTACAACCACCTGGTCACTCCGTCGGGAACGAAGATCGCACACCGCGCGGGCGACCTCGCGCGATACGCCTCGGTGGACGAGGCGCAGGCGGGAACCGTCCTCGACCGGCTCGCGCGCGAGCGCATCATCCGTGCCGCGGAGGACGGTGCGGCGGGACCGCAGTACGAGATCTTCCACGACGTGCTCGCCGACGCCGTGCTCGCATGGCGGACGCAGCACGAGGCCGACCGTCGCCTCGAGGAGGAGCGGCGGGAAGGAGCGCGACGCCACCGCCGTCTGCTCGCCCTCGCCGGCGGAGCGCTCGTGGTCGTCGCCGTCCTGGCCGGCGTCGCCGCCTATGCGCTCTCACAGCGAGGGTCGGCCGAGGAGAACGCGCGGGAAGCGGAGGCCCGCGCCCGGGAAGCGGAGGCCAGCAACCTGGCCGCGCTCGCCGAGGCGACGGTGCCGACCAGCCCGGAAAGGAGCCTTTCACTTGCCCTCGAGGCGAGCGAGAACGCGCACACGCGCACGGTGGAGAACGCACTCCGGAGCGCGTTGAGGGCGCTCCGCACCACCAAGGTCATCGACGTCGGAGACCCGGTCGGCAAGCTCACTTTCAGCCTCGACGGAAAGCTCTTGGCCGTCGCGCCGGGCAGACGAGCCGAGGACATTGTGCGGCTCTACGCAGGCGACGGCTCTCGGCTTGTCGGAACGCGAAGGGGCACTGACGTGTCGTTCGGCCCGAGGAGTCGCCGACTGGTCACCGCCGGGCGCAGCGCGGTCGTATCCGATGCGAGGACAGGTCAACGAATTCGCGTGCTCAGGCACCCACGAGGAGTGCTGAGCGCAAGTTTCTCGCCCGACTCTTCGCTGATCGCGACGACGAGCCGGGACATGCGCGCCCGAATCTGGAATGCGCGCACCGGGCGTCTAACTCACGCGCTCCCTGCTTCAGATCCCGAGACCGTGTCATCGCAGGCAGCCTTCGATCGGACCAGCCGGCTCCTCGTCACATGGGGTGGCGGGCCTGCTGCGTGGATCTACGACGCTGTCAGCGGACGCGCGATACGGCGCCTACTCCATCGAGGACGCATCACCGTCGCCCGCTTCGCGCCGACGTCGAACGTGCTGATGACCGGCGGACTGGACCAGGTCGCTCGGCTCTGGGACGGAGCGACCGGCGACCCGCTCCGCGTGCTCAGGGGCCATGTCGGTGGCCTTCGCGACGTCACGTTCAGCGATTCCGGTGGGCTGGTCGCAACTGCAAGTACCGACGGGACGGGACGGGTGTGGGATCCGAGGTACGCCACCCTTGTCGCGACCCTCCCTGGCCACGCGGGCTCTGTCACCGCACTCGACTTCAGTCCCGGTAGTGGTGAGTTGATCGTTACGGCGAGTCGCGATCGCATGGCACGTATCTTCGATGCCGATTCCGGAACGCTCCGAGCCACGCTCGCCGGCCACGAGGAAGCGGTGAGGGCTGCCGCATTCGGCTCCGACGCCCGAACCGTGTCGACGGCCAGCACCGACGGGACGATCCGCCTCTGGGACGCTCGGCCGTTTCCCGTGCTCAAGCCGGTCGACGAGCTGGCGTCGCCCGCCGAAGCGGTCGCTTTCGAACCAGGGGGCAGCCGCGTCGTCAGCGCCGGCCGCGCGGATCTCCGAAACCGTCTCTTTGCACTGAGCGACGATCCGCGACTTGCGTTTCCGGCCCAGGGCTTCGAGGCCGTTGCGCGCTCGCAGCCGGTGGCCCTCGGCACGAGCGACAACGGTCGCGTGCTCGTCTCCTCCCATCGGGACGGCACGATCCGAGAGTGGCGGTCCGACGATGAGAAAAGCCGGTTCGAGGTACGACAGACGATCGAGCCCGAACAGGGCTCTCGGGTCCGCTACACCGTGATAGGGGTCAGCCCGGACGGATCCCAATTCGTCGCGGGCGCACGAAACGGAGCGGCCGGCCTCTGGCATACGACCCGGAGGCAAAGGGCTGCTCGCCTAGATCGGGGGCTCACGTCGGCCACCTTCAGTCCTGACGGCAGGTACGTCTTGACGACGAGCCTGGACCATGACGCGCGGCTGATCGACGTCCAGACGGGACAGCAGGTGTGGGTGCTCTCTCACGCCTCGAGGGTCAGCGACGCGGACTTCAGCGCCGACGGCCGCTGGGTTGCCATCGCCGGTCCGGGCTACGCCGGAGTCGTCGACGCGAGGACCGGTGAGCGCATCCAGTTGCTCTACGGACGCGACCGCGTCCTCACCTCCGTCGCGTTCTCGCCCACCGGCTGGCGGATCGTGACGGGCGGAAGTTCCGGTGCCGTCAAGACCTACGACTGCGAGCTCTGCGGCGGCATCGACGAGCTCATCCCGCTGGCGAGGCGCCGCCTCGCACGGCTCCGCCCGACCTCCTAGCTTCCTCTAGACACCCGTTAGCCGCCGCTTAGCCGGCGGCGAGGGAGCGATGAGCGGCCCCTCCGACGCTCGGTCGGCCAATGCCCGACCGAAGGAGGCCGACCATGTTCCCCGCGCTGCTCCTGGCGGCTGCCGTTTCTATCACTGTCCTGTTTGGACAAGTGCCGCACGAAGATTCGACGAAATCGACGAGATCCGCGCTCGCGTCGTCCGACAGTACGGAGGGGACGTTCAGCCGCGCTTCGAAGCCGAGCCGGAGAAGGCTCGAGGCCGCGTTCACCCGGGAGAGCTATCGCCCCGGCGAAACCGCCACGCTAACGCTCTGCGGCGGCGACCGCGAGATGGGGATTCAGCTCTTCCGCAGTGGCCCCGAGCGGATCAGGACAAGGGGCGACGACAGGATGGAGGGCGTTCCTGTGACCGGGATCATGCGTCGCACCCCAAGGCGGATGCTGTCGATCCGCCTCGGCAACTGGCCGAGCGGCCTGCACTTCGCTCGCGTGTCGACGGTAGACGGGCGGCTTGCCTTCGCGCCGTTCGTCGTCCGTCCGAGGACGATCGGAGAACACCGCGTAGCCGTGATTCTCCCCACGCTCACCTGGCAGCCTACAACTTCCGGGACGACGACGGCGATGGAGCCTCGGACACCTGGTACGCAGACAGGAGAAGGCGGAGCCTTCGACTCGCACGGCCCTTCCGTGACCGTGGCGTGCCGCTCCGGTTCAGGTCCTACGACCTCCCGTTCCTGCATTGGCTGGGCTGGAACCACCGACCGGTGGACTACCTGGCCCAGGCCGACCTCGAGCGCATCTCGGATGTGCGGCGCCTGCGCCGGGCGTATGACCTCATCATCTTCCCCGGCCACCACGAGTACGTGACCTCTCGTGAGTTCGGTCTCGTGACGGGCTTTCGCAATCTCGGCGGCAACCTGATGTTCCTCTCGGCGAACAACTTCTTCTGGCGGGTCGAGCGGGACGGCTCGATCCTGCGCCTGATCGCGATGTGGCGGGATCTGGGCCGCCCGGAGGCGGCGCTCGTCGGCGTCCAGTACGTCGCGTACGGGAGCCATCTCCGCGGCCCGTACGTCGTCCGTCGCTCGGACGCGGCGCCGTGGATGTTCCGCGGCACGGGCCTCCGAAACGGATCGAGCTTCGGCTCCTTCGGGATCGAAGTCGACCGCACAAGCGGCGCATCGCCGCGCAGGGTCCGTGTGCTGGCGGAGATCCGGAACGGCCAGGGCCGTGCGCTCACGGGTCAGATGGCCTACTACACGCGCGGAAACGCCAAGGTGTTCGCTACCGGGGCGTTCACGCTCGGAGGCTCTGCGACGCGCCGGTACGGCGCGGGGCTGCTCGAGAACCTGTGGCGCCACATGACGCGCGGCTGACAAGGGGCCGCAGGCGACTCTCAACGGCGCCCCCGCGGGGGCGCCGTTGCAGTACTCCAGACATCTGTTAGCGCGCGCTTAGCCGCAGGCAGGCGAGCCGTTAGCGCCCCCTCCGAGGCTCGGTCACGTGATCGACAGAACGGAAGGAGGCAAAGCGATGCTGAGGCAGCTCCTCATCATCCTCGCGAGTGTCGCGGCCGCGCTGTCCGCAGCCAATCTGGGCGGCGGCGGAGGCCCGTAGATGGATCGACACGCAGGGCTTCACGCGGAAAGCCCCGTACGGGGCTTTCCGCGCGTCTCAGACAACTTCCGCTCCGGCCAGTCTCGCGCGGGCGTTCCGGGCCGCCGCGACGTTCTGCTTGCGGTCGTAGGCGTCGATCGCCTGCCGGACACGGTCCGCAGCCTCCCCCGGCCGCTTCGCCGCCGTCAACACGGTGGCGACATCGAGCAGCACGTCGCCCTGATGCGTAAGCGCATCCGTCTGCATGACCAGAGACAGCGCCTCCATTGCCAGCGGCTCCGCGTCTGCAAGGCGATTGTCGTGCGCGAGGAGCCGTGCCTTGAGGATCCGCCAGGAGAGCTGCGCGATGACGTCGCCGGCGGGAGCGCGACCCTCCGCAAGAGCGTCCCACTCCCACGCCTCGTCGACCCGCCCCTGGGCGGAGAGGGAGCCGCCGAGCTCGGCGGCAACGCTCGCGAGTGCGGCGGAGTCGTCGAAGCGCTCGAACGTCTCGCAGCAGGCGCGAAAGGCCGCCTGAGCCGCCTCGTGCTCCTCCGCGACGGCGTGGACGCGACCGCGGATCCGGCCGCTCGTGTTCGCCAGGCTGTAGTCGTCCTGGAGGTCGCGGTACACGTTGTCCGCTTCGTCGAGGAAGCGAACGGCCTCGTCGCCGCGCAGGTCGAAGGCGTGGAGACCGGCGAGGTATGCCTGGACGTGGGCCTTTCCCGGACGATCCGTTGCTTCCTCGAGCAGGCGCTCACACCTCTCCAGCGCCTCGGATACGGGCGTGGGACCGAAATACAGCGCCGCACCGATGTCCCCGAGGCAGCCGGAGCTCGACCACCCAGATCTCCGGTAGTACGCCAAAGCGCGCTCGGATGCTTCGAGCCAGTCGGCACACCTTCCCTGCATGGAGCCGCGGGCGGACCCGAGAGCACGCCACGTCCGCGCGAGAGCGCGGTCGTTTCGGGCCTCCTCGAAGAGCGGCATCGCTTCCTTCGCAAGAGCGACGAGCTCGTCGGGGTCGCCGCCCCGGTGCATTCGAGCGCGGGCAAGCTCAATTCTGGCCCACGCCGCCGACGCGTGATCGCCTGCCGCGATGGCTTCATCGCTCGCCTCGGTGAACGCGGCATCCGCAGCGGCCGAGTCACCCAGCTGGCCGAGGCTCAGCCCGAGCTCGCAGACGAAGTCCGCCCGTTTTGGCTCGCCGGGCGGGAGCAACAACGTGGCGCGGCCGAGGAGGTTCGCCGCCGCCCTGGCATCCGTCCGCGTCCACGCACCGACCCCGGCCGCTGCCAGTACGCGACCGGCGCGCCTCGCGAGGCCGATGACACGCGGGTCTCCCGGGTGGAGTTCATGGAGGTAGCGATGTGCCTGCTCGAGGTGGTAGCCGACGATCTCATCCGCTGCCCGGCCTCGTTGCTCGAGCCAGGTGCCGAAGCGCTCGTGCAGCTCCGCCCGTGCGTCCTTCGTCGTCCCGGCGTAGGCGACGTCGCGGACCAGGACATGATGGAAGCGGTACGTGTCGTCATCGCCGCCGCGTACCGCACGTACGAGGCCGCGGCGGACAAGCGTCCTCAAGCGCGAGTCGAGTCCGGCGAGCTCTTCCGGCGGCGAAAGCGCGATCAGCCCGCCGCGCGAGAAGTCTCGGCCCGCGACGGCGGCGCGCTCGGTCAGCACCCGCTCGGCCGGGTCGAGACGCTCGAGTCGGCCGGCGAGTAGCGCCTCGATCGTCGGAGGGACGGCTGCGAGCGCGCTGGGACCGGCCTCGTGGACAAACGCGAGTAGCTGCTCGAGGAAAAGCGGGTTGCCGGCTGCGATCCGGACGATCTGAGCCCGGGCCTCCTCGTCGACCGCCCCAGCTGCGACTTCCTCCACGAGGGCGCCGGCATGCTCCTCGGCCAACGGCTCCAGGGCGAGGAGCCCGTTCCTCGAGCCCCATCCGGCTCGCTCCTCGAGCAGCTCTCCGCGCGCGAGACAGACCACGAGGAGCGATGCCTCCGCCGGCCATGAATCGAGGTACTCGATGAGGTCGAGAAGCGTCGGTTCGGCCCAGTGGATGTCCTCGAGGAGGACGAGGACGGGTCGCTCGCGCGCCAGCGCCTCGAGGAAGCGGCGCACCGCCCAGAACACCTCACCGGTCGAGGCTGCGCCGTCCGCCGGTGCGGTGAGGTGAGTCACACGCTCCGCGACCAACGATGCCTGGTCGTCCCCCTCCAGCAAGGCGAGAATCGCCGAACGCGGCCGCTCCGGAAGGGCCTTCCGGACGATCTGGGCAAGCGGGAGGAACGTCGCGCCGTCCCCGTACGACACACAGCGGCCGACGAGCGGAAGCTCGCCGACGCTCACCGCGAACTCGCGAGCGAGCCGGCTCTTCCCGACGCCGGCCTCGCCTAGCACGGTCACGACGCGGCTCCGGCGCTCGGCCTGCACGCCTGCAAATGCGGCCTGGAGCCAGGCCAGCTCCCCGTCCCGGCCGACGAGGGCGGCCCGGCCAAGAGGCGGTGAGGCTTCTCCCACGCCGCCGACCCGGTAGACCGAAGCTCGGCCCAAGGCGCCGCCCAGGTCGATTGGGTCCACAGGCTCGCTGTCGACCGCGTGTTGCAGCAGCCGATATGTCGCCTCACCGATGAGGATCTCGCCCGGAAGCGCGGCCTGCTCGAGTCGCGCCGCGATGTTGACCGCGGCGCCGGTGGCGAAGGACTCGCCGGAATTCGCAGCACGAACGAGCACCTCCCCCGTATTGACTCCAACGCGGACCTGGAGCGGGATGCCGTGCGTACCGGTGAGCTCCTCGCTCGGCTCGGCGAGTGCCTCCCGAAGCTCGCATGCAGCTCGGACGGCACGAAGCGCATCGTCCTCGTGCACCATCGGGATGCCGAAGACGGCCATTGCGGCGTCGCCGATGAACTTCTCCACCACGCCGCCGTGGCGCTCGATTGCTGCTCGCACGAGGTCGAAGTAGCGGTCGAGCACCCGCCGAAGCACCTCGGGATCCAGCCGGGCGCCGAGCTCCGTCGAGTCGACGAGGTCGGCAAACAGGATCGTCACGGTCTTTCGCCGGTCGGGCTCTGACGCCGGCACGCGCTTGCGCGGAGCCTCCGGAAGATCCAGCTCCTTATCCTGGCGAAGGATCGCCTGCTCGAGGCGCTGCAGCTCGTGTGAGGGATCGATGCCGAGCTCCTCCACGAGCCTTTCGCGTGATCGGCGGTAGGCCTCGAGCGCGTCGGCCTGCCGGCCGCCACGGTAGAGCGCGAGCATCAGGAGCCCAACCGGCCGTTCTCGAAGCGGATGCTTGGCGATGAGAGACTCGAGCTCGCCGATCACCTGCGATTGGCGGCGGAGCTCGAGCTCCGCCTCGAGCCGGTCCTCCCATGCGGCTACGCGCGATTCTTCGAGCCGGGCGGCCTCGGCCACCATCGCGTCTTCGAGCTGAACGTCCGCGAGGGCCGGCCCACGCCAGAGCCCGAGCCCTTCTCGCAGTCTCGCGGCCCGCTGCTCCGGCGCTTCGCTCGCGGCCTCGCGGACGATGCGCTCGAAGCGGTGGAGATCGACCGCATCCCGAGGAATGTCGAGGAGGTAACCCGGCGAGCGCGTGATGAGCACGTCCGCGCCGAGCATCTTCCGAAGCTCCGAGACGAAGTTCTGGAGCGAGCCGACGGCGGCGTTCGGCGGTTCGTCGCCCCAGAGCTCGTCGACGAGCCGATCCGTCGGGACGACCTCTCCTGCGCGCAGTGCGAGGAGCGCGAGCAAGGCGCGCTGCTTCTGGCGGCGCACGTCGAGGATGCGACCGTCGACGTCTACCTCGAGTGGGCCGAGTAGCCGGATCTCGAGTGTCACGGCTTTATTGAACACCCTGGATCGAGCCACCCCTAGAGCGCGAACGCCCGCGGCTGCAAACCAGCTGGCCGCACATGGCCGCGTGAGGGGCGCGTGAGCGGCCCATGAGCGCGCGGGATCAGGCTCACCGCAACCCGATGAAGGAGGACACCATGTTGAACGAACGCCACCGGCGCTCAGCCGGCCTCGGTTCAGGCCGTGTCGCCGTGGCGCTTTCCGCGGGCGCGCTAGTAGTCGCGCTCCTCGGTGTGATCCCGGTGGGTTCCGCGGGGAGCACAGCCGTCGACTTCACCCGAGGTTCGATGATTGGATCGCCCTCGGTGAAGCAGAAGCCAGTCCGTGGGCCGAGAGGGCCACGCGGAAGGCCGGGAGCGCGCGGCCCGCAGGGCATCCCTGGACCTCAGGGGGAGCGCGGCCTGCAAGGCGGGGAAGGGCCTCAGGGTGACCGCGGCCCGCAGGGTGAGAGAGGAGCGGAGGGCGAGGAAGGACCTGCCGGCACGGCGATCGCGGCTCGTATCAGATCCACCCGCGAGGTGACGACCGCGGACCCGTTCCAGGCGACTATCTGGCCGCTGACCGGCAACATCTGGACTCAGCGTGCAGACGAAACGGACTTGCTCCTCGGCACGATCCAGGTCCGCAATCCGTCCGCGTGCGAATCGCAGGACCCCCAGTACCCGGGATACGCCTACGTGAACGTCTTGATCGACGGCGAGTTCGTCGGTTCGGGATTCGTCAGCTTCTACGAGGGCTCAGCCGACCGATCACAGCAGATCGGGCTGTCGTTCTACCCGCTCGCCGGCTTGATGGCGCCCGACTCGGACCAGGCGCATGTCGTGTCCGCTCGCGTGTACGACACGTGCAAGGGCGCCGACCAGAACTTCACGTTCAAGTCGCTGCGTCTGGACATCGTCGGCGCAGGCTGATTTGCCTACGCGACAGCTGGGGGCCGCCTTCGTGGGCGGCCGCCAGCGCTTTCGCAGCCGCGTGTGAGCGGCATGTGACCGCCGCGTGAGGCGTGCGGCGCATCGTCGGAGCCATGACGTTGGCCGAAGAAGCGCAGCACTATCTCCACGTCGTGGAGGTGTTCCGCGCCGAGGGACACGAGCCCAACTGGCGGCCCGAATGGGTTGAGCCGCCGGTCGATCGGCCTCTGCGGGATTGGACTCGCCGATCCCAAGCCAACGGAAGGAGAACGTGATGTTGAGCAAGCAAGGGACCGCTCGAACGCTTGCGGTCGCGGTGCTCGCGATCGCTGCGGCTTCTCTGACGGGGCCGGCAAGCGCCCTCGCCCCGGCAAACGATTCGTTCGATGAGGCCCTCGAGCTCACCGGCCGATCCGACACAGCGTCCGGAACGAACAAGGACGCCACGAAGGAGCCGGGTGAGCCAAACCACGCTGGCGAGATCGGCGGTGCGTCCGTTTGGTTCCAGTGGACGGCGCCGGCCGACGGCGAAACAACGATCGAGACCTGTGGCAGCGACTTCGACACGCTGCTCGCCGCGTACACGGGCGACGCCGTGAACGCTCTCACCGAGATTGAGAGCAACGACGACGTCTGCGGCTTCCAGAGCTCGATCTCGTTCGCCGCGGAGGAGGGAGAGACGTACCGGATCGCCGTCGACGGCCGAAACGGCGTGCCCGGGCTTCTGAACCTCCAGCTCAGGCTCGCACCGCCGAACGACGACTTCGCCGACGCCGTGGTAGTCGCCGGCGACGATGGTTCGGTCGACGGAACGAACGAGGGAGCGTCGGTCGAGGCGTTGGAGCCTGGGAGTGTCTCGGGCTCGGTGTGGTACCGCTGGACGGCACTGTCGACAGGGCCGGCCACCTTCATGACGTGCGGTAGCACGTTCGACACGGCGATCGCCGTCTATACGGGTTCGGCGCTCGGGTCTCTCGCGTTCGTCGCGTACAGCGACGATGCATGCAATCTCGGAAGCATCGCGGGTTTCGAAGCCACCGCCGGCACGACCTATAGCGTCGCCGTGGGTGGGTGTTGTGGGGAGTCAGGCGACTTCACTCTCGCCTGGAACAGGAACCCGCCACCGCCGTCCTCGATGACCTATCCATCAATCGGGGGCGTCGCACGCGAAGGCCAGACGCTCACGGGCTCGCCGGGCCAATGGACCGGTTCCCCCACATTCGCGTACGCGTGGGGACGCTGTGACGCGCCGGTCGACGACTGCGACCTGATCCCGGGCGCGACGGGTCAGAGCTACACGGCAACGACGAGCGACATCGGCAATCGGCTGTTCTTGCAAGTCAGCGCGACCAACGTGGCCGGTTCGTCCACCGCTTACTCGGACGTGACCGCGATCGTCCGGCCGGGTGGCCCCGCGAACACCGCGGTGCCGCAGGTCTTCGGTCGGGCCGCAATCGGCGAGTTCATCGACTCGACCACGGGCAACTGGACCGGTACGCAGCCGATCACATACGCGTACCAGTGGCAAATCTGCGACTCGAGCGGCAACGGGTGTCGCAATCTCACCGGCGCAGTTGCCGCGTCGATGCGCGTGGATGCAGCCCATCTCGGGAGCACGCTTCGGGTGGTCGTGACCGCGTCGAACGCTGACGGCGCCAGGGCGTCTACCTCGAGCCCGACGGGCGTCGTCGTGAGAGGTCAGAGCACACAGGTGCGGCGCTGCGTCGTTCCGAAGCTTCGGGGCAAGACGCTGCGTGCGGCACGAGCCGCGATCCGGCGAGGTTCGTGCCGGATGGGGCAGGTTCAGCGGCGCTTCTCGAGCACCGTGAGGGCAGGACGTGTGGTCGCTCAGCGGCCGCGTGCTGGCGCTCGGCTGGCCGCGAACGCCCGGGTTCACCTCGTGGTGAGCAAAGGTAAGCGGCGCTAGCCGGCCGCACTGTGGAGGGCGGCCCACGCCGCCCTCCACAGTCCATTCAGTGCCGCGTGAGCGTCGTGTGAGTGGGGCGTGAGGCGGCACGTGCACCCTCAGAACATGAAAACTCTCCTCATCACTCTTGTTGCACTCGTCGTCGCTCCGGCCGCGGTCGCTGCGCCGCCGCCGAACGACAACCGAGCTGATTCCATCCTGCTGCCTGACTTTCCGGCCCAGGTGCACGGAACGACTGCCGAGGCGACCGTGGAGCGTCTCGATCCGCAGGTCTCGCGGTGCGGCCGGATCGAGTCCACCCTGTGGTACCGAGTCGAGGCCGCGCCCGACGGAACCATCGTCGCGACGGCTCAAGCGGCCGCTGGCTTCACGCCGGTCCTTCGCATCTATCGACGCGGGTCTTCCAGCATCCAGGAGCTCGACTGCGCCACCGCGAATGCAGGTGGCAAGGCCGTCGTCTCCGTCCAGGCCGTGCGCGGTGCCGGCTACCTGATCCTCGTCGGCCGGCGCCCGGGGACGGCCGACGGCGAGTTCGACCTCCGCGCCGAGCTCTTTCTCCCGCCCGCGAACGACGAGCGCGGCGGCGCCGTCTCGCTCGGGCGTCCGCCGGCAACTGTGCGCGCGACGACGCTTGGTGCGACGGGCGATGCCTCCGACGTGGCCGCGTGTGGCATGTCCGGCGGAACCATCTGGTATCGGCTGACCGGCCCCGCAACGAGGCGCGTGCTCCTCCGGCTCTTCGCGTCGGAGGAGCTCGACGCCGTGGTGGCCGTGTTCCGCCCCGTCCGGTCGCGACTCGACCTCGTCGCCTGTGGGCCGACGGATCGCAAGGGCAGCCTGGTCCTCGGGTTCGCGGCGCGGCCCGGAGCGAGGTACCTGGTCGCCGTCGGCGAGCAGCGCAACTCACCGCCGGGCGCGTTCAGCTTGCAGCTGCAGCCGGCCGAGGCGCCGGAACGCCATCCCGGCCGCGCGCTCCGCCGCGGCGGCGTCCGCGATTCCGTGAACGGCCTCACCGACGTCAACGACGTCTGGTCGGGTCGACTGCGTCGGGGAACCACCTACAGGATCGCCTTCAGCTCGAGCCCGTGCGCCCGCGCCACCCTGCACGCCCGGAACAGGGTCGTCCGCTTGAGCTGCCGCGCCCATTCGACGTTCACGCCGGGGCGGGATGGCGGCGGCCGCTACGTCGTCGAGATCACCGCGTCGCCGACTGCCACTCGCCAGCGTTATCGGCTCCACATCGCAGCGGCGGCGGCTGACGACGTCGGTGTCGGCGTTGAGCTCAGGCCGGGATCCGGCGCCCGCGGCTCGCTGTCGCCGGGCGGCGTAGATGTCCTCGACCTGTACCACTTCGACATCGCGCGGCACAGCGAAGTGCGACTGCGGCTCTCGCAGACGCCCGGCTCGTTCGGGCTGGTCGTGCTCACCGACACTGGAGCTCGCATGGCGGCAGGTGGAGGCGAGTTCCGGCGTCGCCTCGGCCGGGGTCGCTACGTCGTCGCCGTGCAAGGAGCGGTGGGCGGCCGCGCCGGTCGCTATCGCCTCTCGCTCCGGCTGCGAGACGTGACCTCGACGTCGGTGCGCATCTCCGGCAGCAGCTCGGCAGAGATCAGCCCCGGGGCCTCGGTGTCACTCAGCTGCCTCGTTTCGCCCGCGGCGAGTGGCCGCGTCGAACTCCAGATCGACCGGTTCGACCCACTGACGGGCTGGCACTTCCATCGGGTGATCCGGATCTCGGCGGGCGCGAGCCTCTCGTGGCGGCCGCCGGCGGCGGGACGGTGGCGCGTGCGGGCGAGGTTCCTCGGCAGCGCGCGCTCGGCACCGAGCCGGAGTGGCTACGCCCACATCCTCGTGGCGAAGCCGATCCGCTGACTCCGAACTACCCGAAGGAACCGTGTGGAGGCGGCTCGGCCGCCTCCACGGGATCCACGCCGGCCGCCGTTCTCTCCGACCCGGCCGTGCGCGCCCTCAGCGCCGCCAGCGCCACCGCCACCATCACGATTGTCTGGATCCCGGCGCAGATCGCGAACACCGGCGTCACGCCCAGCAGGTCCAGGAGCGGGCCTGCCCCGAGGATCCCGATCGGCATCGCAAGAGCGAACACTGTCATGAAGCTCGAGATGACGGTCGCGCGCAGCTCCGGCGGGATGCGCAGCGTGATGATCGCGTGCAGGCTCGGATTGATGAGCCCGTTCGCGAGCCCCGAGGCGCC
>Ga0126307_10001986_pt1 | contig 13709 bp, 15 predicted proteins | sample Plot28_FD_89955 | JGI IMG/M metagenome (GOLD analysis project Ga0126307, IMG submission 89955) | Serpentine soil microbial communities from UC McLaughlin Reserve, CA, USA - Plot28 | ecosystem: Environmental > Terrestrial > Soil > Grasslands | place: USA: UC McLaughlin Reserve, Lake County...
CAACTGGATCACGGAGCAGGTCGTCGGCACGATGCAGCTCGGCACGCACCTCGACGCGCTCAGCCATCTCCAGATGGACGACCGCGGCTACAACGGCTGGACGGTGGCCGAGCTTGCCGGCACGGCCGGCGTGAAGAAGCTCGGGGTGGAGACCGTCCCGCAGATCGTGACCCGCGGTTGGCTCGTCGACGCCTCACGGGCGGGACACGTCATCGAGATCGCCGATCTCGATGGCATAGATCCGGCGCCGGGGGACGCGGTGCTGTTCCACACCGGCTGGGGCGCGCATTGGGATGACTCCGAGCATTACCTCTCGGAGCAGCCCGGCCCCGGGTGCGCGGTCGCGTCGTGGCTTGCGGAGCGCGGGGTCGCGCTCACAGGCTGCGACACCTGGAGCTACGGCCCGGTGCCCGCCGAGGATCCCGAGCGTCCCTTCGAGGTGCCTCAGATCCTGAACGTGGAGCACGGCGTGTTCATCGTCGAGAACCTGGACACCTCGGAGCTCGCCGCAGCCGGCGTGCGCGAGTTCTGCCTGATCCTGACCCATCCGAAGCTGCGTGGCGCCACCGGCGCCTGGACTTCCCCGATCGCCCTCACCTAGGAGGACTCGCAGATGGCCTCAGAGCATTACGACGTGATCATCATCGGAACCGGGGCCGGCGGCGGAACGCTGGCCCACAAGCTGGCGCCGTCCGGCAAGCGGATCCTCGTCCTCGAGCGGGGCGGCTACCTCCCGCGGGAGCCCGAGAACTGGAGCAGCGAGGAGGTCTTCGGCAAGGGCCGCTATCTGCCCGACGAGGACTGGATCGACGACCACGACGGCGAGGCGTTCAAGCCACATCAGCAGTACTTCGTCGGCGGCAACACGAAGTTCTACGGGGCGATCCTGTTCCGGTTGCGCGAGCGCGACTTCGAGCAGGTGAACCACTACGGCGGCGTCTCACCGGCGTGGCCGATCTCGTACGCCGACTTCGAGCCCTACTACACAGAGGCCGAACGGCTCTACCTCGTGCACGGTCAGGCCGGCGAGGATCCGACCGAGCCGTTCCGCTCGTCGCCGTTCCCGCACCCGGCGGTGTCGCACGAGCCCCGCATCCAGCAGCTCGCCGACGACTTCGCCCGGACCGGCCACACCCCGTTCCACCTGCCGGTGGGCATCGACCTGAACGAGAGCGACCCCGAGGCCGGCAACTGCGTCCGCTGCGACCGCTTCGACGGCTTCCCGTGCCTTACGGACGGCAAGGCGGACGCCCATGTGCTGTGCATCCGGCCGGCTATCAAGAACGACAACGTCACACTGGTCACTCACGCGCGCGTGGAGCGGCTCGAGACCGACGGCCGCGGCGGGAGCGTGAGCGAGGTCGTCGTCGACCACCGCGGCAGGGAGGAGCGCTACAGCGGCGACATCGTCGTCGTCTCATGCGGCGCGATCAACTCGTCGGCGCTCCTGCTGCGCTCGGCCTCCGACCAGCACCCGAACGGGCTCGCGAACGGCTCCGACGTCGTCGGTCGCAACTACATGGCGCACATCAACTCCGGCGTGATCGCGATCTCGCAGACGCCGAACACGACGAAGTTCCAGAAGACGCTCGGCGTGAACGACTACTACTGGGGCGGCGACGACTCAGAGCTGCCGCTCGGCCACATCCAGATGCTCGCGAAGTCGGACCGCCACATCCTGCGCGAGGGCGCACCGTGGTTCGCGCCGAAGCTGGCGCTCGACTACCTGGCGAAGCACGCGATCGACTTCTGGCTCACCAGCGAGGACCTGCCGAACCCGACGAACCGCGTGACCGTCGACCGCACCGGCCAGATTCACGTCTACAAGCAGTACTACAACCTCGAGGCGCACAAGCGGCTGCTGCGGAAGCTGAAGGGGTTGCTCAGCGAGCTGGGGTGCCAGGAGAGCCCCATCCCCGGGCGCTTCGTGCTCGACCAGCGGATCCCGCTGGCCGGCGTGGCACACCAGAGCGGAACCGTCCGCTTCGGCGACGACCCCGCGAACTCGGCGCTGGACGTGAACTGCAAGGCGCACGAGCTGGACAACCTGTATGTGGTCGACACGAGCTTCTTCCCGTCGTCGAGCGCGGTGAACCCGGCGCTCACGGCGATGGCGAACTCGCTGCGCGTGGGTGACCACCTGCTGGAGCGGCTCGGCGCCTCGGGTGTCCCGACCGCACTGGCGGACAACGGCAAGCCGGCCCGCGAGGCCGAGGAGGTTCCGACATGAATCCGGTCAGCAATGTGGCAGGCGCGGTCGGGAAGGGCCTGGCCGCCGGCCTCGCCGGTACCGCCGCGATGACGATTTCCTCAACGCTGGAGGCCCGCATCCGCGGCCGCGCGCCGAGCTCGGCGCCGGCGCGGGCGACCGCCAAGATACTCGGCATCAAGGAGTTCGAGGACGCGCGCGCAAAGGCGCGCTTCAACGACCTGTCGCACTGGGGCTACGGCACCTCGTGGGGCGCGCTACGCGGCCTGCTGGCCGCAGCCGGCCTGCCACCGCGGCGAGCGACCGCCGCCCACGGCGTCGCAATCTACGGAGCAGCGCAGGTCACGCTTCCCGCGCTCGAGGTCGCCCCGCCGTCGGTCTTCTGGCCGAAGCAGGAGATAGCGATCGACGCCTTCCACCACCTGGTCTACGCGGCCGCGACCGGCCTCGCGTACGAGCTGATCGACGGCCGCCGGAACGGACGCGCGTAGCACCGGTCGGCGCCGTAGCGCTGGATCGCTGATGCATCTGCGTGTGGCTCGTCACACCGACCAGCTGGAGGACGTCGTCGCGTTCTACCGGGACGGCTTGGGGCTGCCCGAGATCGGCCGCTTCCACGACCACGACGGCTACGACGGCGTCTTCCTCGACATACCGGGGATGGGAGCGCACCTCGAGCTGACCGCCGGCGGCCGCCACGGCGCACCGACGCCGCATCCGGAGTCGCTGCTGGTGCTGTACGTGGGCGACGAGGCCGGCGTGCAGGCGATCGCGGCACGCATCGGGATCGAGCCCGTTAGTCCGGCCAATCCCTACTGGGCCGCCCACGGCCTGACGTTCGAGGATCCGGACGGCTTCCGCGTCGTGCTGGTGCCGGAGCGCTGGGGTGCCGTCACCCCTCCCCGAGTTCGGCCTTGATTTCGCAGCGGTCGATCGAGGCACGCTTCCCCGGCGTGTCTCCCGGGTCCATCTCGTCGAGGGGTCCCTCCGCTGCCGCCATGTCGTCGGCCGTCTCGAAGAGCTGGATTACGACCGCGGTGCGCTGGTCCGAGTCGTGGAGAATCTGGATGCCCTTGGCCGGGATGTCAACGGGCGGCCCGTCGCTGCCCTCGGCGTCCGCTAGGCGCTCGGCTAGGTGATCGGGATCGACCTCCGTGAACCTGACGACGCGTGCGTACATGCCTCCTCCTTTCAGTAGCCGGTTGGACCGACCGCAGGCGTCAGACCTACTCGCGTGCGTACTCCTCGGCTGACCGCGACTCGAACTCGAATCCGACGAAGCGCTCGTCGCCGAGCACCTCTGCATCGTGACCGGGCTCGATCACGTAGGCCTTGCCTGGTGTGAGCTCCATTTCGGTGCCGTCCTCGTGAGTCACGCGCATCCTGCCGGACTGCACGACACCGACGTGCCGGGCCTGACAGCTCTCGGTGCCCGCCACCGGCTTGATGCACTCTGACCACTTCCATCCGGGCTCGAACGTGAAGCGGCCCGCGGTCGTGTCACCCAGGCGAACCACATCGACTCGGGTCTTCTCCGGTGTGCGGGTCTCGTCCGGTGAATCGAAGTCTCCGGATTGAATACCGGCCATGATCTTTCCCCTCCTGATGTCGCGAGGACGGACGGTTCATCATTGACGACCGACTCCCGCCTAGCAAGCCGACAGCTACACGCCTGCGCCCACCCGCTCCGCTTCCCACTCGGCCCGCGGCTCCGTCAGCGTCGGGTCGAAGTCGGGCTTTATGCGTGCGTGGATCTCGCCCAGGTCGGTCCAGAGCTGGTCCGGTGACGGGCGGCCCCAGAACCAGTAGCCCACGTAGACCTTCTCGATCACGAGGCCGGGGGAGAGGATGACCGTGTGCGGCACCACGGCGTAGTCGTGGTGGGTGTCCGTGTACTCGTCGATCTCGAAGTGGCTGCGCGCCTCGAGCTCCTCGTCGGCGAGGAAGGTCCAGTTGGCGCCCGTCGCGATCTTCATCTTGTACACGTCGTGGAGCTCGTTCGGCATGACCGTGACGAGCTGCGTGAAGGCCACCGCGCACCACTCATGGAAGCGCAGCAGCTCGCGGTGGTGCATCCGCTCGCGCGGGCAATGCTCGCCGCGGCTCAGGTGGACGACCATCACGTCCTCGCCCTGTAGCGTCGACAGCCGGTGTTTTGTCCCGGTCTCGTCCGGAAAGGTGAAGTCCGGGAACGTCATCCCCGGCTCGAGGTTCCTGCTCATCGCCCGCTCCTCTCGGTATGCGGGTTGATCCCGGGCACGTCGGTCCGCAGCCGGTAGACGCTCGTCAGCGCGGTCACGTACAGGTCGCGCGCGTCTTCACCGCCGAAGGCCAGGTTGTGCGGCGCCTCGGGCAGCTCGATCAGGTCGATGCGCTCGCCCTCCGGTGAGATCACCCAGATCCCGCCGGGCCCGCAGACGTAGAGGTTGCCCGCCACGTCGACCTTCAGGCCGTCGATGGCGTCGTCGCCGGGCGCGTCCGTCATGTCGAACAGGATCGATCGGTCGAGGACGTCGCCGTCCGCCGACAGCTCGTATCGCACGACGACCTTCGAGTCCGGATCCCAATTGCCCACGTACAGCGTGCGCTCGTCGGGTGAGAACGCGATTCCGTTGGGTCCCTCGAGCGAGCCGTCGATCAGGACGATCGTCCGGTCAGGCGACACGCGGAAGACGCCGCTGAAGTCGAGCTCGCGGTCCGGGTCGTCGGCCATGCCAGGCCGCCCGAAGGGCGGGTCGGTGAACCACACGCTGCCATCCGAGCGGCAGACCACGTCGTTCGGGCTGTTGAGGCGCCGGCCCTCGTACGAGTCTGCGATCACGGTCGTGTCGCCGTGCGGGTTCACCCGCAGGATGCGGCGGTTGCCGTGCTGGCACATGACGAGCCGACCGGCTGGGTCGAACGTAAGCCCGTTGGAGCCGGGCTGCAGGTAGCGACCGATGTCGACGCCGGTGTAGCCGCTCTTCGGGCGGAAGAGCGTGACCCGCTCGAGCTCGGGGTCCAGTCGGTAGATCGAGTTGGTGTTGGGGGACGAGAACAGGAGCGCGCCATCGGCGCTCCAGACCGGGCCCTCGGTGAACTCGAAGCCGGCGGCCACGCACTCGATCCCGTCGGGACGACCGCGCGCGCCCGCGTACACGTCGAGTGTCGCCGTGCGCATCCAGATGTAGTTCGCGGGGGCGGCGGAGATCGGCCCGTTGATGCCGAACACCGCGATGGTGAAGCTCTCGCCCGGCCGCGCGTCGCGTGTCAGCACCACCCGGTTCGGCGCGTTGAAGCCCGCGACCACCGGCCCGCCGGAATCGCCGAGCGCGTGCGGCAGCTCGCCGTTCACCCACACCTCGGCGTAGTCGTCGACGACGACCTCGAACACGACCGTCGAGCCGGCCACCTCGGTGTCGCCGATCCGCTCAGGCAGCGTGACCGCGATCCGATACCAGTTGAAGCAGACCCGCCCATCCGCGAGCCGGCGCATGGTGTCGGTCGGTGCGAGCACGGTCCAGCCGGAGTCGTCGAAGTCGGCCGTCTCCGCATGAGGGGCGATGTCGTAGGTGCGGTTCGGGACCGTCCCGGGGCCGAGCGGATCCTCCGGGGAGCCGAGCTCGACGAAGGCGACCTGCTCGACCGCCGCGTCGGAATAGCGCCACTGCCCGCCGACCAGCGCCACGCCCTCCTCCGTCTGAAGGTCGACGATCGCATCCGGCCGACCGGGCAGCAGTTCCGGGGGGCCAGAGGGGCGTGTGGCCGGCGAAACCTGCGCCGTGGCCGCCATCACGCCGCGACCTTGACCACGAAGTACAGGAACGGATCCGACACGTCGGTGAACTGGTGCGGCACGCCGTTCGGGATCGCGAGCACGTCGCCCTCACTCAGCTCACGCCGCCGTCCGCCCTCGACGGCCGCGGCGCGCAGCTCGCCCGGCGCCACCTCGCGGGGGTCGACCATCGAGCCGCCGGTCAGCACCGTCGCGCGGCCACTCACCACGTGCATGACGTCCACCACGCGCTCGTGGTACTCGACCTCGCCGGGGCCGTCGCGGCGGCCCGCGTCGATCTTGTAGGTATCGGTCTCGAGCAGCAGGCCGCCGGCGCGGAATTTCTCGTCCACTGCGGCGGCGGGGAAGTACGCCGCGCCGTCCGAGCCGCCGCCGTTCGCACGCGCCCCGATCGCCGCCTGGAGGGACCGCGCGCCCAGCTCGGCGAGCTCGCGATCCTCGTCGGCATCGGTCGCGCCGCTCACGCCGATCCCCCCGATCACCACGCCATAGGATTCGATCGGCACGCCGCCCTGCAGCGGCACCGCGCGGGCGAGGTGAAGCGCGGACGGCCGCCCGCCCGACGCCTGGTCCTCGAAGTCCTTGCTCGGCCGCCTGTAGATCGCAGCGGTGCGCGCCTTGTCGGTCGTCACCTCAACGGATGCCACCTGGGCGGAGTCGGGGCGCACCAGGTACATGAGCGCGCCGCCCGCGTCGACCGCCGAGATCACGGGCGACACGCCGCGCTCCGCGGCCGCAGCGCCCGCCGCCTCGGCAGCGAGCCGCGCGCCCTCGTACGTGAGCGCCGGCACCTCCGAGACGGAGAACTCGGTTGAGGCTCCCGCGATCGAGATGGCCTCGTCCTCGTCCGGCGTCTCGCCGCTGGTGCCGATCGCGCCGACGACCTCGTCGTCGACCCGGAGCGGGACGCCGCCGGTGAGCGCGGAAGCCCCGTGGAGCGCGAGCGCGCCGAGCCGGCCGTTCGTCACCTGCTCCTCGATCTCCCGGCTGGGGCGCACGAAGATCGCGGCGGTGCGGGCCTTGTCCACCGCTACGCGCGACGACGCGATCTGAGCCCCTGGCGTCCGGCGAAGCTCAATCAGCTCGCCGTGCGGGTCGACCACCGCGATCACCACCCGGTGCCCGTGGGCGTTCGCCTCCTGCTCGGCGGCGGCGATCACAGCGGAGGCGCCGGCGTCGTCGATGATCCTGCGAGTCCTTACGAGGGCCATGTCTAGGGTCCTTTCGCTTCGAGATGGGCTGCGTAGATGGCCGTGTCGGCCGTGATGAAGAGGACTTCCCGCTCGTGGCCGCGGAAGCAGAAGTTGACGGCGCCGGGCAGCTCGATATGGCCGAGCAGGGAGCCATCCGGACTCAGCACCTCGACGCCGCCGGCGAAGGTCGCGTACAGCCGTCCGTCCGAGTCCGCCTTCAGGCCGTCCGGATGCGCAGGAGAGCTCACGTGGATCACGCGCTCGCCGTCGAGCCGGCCGTCGTCCAGGACGTCGAACGCCTTGAGGTGATGCGGCTCGCCGTTGTCGGCCACATAGAGCGTGCGCTCGTCCGGCGAGAAACAGAGCCCGTTGGGCTTGTCGAACGACTCGGCGACCGCGATCGCGCCGCCCGTACGCGGGTCGTATCGCCACACCGCGTCCCGAAGGAGCGGCCGCGGCCGGAACCCCTGCAGCCACCCGTAGCTCGGGTCCGTGAACCAGATCGTGCCGTCGCGCTTGACGACCACGTCGTTGGGCGAGTTGAAGCCCTCGACGAGAAGCTCGCGCTCGCCGGTGGTCCGGTCCACCGCCGCGATCGCGCCGCCGATCTGCTCGCACACGATCAGACGGCCGTCGTGGCCGAGTGTCATGCCGTTCGCCGCGGCGGCATCCGGGCGAATTACCGACACGGTGAGGGAGCCAAGGTCGAGCCGCTTGATGTCGACGCGCGGCCCGGGGCAGGGGACGCTCGTGAAGTACAGGGCGTCCTCGCCGGGAACGTAAACCGGCCCCTCGTGCGCGTCCACGTCGACGAGATGCTCCAGCCGGGCGGGGAACCCGGAGGGAGGCGCGGTGGGGGTGGGCAAACGGCTCGCCTGGCTCAAAGAGACACAGTCCTTCGGGATGCGCGTCCGTTACGCGCTACGTCGCGGCGGGGACCCGGGCCCGTAGCGCGGTGAGCCCGTGCAGGAAGATCTCGGAAAAGGTGGGGAAGGGTTGGATCACGTCCTCCATCACCTCGAGCGGCACGCCGGCGCGGATCGCGACCGTCGCCTGCTGGAGCCATTCGCCCGCCTCCGGGCCGAGCGCGTACGCGCCCGTGAGCCGCTCGCCATCCGAGACGAGCGTCATGAACCCGGGGCTGTCCGCGTACGCGCGCGTGTATGTGGCGGTGCGAGGGACCTCTGAGAGGGGGACGGTGGCTGTGAGAGGCCCGTCGGGGTCGCCGACGGCCGCGGCCTGGGGATCCGTGAACACCACGCGCGGTACGGCGTCGTAGTTCGCGCGGCGGCCGCGGCCGAGGATGTTCGACGCCGCCACGCGGCCCTGGTACTTGCCCATGTAGGTCAGCGGCCAGACGCCGGTCACGTCGCCGATTGCCCAGACACCGTCCGTCACGCGCATGCGCTCGTCGACCGGTATGCCCTGGCGCGTCGGCTCCACGCCGACGGTCTCGAGCCCGAGCCCGTCGGTGCGCGGTCGCCGGCCGGTGGCCACCAGCAGCCGGTCGCCGCGGAGCTCGTCGCGGGCCTCGAACTCGAGCACGTACTCCTCGCCGTCGCGACGGACGGCGCTTGCGTGCTCGCCGAAGTGGAGCTCGATCCGGTCGGCCTCGAGTGCGCTGCCCAGCGCGTCGCCCAGCGGCTTCGGCTCGCGCGGGAGCACGTGATCCATGCCCTCGACGAGCGCCACCGAGGCACCCATGCGTCGCAGGGCCTGGGCCATCTCCACACCCACGGGTCCGCCCCCGAGCACGAGCAGCCGCACGGGCACCTCAGTGAGCGCCGTCGCCTCGCGATTCGTCCAGATGCCGTCGAGCTCGCGCAGGCCCGGGACGGGCGGTATCACCGCGTCCGAGCCGGTCGCGATCACGACGTGGTCGGCGGAATGCGTGCCCTCGTCGATCTCCACGCGGCCGGCGCCGGCCAGCCGGGCGGTGCCGCGCAGCACCTCGATCCCCTTCGACTCGAGGTAGTCCGCCTTGGCGCCGTCCTCGTAGCCCGACACCATGAAGTCGCGCCATCCGAACGCGCCCTCGGCGTGGACGCCTCCGCGCACGGCCTCGCGCGCGCCCGGCGCCTCGCGCGCCGCCTGGAGCGCCTCGCCCGGGCGGAGCAGCGTCTTCGACGGGATGCAGGCCCAGTAGTCGCACTCGCCGCCCACCAGTCCGCGCTCGACGATGGCCACGCGCAGGCCCCCGTCCGCCAGGTGCCCCGCGCAGTGCTGGCCCGCCGGGCCCGCTCCGATCACTATCGCGTCGTAATCGCTCACGCGCGAGCCTCCCGCGCCTTGTCGATCTCCCACGCCGCGGTGATCAGCCCGATATGGCTGAACGCCTGCGGGAAATTGCCGAGCTGCTCGCCATTCTGTGTGTCGATCTCCTCGGCCAGCAGTCCGAGGTCGTTCGCGTAGCCGGCCAGCTGGTCGAAGAGCGCCTCCGCGCGCTCGAGCTCACCCGCCTTCGCCAGGCACGAGACGAGCCAGAACGAGCAGATCACGAACGTGCCCTCCTCGCCGGTCAGGCCGTCGGCGTTGAGACCCTCGTCGTTGCGATAGCGGAGAACGAGGCCGTCCTCGGTCAGCTCCGACGCGATCTCCTCGATCGTCGAGCGCATGCGCTCGTCGGTCGCCGGCAGGAAGCCGAGGATCGGCATCAGCAGCTGCGCGGCGTCGAGCTCGTCGGACTCGAACGACTGCGCGAACGCCTGCTTCTTCTCGCTCCAGCCGCGCTCAAGCACGGCGTCGCGGATCTCAGCGCGCGCGCCCTCCCACTCCTCGGTCTTGGCATAGTCGCCGAGCTGCGGCGCGAGCCTCACGGCGCGGTCGAGCGCCGTCCAGCAGAGCACCTTCGAGGACAGGTGATGACGCGGCTCCCCGCGCATCTCCCACATGCCCGAGTCGGTCTCGGTCCAGCGACGCGCGGCGGTGTCGGCGAGGTCGGCCACGAAGGCCTGGATCTCGGGATGCAGCTCGCCGAGCTTCTCGCGGTAGAGCCAGAGCGAGTTGAGCAGCTCGCCGTAGACGTCGAGCTGGACCTGGTCCCAGGCGCCGTTGCCCACGCGCACCGGGCTCGAGTCGCGCCATCCACGCAGATGCGGAAGCTCGCGCTCCGAGAGGTCGTGCTCGCCGCCGATGCCGTACATGATCTGGAGCGAGCCCTCGCCCGCGCGGCCGCCCGCCGAGCTGGTCATGAAGGAGACGAACTCCTCCGCCTCGTCGGAGCAGGTGCCGATGTAGAGCGCCTCGATCGTCAGGCTCGAGTCGCGGATCCAGGAGAAGCGGTAGTCCCAGTTGCGCTCGCCGCCGACCGTCTCGGGCAGCGAGGTGGTCGGCGCGGCCACGATCGCGCCGGTCGGCCGGTAACTGAGCCCCTTCAGTACCCGTGAGCTCATCCGGACGAGCTCGCGGTGCGGCCCCTCGTAGATGTCGTGCTCGGCCTCCCAGGAACGCCAGCCCTCGGCAGTGTCGGCGATGCGTCCGGCGACCGCATCCGCGGCCGTGGGCTCGGGCGCGCTCCGGTCCTCGGCGGACGCCCAGCGAACGGAGAAGCCCAGTTGGTCGCCCTCGGCGACGGTGAACGTCGCGCGGATCGTCGAGCCCTCGACCTCGAGCGGCGCGGCGGACTGCATGCCGATGCGGCCTGCGCCGAATGTGCGCGCGCCGCCCTCCTCGAGGCGGACCAGCGGCATGACGAGGCCGTACTGGGGCCGCGGCGCGAGCTCGAGCCCAAGCTCGAGCTCGCCGGCGAGTCCCTCCACCGAGCGCAGCAGCTCGTGCGGAGCGTCATAGCCGAGGTCGTGCCCACGCTGCCCCTCGGCGAACGCCATGGCGTCGGTAAGCCGGACCTGGCCGGTCTCGGTCGTGAAAATGGTCTCGATCACGAGCGTGCCGGGCAGGTAGCGCCGTGTCGACCTGTAGGACTGGACAGGACAGATCGACCAATGGCCGGCGTAGGGGTCGAGCAGACGCGCGAAGACAGCGTCGCTGTCGAAGCGTGGCAGGCACAGCCAGTCGATCGAGCCGTCCGCGTCGACCAGAGCCGCCGAGTTGCAGTCCGCCAGCAGGCCGTAGTTCGCGATGGGTTGCGAGGGCTCGCCGGCGCGCGTAAGTGAGGTCGCAGGATGGGGGATCACGCTTGTCTCCATGCCGTTGGAGTCGTTCGGGGCCGGGAGGCGTTACAGACCGCTTGTAACGCACAGGTCCCGCCGTCGACTCAGCTCACATGGCGGGGGGCGATCGAGAGGAGATGACGTGCCGCGAGCTGGTCGAGCTGGTCACCGAGTACCTGGAGGGCACACTTCTCGGCCTCGATCGGAGGCGACTCGAGGCGCATCTCCGCGAGTGTCCGTATTGCGAGGAGTACATCGCGCAGATGCGACGGACGGTCGCGATTCTGGGCCAGCTGCCTCCGGAGCCCATCGATCCGGCGCGGGAACAGGTGCTGCTCGAGGCGTTTCGCGGCTGGCGGAGCGCCGGGCGATGAGCCGCCGGCACGTGGCTTGGCCGCTTCAGCTTGCGGTCGCAGTGGCGGTCGTCGTGGTTCTCGTGGCTGGCATCTGGGTCAGCGGCGGCGTGATCACGAACGACTTTGGGCTGGCGATGGCGCTCACCGCCGTATGGATGGGTATTGCCGCGGCGGCCTGCCTGGCGATCGCCTGGGGGCGTCCAGGTCTTCGTGTCGCGGTGATCGGCGCCTATCTCCTCACGGCGATCGTGGTTGGCGGCTACCTCGGCCGTTCCATGCTGATCGACGACGAGGTGAACGAGCGGGTCGTCAGAGTGACGCCGCCGGCACCCGATCGCGCGGCCAGCGGCGCTGCCGAGCGTCCGCGGAACGTCCTCCTGAGTCGCGGCCGCTTCGAGTCGGTCGGGCACCCCGCAGAGGGGACCGCAACCATAATCCGCACGGCGGCAGGCGCAAAGGTGCTCACGCTCACGAACTTCGAGGTCGACAATGGCCCGGACCTACGCGTGTATCTGGCGGCGGGGCCAGCGCGCGACGAGTCCGGGGTCGACGACTTCGAAGACCTGGGCGCGCTGAAGGGCAACAAGGGCAACCAGCAGTATGAGCTCCCGCGTGAGCTCGACCTGGAGCGCTATTCCACGGTCGTGATCTGGTGCCGGGCGTTCTCCGTCAACTTCGCGCGGGCGCCACTCGCATGAACCCGGGCGAGCGATTTCCCGATCTCGACCTGCCCGACCACACGGGCCGGCCGCGACGCCTGAGCGAGCTCGGCGGCGGCGATCCCGTCGCGCTGTTCACGTCGCGCGGCTGGTGGTGCCCGAAGGAGCAGCGCTACATGCGCGGGCTGTGCCGGCTCCAGGACGAGTTCGAGGTGGCGTACGCGCGCATCGTCGTCGTGAGCGGCGACCCGCCCGAGGTGCAGAGCGCCTTCCGGGCCGGGCTCGGGGCGCGCTTCACGTTCCTGTCAGACGCGGAACGCCTCTGGCTGCCGCGGCTGGGGCTGCTCGAGACGACCGACACCGTGCACCACCCCTACCTGCCCGCGGCCTTCACGCTCGGCCCCGACCTCCGGATCCACCGGGCCTACAACGGCTACTGGTACTTCGGCCGTCCGACCCACGACGAGCTCCGGCGCGACATGCGCGAGATCACGATGGCGGTCCGCGAGGATTGGGAGGCGCCGGCGGCGTGAGGGCTTTCGCCTTCGTCGTCTTCGACGGGGCGCGTCTGAGCCTCGACCCCCGCGCGCCCGGCCGGCGGCTCCGAATCGACCCGCGCTGTGTCGAGGGCGAGCCCGTGCACCGTGCCTTCGCGCATGTCTGCGCGCTTCCCGACAGGAGTGCCGCGCTCCGCTACGACGAGCCCGAGGTCCAGCAGGCGAGGCGCGACGCGCTCGCCTGGTGGATCCCAATGCTGGGCGACGACCTCATCTGCCTGACCACATTCGCCATCGACGCCAGTCGCTGCGCCGGGGCGATGACGGTCGCGCGCGATCCCGCCAAGTTCGCGGACGACCCGTTCGCGCGGCTGTTTTCCGGCACCGTGGTGCCGACCGACCTGTTCTGTGCCGTGCCGCCGCCTGCAGGCCCGCCGATCGAGCGCTACGCGGGCGCCCCCTGGCCCGGCGGGCGCTTCGGAAGCGCGGTGCACCGATGCGGATCGTGATGTAACGCGACGGTCGTCGCGAAGACCGAACCACATGACGAGCGAAAACGGGGCGACGCGCCTCGAGTACATCCTCGGGACACCGCTGGCGGAGAACGTCCTACGCCAATGGCCGCAGATGGGGGAGGTAGTGCGCTCCAGCCGGCTCATCGCCGACGTCGAGGGCAGCTTCCCCGAGCTGAGGCTGGAGGTCGGCAGACGTCTGCACCTGGACGACATCGTCGTGGTCGAGTGGACCTGCGACTACGGCGACGGACGCCTTTACCGGAACGTGACGATTGGCGAACTCGAAGACGGGCGCGCTGTGCGCGTCACCGACTACTGGGGTGAACCCACGTCCACACCGGAATGGCGCCTGCCCGTGACCGACCGCCTTGACATGCCGAGCGACGGCGTCTGGCC
>Ga0126307_10001987_pt1 | contig 13698 bp, 12 predicted proteins | sample Plot28_FD_89955 | JGI IMG/M metagenome (GOLD analysis project Ga0126307, IMG submission 89955) | Serpentine soil microbial communities from UC McLaughlin Reserve, CA, USA - Plot28 | ecosystem: Environmental > Terrestrial > Soil > Grasslands | place: USA: UC McLaughlin Reserve, Lake County...
CGGAAGACCAGGTTGTCGGCCTCGTTGCGAAGCTCAACCGCCTCGCGCCGCTTGCGGTCCTCTTCAGCGTGCGCCTCGGCCTCCTTGACCATCCGGTCGATGTCGTCCTTGCCGAGCGCGGAGCCACCGGTGATCTGCATGGACTGCTCCTTGCCGGTGGCAAGGTCCTTGGCATTCACGTGCACGATGCCGTTGGCGTCGATGTCGAAGGCGACCTCGATCTGCGGCACCCCGCGCGGTGCCGGCGGCAGACCAGTCAGCTCGAAGTTGCCGAGCGACTTGTTGTCCTTAGCGAAGTCACGCTCGCCCTGGTAGACCTGGATCATCACCGACGGCTGGTTGTCATCGGCTGTGGTGAACACCTCCGAGCGCTTGGTCGGGATTGTGGTGTTCCGCTCGATGATCTTGGTGAACACGCCGCCCTTGGTCTCGATGCCGAGGCTCAACGGAGTGACGTCGAGCAACAGCACGTCCTTGACCTCGCCCTTCAGCACACCAGCCTGCAGGCTGGCGCCCAAAGCAACGACCTCGTCAGGATTGACGCCCTTGTGAGGCTCCTTGCCGCCAGTCAGTTCCTTGACCAGCTCAACGACGGCAGGCATCCGGGTCGAGCCACCGACCAAGATCACGTGGTTGATCGAGCCGACACTGATCTTGGCGTCGTCGATCACCGAGTGGAACGGTGCGCGGCAGCGGTCGAGCAGGTCGGACGTCATCCGCTGGAATTCGGAGCGTGTCAGCTTCTCCTCCAGGTGCAGCGGACCGGCCTGACCAAGTGTGATGTAAGGCAGGTTGATCTGGGTCTCGCTGGCAGATGACAGTTCGATCTTGGCCTTCTCGGCTGCCTCCTGCAGCCGCTGACGTGCGATCTTGTCCTGAGCAAGATCAGTACCGTTCTTGTTCTTGAACTGCTTCACCAGCCAGTCGACGATCCTGGAGTCCCAGTCATCGCCACCGAGTCGGTTGTCGCCATTGGTTGCCTTGACCTCAAAGACGCCGTCGCCGATCTCCAGCAGGGAGACGTCGAAGGTGCCACCACCGAGGTCAAAGACCAAGATCGTCTGATCCTGATCGGTCTTGTCCAGACCGTAGGCGAGCGCTGCGGCCGTCGGCTCGTTGATGATCCGGTCCACGACCAGGCCGGCGACCTCACCGGCCTCCTTCGTGGCCTGGCGCTGCGCGTCGGAGAAGTAGGCAGGAACCGTAACTACTGCATGGGTGACCTGCTCACCCAGGTAGGCCTCTGCGTCTCGCTTCAGCTTCTGCAAGACGAAGGCGCTGATCTGCTGGGGGCGGTAGTCCTTGTCGTCGATCCTCACCTTCCAGTCCGTGCCCATGTGGCGCTTGACGGAGCGAATAGTGCGCTCGACGTTGGTGACGGCCTGGCGCTTGGCAACCTCGCCAACCAGGACCTCGCCGCCCTTCGCGAATGCGACCACCGACGGGGTCGTACGGGACCCCTCGGCGTTCGGGATGACGGTGGGCTCTCCACCTTCAAGTACGGCGACGACGGAGTTAGTCGTTCCGAGGTCGATGCCGACTGCACGAGCCATGATGCATTTCCTCCAGCTGGAAGTCTTTGGGTTTGTCCTTGAGTCTGTGGCACTCAACTTAGTCCTTGAGCGTACTAGGCTCAACTATGCCAGAGTGCTGATTGTTCCCAAATCCCGCATTCAGGTAGCGACGTACGTCGGACGGCTCGGACCTCGCACCTGAGTCAGCGAATCAGCGGCGCCGGTAGGGCCGCCGCCTGAAGTAGTGACGCTCGCGCAGCTGGGCGCGTCGAAGAGTCGCCGACGAAGTGTGGCTCACAGGCAGTGAACTGATCCCGCTAGAGGTGGAGCGCCTCGAGGAGACCGCTCGCCTACCCATCGACGGTGCACCATGCTCCGTCGCCGCGGAGGGCGACCGCGTCTTCATCGGCGGCACCCAGCCGATGCTGACAGAAGTGGATGCAAGGACTCACCGGGTCAGCCGAGTCATCACTGACGCCAACTCCAAGTGCGGCGACGTCCACATCGCCTTCAATTCGATCTGGCTGAGCGACAACGTAGGCGATGTCGTCTACCGAGTGCCCCTTTACCTCGCCAGCTCCGCCACGGCCGTTTGCCATCTCCAGACGGCTAACGAGGGTCTGATTAGTAAATTCGACCCTTGTTTACCGTCTTGAAGCAGCAAATGCTGGGAGCGCCAGGGCACGGCATGCTCCGCGGGGACGCGGAGCCGCTGAGCCTCAGGCGGCGCTATTGGAGCTGAAGAAGGTGCGGAGATCACCCACGAGCAAATCAGGCACTTCGAGCGCGGCGTAGTGGCCGCCGGCATCGAACTCGGACCAATGCACGATGTTCGCGTTGTCACGCTCGGCGAGTGGTCTGATGGTTTGGAAGTCGTGGGCGAACACCGCGACACCGATCCGCCCGTGGCTCACTTCCGGCTTCGCGCCGGAGTGGCCTTCGCTGTAGTGGTATCGCACTGCGGTGCCCGAGGTATTGGTGAGCCAGTACAGCGACACCTGAGTGAGGATCTGATCCACGCTCACCAGACTGGTGCCGTTGCCGAAGTTCTCGAACAATTCGTTGTAGGCGAGCTGCCCCACGGGAGAATCCGAGAGCGCCGCGGCGATCGTTTGCGGACGGGTGCCGTTCATCTGGTTGTATCCACCCACCGACTGGAACCAGCCCAGGAACTCCAAGGCCGCGTACTCCTTGGGGCCGAACCCGTCGAACTCGCCCGGCTCTCCAGAGGGAAAAGAGAACAGCTGCAGCACGTGCGCCCCAAGGAAGCCCGGCGGATCCAACACGGCAAGCTCGCGGGAGACCATGGCGCCGCCGTCGCTGCCGTGGGTGCCGTAGGACTCATAACCGAGCCTCCGCATCAGCGTGTCGTACGTCTGGGCGACTCGGGCCATCGTCCAGCCCTCTCCCACCAGAGGGGTACTGAAGGCATAGCCCGGCATCGACGGAATCACCACGTGGAAGGCGTCCTCAGCGCGGCCTCCGTGGGCGACCGGGTCGGTCAGTGGGCCGATCATGTCGAGGAACTCCGCGAACGACCCAGGATAGGTGTGGGCCAACAACAGTGGAGTCGCGTCGGGCTCTTTGGATCGAACGTGTACAAAGTGCACGGTTTGCCCCTCGATTTCGGTTATGAAGTTCGGGACCGCGTTCATCCGGGCCTCCTGCGCGCGCCAGTCGAACTGCTGCCACGCGGTGATCATCTTTTGCAGGTAGGCAACTGGGGTCCCGTAGTCCCAGCTGTCACCGGGCGCAGGGATGGGGTAACGAGTGTTGGCGAGGCGGCGCTGCAGATCCTCGAGCGCCTCTTCGGGGATCGCGATGGTAAAGGGACGGATGGTGCCGGTCTCGCCGGCGACTGCGGCTGATGTGTTCATGTCTCGTACGTTAGGGTCGGTTTAGGACGATTTCGTTCCGCTTCTAGGCAGAGACTGCAAAACATGCAAAAGAGTTCCAGCCGACTGCTGGTCCTGCTTGGGCTGCTGCAGTCCCGCAGCATGTGGAGCGGTGCCGAGCTGGCCGAGCGGCTGGTGGTCAGCGGGCGGACGGTGCGTAAAGACATCGAACGCCTGCGGGAGTTGGACTATCCAGTCGAAGCGGTCCGTGGTCCCGGTGGGTACTACCGACTCGGGATCGGCGCCAAGCTACCGCCGCTGCTGCTCGACGACGATGAAGCAGTTGCGGTGGCGGTTGGTCTACGCGCGGTCACTGGAGTAAGGGGTGTCGAAGAGACCAGTGTTCGCACCCTCGCGAAGCTTGAGGCTGTGCTTCCGCATCGGCTTCAACTCCAAGTCAATGCTGTCCGGGACGCGGTGCAAGCTGGACCGGAGAACACCGGTACCAACGCGCCCGATCCCGTCGTAGATGCGGCCTTGCTGATGTCGATCGCCGCCGCCATACGTGACCACGAGGAAGTGCGTTTCGTCTACCGGGATGACACGCGGTTCCAGGTCGAGCCGTACCGGCTCGTCAGCTGGCAGCGGCGTTGGTATCTCGTCGGCCGCGACGCATCGACTAACGAGTGGTCCACCTTCCGGCTTGATTGGATGCAGTTACAGATTCCTGACGGCCGCCGGTTCTCCCCCACTGAGCTACCTGGCGGTGACTACCCGGCTTTCGTGCTCCGCACTACGGCATTCGCTGGCTGGAATGTGCACGCCCGGATCACCGTCAGTGCGGCCGCCGACGACGTTCTGAGCCGAATAAATCCAGCCGTAGGCGTCGTCGAAGCCGTCGATGATCACACCTGCGTACTGGTCACCGGGGCCGACACCGTCGAGACGGTGGCCGTGTACATCGGCATGCTCGGCCTCGACTTCGCGGTGACCGAACCACCAGAGCTCCTCGCGCACCTCACAACGCTGGCTGAGCGTTACGCCAGGGCGGTTCCGACGGCGTCATGATGCCCGTCGTCTCAGAGGACGGCGTGCGACTGGAGATGTGTGGCCTCGGATACTGCCGCCGCGGCGCTGCGGCGAAGAAGTGTCTCGGCCTGCCGTGCGGTCCGGCGGGGATTGTCGTTCCACCGCGTGAGATCTCGGACGCGCTCTGTGCGCACTGCGGGCGCTGGCGTCCTGTGGTTCGCTCGGGGCACGGTCTCGAACAGTGTGTACCAAGTCAGGTCCAGGGCGCGCTGGACTGGCTGAGTCCGTACATTCGAGAGGCCACCGCCAGCCTCCACGATCGCACCAACGAGGCACGCCCCGACTACCGAATGGTCGGCTAGCTCGTTGACGTTGTAGGCGGTCACGGTTTTCGTCTGTCCGCTGTCGTTGCGGTAGGCGAACCAGCTGTGCTGCAGCCAGCCGCTGCTGATTAGGTCAGCGGCCTCGTTGAGGATAACGGCCAGGTGGTGGAGCTCGGCAAGCCGCGCACTGGTCTGATCGCGGAGTCGCAGCTGCCGGGTGAGACGGCGCTTTGCGCGCCAACTTGGGCGATGACTGTCGATATCGAGGGTCGGAACGACGTGGCCCGTGGTAACGGCTGACATGGCTCAATTCTGCTCCTGGATGCAGAAAATGACTCCGGCAATTCCAGCATGAGCAGGAGCACAACTACGGAGGGATTTGTCTGCAGCGAACACACCTTTGAGGAAATCCACCTCGCGGCATGACAATCGGTGGCGTGGAGGCTTCCGGCGTACGGGTAACGGAATTCCTCGCTGCGCTATCGTTCGGCGCCGACCTGGGGCTGGGTCACCCCACCGAGCATGTGCTTCGGCAGACCTACATCGCGCTGCACCTCGCCGAGCGCCTCGCGATGGACGACCGGGAACGTGAGGTCGTCTACTACTCCTCCTTGCTGGCTTGGTTGGGGTGCCACATCGACGCCTACGAACAGGCGAAGTGGTTCGGGGATGATCAGGCGTTCAAGCACGACGCCGCCTACGTCGACGCCGCTGATGTCCTCGGCAGCGTTGCCTTCCTGCTGCGGCACATCGGCGACGGCCGGCCGCTCGCCGACAGGGTCAAGGCCGGTGTCGGGTTCCTCGCCGACGGGAGACACGACCTTGAGCAGATGTATGAGAACCACTGGCGCGCCGCGTGCGCGTTCAGCGAGGATCTCGGTCTCTCCGATGCAGTGCGAGACAGCGTCGCTCAGACCTTCGAACGCTGGGACGGCAAGGGAGAGCCGGACGGCATCAAGGGCGAGCAGGTGCTGGCCTCGGCTCGCCTGGTCCACTTGGCAGATGTCGCCGCGGTGTTCCATCACACAGGTGGAGTGCAGGCTGCCGTCAAGGTGGCCCGCGCCCGCAGTGGCGGTCAGTTCGATCCTGCACTCGTAGAGCTGTTCGAGACCGAGGCCGGCGTGATCTTCGCGGAGCTGGATCAGGTGACGACGTGGGATGCAGTGATGGGCAAGGCGCCCACCGCAAGCCGAGAGCTCAGCGAGTCCGAACTCGATCGAGTGCTGGCGGCCGCCGCGGACTTCGTGGACCTGAAGTCGCCGTACACCCTGGGACACTCACGCGGCGTCGCTGACCTCGCGGCCGCCGCGTCCGCCGAGCTCGGCGCGAACACCCGGACGGTACGCCGGGCCGGGCTGGTGCACGACCTCGGTCGGATGGGTGTCGCTAACACCATTTGGGACAAACGGGCGCCACTGACCGCCGGAGAGGTCGAGCGCGTACGGCTGCATCCGTACTACACCGATCGGATCCTGGCCTCGGTTCCGGCCCTCGCACCTCTGGCGCCGGTCGCATCCCAGCACCACGAACGCCTCGACGGTTCGGGGTATCCGCGAGGGAGCACCGCGGAGTTGCTCACACCTGAGGGGCGGCTGCTCGCCGTGGCTGACTGCTACCAAGCCTGGTCGGAGCCTCGGCCGTACCGGGACCCGCTGGATGCCAGTGCGGTCGCGGCACGACTTCGAGACGAGGTCCGTGCCGGACGCCTCGATGGCGCCGCCGCCGACGCCGTGCTGCGAGCCGCCGGCCATCGGGTGCGACGCAGCCGGGAGTGGCCCGCTGCACTGACGGCGCGCGAGGTAGAGGTGCTGCGACATCTCGCTCGCGGCATGTCGCAGCAGCAGATTGCCGAGCGGCTGGTGATTTCACGCAAGACGGCAGGCAACCACGTCGAGCACATCTACGCCAAGATCGGTGTCTCCAACCGGGCCATGGCGAGTCTTTTTGCAACCCGGCACGGTCTTCTCTAAATCAGCATCGCAAATATGGGGCGGTCGCCTCATGCGTCTCGGCGCACCTCTCCCTAGCGTCGTGTCATGACCACTATCGAACCCATGGACGTGGAACAGAAAGATGTCGATGCAGCAGCCGTCGAGGAGTTCGCAGGCAGTCTCGTCGAGATCATCACCGGCGGCCTGCTCACCAGCCTTATCGAAATCGGTCGGCGCACTCGGTTGTTCGAGCTTGCAGCCCAGGGCCCGGCGACATCTGCTGAGCTCGCCGAACGGGGTGGTCTCCAGGAGCGGTATGTCCGGGAGTGGCTGGCCGCGATGGCAACGGCTGGCATCTTCGAATTCGACCCTGACAACCAACGGTTCTGGCTGCCGGTCGAGCACGGTGCAGTACTAACCGGCGACACGTACGACAACCTGACGCCCGTCGTGTACCTGGTCTCGGTGATCATCAAGCAGCAAGAGGCCGTTGCTCGGTGCTTCACAGAGGGCGGTGGCGTGCCGTGGGAGGCGTATCTGCCTGAGATGCACGACGTCATGGACGTCCTGTGGCAGCCAATGTATCGGGACATCCTCGTTCCGCAGATCCTGCCGCTCGCCCCCGGCCTGGTGGAGCAGCTCGAGACCGGCATCCGGGTTGCCGATGTTGCCTGCGGTTCTGGCAACGGAACTCTCGCCTTGGCACACCGGTTCCCGAGCTCGACGTTCGTCGGCTATGACCTCGACGCCGACGCCATCGGGGTTGCCCGATCCCGCGCCGATGGGGTGAGCAACGTCTCGTTCGAGGTCGTGGACGTCGCTACGCTGACGTCCGACCAGCCGTTCGGTGCCGCGTTCGTCTTCAACGCCGTACATGACCAGGCCCGGCCGCTGGAGGTGCTCACGTCCATCCGGTCGATCTTGGAGCCGGGAGGCATCTTCCTCATGAACGAGCCTCGCATCTCCAGCAAGCTCGAGGAGAACATCGACAACCCATTCGCTCCGATGACGTACGCCATCAGCCTGCTGCATTGCATGACGGTGTCTCTTGCTCAGGGCGGTGCCGGACTCGGGACCGCCTGGGGCGAGCAGGTGGCCCTAGCGCTGCTCTCCACCGCGGGCTTCGGGCCTGTGGAGGTGTACGACGCCCCTGGTGATCCCGGCAACGCGATCTTTGTTACGCATCGCCTGAGTGAGGCGCCGTCATAAGCTGCTGGATCATGGCCTCGAATGTCTGGCTGTTGAGCTGGCGACGCATCGACGAGATCCTGGGGCACAGCATGGCTCGCGTCGAGCGCCTTCAAAATGGCTGGATGTGTTATGGGGCTGAGGTCCTTGCTTCACCTGGCGAGACGATCGCCTGCAACTTCACCGTCCGGCTCGATCAGCAGTGGGCGACCCGCGAAGCCGAGATCAGCGCGGTGTCCCTGGAGGGCGAAAAACGCCTCTCAGTCAGGGCGAATGAGGTGGGGAACTGGTGGCGTGACGGCGACCCGATTCCCGAGCTCCAAGGCTGCGTCGATATCGATGTCGCTGCCACTCCATTGACCAACACCTTCCCTATCAACAGATTCGCCTCACTTGCCGTAGCCGAACACCGAACAACGCCGGTGGCATGGGTCGACGTGCCGAGTCTTCAGGTGACGAGGGTTGAGCAGACTTATCGCAGGCTTGGCCGAGACCGCTGGGAGTACAGCGACCCGAAACACGGCGCCTTCGAATTGTCCGTTGACGACCACGGCTTTGTGATCGACTACGAGGGGTTCTCAAGCCGCGTGTCTGAAGGATGAGGTCGCGGGCACTCCACACCTTGTCTGACAACATGCAGACATGAGCGACTCCTCTGAGGCAAGCACGCCGACGCTTCGCCAGGTGGTGCTGGATTGTGAAGACGCCCGGGCGCTGGCGGAGTTCTACCGTCAGTTGCTGGGGTTTCATTACCGATCTGGCGACGAGCCACCCGCCGAAGGGATGCCGGACCCCAGGGGCAACGACTGGCTGGTGCTCTGCGATACGACTGGCTCACCACGGCTGGCGTTCCAGCAGGTGCCTTCACTGCCCGAGCCAACGTGGCCCGAGGGTCCTCGACCCCAGATGCTGCACCTCGATACCACGGTTCCAACGGAGAGGGAGCTGCGCGTTCAGTATGAGCGGGCACTCGCCCTCGGTGCGCGGCTGCTGTACGACAGGTCCGACGACGCAGATGAGCCGCTGTATGTCTTCGCCGACCCGGCGGGACACCCGTTCTGCATCTTCGTGGGCGACTGACCCGAACCGGCGTGGTGTGCTGGCTAGCCTGGATCTGCTGCATAGCGTGGGTGCAGCCCACCTGCTAGGAGAAGCGATCCATGGCTAGCTTCCTCAGCTTCCTAAGAAGCCTCGGCCTGCTCCTCGCCCGGCTGGGACTCGGCGGCATCTTGTTGTTGCACGGCTGGATGCGCTGGAACGCCGGCGTTCAGAAACAGATCGATTACCTGACTCAGTTCCGGACTCCGTACGCGGAGGTCGCGGCATGGGGCGCCATTATCTTCGAACTTGTTGGCGGCGTACTGCTGATCGTCGGCGCGCTGACCAGGCTTGTTGGCCTCGGCGTACTGATCGAGCAAATCCTGATCATCGCCTACACCAACTGGTACAAATGGCCACCGACCTTGCTCAACGCCGACGGCACCTACAAAGGGGGTTACGAGTACAACGTGGCCCTGGGCCTTCTTGGGCTGCTGCTGTTCGTCATGGGCGCGGGTGCCGCCTCCATCGACCGCTTGTTCCGACGTAAGAAGCCGTCGGCTGAAGAGGAAGCGGACGAGTTCGCGGAGCGATCCACCACGCGCGCAGCCATGTGAATTGACCCACAGAAATCGCTCACAGATTCACAGGGAAGGCACAGCTAGCGCATAGGGCTTTACCGAGATCTGGTGTCAGGCTAGGCGCATGATTCGCACAAATGGAGCCGCAGCACCCCTCACCCGACCCGACGGAACGCCGGTCCGAATTCTGGCGGTCGATGATGAGTCCAGCTTGACCGAGCTGCTGTCCATGGCCATGCGATACGAGGGCTGGCTGGTTTCCACGGCAGCCTCAGGTGGGCAGGCCGTGAAGGTGGCTCGGGAAACCAAACCAGATGCCATCGTGTTGGACATGATGTTGCCGGACTTCGACGGACTCGAGGTGATGCGACGCATCCGGGCTGAGGATCCTAACGTCCCAGTGATCTTCCTTACCGCAAAGGACTCCGTCGAAGATCGCATCGGAGGCCTGACCGCAGGTGGTGACGATTACGTCACCAAGCCGTTCAGTCTGGAGGAGGTCATCGCCCGATTACGCGCGCTGCTGCGCCGAAGCGGGGCCGCACTCGCCAGGAACGACTCGACACTCGTCGTCGGCGACCTCACATTGGATGAGGACAGCCACGAGGTGCGTCGCGGCGGGGCGGAGATCCAGTTGACCGCTACCGAGTTCGAGCTGCTGCGCTATCTGATGCGCAACCCGCGTCGGGTGCTCAGCAAGGCACAGATCTTGGACCGGGTGTGGAATTACGACTTCGGCGGCCAAGCCAACGTCGTAGAGCTTTACATCTCCTATCTGCGTAAAAAGATCGACGCCAATCGTCCGCCGATGATCCATACCTTGCGCGGCGCTGGGTATGTGCTGCGCCCGGCAGCTGCATGAGCTACCCAGCTGCCGCGCAACCAGGCGCCGGCCCACCGGCGAGTGTGCCGCCTAAGCCGGAAGTGGTGCCGCGGCTCGATCCATTCGGCCGCCACACGCTTGGGCGACAGCTTGTCATCAGGGTGACGGCGCTGGTCGCGCTTGCCGCGCTGTTGATCACTACCGCGACGGCCTTGGCCACCCGCCAAGTGCTGATGTCCCAGCTCGACCGGCAGCTCGACGCGGTGACGGCTCGAGTACGCGATCCGGCCGGCACCTGGCCCGGAGGCGGCCCAGATAGTGGTTTGCTCCGCCCCGGTCAGCCGATCGGCACGCTTGCGGTGATCTACGCCAGTGACGGCACCCCCCTGGAAGGTGGCATGCTCACCGAACGTGGCGCTGCTGGCAAGCGCGGTGCTGCCGTCACGCTGCTTCCCGATGCGGCGGTGTCCCAGCTCGCCGGCGTGCCGACCGATGAATCGAAGAGCTCCATTACCCTCAGCGAGCTCGGTCACTATCGGGTAGTGGGCTTCCGGATCGTTTCCGGAACGGCAACTGTGGTCACTCTGGTGGTCGGCGTACCGCTGCGCCAAGTCGACGAGACCGTCCTGGAACTGGTGGGCCTGGCAGCACTGTTCTCGCTGCTCGTCATCGGCGGGACCGTATTCGCGGCCCGTTCCTTGGTGGTCCGCAGCCTGCGCCCCCTGAATCGTGTCGCGGCGACTGCCCAACAGGTGTCCCAGCTGAAGCTGGATCGTGGAGAGGTGGCCCTGGCGGTACGCGTGCCACCACAGGATGCCAACCCTGACTCCGAGGTCGGCCGCGTAGGGCAGGCACTGAACCACATGCTCAACAACGTCGAGGAGGCGCTCGCCGCTCGCCAGGCGTCAGAGACCAGGGTGCGGCAGTTCGTGGCTGATGCGTCTCATGAACTTCGCAACCCGCTCGCAGCCATCCGCGGCTATGCAGAGCTCACCAGACGTGATCGGGAGCGGATCCCGACTGACGCGGCGTACGCAATGTCGCGAGTCGAGTCCGAAGCTGAGCGAATGTCCAAGCTGGTCGAGGACATGCTGCTGCTGGCGCGCCTGGATTCCGGACCTGCTCTTGATCTCCAGCCGTGTGACCTGAGTGAGATTGTGATCAACGCTGTCAGTGATGCCCGCGCGGCCGGTCCCGATCATGTATGGCAGCTCAATCTTCCTCAGTACCCGGTGATCGCCCAAGGTGATCAGCACAGGCTCTATCAAGTGATGATCAACTTGTTGGCCAACGCGCGTACCCACACCCCACCCGGCACCCAAGTGCGTACCGACGTTTGGGTCAACGGCACGGAGGGGTTTGTCACGGTGACCGATAACGGACCCGGCATTCCCCCCGAAGTGGCCGGTCGCGTCTTCGAGCGATTTGCCCGGGGCGACGCAAGCAGGAAGCGGGCGCCAGATGCGGCGAAGGGTGGCAGCACCGGCCTCGGGCTGGCCATTGTGGCAGCAGTCGTCGATGCTCATCACGGCACCGTCAGTGTCACCAGCCAGCCCGGTCACACTCGGTTCACCGTGCGGCTGCCGCTCGCACCGTTAGCGCCGGCTGCCCATGCCGGGCCCGGCCCCGATATGCACGCGCCGCACTAGCGTCGGACGGCGACCTGGTTTCCGCCCTGTTCGCCGGCTGCCTGGTAGGTGGCTGCGAAAGCTGCGGCCTCTGTCCGCGACCTCAGATTCAGTTTGCCAAGAATGCTGCTGACGTGGTGAGCGGCGGTCCTCGGGCTGATGAACAGCTCGGCTGCAATCTCAGGGTTCGTCAACCCTCGTTTTAGTAGCGCGAGCACCTCGAGCTCTCGTTGAGAAAGCAGCCCGACCTGGCGCGGTCCGGGCCGCGTGGCGACACCAAGGCTGCGCAGCAACGCGGCTGCTGCGGCTGCGTCGCGGTGCGCACCCAGTCGCTGCAAACGGTCAAGTGCCCAACTTGCCTCGACTACTGCAAGCGGCGGATCCGTGATCCGTAGCACCCGGGCAACTTCGAGTCTGGCCTGGGCCGCATGGAAGGGAAGTTCCAGGCGATCAAATTCGGCGGCTGCGCGGCGAAGCCGGTTCGCTGCCCGGTCTGATTCTCCTTGCGCTGCGGCGAGTAGTCCGGTGGCGCGTTCGGTGAGTGCCAGCGCTTGAGGATGGCCGTGGTCTGCGCCAGGTAGCCACCCCGCCGTCGCGCGGGCTGCAGCAAGATCGCCACTCGCAAGATGGGCCTCGACCAGATCAGCGACCAGGATCGGGAATGTGGCGTCGGACCTTTCCATCTCGCTCAACTGGGACCGAAGCACGGCGATGGCCCTATCGGGATGCCCCGCGGCGATCATGACTTCGGCATACACCGGAGCGATCTCCTGGGCATCCCCGACCGCTGCCAAAAGCTCGACAGCCTGCTCGACTGCGCCCTGCCGGAGCCGCAAGTCGGCCAGGCCAGCAAGCGCCTCGATGCGCGGCTCGCGGCCGAGATCAGTCGCCATGGACAGGGCGCGCAGCAGCTCGGTCTCCGCAGCAGCCCAGTCCCCAGTCCCAACCAGAACCCTGCCGTAGTGTGCCCGGCATCTTGCATGCAGGAACGGGCAGCCGTATTTCACCGCAAACCCGTCTGCCGCGGCGCACCACTGGGCTGCTCGCTTGTGATCAGCGACCAGACTGCATGCCGAGAGCATGCTGCAGCTGGCCCAAACCACGGTGTCGAGTCGGGTGCATTCACCGGCCAACGTGCCCGCCATCGCCTCATCCAGTAGCGCCAGCCCGGCCGACACTTCTCCGGCGCGCACCATGGCTAATCCCAGATCGGTCAGGGCGGACAGCTCGAGGTCGGGATCGCCCAATCGGCGGGCCCGGTCGAGCGCTTGGTCAAGCAGCTTCCGTTGGCGGGCGGGATCGTCAGACGTGTAGCCCTCCATCAACCACAGCCAGCCGTCGAGCCGCTGGTCGCCACTCAGCGCAGCAACCGAACGGGCGCGGGCGATCCATCCCTGCGCAACCGTCGGGTTGTCGAGATTTGAGAGGTAGCACACGCTGATGTCCAGCGCCACGATTGCAGCTTCGGCGTTGCGCTGCTTGGCGCGATAGCCCGCGTACGCGCGCTTTCGGAAGTTGAGGCTCTCCTGGATCTCGCCTAACCACCACAGCGCGGTACCCATCCCCTCCAGCGCTTCAGCGGACTCCTGGTCGGCGAGGATGGCCTCTAGCTGCCCGCGCGCCAGCTCCCAATGTCCGAGCGCTAACGACTCTGCAGCGGATCCGAGAGCACCGTCCGCATCCACGGCACCATCATCCGCTGATCCCGCGTTAAGGGACAGCCTCCCGCCGCGGCACAAACAAATGGGTCATGTGACCGATGCTGAGACCTGTCGCGGGCGAAACCCTGGAGAGCAGCGCGCCAAGCC
>Ga0126307_10001988_pt1 | contig 13698 bp, 11 predicted proteins | sample Plot28_FD_89955 | JGI IMG/M metagenome (GOLD analysis project Ga0126307, IMG submission 89955) | Serpentine soil microbial communities from UC McLaughlin Reserve, CA, USA - Plot28 | ecosystem: Environmental > Terrestrial > Soil > Grasslands | place: USA: UC McLaughlin Reserve, Lake County...
ATTTGGCAAGCCTTAACTATATTTTATTTTTATTGGGGATATTATGGATCATTGGTATTTATCGTGTTCATCAGCAATATTTAAAGGCACTTTTAAAAACAATTAGTAACCGCTTTTTTAACAATAGTGAGTTTTCAGTAAACGATTCCTCTACGCTGCATTGGATACAAGAAAAATTGAGTAGCGGAACAGAAGCAGAAGCTTGCAACATCTTAAAAATGCTTGCCTCGCAGCCAACTATCCTTGGTGACGAAATTTTAATATCTGCCTTAGACCATCCCTCTTCTGCCATTAAAACACAGGCCATTCAACTAATCGAACAACGAAATGTGTTTCAGTCTGCAGATAAACTTAAAGAAATTTTGCGGTCGGCGTCGGACCCTTTTTTAAAAGCAGAAACGATAAAAGCACTCTGTAGACTTGATATGCAGGAACATGACATTGTGCCATTTATTAACGACCCTAGCAATAACATTCAGCGGGCGGCTATTGCAGGCATTCTAAAATATGGAAATGCAGAAAGTAAACAGCAAGCCAGGGATTATTTGTCAGGAATGATCTTTTCGGGGGAAAGTGATGTTAGAAAAACAGCAGCACTAATTTTGCAGGACCTGCCTGATAAGTTGTATAAGAATGAGGTGTTACAATTAATTAGTGATCCGGACAAAGAAGTAATGAACGAAGCCTTCATTGCTGCAGGGAAGATAGGAGATGAGGAGTTATTAGAGATTGTATTAAACCGGTTCACTTCCAATGAAAAGGTTGTTATTGAAGCTTTTTATTTAGCCGGGGAAAAGTCCTTGCCACTTCTTGAGGCATTTATATTGGATAACAGGTTTAATCACCGTCAAACTGAGCGATTGATCCGACTTATCGGGAGAATAGGCGGCAAAAAATCACACAACGTTCTGCTCCTCCTGATGGACCAACTGCCCGGCTACCCGCATGTTATTATAAAAACCTTTTACCAGAGTAGTTACACCGGCAATATGGAGCAAAGAGTTTTTTTTGAAGAGCAAGCCCGTAAGTGTTTAAGTTATTGCGCCAGCATATTATATATGCAACAGCTGCTGATACCGTACCAGCCAAGGTACCAGTTACTTTTGAATTCGCTTGAATTGGAATTGGAGAATTTGAGAGATACCTTGCTCTATATCTTTGCTTTATTATACGATAAAGATAAAATTAAAGACGTAAGATCTGCTTTTAACTCAGGCGAAAAAGACGCCATAGCTAACGCGATGGAAGTCATTGAAATGACCGTACGAAAAGACACAGCTTATCATTTTAATTTAATTTTTGAAGTATCGGAGATTGACCATAAAACCCATGCCTTAAGAAAGTTGTATCCCAGTAGTTTTTTTACTACTATTGAAAATATTCTGAGCTCAATCCTGGGAACAGAAGACTTCAAATATAATTACTGGACAAAAGCGTGTTCCATTTATACGTCAAAAAAACAACACCATATTATAAACAGTAATCTTATCAGCAGGTATACTGAAGCTGAGCACCCGTTATTAAGTGAGTTGGCCAGATATGCTGTATGAGATTTTAAATCTGAAATATGCAAACACCTAAAAACGAACACCTGCTATTGATTGAGAAGGTACTATTGTTAAAATCACTCAGCATTTTCTCAGATACACCTGAAAACGTTTTAGCCGACCTGGCTCCTTTACTACAGGAAATGGAGTTGGAAGAAGACGCGGTTATTTTCGAAGAGGGCGATAGGGGAGATAGTATGTATATTATTTACCAGGGCGAAATCCAGATATATAAATCAAACACTACGCTTGCTATTTTAAAAGAGAAAGAAGTGTTCGGGGAGCTTTCGTTGATAGATGCTGAAAGCAGGAGTGCTTCTGCCAAAGCCTATACGGATTGCTTTCTTTTTAAAATCGACCAGGAACCTTTTTTTGAACTACTCGATTCCCGCCCTGAGATAGCGAAAGGCTTTTTGAAAATGCTTTGTAAAAGGCTGCGTATACTAAATGAGAAGTTTGACAAGCAAAAATCGTGATCAGGTAAGCACCGGCTTAGTGATTTTTTTACCACTACAATAAAATGGCTTATGCATATAAGCATAAAACAAAAGCAGGCGCTTCATCCCTTTAACATTCTCATCTTTATTTTATCGGTATATGTTATTGTGGCTCTTTTGGTCGATGCTTTCACAAGGCTTTCACCTGAAACATCAAAACTGCTTCGTGACATTGATCATGCCATATGTGTGGTCTTTTTTATTGATTTTCTAATACGCTTCTTTTCTGCAAAGAGTAAAGTAAAGTACATGCGTTGGGGATGGATAGATCTTATCTCGAGCATTCCTGTTTTTGAATTCTTCCTGGCCGCCCGCCTTTTTCGGGTGGTGCAACTTCTAAGAGTGCTACGAGCCTTCCGCTCGATGAGTATGATAACAAATTATTATTTCAACAATAAAGTGAAAGGTGCTTTTACATCTGTTGGGATCATCGCCGTTCTTATGGTGATCTTTTCTGCTATCGGAATTCTGAATGTAGAGAAAGATGTACCACACGGAAACATAAAAACAGCTGAAGATGCTTTATGGTGGGCTTATGTAACTGTTACTACCGTTGGGTATGGAGATAAATATCCTGTAACCACAGAAGGCAGGTTTATTGCTGTTGCATTAATTACAGTGGGTGTAGGGCTCTTTGGCACTTTTACTGCCTATGTAGCTTCCTGGTTTGTAGAAAAGCGGGAAGAAGAAGAACAGGAGAAAGAAAAATTGCAGGAACAAAAGAAAGAAAACGAACAAAAGAAAGAACACGATCACGAAACTAAACAGCTTCATAAGTGAGCTAATTGGTCAGCTTACAAAAAGCTACCTTCCTATAAAGCCAAACAAACAGGAATCACACCTGGTATCGTGCAGGCCGGCGGTATAAAGCGATTTCAAAAAAAACATAATAAATCAGCATAACCAACCACCACTGAGATTGAAAGTGTACTACAATAGCTATGTGAAAAAGTATAAAGCTTTTTACAGTTGATAAAATAGGGTAGAGGGCAGCTTTTTCGTTTTTGCGTTTTGTAAAATGCCCGTAAAGCTGGCCTTTAAGTAGGATTATTGAAGCCGATCCCCCTGCAATAATCTCGTAAATATTTTTATCTCCGTGCCACCAGAATAAAGTCAGAGATGCAATGGCAAATAAATCTCCCGCAATTATTGTTTTATCCCATCCAAACACAACAGGAAACGTTTTATAACCGGTTGCTTTATCTGCGCCGGTATCTTTCAGGTAACCAATTAAAACAAAACTTGCATATGAAAAAAAAGTTAAGGCTATATAAGAGGAAAAATGTGAAGGAAATCCTTTTACATGCTCTACTGTAAAATAACCCATCATAGGTAACAGTGCAACAATCCATGCGTTATGAAAAGGTCCTGCAACCCAGAAATGTTTCTTAACATAAGAGTAAGAAGCTAGACCTATAACGGACAACACACATAATAAGAAACTGTCAAAGCTGACAAAATAAAGTATCAGTCCACTGAAGCATAATCCTGTGATACTTACGATTAATACTGAGGATATGCTTATAACACCCCTGGATAAAGGACGGTAGGGAGCAGATAATTTGTCGGTATCTGTTTGAAAACAATCGGTCAGTGCCTGGCCGAATCCATAACCTAGAAAAAATGGAATAAAGGCCAGCATCTTCCACAAAGAAGTCCCTGCATTTGTACCCATAGCCATTCCTGAAAGACCAGCTATTCCGGAAATGTATAACAAGTAAGGCCGCATTTGAACAAAGTAGGCTTTCCAGAATCCGAACACAGAGAAAGGAAGTATAGAACTATAACTAAGTTTCATATTAACTCCTTATTATTTTAATTGCTCCTGGAACCAGGGTTATGGCTATATCTTTTGCTTTTGCTGTTTCTCCATCGCATTCAAAAATGACAGGCTCTTTTGCAATAAGTTTAAAATCGTTTGTAAAAGTGGAGATTGTTTTTTCGCCGTTCTCAAACCTGCCTTTGCTTAATTGAAATAGAGTTGATAAAAGTTCTTTTCTGTTCATTGCATGACAAATGTTTAGTCCCAATCTTCCATCGTCTGGCTGAAGTTTTTGATTATAGTGAAAGCTCCCAGATACAAACGGAGATTTTAAAATATTGATGTTTGAAATGGACGCATCTACATGTTCTTTTTTAAAACAAACAAGGCACGAAGTATTTTTATGCATTAAAATGGTTTGTACAGCAGTGTGTAATATAGCGGCGGTAGTGTTATATTTTTTTAAAAATTTCAGCACCTTCCCGGGGTTGTTGAAGTTCCAATTAGCCTCAGCCGTTACACCTATACTAGCGTTCACAATAAAATATTGTTCTCTGAATTCATTTTGCTCATTAAGGTAAGTGATGTGTCCAACGTCGTGGTGTAGAACGCCATTACAATAATTGACACGAAGGGGAATGTTCTTTAGTTTGCTTCCAAACGGCTTTAAAAAATCATTGCTCGAACCAAGTCCTATAGCACCAATGGTACAAGTTTTTGAAAGGCTTTCTCTTGATTTCAAAATGCTGTTGACAAGATAATGTACGCTTCCATCACCCCCGGCCGAGATAATATAATTGTTATGGCACTTCCCTAATAAAGGAAACATCAGGTTTTCCAACGACTGCCCTTTTTCTAAAGCGACTATAGTAGGTGTATGGGGTAATATTTGCAATAGCTGGCTTTTAATGGACAGCCAGCGCTTCCAGCCCTTACCCTGGTGACAATACGGATTTACAAGTATAATAACCTGCTCACTCATAACACCGTTTCAGTTTTTTGTTTATTGGTTTTGCTTCCGCAATATGTTTTGAAAATGACATCCCATAAAGGTGATGACACGCCAAAGTTTTTTGAATCATCGTTATAGTGATGAAGATTATGTTGCCTCCAAAGTAGCCGTAAAAAGGACTTGGGTGGTTTGTAAGTGTGGATTGCAAAGTGTATAAAGAGGTAAGCACAATAACCGGTTAAAAAGCCTGGCAAGACAGCAAGCACGTACAAACCAAAGAGTCCATAAAAAAGCAGTGTCGTAAAGACAATGGCTGTAATGGCTATGAGGGGTTTCATCATTATTGTGGTGGCTTCATTTGGCTTTGCGTGGTGGTTTCCATGAATTGCATATTGCACTTTATTTTTCACGGGACCTTTAGGTTCCATATGAAAGAAAAAGCGATGAAATAAATACTCTACAAACGTGAATAATAAAAGCCCCGCTATCCACAATAACACGGTTTTTATAATGCTATAATTAATAAAACTTAGCGTTAGCAGTATTAAAGAATAGATGGCAAACAACAGAAGCGATATATAAAGTGGACGTGAGCTCATAACAAATTAATTTACTAAAGACGGGCTTCTCTTTATGCGTTCTCTTTTTTGTTTGCTATTAAAGAAGTATCGGATCATCACTGGCGTTAATAGCAACTCCGAGAAAAGACCTGTCATCACAATGAGACTGACTAAAAAACCGTGCATAAAAACATCGCCGAAAGAAGAATGCATCAAAACAGCAAAGCCGCCTAACAGAATTAAAGAAGTAATAATCAGAGCTCTTCCTGTATGCAATATTGTTTTTTGTAAAGCTGCTTCCGTTGAAAGACCTTTTCTTTTTTCTAATTGAAAACGGTTTATGAAATGGAGGGTGTCATCTACCGCTATCACGTACCCAATAGCAAATATGGCAGTAGTGGCTCCTCTCAATTCAATTCCTGCAAAACCCATAATACCGCCTATTATAAGGATGGGAATAATATTGGCAATAAACGTTATGAGCACCAATGAAAATGATTGGTAGGTAAGTCCAATAATGATGGAAACTATTAAGATTTCCAGAAGAAAGCTGCCGGTCATATTATCAATCCGAAGCTGGTGGCCAATATCAGTTATATAATCGATGCCTGTAACACTAAACTTCACACCCGAAGTGTCAATATTCTGGTCAATCCATTGGTTCATGCTGACGTAAAATTTTTCTATCGTTTTGCGGCCTTTGTCTCTAACCCTCCCATACAAGCGGCCTAACGTAATAGTGCTATCAATTAGTTTTACAGGAAGCACTGTATTACTGGAGAAGACGACACTTTGAAGATGATCATATTCCTCTTTCGATTGTGGAAGCTTCCATCCTGCATTTTTTTTGCTTGTGCTATAGAACCATTTTGCAAGAGTTGCAGGTGAAACGATCTCGGTGATATCGCCTTGTGTGTGCAGGTATTCCTCCAATTTATCAATATTCTCAACTGTATTTTTGTCCAGGATAGTATGGTTGTTTTTTGCCTGGATGATTAACTCGAAAGTTCTTCCTCCACCCAACGCTGTGTCAAAAAAATTATAGTCAGTTCGCAGGCGGTTGTGTTGGGGCAGGCTGGTCAATACATAGTTGTTAGTATTGATAAAAGAAATACCTATTGCTGAAACACCCGTAATCATCAGGAAGAAAAAGACAATTAGTTTGGGATAAGTTTTTGTGAAAATGCACACCTTCTTTAGCATCCGTTCCCACCCGGGTGATTCAATGGGCTGGCTAAATGCCCGTGCCAGTTTAAAACGCAGTAGTAAGGAGGGGAGAAGAAAAATAGAATTGAGCCAGGCAATCATTAATCCAACAGCAGCATCAACTCCAAAAGACTGCATGGCTTTCATACTCATTGTTAAAAGTGTAAGAAAACCAACAGCCGTAGTAAAGGAATTAATAAATGTAGTGACTCCTATCTCTTTCAGCGTTTTACTCATGGCCGCAATGCTGTTACGGGATAAAGATTCAAAAGCAAACTTGCTGCTGATATGGATCACATCAGAAACCCCTACAATCAATATGATGGTCGGAAACAAGTTGGACATGATGGTTAAAGGCCGGTTAAACAATGCCATATACCCATATAGCATAAGGAGCGAGACACCCATGCAAATAACAGGAACGATAACGGCAGCAAATGAGCGATGCAAAAGAAACAATATTAAGATCACGAAGGCAAGGGTGAAAACTAAAGAAGTCTTTAGTTCCTGGCTGATGAGGCTCTTAAATTGCGACTCCATATATTTCCTTCCCAGGAAATGAATTTTGTTTAGCGATAAGTGTTTAGTTGCCCTATCTATCTTTTTTAATAAAGAATCTGTTTGTGAAAGCGTGAGATTGTCTTTAAGCTGCAGAAGCATCCTGGTGTGCCTGGCGTCCCGTGTAATGAAATGTTGTGTTATTTCAAAATCCTTGTATAATAAAGCACTGTCTTTACTAAATCTTTCCGGATGATTTGCTTGTAAGTAAGGACGGTTCGCAAAATAGCCGGGAAAGGTTTCGGAATATTTTTTCAAACTAAGTACAGATAGAGAGCTATGCACTTCCTTCATTGAATCGATGAGCGCTTGCAGTGTTTTTAATTTATTTAAAAATTCTGTATTAAAAATGGTAGGGTCATTAGATAGCGCTATAACAAGGGAGTTTTCAGAAGAGCCCATCTTTTGACAAAAGGATTCATAGTCTACAAAAGAAGGTTCGCCTTGCGGGAAAAATTGTTTAAAGCTCGTTTCCGTTTTGAGTTTTGGAAATAAAAAAAAGCTTCCTATCCCTAAACTAAAGGTGAGCAGCAGTATAAGCCCATTGTATTTATAAATGAATCTTCCTATCATAAATTGCATTAGAGGCAGCGGACATCAATTGTTAGTTCATCTCTTTCCCTCAAAGGGAAATCACTCAGAATATAGTATCCATAAGTATTGATAGATTGTTTTTTCAACAGGTTATAAATGCAATCGTTCCTGCGGCAGCACACCAATAGATAGGTTTTGCTGTCTTTTTCCAATTGTTCTAATAACTGGTTTATATGGCAAATATTTCTTTCGTTGTGGTTGTAGAGTGTAACACATTCGAGGATATCATTTTCGCGGGGTAAATAATCTTTTAACCGGGGTCGGAACTTTTTCATAAAACGAATTCCCTGGCTGATCAAAAAACCAATCTTGTGAATCTTTAGCCTGTACATTTGATAGGTATGAAAATAACCGAGTCCATTACCAAATGAGGTATAATAGGAAGCGTCCAGACCTTGCTCATCAAAAAGGGTAACATTAAATAACTGTTTATCCGCACTTTTTATAAGTGGTTTTTTTATTCGTGCTGTGCATGGAATTGTGAGATATACAAAGTGGTAAAGCCAGATATTAGATACAGCTTTTGATGCCAGCCGGATAACAGGAACGTTGGATAATTTTAAGGTTGTAAAATTTCTTTTCAATCCCTTCACCCTGAAGAATTGTTTGTATAAGAATTTAGCCATCATTCTTCCAAGGCCTTTATTGCGATAGTCGGGATGTACTTTTACATCATAGGCAAAGCCAGCATCAAACTGCTCCTTGTTTATAATAATTGAGGTTTGTGCAGCAATGGAAGTAGCAACAGGTTCACCGCTATTATTTATACCAAGGCAGGCATAAAAATTTTTAAAGACTTTTGAACGGTCCAGGAAGTGCCCTTTCATTATAGTAAGCTGTACTCCCTTTCCCTGTACGATGGATTCTTCCAATTGATGGATGGCTTCATCATAAGCAGCATTATATGGTATAAGGTTAACAGGCATGAATGGTGGTCTGTTTGCTTTGGGTTCCTTCTCTTAATGGTTTTTTACAACGTATAGAAACTACCTGGTACATAGATGTTGATTCTTTGTCGTCATGTACTTCAATCGTTCCATATTGTGGTAACAGGTTTTTAAGTTGTTGTGTACTTAACCGGTTTCTTAAAAAACTTCTTGCAACAATGACATTTTCTCCAAGGTTAAGGTGTCCTAACAAAGCATTCAGGTAATCGTGGTCTTCAAAACTTAATATATCTGAGAGGGAATAAAATGTTGGTTCCGCTAAATGAATCTGTTGAGATATAAACTGAAACAAATCGTTAACACAATAGTCAATGGTAAGTTCATTGGTGCATATTTTTTTACGGATTTTTTCTAAAACTGATTTTTGAAGCGATGGCGGCAAATCGTTCTCCGACATATGGCGCAAGTGACCTTTGAAAATCAGGTGCATCATAAAACAACTTCCTGCTTTTCCATTCCTGATTACTTTATTAAGTGCCATTGGTATGTACCCAACAGAACTTCCTTTACCCGTAAATGCAGTGTCCTTGTTTCCCCATACTTTATAAATCCACTTTTTTCCGAAGAGAGAACTGATCATTTTCCATCGCAGTGAAGGAAAAGAGTCTGTAACAGCGGAATGAAATATATTTTGAAATGCTTTGCCAAGAAATAAGTTGATTACAGGTCTTATGCTTGAAAGGAATTTTTCAAAATGTCCGGCATAAAGAATTCCCTTTTCAATAATAAGTTTTTGAGTATCCCAGTAACCAACGCCTTCCTCTGTCAGTTTTTGTCTTATTAATTTATAACATGTAAGCCGGAATTGTTTGGAAGCTTCATAATGACCAATAAACTGCAGGTATTCTTCAACACTTAGGGAGCATAATGCTGCTATTTTTAATTGCAATAAAAACATTGCTTCTTTATTGGAATCTACAACCGTTATTTTGTTACAGGATTCATGATCCAATAGGGAAATCACTCTTTCCCCGCTACCTGCAATAGCTACGGCATGGCGACAACCCGAGTTTTGCAGCAACTGCCTTTCGATAGTATTGTCTTCATTAACATGTGAGTAGAACAGCATATTAAAATGTATAAGCGTTAGAATCATTCCACACCTCTTCTACGGCTTCAGCCAGCTTATTTATATCTTCTTTTGTATGGGTCGCCATAAGACTTATCCTGAACCTTTGCCGTGATATGGGTACTGCCGGATATTCAATGGGGTTGATAAAAATATTTTTTTCGTGAAACAACCACGATGCTTTCCTGATATTCATTCCTTCCGGAAGTTTCAAAGCAATGATGGCTGCTTCTGGCGTAGCACAAAAGCCAAATGGTTCTAGTTTTTTGATAGCATATTGTGCATTATTTAATAGTTGTAAACGAAGCCAGGGTTCTTGTTCCATTACATCTAAGCCTCCTAACACCGCAGCAACCACGGTGGGTGGTATAGAAGCGGAAAAAACATAAGGCCTTGCATGAAAGCGCAGGTAATTGATCATATCTCCTGAACCTATAAGAAAACCACCACAGGTAGCAAAAACTTTACTGAACGTTCCCATTGTAATGTCAACGTCATTGCTGCAATCTAAAAGCGAAGCAGTACCTCTGCCACCTTCTCCTAATACCCCGGTGCCATGTGCATCGTCAACGATCAGGATGGCTTTATATTTTTTGCATATTGCTGCAATGAGATCAAGACGGGCAATATTGCCGTCCATTGAATAAACCCCTTCCACACAAACAAAGGCAGAACCTGAACAATCGCTATGCATTGCAAGCTTTGCCTCAAGTGCCAGAAAATTATTATGAGGAAACATCACTGCCCTGGCTTTGGTTGATTTAATGCCGTCATAAAAAGAGGCATGACTTAACTCGTCGTAAATAATAACATCATTTGCTTGTGCTAATGCAGTAACTGCTCCAAGGTTCGCCATAAACCCTGAGGAGAAAAGCAAGGCGGCTTCCTTTCCTTTAAGCGCTGCTAATCGCTCTTCTGTTTCTTCAATTAATTTGATATAACCATTTAAAAGAGGCGGACCGCCAATGCCACACCCATAATTATCTATGGCTTTTTTAACAGAGGCTACTACATGCGGGTGAGTGGCAAGACCCAGGTAATTGTTGGAAGCAAACATTAGCATCTTTCGAAGTTTGCCTGTGGGCTTCTCTTTAATGGTTACTTCCCTGTCTGCTGCAGATACAATCGTGCGCATGTAAGTAAGTTCATTGGTTAGAATCGCTTTTTTAAAAAAAGCAAGACGTGCCTCAAGCTTTTGATTTCTTGTGGCAACCTGAACCGTTTTTAAGTTGTTTTGGCTAAGCATATAAAATTTATTGTTGAGACCAAAGTTTGTGTTGCCTGGTGAGGTTTTCAAAGTAGCATTGGATGTCTCCGTTTGACTCTGTAAAAAGGTTGGCAATTACAGAAGGTGAACATTGTATTTCCATTTCTTCGGAAGAAAATTGAACAGAATGTCCTTCTGTTATTTCACCAACTAAAATTGGTTTCCACTCCCAATCAGTGCAGGCCTGTTCAAACAGGTTTCTCATTGCAGGCGGTATGGAAAACAACAATTCATATTCACCATGAGGCCCGGCAAGAAACATCCATGCAGGGAGGCCAGAATAGTGGTATACGTTCAAGGTGGTTTTATCCAGTAGTCTTTGCAAGGGGGTCGTAATTTTAATTCCTACCCTGTTAATAGTTGACAGTACAGATAAAGCCGGAAAGAAGCCGTCGCTGGTATCTATACAAGCGGTAGCATATTTTTTTATAAAGGTGCTTTCAGTAAGCCGGGCAACGGGTTGGTAATTTACGTTGACGCTTGAGTTGAAAAACCGGAAATAAGCATATGCGTTTCCAATACCGAGTTTACCGGTTGCATACAAAAGCTCGCCGGGTAGTAGCGGTTTACGTAACAAAGGCCTGGTATGTGTTATAGTACCAATGCCGGTGGTACTGACAGAAAAAACGGAATCTAAATTCGTATCGCCTCCCAAAACATTAACACCATAACAAGAACAGGCCGTATTGATGCCTTTCTTAAAAGCACCCAGCCATTTTTTGTTTGTATTTTTTGTGAGCTGTAATGATAAGAGCAGGCCTAAAGGTTGGGCTGCTACAGCAGCGAGGTCGCTTAGTGTGGCTGTGACTGACATCCAACCAATGAGGAACGGATCTTCATACAATTTTTCACTGATCTCTTCATGAAGACCATCTGTTTTTACCACCAGGTAGTCTATATTCTTGTTTTTAAGATCAATGATTTCAGCATCGGCCTCCATCAATTGGTTTAACTGGCTGGGGTGACGGGAAAAATTGCCCGCCACTTCGTTTACCATTTTTATTTCGAGATCTGCAATTTTATTTTCCATGTTATCAAAAGGTTTATATAGGCTTTGCAATAAGCAGCGTATATAGTGGCTGCAAAAACAAATCTACCTGTCGTAAACCCTTTTAGATAATTGAATTTTGAGGATGTTTCTACCGGAATTGCAGAAATTACTAATTGTTGATGTACCTGCAGTATCAGCATTGATACATATGACGACTGATGGCAATACTATACATGTAAAAAGGCAATCCTTCCGAATTGCCTTTCATTTAGTGACGTTATGATTTTTGAATTCAGGTTTTAATCTTTAACATCGGCTGTTTTTTCCAATACGTTAATGATCGCCATACCCACTCAAACGGCCCAAATTTGAAATAGTTCAACCAAATGGCAGAGAAGATGATTTGAAAAATCCAGACCGCACCTACCACATAGTACAACTGGTGAAACTTAAGGTTATTATAGTTACTTAACCCATACCCATAAAAGAAAAGCGTACAAATAATGCTTTGCATGAGGTAGTTGGTAAATGCCATCTGGCCTACATTAGAAAGACCTTTCATTAACCAGGGCACTACGCGGCTTCGGAAAACAAGCAAAAGCAGGCTTGCATGCCCAAGACAAAGAAAGAACCGCCTGAAATCATATAAGATGAAGTGGGGCGTACTGTAAGCATCGATATAAGAAGTGAAATTAATGGTCGCTCCTGTTTCTCCTTTATCAAAAAATATCCATCCAAGCGGTATACCTACACCATAGCCAAGAAGCATGCACATAAGATAGGTTGAAGTGGAAAGTTTATTAGAAAAAAAGCCAATAGCAAAAAGTCCCATTCCAATAAACATCATAGAAATCATATCCCACATACCGTGGTACATCCACCAGGTTTCAGCGTTCGAATTTCTTGGAATAAAATAGCTGAAGATAGTAGTATACCCGGAATGCATTTTTGTAACGTTTTCCTTTATCCGGTCAGGATCAGGCTTTTGATTTTTTTCAATTTCAATCCATTCTGCTTTTGCTGCTTTTTGTTCATCCGTCAATTTTTTGGATGCTTTTTCTGCAGCCACAGCTTCTATATATGCTATCCTTTTCCCCCTTGTTTCATTATACCACTGCATGGTTTTGAAAATTCCTATTCCAACACAAACAAATCCAAGCAGGAGGAGCCATTTTGCTGGTGTTTTGCGAAAGGGATAGAGCAACATGCCACACAGTCCATAGTAAAATAAAATGTCGCCCCACCATAACAAAACGTAAGCATTAAACACTCCAAACAAAACCAGCCAAAGTAAACGGCGATAATAATATTCTGCAACAGTAATGCCGCCAGGAATTTCTTTTTTGTTCATCGTAAATAAGATCATTCCCGCTCCAAACAACATGGAAAACAGTCCTCTCATAGTCCCGCTAAATAAGGTTTCAATTACAGCCATTGTGCGAAAATCTGCCGTATTGCGCGGCCCTTTCATAACATCGTGAAAAACACTATTGTCTATACCAAAGCCTGGTATATTCATCATAAGAATTCCTAACAACGCTACGCCGCGAATAATGTCTACCGTCTGTATTCGATCGGCTGTGTCTACAGGCCGGGGCATGTCTTTTAGCGTTTTGCTTTCTGTTGAACCTACTGCCTGAGATGCTAAAGCAACATCAGCGGAATATGTTTGAGGAGTATTTATTTCCATAAACCAGTTTAATTGGTGGATAGATAATCAGGAAAAAAGTGCGATGGGTGATTCAGTA
>Ga0126307_10001989_pt1 | contig 13698 bp, 11 predicted proteins | sample Plot28_FD_89955 | JGI IMG/M metagenome (GOLD analysis project Ga0126307, IMG submission 89955) | Serpentine soil microbial communities from UC McLaughlin Reserve, CA, USA - Plot28 | ecosystem: Environmental > Terrestrial > Soil > Grasslands | place: USA: UC McLaughlin Reserve, Lake County...
ATTGAATGACGTTGCCCTGATCGCTTGCAGCCTGTTGCACCGGAAGGAACAGGCGTGCGAGCATTGGCGCGGAGGTGTCGCCCGCAAGTTACAACCAGCAGCATAAAGAACGGCGCCGATACGGCCATGACGGGAATGGCTGCAATTCGGCAGCCGGAAATTTTTCTCAAACGTGCCGACAGAGCAATTCACATGGGAAGTTATCTCGGCATCGACATTGGCACATCATCGGTAAAGGCCGTGCTGATCGATGAGCGCCAATTTGCGCTGGCCAGTGCATCATCACCGTTAGAGCTGTTACGGCCAAAGGAAGGGTGGTCGGAGCAGAACCCGCAGGACTGGTGGCGGGCAACGCAGTCGGCAGTCGCGACCATAGGCAAGAGGGCGCGGAAAGCGTTCCGGGCAGTAGAGGCTGTCGGTCTGTCCGGCCAAATGCATGGTGCGACACTCCTCGATTCATCAGACAGGGTCATAAGGCCGGCCATTCTCTGGAACGACGGGCGCGCCGATAACGAGTGCCGCGAGCTCGAAGCGGCTGAGCCGAGGTTGCGCGAGATAGCCGGCAACATCGCCATGCCGGGGTTCACCGCGCCGAAGCTTCTGTGGGTCAAAAAACACGAGCCGATGAAATTCCGGAGGGTCGCCAAGGTCCTGCTGCCCAAGGACTACATCAGGCTCAGGCTCAGCGGCGATTATGCCAGCGATATGTCGGATTCATCAGGAACGCTGTGGATGGATGTCGGCCGGCGAGCGTGGTCGTCGGAGTTACTGGCGGCTACGAGCCTTGGCGAGGAGCATATGCCGAAGCTCTTCGAAGGCACAGAAGCCACAGGACAATTGTCGGGCGAGCTTCAGAGGGAATGGGGGCTGCTGCGTCGGCCCATCATATCGGGCGGCGCGGGCGACAACGCAGCCGCAGCCTGCGGTATTGGCGCCGTCGAAGCCCAGGAAAGTTTCATTTCGCTTGGAACCTCCGGCGTACTTTTTGTTGCGACGAAGCAATTCTTGCCAAACACGGCCAATGCCGTGCATGCGTTCTGCCACGCGATCCCGGATAAGTGGCACCAGATGGGGGTGATCCTTTCAGCCACCGCCAGTCTTGAATGGCTTGCCGGCATTTTCGGCATGCCCGCGCCGCGGCTCATCAAGACGCTCGGGTCACGAGTGAGCGGACCGTCGCCCGTGCTGTTTCTGCCCTATCTTTCCGGCGAGCGCACGCCGGTAAATGATGCCCATATAAGGGCGGTGTTCTGCGGGCTTGGCCACGAGAGCGACCGGAAAGCTCTCATCCAGGCGGTCATCGAGGGCGTAGCCTTCGCCTTTCGAGATTGCCTAGAATCGCTCCGGGCGGCGGGGACGGACGTACAACGGGCCACTGCCGTGGGAGGCGGGTCAAATTCGCGGCTCTGGCTCAAGATAATCGCCACGGTTCTGAGCATACCGATCGATGTGCCGGCCGCCGGCGATTTCGGTGCCGCTTTCGGCGCGGCGCGCCTGGCACTGGTGACGGCGAGCGGAGCCAACTATCGCACGATCCTGTCGCGCCCGAAGATGTCGCTGCATGTTGACCCCGACGCGGCATCGCGCGAAGCTTATGAGGCTGCTTATGCCTCCTATAAACAGATCTATCCTGCAGTGAGGGGAATCCGTCTTCATGAGTGACTTTTTTCAGCTCGATAAGCCCATTCCCTATGAGGGTCCGTCCAGCCGCAAGGCACTCGCATACCGATGGTACAATCCAGAACACAAGGTGATGGGCAAGACCCTGGCCGAGCACCTGCGATTTGCCGTTTGCTACTGGCATTCGTTCTCCTGGACGGGGGTTGATCCCTTTGGAGCGGAAACGTTGCTGCGGCCCTGGCAGAAGCCAGGCGATGAAATGGCGAACGCCCGCCTAAAGGCCGACGCCGCGTTCGAAATGTTCGAGCTTCTGGGGGTGCCGTTTTTCACATTTCACGACCGCGACATTGCGCCTGAGGGGGGAGCGCTCGGGGAATTCGAGAAGAACGTATGGGAGATCGCGAAGGTCTTCGAGGCGAAGATGAAGAGGAGCGGGGTCCGACTTCTCTGGGGGACAGCCAATCTTTTCACGCATCGCCGGTACATGGCGGGCGCGGCAACGAATCCCGATCCGGAGGTGTTCGCCTATGCCGCGGCCCAGGTGAAAACGGCCATGGACGTCACGAAGGCCCTGAACGGCGAAGGCTATGTGTTGTGGGGTGGCAGGGAAGGCTACGAAACATTGCTCAACACCGACATGAAGCGGGAGCTGCAACAGCTTGGGCGATTCCTGACGCTCGTTGTCGAGTACAAGCATCGCATCGGTTTTGAAGGCAGCATCTATATCGAACCGAAGCCAAAGGAACCGACTAAACATCAATATGACTACGACGTCGCCTCTGTTTACGGGCTGCTGAAAGCACATGGTCTGGAGAAAGAGATCAAGGTCAATATCGAGCAAAATCACGCCGTGCTCGCGGGACACAGCTTTGAGCACGAGATAGCACTTGCCGAAGCGCTTGGCATATTGGGATCCATTGATATCAACCGCGGTGATTATCTGCTCGGCTGGGATACCGACCAGTTCGCGATGAACGTGCCGGAACTCGTTCTGGCTTTCTGCCAAATCATAAAGGCCGGCGGCTTCACTACCGGCGGTCTCAACTTCGATGCCAAGATCAGGCGGCAATCCATCGATTCGGAGGATCTGCTGCAGGCTCATGTGGGCAGCATGGATGCCTGCGCACGGGCTTTTCTCATTGCAAGCAAGATGATCGATGACAGGGCTCTCGAGCTGCCGCTCAAAAGCCGATATGAGGGATGGGATTCGCAGCTGGCCCGGAGGATGGTTCAAGGGGAGTTGGGGCTCGAACAAATCGCCGATTATGTAAAGAAGAACCGAATTGATCCGCAACCGCGCTCGGGGCGGCAGGAACATCTAGAAAGCATCGTTAATAACTATCTGTGATCGGTGGAGAGAAAGCATGGCCACGAATATCAAAGGACCGGCAATTTTCCTCGCTCAATTCGGCGGTGATCAGCCGCCGTTCAATACTATGGAAGCGATTTGCAAGTGGGCAGCATCGCTCGGGTATAGGGGTGTGCAAATCCCAACCTGGGATGGGCGGCTCTTCGATCTTAGAAAGGCAGCGGAATCGAAGACCTATTGCGATGAGGTCAAGGGAGCGGCGCGAAGCAATGGAGTGGAGATCACCGAGCTCTCAACACATCTGCAGGGCCAATTGGTGGCCGTTCATCCTGCCTATGATGAGGCTTTCGATGCTTTTGCTCCGACAGCCGTGCACGGCAATCCGAAAGCGCGCCAGGAATGGGCGGCCAACCAACTCATGCTGGGCGCCAAGGCGTCGCAAAACCTGGGGCTGCGCTCCCATGTGACATTTTCCGGCGCGCTTGCTTGGCCCTTTACCTATCCCTGGCCACAAAGGCCGGAAGGATTCATCGATACCGCGTTCAGCGAGCTGGCCAGGCGGTGGAAGCCGATACTCGATGCCTTCGACAATGCCGGTGTGGATGTCTGCTTCGAAATTCATCCCGGCGAGGATCTCTTCGATGGAGCTACTTTCGAAATGTTTCTTGGGAAGGTGAACAACCACCGCCGATGCTGCATCAATTACGATCCGTCGCATTTCCTGCTGATGCAACTGGATTATCTTTCCTTCATCGACATCTATCATGAGAAGATCAAAGCTTTTCACGTGAAAGATGCGGAGTTCAATCCGGATGGAAGGCAGGGCGTCTACTCCGGCTATCAGCCATGGATCAAGCGTGCCGGCCGTTTTCGGTCGCTGGGCGACGGACAGGTGGACTTCGGAGCGATCTTCTCAAAACTTGCCGCGTATAACTACGACAGCTGGGCGGTGCTCGAGTGGGAATGCTGCCTTAAGGACTCCCAACGGGGTGCGAAGGAGGGTGCTCCCTTTATCTCAGAACATATCATCCAGGTAACGGAAAAATCGTTCGATGATTTTACTGCCCGAAAGGTGAACCAGGATCAGATCAATCGGATGCTTGGCATCTGATCAAATTTGAGGGAGGAGCAATGACGATCGAGGGACGCAGCGACGGAATTCATGGTGGGCGAATCCGGCTCGGAATGGTTGGGGGCGGGCAGGGGGCGTTCATCGGTGCCGTACACCGGCTGGCGGCGCGCATGGATGATCAGTATGCGCTGGTGGCCGGTGCGCTCTCGAGCGACGAGACCCGGGCCAGAATCTCCGGAGAAGAATTGGGCCTCGCTCCCGATCGGATTTACAGCGACTTTCGCGAAATGGCGAAACGTGAAGCCAAGCGCAACGACGGCATCGAGGCCGTGTCCATCGTAACCCCCAATCATTTGCATTTCCCAGTGTCCAAGGCGTTCATGGAAGCGGGGATCCACGTGATCTGCGACAAGCCGCTGGTTCATACCTCGCGCGAGGCGAAGGCGCTGATCGAGCTTGAGAAAAGAAAGGGACTGGTCTTTGCCCTTACCCACAATTACTCCGGATATCCGATGATCCGCCAGGCGCGGGAAATGGTGCAGAAAGAGGTGCTCGGCGAGATCCGCGTCGTGCAGGCCGAATATCCCCAAGATTGGCTCACCACTAAGCTCGAGGATGAAGGACACAAGCAGGCCGGCTGGCGAACTGATCCCAAGATTACCGGCATCGGCGGATGCGTGGGCGATATCGGCACCCACGCCTATCAGCTTGCCTGTTTCGTTTCCGATCTGACGCTCGAATCGCTTAGCGCCGACCTCAGTACCTTCGTGAAGGGACGCAAGGTGGACGACAATGTGCACATCATGATGCGCTTCAGAGGAGGCGCCAAGGGAATGCTATGGGCGAGCCAAGTGGCGCCTGGCAATGAGAACGGATTGAGGCTGCGCGTCTACGGCACGAAAGGCGGCCTCGACTGGACGCAGGCGGATCCAAACTATCTGTGGTTTACGCCCTTCGGCGAACCAAAGCAGCTCATTACCCGCGGCGGCGCAGGTTCGGGGGCTGCCGCCGCACGGGTCACGCGCGTTCCACCAGGACATCCTGAAGGCTATCTGGAGGGTTTTGCCAATATCTATACGGAGGTAGCCCGCGCCATAAAGGCAAAGCGTAACGGCAGGAAAAGCTGGGACAAGGAGGTGCAGTTTCCGGGACTGGAAGACGGTGCCAAGGGCGTTGCCTTCATCGAAGCCGCGGTAAAGTCCTCGAACGGCAACGGCAAGTGGGTGAAGGTATAGGTGAGATCATGAAGGCCGGCTTCAATCTGCTGCTATGGACAAGCCATGTAACGGCAAAGCACCGACCCCTGTTGGAAAAACTCAAGCAAGCCGGTTACGACGGGGTCGAAATTCCCGTATTCGAAGGGGTGCCCACATATTACTCGGGACTCGGCAAATTGCTCGACGTGATTGGGCTGGAGCGAACAATGGTTTCTGTAGTGCCGACCCCGGACAAAAACCCGATATCGGCCGATGCTTCCTCGAGAGAGGCTGGTGTCGAGCATCTCAAATGGCTGATTGACTGTTCACAGGCGTTGGGGTCAACGCTGCTGTGTGGACCACTGCATTCCACTCTTGGGCAATTCAGCGGAAGGGGACCAACCACGCAGGAGCGCAAGAGAGCCATCGGCGTTCACAGAAAGGCCGGCGACTATGCTGCTAAGAAGGGAGTTCGGATTGCGCTTGAAGCGCTCAATAGGTTCGAATGCTATTTCGTCAATACTATGGATGCTCTGGCGGATTATCTCGACGAGGTCGATCACCCGAATATCACAGGTATGTATGATAGTTTTCACAGCAATATCGAAGAAGCAGATCCGGTAGGAGTTATCGGCAGATCAAAAAAGCACATCGCCCACGTACATGTTTCCGAAAACGATCGCGGGACTCCCGGCCGGGGACATGTGGATTGGCCCGGCGTTTATTCAGCGCTGAAGGAAAGCAAATATGACGGCTGGCTAACTATCGAGGCGTTCGGGCGTGCCCTGCCAGAGCTTGCGGCAGCCACGAGGGTGTGGCGGGATTTTTCGCCTTCGCTCGATACGGTGTATCTCGAAGGAATAAAAAATATCAGGCGCGGCTGGGCCAAGGCCTAAGAGGTGCGTTTATGAGCAAAGGTCATCCTTCGCCATGGACGGGTGCTTTTTGACCGGACTTGCCGGTTCCTCGCGGACGCTGAGGCCCTGACATAGCCCAGGGGCGGATCGAAGCGTTGAACAGGAATATCGGGATTGCGCTGGCCTGCTTGCTCCTTGGAGCCGCGGGATCTCTGGGAGCCGGGAGCTTCATCCCGGATGACCCGGCGCTTCGGCACGCCCTCGAACATACATATTCGGCGGCGCATCCGGAATTTAACTCAACGATGCAGGGGTTCCTTGGAGAGCCCATTGAAGCCGGCAACAGGATAGAGACGCTGGTGAACGGTGATGAAGCATTTGCCGCAATGCTGAAAGCAATTGCGGGGGCGGAAAAGACGGTCAATTTCGAGACTTATATTTTCTGGTCAGGTGAGATCGCGGAGCGATTTGCCGATGCGCTTTCGGAGCGAGGGCGGGCCGGCGTGAGGGTCAACGTCATTTTGGATTATGTCGGCAGCATCCCAATAGAACAGCGGCTGATCGACAGAATGCGAAATGCCAGCGTTCGGGTGATCCGCTTGCGCCCCATTCACTGGTACACGATGGATCAACTCAACCATCGGAGCCATCGCAAGGTGCTCATCGTCGATGGCCGCCTCGGTTTCACTGGAGGGGTGGGCATAGCCGACCAATGGAGGGGCGATGCACGAAGCCCGAACGAATGGCGCGATAATCACTATCTCATCGAAGGTGTAGCCGTGGCGGGATTGCAGTCGTCTTTCACCGAGCACTGGCTCGAAGCGACTGGGGAGATCCTGCGCGGCGGGGACTATTTCCCTGATCTGAAACGACCCGGCATCGTGTCGCTGCAGCCGATGAAGAGTTCGCCTTTCTCGGGTAGCGAGCAAATCTATCTCGGGCTCATGATGGCATTGTCGGCAGCCGAGCATCACATCCGTATCGGCATGGCCTATTTCGTGCCCAACGAAGCGGCATTGGAGCAGATACTGGATGCGAGGCGACGGGGGGTGGAGGTTGACATCATCTTGCCGGGCACACGGACCGATACGGAGGAAGTCCGCGGTGCGTCGCGGTACTTCTGGGGGCGATTGCTCGAGGCCGGCGTGAAAATCTATGAATACCAACCGACGATGTATCACGTGAAGATCGTAATGGTCGATGAAAACTGGGCAACGCTGGGATCGGCGAATTTCGATGAACGGTCGTTCAGGCTTAATGATGAGACAAATGTAAACGTCTACGACCGCGGATTCGTCCTACAGCAGATCGCGCTTTTCGAGCTGGATCGGTCGCGGTCGCGGCCGGTCACGCTCGCACAATGGCAGGGTAGACCAATGCGGGTGAAGATCTCCGATTGGTTCTGGAGTCGCTTCCGGTCGTATTTCTGACCAGCATTGACACTCATCAGCGGGTTTGATCAAATGGTCAAAAATTCAATAGGTGGACCATGGCGAAAACGCCGGATATTGCTGGAGGGCGCCTGAGGCCGGCGGAGTATCAGGAGAACTTTTCCGATATTGCTCCAGCTTTTGACAACAACGACGCGCGAGTAGCAGCCGAGCGCTGTCTGTTCTGCTACGACGCTCCATGCGTAAAGGCCTGCCCGACGGCAATCGACATTCCTCTTTTCATAAGGCAGATCGCCACGGGCAATTCAGAAGGCGCCGCCAAAACCATCTTAGATGCAAATATCATGGGCGGAATGTGCGGAAGAGTTTGTCCCACCGAGACGTTATGCGAGGAAGCCTGCGTTCGGGAATTTGCAGAGGGGAAGCCCGTCGAGATCGGCCGATTGCAGCGATTTGCCACGGATGTTTTATTTCAATCGGGAAAGCAGATTTTCACGAGAAGCTCAGAAACGGGGAGGCGCATCGCCGTCGTCGGTGCAGGTCCCGCTGGGCTTGCCTGTGCGCACAAGCTTTCGACGCTCGGCCATGAAGTGACGGTCCTCGAAGCCAAAGGGAGGCCCGGCGGGCTCAATGAATATGGGATTGCTTCTTACAAGACGGTCAATGATTTCGCACAGCGCGAGGTCGCGTATATCTTAGATATTGGGGGGATCACCATTCAGTATGGCCAGCGCCTTGGCCGCGATATAATGCTGAAGGCCTTGCGCGACAGCTATGATGCAGTGTTTCTGGGCTTGGGCCTTGGTGCCATCAATGATCTCGGAATCGGCAACGACGTCGAAGGGGTCATGAATGCAGTCGATTACATTGCGCTGCTCCGGCAGACGCGGGACCTCTCGCAGCTTCCGGTCGGTCGGCGCGTGGTCGTGATCGGAGGCGGGATGACCGCGATCGATATCGCAAGCCAGACAAAGAGGCTCGGAGCTGAGGATGTGACGATCGTCTATCGCCGCGGGCCCGAACACATGAACGCCAGCCGCTATGAGCAGGATCTGGCGCAGACCGATGGAGTGCTCATCCGCTATTGGATGCAGCCGCGACGGCTCATTGCAGATGGGGGCAGGCTTATCGGAGTGGAACTCGAATATACCGAGGAAAGCGACGGCAAGCTGCTGGGCAGGGGGGAAGTCCTGGAAATTCCGTGCGATCAGTTCTTCAAGGCCATCGGCCAAGCCTTGGAGGTGAAAGATGTCGCCTCGCATGAGCCCTATCTGGAGCTCGAGAAAGGGCGCTTAAAGGTCGATGCGGAACGGCGTACTTCGATCGGCAATATCTGGGCCGGGGGCGACTGCGTGGCCGGAGGCAAGGATCTCACCGTGGCCGCTGTCGAGGACGGTAAAATCGCCGCCTTATCGATGGATCGTTATCTCAAGAGCTTGATGTCCGCCAGCGCGGCGTGAGGAAAAGGTCATGGCCAATCTCATCAATGTGTTCTGCGGCATACAGTCACCCAATCCTTTCTGGCTCGCATCGGCGCCCCCGACCGACAAGCAATATAATGTGGAACGGGCTTTCCGCGCGGGCTGGGGCGGAGTGGTTTGGAAAACGCTCGGGGAAGACCCGCCGATTGTGAACGTAAACGGACCACGATATGGCGCGATTCACGCTTCAGATCGCAGGGTTATCGGCTTCAACAACATCGAGCTCATCACCGACCGTCCGCTGGATGTGAATTTACGCGAGATCAAGGAAGTGAAGCGCAATTGGCCCGACAGGGCACTCGTCGTGTCACTCATGGTGCCGTGCGAGGAGCGCAATTGGGAAACAATCCTGAGACGGGTTGAAGATACGGGTGCAGACGGGGTAGAGCTCAACTTCGGGTGTCCGCATGGCATGTCCGAACGCGGCATGGGCTCGGCTGTCGGCCAAGTTCCCGAATATGTCGAAATGGTCGCACGATGGTGCAAGGCCCACACGCGCATGCCGGTTATCGTGAAGCTCACGCCCAATGTCACCGACATAAGAAAGCCCGCCGAGGCTGCCCGAAGAGGGGGGGCCGATGCCGTGTCTCTTATCAACACGATCAACTCGATCATGGGAGTCGACCTCGATCAAATGACCCCGTGGCCGCATACCGACGGAGAGGCAACTCATGGCGGTTATTGCGGACGTGCTGTAAAGCCGATTGCCCTGAATATGGTCACTGAGATTGCGCGTGCGCCGGCAACACGAGGGTTTCCTATTTCGGCCATCGGCGGGATCGAAACCTGGCGTGATGCGGCCGAGTTTATCGCCTTGGGTGCGGGCAATGTGCAAGTGTGCACTGCGGCGATGGTCTACGGCTTCAAAATCGTTCAGGAGATGATCACCGGGCTCGAGACCTGGATGGACCAGAAGGGTTATCGCACAACGGCTGAATTCAGCGGCAGAGCCGTTCCGCATGCAACCGATTGGCAATTCCTCAACCTCGACTACACAGTCAAAGCGGTTATCGACCAGGATCTGTGCATTAAATGCGGCCGCTGCCATATCGCCTGCGAGGACACATCGCACCAGGCGATCACGCAGATGAAGGACGGCAAGCGGCATTTCGAAGTAATCGAGGAAGAATGCGTAGGATGCAATCTCTGTGCACTGGTTTGCCCAGTGGAAAACTGCATCTCGATTGTCGCGCTCCAGCCCGGCGAGATCGACAAACGGACTGGCAGGAAAGTGGGCCAGAGGATCACCTGGCTCGAGCATCCAAACAATCCGAATGCCAAGATCGAGCCCGTTCCGGCGGAGTAATTCGCCGGGCCGAAATCCTACCAGCTCGTGCCATGGGCGAGAGGGGCGATAGCCAGGTGCCGAGCTATTGACTGGCCAATATCGGAATAACTCGTTCGCCTGCCGATCCTGCCCATTCGGGATCCGAGGGTATAGGCCAGAACGGGTACGCATTCACGTGTATGATCGGTGCCGCGCCAGGTAGGATCGCACCCATGGTCTGCGGTGACGACAAGAAGATCCTCGGCCCTGAGGGCAGAAAAGAGTGATGGTAGGCGAAGGTCAAAAGCCTCCAATGCACGAGCGTAGCCCGGGGGATCGCGCCGGTGCCCGTAGAGGGTGTCGAAGTCAATGAAATTGGTAATTGCCAGGCCGCCAGAGCCGAGATTATTCGCGGCGAGCAGCGTCTGCTCGAACAATTCGTCATTGCCGGCTGCCTTGATTTCGGTGCCGGTTCCGCGATGAGCAAAAATATCACCGATCTTGCCGATGGATACGACTTGGCGGCCTTCAGCCTCTAAGTGATCCAGGAGCGTTGCCTCCGGCGGAGGCACGGCATAATCGCGGCGGTTTGCCGTCCGCTCAAAGTCGTTCGGAGAACTCCCAATGAATGGCCGTGCAATAATTCTTCCGATGTTAAGAGGATCAGCCAATTCGCGGGCAATGACGCAGGTTCGGTAAAGCCTTTCCAAACCAAAGGCTGTTTCGTGCGCTGCAATTTGAATGACCGAATCGGCGGAGGTATAGACGATAGGCTTTCCGGTGGTGAGATGGATTGCTCCCAATTCGGAGATGATTTCAGTCCCGGACGCATGTTTATTGCCGAGCAAGCCAGGCAGACCGGCTCGCCCTATCAGCGTGTTGGTGAAGCTTTCGGGGAAGCAGGGAATGCTGGCGGGGAAATAGCCCCAATCGAACCGCACCGGAACGCCGGCAATTTCCCAATGACCGGACGGCGTGTCCTTGCCGCGGGACACTTCGACAGCGAAGCCCCATTGCGCGTTTGCGTTGCTTCGGGGAAGGGCAACGCGACGGCCGGAGGCGGCCTCGCAAGCCTCGGCAATGCCCATGGCGGACAGATTGGGTATTCGCAGCAAACGGTGCTCGGCAATATGAGCCAAGGTATTGGCGCCCTCATCACCAAAGCTATCGGCATCGGGTGCACCGCCGATGCCGACTGAGTCAAGAATAAGAAGAAAGGCCCGTGCCATGGGATCTACCGGATGTGAATGCGAACAAGCGGCTCGGGCGCCGTAGTTTCGCCGAGCCGATAGGCGGATCGCACCATTGCTTCGGCCGCCTGGGCCGCGGGTTCATCGCGGGCATGTACAATGGCGAGCGGCACATCCCTGCCGACCGCGGAATTTCTGGCGGCCAGAGCACTCAGGCCCACGGAGTGATCGATTGGTGCTTCATGGTTTTCGCGTCCGCCGCCGAGCGCGACAACCGCCAAACCGAGAGCACGGGCGTCGATGGAATGCACGGTACCGGAGACGTGCGAAAAGATCGGACGGACGATATTCGCCGTCGGAAGGTATTTTTCCGGCCTGTCGATAAGGTCGCCTGGACCGCCGAGAAGTGCAACCATGCGCTGGAAGCGCTCAGCGGCGCGGCCATTCGCTAGGACCTGTTCCAGTCTAGTCCGCGCATCATCCCGGCTTGGTGCCATGCCGCAGAGAACGAGAACCTGCTCTCCCAGCGACATAACAACCTGGCGAACTCGTGACTCGCCGTTTCCGGTCAGGAAACAGATCGCATTTATGACTTCCAGCGCATTGCCGGCAGTCGACGCGAGCGGTTCGTTCATGTCGGTCAGGATGGCACTCATCTTCAGCCCCGCCCCCTGGCCAACCGCAACCAAGGTCTCCGCGAGCGTGCGCGCAGCATCTTCGGTTGCCATAAATGCGCCCGTGCCCACTTTCACATCAAGTACGAGCGCATCGAGTCCGGCGGCAAGTTTTTTGGAGAGGATCGAGGCAGTAATCAGCGGAATTGACTCAACAGTGGCCGTGACGTCGCGAATGGCATAAAGGCGGGCGTCCGCGGGTGCGAGGTCGACGGTTTGCCCGATAATCGCACAGCCTGCCTGACGTACGGTCTCTTTAAGCAAACTGAGATCGGGACGCGTCTGGTAACCGGGAATCGATTCCAGCTTGTCGAGCGTACCCCCGGTATGGCCAAGTCCACGGCCTGAAATCATCGGCACGAAGGCTCCTACAGCCGCCAGCATAGGTGCCAAGATGAGAGACACATTATCACCGACGCCGCCTGTCGAATGCTTGTCGACAACGGGGCCATTGAAGACGTCTTTCGGCCAATGCAGCTTTCTGCCGGAATCGCGCAGAGCCCGGGTCAATGAAACGCTTTCAGCAATACTCATTCCACGGAAAAATATCGCCATTGCGAGAGCGGCTGCCTGACCTTCGCTCAGCGCGCCGCGGACAAGGCCGGAAACGAGAAAATCGATTTCACTGGTAGTAAGCTCCTGGCCATCGCGCTTCTTGCGAATAATTTCTTGATGTAAGATCCTCCCGCCGTCAGTCATTGAGGCGGTCCTCAAGAAGCGTGGTCAAGAGCCGCCGCAAGTCGCCCGCTACTGCCTTGCTCTGACGGAGCGTTTCGGAATGGCTGGGCGATGAGCCCTTCATTCCTGCCGCAAAATTTACAATTACCGATATGGCCACGACGCGGAGATTAAAGCGGCGGGCAAGGATCACTTCAGGAACAGTGGACATTCCGACCGCATCGCCCCCCAAGATTCGGACTGCGCGAATCTCGGCGGGTGTTTCGAATGACGGGCCCAAAAACCAGACATAAGTGCCTTCGGCCAATTCAATTGCTTCCGCTTTTGCGGCGCGGCGAACCGCATCGTTGAGGGATCGATCATAGGCTTGGGTAAGTGAAATGAATCGCTCATCGCCCGTCTCGCCCACAAGCGGATTGAGGCCGGCAAAATTGATATGGTCGGTAATCAACATGAGTCGGCCTGGGCCGACGTCGGGCAGAAGCGACCCTGAAGCATTCAGCAATATCAAGGTCGTGACGCCGAGCAAGGCCAGTGTCTCAATGATGGGGCGCATGGCCGCCGGATCGCCCCTCTCATAGGAGTGGATGCGGCCACTGACCATGAAAACGGCGTTATGCCCCACCTTGCCTGTCATCAGTACACCTTCGTGTCCCGAAACCGTGGGACTGGGGAAGCCGGGAATTTTTGCGAAGGGGATCGATAAAGCGTCTTGCAAAATTTCGGCTACCGGACCAAGGCTGGAGCCAAGCACAATGGCAATTTGCGGGCGGTTCTTGCCTATTTTCCGCTTTAGGAAGGAAGCCGCTTCTCTCACCAGGTATATCCCGCTCAGGACAGATGCTCAGGACCGAAGGATGAGGGCAAAAGCTCGCCTAAGCGAAAAGTGCGGCGCAGTTCACCCGCTTCGTCGCAAAGGAGAATGGTCATATCGTCGGCGCCAAACTCCCGGAGTTTCTGACG
>Ga0126307_10001990_pt1 | contig 13696 bp, 13 predicted proteins | sample Plot28_FD_89955 | JGI IMG/M metagenome (GOLD analysis project Ga0126307, IMG submission 89955) | Serpentine soil microbial communities from UC McLaughlin Reserve, CA, USA - Plot28 | ecosystem: Environmental > Terrestrial > Soil > Grasslands | place: USA: UC McLaughlin Reserve, Lake County...
CGCTGCGCCGATTCGCCGGGCGGCGTGTCGCAGGTCCGCGACCCGGTGGGTCGCCATGACGGTCAGCCGGAGCCGGCAGGTTCCGGGCGGAACGGTCGGCGGGCGGATCGCCTGCGCGAAGATCCCCTCCTCGAGGAGCCGCTCGCAGAGCCCCATCGCGTCGTCGGCCTCGCCGACCACCAGCGGGACGATTTGGGTCTTCGAGCCGATCGGACTGAGTCCCTCGGAGCGCAGCCCCTCTCGCAGGGCGGCGGCGTTGGTGCGCAGTCGCTCCACGCGGCCGGGGCTCTCGGTCAGGAGCTCGAGGGCGGCGGCGGCGGCCGCGACCGCCGGCGGAGGCGGAGCTGTCGAGAAGATGAACGGCCGCGCCGTGTTGACGAGGTAGTCCGCCATCTCACGCGAGCCGCACACGTAGGCGCCGTATCCACCCATGGCCTTGCCGAGCGTCCCCACGATCAGGTCCACTTCGCCGGTCAGGCCCGCGTCCGCCACCGAGCCCCGGCCGCCGGGCCCGAGGCAGCCGGTCGCGTGAGCCTCGTCCACCATCAGCCGGCAGTCGTGGCGCCGGGCGAGGTCCGAGAGCTCGCCGAGCGGGGCGATGTCCCCATCCATCGAGAAGACGCCGTCCGTGACGATCAACGCCGCGTGGCCGGCTGCGCGGCGGAGTCCCCATTCGAGGTGCTCGGTGTCGCAGTGCCGGTAGACGAAGGTCTCGGCGCCGGCCAGGCGGCAGCCGTCGATGATGCTGGCGTGGTTGAGCTCGTCGGAGAAGACGACCTCGCCTCGGCGCGCGAGCGCGGCGATCGCACCGCTGTTGGCCAGGTATCCCGACCCGAACAGCAGCGCCGCCTCGGTGCCCTCGAACTCCGCCAGGCGATCTTCGAGCTCTGAATGGATCGACATCGAGCCGGAGATCAGCCGGGAGGCACCGGAGCTCGTTCCCAGGGCGAGCGCCGCATCGGCCGCCGCCCGACGGAGAAGCGGGTGGTCGGCCAGCCCGAGGTAGTTGTTCGAGCAGAGCAGGAGCACCGGCCGGCCGTCGAGCATCACCTCGGGGCCCTGCGGGCCGTCGACCACGCGAAGCCTGCGGCGCAGCCCGCTCGACTCGAGCTCCTCCAGGCGCTCCTGGATGTCAATCACTAGTCGCCCCAGCCCGCGGGCTCGGGGTACGCCGGGACTTTCCCCTTCTTCTTCACCACCCGGAGCTGGGTGGATGGGTCCCAGAAGTTCGCGTCCGTCTGCCGGTCGATCAGCTCGTCGATCGGGGTCTCCGGCGTCTCGCCCTCGAGCCAGCCCGAGCGGTTGTCCGGGCGCGGGTTGGCGCCGTTGTCGGGCTGCCTCGCCACATTCAGGCCAAGCTCCTCGAACATCTCGCGGTCCTCGGCCGGTTCGACGCCGAGGGTGGTGAGGAAGTTGCCCATCATCACTCCGTTCAGGCCCGCCTTGACGGCCAGCGGAGCCAGATCCTGCAGGTTCTCGACCCGGCCGCCGCAGAGGCGGAATAGGGCGTCGGGCAGGATCAAGCGGAAGATCGCCACCCATTTGACGACGTCCCAGGGGTCCATCAGCTCTCGGTCGCCGAACTTCGTCCCGACTCGCGGGTTGAGCAGGTTGATCGGGACGGAATCGGGATTGATCTCGGCGAGCTCGAACGCCATCTCGACGCGCTGCTCGGGGGACTCGCCCAGGTTGAGGATGCCGCCGACGCAGGTTTCAAGACCGGCCTCCTTCACAGCGTCGAGGGTGCGGATGCGGCCCTCATAGCGGACGGTGGTGGAGACCTCGGGGTAGTAGGAGCGGGAGGTCTCGACGTTGTGATGGACGCGTTGGATGCCGGCGTCCTTGAGCTGTCGCGCGCGATCCGCGGACATGTGCCCGATCGAAGCGCAGCGCTTCAGGTTGGTCTGCTCGGAGACGAGCCGGGCGCCTTCGAGGACCTTGGCGAAGTCGCGCTTGGAGAGCCCCTGTCCCTGGGTGACCATGCAGAAGCGGTGAGCGCCCGCCGCCTCGGCCGCCTTGGCGTGCTCGAGGATCTGATCGGGCTCCATCATCGCGTGCATCGGGGTGTCCGCCTCCGCGTAGCGAGACTGGGCGCAGAACCCGCAGTCCTCCGCGCAGCCGCCCGACTTGGCGTTGACCAGCGAGCACATGTCGGTGGAGTCGCCGAAGCGGTCCTGGCGAACCTCCCAGGCGCGCTCGACCAGTGCTCCGATGTCCTCGTGGTCGGTCAGGGCGCCGAGCTCCAGCGCCTCGTCGAAGCTGATCAGTGGTGGCATCGGCGTCTCCTCATCGGGGACGCCAAAGTTATGAACGCGTCCGGACGCCTAGTCCCAGGAGAAGTCCTGGACGATCTCCGCGTCGCCCTTGGCGCGCTGTCCGAAGACGAGCAACTCGAGGTCTTCGTCCCCGGCCTCGAACGCTCGGACGATTGAGGGGCCGATCCGGATCGCGTCCAGCCTGCCGATGTCGACGACCTCGTCGTCGAGCTTGAGCTTCCCCCCGCCCGAGATCACGACGTAGATCTCCTCCGCTTCGCCGTGCTTGTGCGCGAACGGCTGGCGCTGGCCGGCCTTGACCACCTGGTAGGAGAACCCGGTGCCCTCGGCGCCCACGTCCTCGTGGGCGAAGCGGGCCTCGAGGGAGTCCGAGAGCCCCGCCTCGGCCGCTGCGTCCTTGACCTCTCGCATGTTCTTGATCGTGTAGTCCATCCCCGGGAACCTATACCGACCTCGTGAGGCGCGAAACCGCGCGCCTAAGCTGTGGGCGTGCGTAGGGAGGGAATTGCCCTGCTGATCGCCGTCGCCGCTCTGGCTGCACCTGCGCCGGCGGCCGCCGCGTGGCCGGTACCGAGATGGCTCGACGCCGCGATCCCGAGCGACGACGAGATGGCCGGCGCCCGCGTGATCACGGGCTTCTCCGGGCACCATCCACCGAAGCCGCTGCGCCGGATGATCTCCTCGGGTCGGGTCGGGGGCGTGATCCTGTTCGACGGGAACGTCGGCGGCGTTCGCTCCGTGCGCCGCCTCACCGCCGAGCTCCAGGCAATCCACCGTCCGGCGTCGACCCCGCAGCCGCTGCTCGTGAGCGTCGACCAGGAGGGCGGTTTGGTGAGGCGCCTGCCGGGACCGCCGAAGCCGTCGGCGCGGGTCATCGGCGCCCACGGTGCTGCCTTCGCGGAGCGCCTTGGCCAGGCGACCGGCGAGAGCCTGCACTCGATGGGAGTGAACGTCGATCTCGCTCCGGTCCTGGACCTTGGCCGCCCGGGAAGGGCGATCGAGGGGGAGGGCCGCACCTTCGCGCGGACGCCCGCCGCCGTCTCCGAGATCGGCGTGGGGTTCGCGCGAGGTCTCGCGACCGGCGGGGTCGCGGCCACCGCAAAGCACTTCCCCGGACTGGGGGCGGCGCGCATCAACACCGACAACGCCGTCCAGAAGATTCGCCTTCCCGCCGCCAAGCTGCGCGCGGCCGACGAGCGGCCCTACGCCTCCTTCGCTCAGGCCGGCGGCGCGATGGTCATGCTGAGCACGGCGATCTACCCGGCGCTCTCCGGCAAGCCTGCGGCACTGTCCCGCCCGATCGCCACCGGGGAGCTGCGTGGGCGCCTCGGCTTCCAGGGCGTCTCGATCAGTGACTCGCTTGGTTCAGTCTCGGCCAGGGCCGTCGGCGGCCCGGCCAAGACCGCTCTCGCCGCCGCGAGAGCGGGGACGGACCTCGTCCTGTTCACCGATCTGGGGGACGCCGCCCGGGCTCAGCGTGCGCTGTCGCGTGGGCTGGTCAACGGTTCACTCGATCGGACGGAGTTCCAGGCGTCGGTGGATCGAGTGCTGGGCTTGCGCGGCACCGCATCGTCATAAAGCCGCGGCCAGAAGCGGCGGCACGGCCTCGCCATAAAGCCGCGGCCACAAGCGGCCGCCCGTCATAAGTCGCTCCGGGCTTCGCCCTTCACTCCGAAGTGGAGCGGCCTGGTGGCCGCTATGCGGCGTCGCGCAAGGCTTCGACCTCGCGCGCCTGCGCGAGCCGGCTGAGGCCGCGCTCCTCGAGCTCTTTGACCTGGTTCGGCTTCAGCTCGAGCCGGCGTGAGGTCTCGCGCAGCGGGGTCGGCTCGTCGCCGTTGATGCCGTAGCGCAGCTGGATCACCTTGCGCTCATCATCGGGCAGCTCGTCGACCGCGCTCCGCAGCGTGGCGTCCGCGAGGCTCAGCTGGACCTCCTCAGCCGGGCCGCTGCGCTCGTCCCGGATGAACTCGCCGAGAGCGGAGGCGTCCTCGTCGCCGACCGGGCGATCGAGGCTCGTGACCACCCTGGTGAGGTCTCGGATCTCCTCGACCTGGGCCGGCTCGAGCTCGGCGCCCTTGGCGACCTCCTCGGTTGTCGGATCCCGGCCGAGCTTGGTGGCGAGCTCCCGCTCGACCCGCATTACCTTGCGCTCGCGCTGGGCGACCTGGTTCGGCACGCGAATCGTGCGCTCCTTCGATTCGAGCGCGCGCTGGATCGCCTGGCGGATCCAGAAGGTGGCGTAGGTGGAGAACTTGTAGCCCTTGCGCCAATCGAACTTCTCCGAGGCGCGGATCAGGCCGAGTATGCCCTCCTGGATCAGGTCGAGCAGGTTCAAGTCCTGGCGCATGTAGCGGCGGGCATTCGAGACAACCAGCCTCAGGTTCGAGTTGATCAGTCGCTCCTTGGCCTGCAGGTCGCCGCGCTCGATGGCCTGTGCGAGCTCGATCTCCTCGTCCTTGCTGAGCAGCGGGTACTTGCGCATCTCGTTGAAGAAGAGCTGAAGGGCATCGGTCGTCTGCTCGGCAAGCTCGCCGTTGCGATAGCCGGCGGGCTCCTCGGCCTGCTTGCCGCAGTCGTCCTCAAGCGAGAGTCCGGCGCCCTCGATGCGCTCGTGCACGAGCTGCTCCTCCTCGTCGGAGAGGTTCGTCTGCTGGACCAACGTGTCGACCTCCGATAGGTCCACGCAGTTCAACGCCCGGCCGCCCTCGATCAGGGAGGCGACGCGCTCCTCGACGCCTGGGTCGAGCTCTACCGCTGTCGGGTTCATTTCCTCAGCCATGATTGCCCTCTGCACAGGGTCCCAAACCGGGCCGGCGGGCGCGGCGAAGCCGACGATGGCCCTTCGATAATCTGCCGCCTGCGTTCGCATCGGGGGGAGGCGGAATTACTGGAAGCAGTCGTCGGCATGGAGGTCCGTTGAGAGGTCTTGCATCGATAGTCGCGGGTCGCGGCACAAAGTGGGTGGTCCTGGCCATCTGGATCATCGCCGCCTTCGCCATGACGCCGCTGGGCTCGAAGCTCTCCGACGTCACAACCGACGACACGGAGTCGTTCCTCCCATCCAACGCCGAGTCGACCGAGGTCGTCCGCACGCTCGACGACGAGTTCCCGGCCAAGGAGACGGCACTCGGCCTGGTCGTCTACCAGAACGAGGACGGCCTGACTCCTGCGGACTTCGCCAAGATCCGCTCGGACGCCGAGAAGATCAAGGCGGACCCGAAGGAGATCCCGCTCGTCCAGAGCCAGCCACCCGTGCTCCCGGCCCCCGTCGGTCCGACCTCCAGGCTCGTCTCCGCGAACCACCAGGTCGCATACGCGGTCTACACGTTCCCCACGGACTTCGACCACGAAGCCGACTGGGGCAAGGCGATGCGCGACATCACGGGCTCTGACACCGGGAACATGAACGTCTTCGTCACCGGCGACGTCGGCTTCAACACGGACGCCGAAGAGGTCTTCAGCGACATCGACACGAAGCTCCTGCTGGCGACGACCATCCTCGTCCTCGTACTGCTGGGTGCCATCTACCGCTCGCTGCTGGTGGCGATCTCCCCGCTGATCGTCGTCTTCCTCGCCTACCAGTTCGCGACGGGCTTGATCTACCTCTTCGCGAAGTCGGGCGCCACGGTCTCCTCCAACAGCACGGGGATCCTCGTGGTGCTGATGTTCGGGGTGGGGACTGACTACTGCCTCTTATTGGTCTCCAGATACAGAGAGGAGCTCCGCCGGCTCGAGGACAAGCACGACGCGATGCAGCGAGCCGTGCGGCGGGCGGGCCCCGCGATCCTCGCCAGCGGTCTGACCGTGACCCTGGCCATGCTCGTCCTGGTGTTTGCCGAGTCCGGCAACACCAAGTCGCTCGGCCCGGTCGCGGCGATCTCGGTCTTCTGCGCGATGCTCGCTGGCCTCACGGTGCTCCCGGCGCTGCTGACGATCTTCGGCCGCAGCGGGTTCTGGCCGAGGCACGGCATGGTCGACTACGACCCCCAGCATGCGGAGGTCGCCCATTCAGGTTTGTGGCGGCGCTTCGGCGACAGGGTCCTGCATCGGCCGGCCCCAGCGCTGGCGGTCACCGCGGGTGTCTTCCTGCTCGGCTGCCTGGGCCTGATCGCCTACAAGGTCGACTACTCGAGTACGACCTTCTTCAAGAAGTCCGTCGAGAGCGTCGAAGGCTTCGAGGTCCTGAGCGCCGACTTCCCGGCCGGCACGCTCTCGCCGACGACGGTGCTGGTCGAGCGGCAGAGCGGACCCGTGACTCCACAGGACGCCCTGCTGGCGGCGGACAAGCTGAAGACCGTCAATGGAGTCGCGACGGCATTCCCGACGCGGCAGGTCTCCACCGACAAGGGAATCGTCGTGGTCGATGCGGTCCTCAAGGGTGATCCGAACGACGTCTCCTCGCTCGACCTCGTGCCTGAGATGCGCGACGCCGTGGCGAACCTGAAACCGGGGGTGACGGCGCTGGTCGGTGGCGGCACAGCGATCAACTACGACTACAACAATGCAACCGAGCGGGACCTGAAGGTGATCGCTCCGCTGGCGCTCCTCGTGATGGCGATCATCCTCGGCATCCTGCTGCAGGCAATCGTCGCGCCGCTCGTCCTGCTCGCCAGCGTGGTCCTCTCCTTCGCCTGCACGCTCGGGATCTCGATCCTCTTCATCCGCTTTGTCGTCGGCGACGCCGGCTTCGACGCGTCGATCCCGACCTTCGCGTTCATCTTCCTGGTCGCGCTCGGGATCGACTACACGATCTTCCTGATGGCGAGGGTCCGGGAGGAGGCTCGCAGGCACGGTACGCGCGAGGGCATGCTGCGCGCGATCGCGGCCACCGGGCCAGTCATCACGAGCGCCGGGATCATCCTGGCAGGCACCTTCTCAGTGCTGATGACCCTGCCCGTGACGTTCACCTTCGATCTCGGCTTCATGGTCGCGATCGGCATCCTGCTGGACACGTTCATCGTTCGGACGATCATGGTTCCGGCTGCCGTCGAGCTGATCGGCGACAAGATCTGGTGGCCGTCAACGGCCGCGGGCGGCGGCAAGGTCCTGAGCGAGGACACCGGCGAGCAGCCCCTGCCGGAGCCCTCGGAAGCGGGCTAGCGCCTAAGTCGCTGCATCTCCTCGGAGATCTCGCCTTCGGTGATCCCGTGCTTGCGCCCGTAGGCGCCGTAGCCCTGGAACGCGAGCCCGATGCCCCACCCACCGATCACCCACGCCGGCCAGAAGCTGCCGGCTCCGGTCGCGGCCCAGATGATCACCAGCGCGATGTTGACCACGACGTAGGCCAGGGCGGTGTTCTTGAAATCTCGCTTCCGCTTGATGCTGGCAACGGCCTGCTCGCGGAGCTCGTCCTCGGTCGCGGTGGTCGTGTCGATTGGGTCCGCCACGGTTCCTCCTCCGGTCGCTTACCCGGAACCTACCGGCCCTTCCAGGCGGGTTTGCGCTTCTCGGCGAAGGCCGCGATGCCCTCGCGGAAGTCGCCTGAGCCGAAGCACGACTCGCGCAGCTCGATCAGCTCCTTCTCCTGCTCTGGCGTCAGGCGCGAGAACGAGTTGAGCGTGTCGATCGCGTGTTTGTTGCCCCGCATCGAGAGGGGGGCGTTGGCCGCGACCTCGGCGGCCAGCTCGACAGCGGAGTTCTCGAGTTCGGCGTCGTCGACCAGGTCGTGCACCAGGCCGATTTGCTCGGCCCGCTCGGCATCGAGGTTGCGGCCGGTCAGGAAGAGCTCCTTGGTGCGCGGCACGCCGATCGCGTCGATGAAGCGCTGCAGGCCGGTGTGGCCGTAGATCAGGCCGAGCTTGGCCGGCGGCATGCCGAGCTTCGCTCCACGCGCGCAGATCCGCAGATCGCAGGTGAGCGTCAGCTCGAGTCCCCCACCGAGGGCGTGGCCGTTGATCGCCCCGACGACGGGCCATGGGTGTGCCGCGATCGCCTCCAGGGCGGCGTGGAACGGATGAGCGACGAGGGCCTCCGCGTCGCGCTCGAAGGTCTCGGACGGGATCGCGGCGATGTCGTAGCCGGCCGAGAACGCCTTGCCGGCGCCGGTGATCAGCACACAGCGCACCTCGATGCCCCGGTCGAGCGATGGCATCGCCGCCGCGAGTCCGTCGAGCAGCTCGTGGTCGAGCGCGTTGCGCGATTCTGGGCGGTTCAGCGTGAGCCGCGCGACGGCCTCCGCCGGCTCGTCCAAGAGCAGCTTGCCGCCCGCTAGCTCCTCGGTCATGAGGCTGAGGCTATTCGAGGACGACGAGGACGTCGCCCTCGGAGACTGACTGGCCCTCCTCGCAGCGAATCTCGGAGACCTTGCCGGGGTCCTCGGCCTCGACCGGCATCTCCATCTTCATCGACTCGAGGATGACGACCGTGTCTCCTTCGTCGACCGAGTCGCCGACCTTGACCTCGATCTTCCAGACTGTGCCGGTGATGTGCGCCTCTACGTCAGCCACGCGGCGGCACCTTATCTGCCCGTGACCCCGGAACCGGCGCGGGTCGTGATCATTGCGGCGCAGAACGAGGTGGAGCGGATCGGCGCCGCGCTCGACGCGCTTTCGGCCGCGTTCCCCGGCGCCAGGCTGATGGTCGCCGACGACGCCTCCACGGACGGCACGCAGACAGAGGCAATGCGGCACGGCGCCTGGCTCATCAGCCGTCGCCGGCCGCACGGCAAGGGCGGCAACGTGACCGCGACGGCCGAGGCGGCGGTGGGCGAGTTCGACGCCGACGCCACGGTGCTCCTTTGCGACGCAGACCTCGGCGAGAGCGCCCGCGAGCTCGTTCCCCTCCTGGAGGCAGTGGAGATGGAAGTGTGCGACGTCGCGGTTGCGAGGTTCGCGAACCCGGAAGGCGGAGGCTTCGGCTTCACGATCTCCTACGCGCGGAGGGCGGTCGAGCGGCTCTGCGGGCGACGCCTCGAGACGCCGCTCTCGGGGCAGCGCGCGATGCGGGTCTCGACGCTTCGAGACCTGATCCCCTTCGCAGAGGGCTGGGGCCTCGAGACCGGCATGACCATCGACGCCGTCCGGGCCGGCAAGCGCGTCGAGGAGATCGAGCTGCCACTGAGACACCGCGCCACCGGTCGGACGCCCCGGGGCTTTCTCCATCGTGCCCGCCAGCTCCGCGACATCCGGCGAGCTGTGCGCGCGCGCCGGTAGATAGCGTCCCGCCCGATGATCCTGGCCATCGACCAGGGGACCACGGGGTCCACCTGCATCGTCTTCGACGAGCATGGCCGCCCGCGCGGCCGGGCCTACAGCGAGTTCGAGCAGTACTTCCCGAAGCCCGGCTGGGTCGAACACGACGCCGCCGAGATCTGGGAGGTCACCCGCAAGGTTGCTGTTGGCGCGCTCGCCGACGCAGCGGTCCAGGCGTCGGATCTGAAGGGAATCGGGATCACGAACCAGCGGGAGACCGTCGTCGCCTGGGACCCCAAGAGCGGCGAACCGGTCCACCGGGCCCTCGTCTGGCAGGATCGCCGTACGGCCGCGCGCTGCGATGAGCTCCGCGAGCAGGGCCACGAGCAGCTGATCCGCGAACGCACGGGCCTGGTGATCGACCCGTACTTCTCGGGGACCAAGATCGAGTGGCTGATCAAGAACGCCGACCTGCCGGAGGGCGTCGCCTTCGGCACGATCGACTCCTGGCTGGTCTTCAAGCTCACCGGGCGCCACCTGATCGACTACTCGAACGCGTCCAGGACGATGCTGTTCGACATCCACCGGCTCGTCTGGGACGAGGAGCTCTGCGGGCTGCTCGGAGTAGATCCGAAATCGCTGCCGGAGCCGGTGCCCTCGTCGGAGATCTACGCCACGACCGCGGTATTCGGTGGCGAGGTTCCGGTCGCCGGGATCGCCGGCGACCAGCAGGCGGCCCTTTTCGGCCAGGCCTGCCAGGAGCCCGGTGAGACCAAGAACACCTACGGGACGGGCAGCTTCGTCCTGCTCAACACTGGAACGGAGGCCACTGAGCCGGGGGAGGGCCTGCTCGCCACGGTCGCCTGGGGGCTTGGCGGCGAAGTCACCTATGCCCTGGAGGCCGCGGTGTTCGTGACGGGGGCGGCCGTACAGTGGCTCCGCGACGGCCTCAGGATCATCACCCGCGCGGCCGAGACCGAGGACCTCGCCGCGTCGCTCGACTCGAATGACGACATCTACTTCGTCCCGGCCCTGACCGGGCTGGGATCGCCGCACTGGGATCCGTACGCGAGGGGGACGATCGTGGGCCTGACGCGGGGCGCGACCCGCGCGCACCTCGCCCGCGCGGCCCTCGAGGCGATCGCCTACCAGACGGTCGACGCGGTGCGGGCCCAGGAGGCGGCAGCGGGCGAGAGCGTCCCGTCCCTGAAGGCCGACGGCGGCGCCGTCGCCAACGCCTGGCTGATGCAGTTCCAGGCGGATGTGCTCGGCGTCCCGGTGATCGTGCCAGAGGTCGCGGAGACGACGGCGCTGGGCGCGGCCTATCTCGCCGGGATCGCCACGGGGATGTGGACTGTCGATCAGGTGCGCGAGATGTGGCGCGAGGCGGCCACCTATGAGCCATCCATGGCGGAGGCCGAACGCGATCAGCTGATCGGCCGCTGGCGGGAGGCGGTTGGCCGGGCGCGCGGATGGAGCCAAGCTGGGTAGGGTTGATCGGAGCGCGTAACCCACGCGTAATCAGCGGGTAGAAATCAGCAAGTGCCGCCGTCTCAGACGGCGTTTTTTGTGAGTACAGGGTGGAAGAGATGCCGAAGGTCAATCCCAAGGACATGAAGCCCCAGGTCTACAAGGACCCCCGCCCGGCGGAGATGTTCACGCAGTACCACCGGAGCGCGCGCAAGGGTGTCGGCTGGATCTACGACTTCGTCCGCGTGATCCTCACCATCCCGACGATCCTCTTCTACCGGGCGCGTGCGATCGGGGTGGAGAACGTCCCGGCCAGCGGCCCGGCGATCCTCACCCCTAATCACTTCAGCCAATGGGACCATTTCTTCGCCGCCGTCTACCTGCCGCGGAAGGTCCAGTTCATGGCCAAGTCACAGCTCTTCAAGAACCCGGCGATCAAGTACATCTTCAAGCACGGCGGCGTCTTCCCAGTGCGGCGCGGGCATCACGACGAGGAAGCCTTCATCACCGCGAACACGGTTCTCGACCGCGGCGGAACGATGCTGATGTACGCGGAGGGCGGCCGCTCCCGGACGGGCGACCTCGGCGAGCCGAAGCGGGGTATCGGCAAGATCGCGCTGGAGTCCGGCGTCCCAGTCGTGCCGGTCGCGATCCACGGCTCCGCCCACGTCCGCGGCTGGAAGCGGCTTCGCTTCCCCAAGGTGACGATCCAGTACGGCGAGCCCGTCACGTTTCCCGTGAAAGCAGAGCCAACCCGCGACGAGCAGCAGGGGGTGGCGAATCAGGTCTTCGATCGCGTCCGCGCGATGTACGTCGACCTCGAGGAGAACGGCCGCCGCGACGTGCTCAAGCGGCTGCGCGAGGGGCTTCCGGCGACGACGCCGTCCCCCCCTCATGAAACGGGTCGCGCCTAGCGGCGCGCCCTCGCATCAAGCGCTACTCCTCGTAGCGCCGCTCCAGCTTCTCCCAGAACTCCGGGTCGTGTCCGGGGATCATCAGCGCGTACGGATAGGTGCGCCGGTAGGCCTGGAGCTCCCGCAGGGAGCGCCGCCAGTTGTGCTCGTCGGCCATCATCGTCGGCTCGGCCTCGCCGTTGAACTGCTTCCAGTCGTAGGCGGCGTCCCCGACGATGACGAAGTCTCGGCGCGGCAGGCGGAGGATCACCGAGGTGTGGCCGGCGCTGTGACCCGGCGTGTAGGCGAGGCGGACGGACCCGTCCCCGAGGAGGTCGAAGGTGCGCCCGAAGGGCCCATAGGACTCGACGAACTCGCTGTCGAAGTCGACGCTGGCGTACTCGAACGCGAAGTCGTAGTGGGACGGGTGGTAGCCGCGGAGCAGCGGCAGGCGGCCGGTGGTCGCGGCCTCCCATTCGGTCGCGCTGAGCACGAACTGGGCCTCCGGGAACAGCTCGATCGCCGAAGCGTGATCCTCGTGCAGGTGGGTGAGCACGACGACGTCGATGTCGGAGGGCTCGAGCCCTCGCTTGCGCAGCTGTGAGGCGACGTCCTCGCCCTCGGTGACCGTGTAGTGGCGGCCCGAGAGGCGGCCGAGGTTGTCGCGCGGGTCCCGGGCCACCGAGGGATGGAGGCCTGTGTCGACCAGGATGTTCCCGGCGCTCGGGTGCCGCGCCAGATAGGCGGGGACGGGACGAGACTCCCAGTCATCCGGCTTCGAGCCGATGCCGATCGCACGCAGCCGAGCGATGGGGCCGCGCCCTTTTCGGTTGAAGAAGGTGGCCGGCCAGAGGGCATTGCCGGTGTGAAGCGGCTCCACGATCAGCGCAGCGCCATCGGTGCCGCCGGGAAGTGGCTCCTGCAGCGGGACCGGCTCGGCGTTCACGCTCATGGCAGCCAGCTTATGCTCACGGCCGTGAGCTCACGAATCTTCGCGCCCGGGCTACTGGATGGGCAGGTCTGCGTGGTCTCGGGTGCCGGCACCGGCCTCGGCAAGGCGACCGCACTGGAGCTGACGGGCCTGGGAGCCACCGTGATCGGCTGCGGGCGCCGCACGGAGCCGCTGCAGGGCATGGTCGACGAGGTCGCCGCTCGCGGCGGGAAGGCGGAGTTCGAGGCGCTCGACATTCGCGACGACGAGGCGGTCGACGGCTTCATCGACGGCGTCGTCGAGCGCCACGGCCGCATCGACCTGCTGGTGAACAATGCGGGCGGTCAGTTCCTGAGCCCGGCCGAGGCGATCACGCCCAAGGGTTTCCGGACGGTGATCGAGCTCAACGTCCAGGGGACCTGGCAGATGACTCACGCCGCGGCGACCAAGGCCTTCATCCCGCAGGAGAGCGGCAAGGTGATCAGCATCACCGTCTCGCCTCACATGGGGTTCCCCGGGATGGTCCACACCGGCGCCGCCCGCGCCGCGGTGGAGAACATGATGCGGACGCTCTCTGTCGAGTGGGCGCGGTTCGGAATCCGGCTCCTCGCAGTGGCGATCGGCCAGTTCGACACCGAGACGCTGAGGACGAAGTACCCGAAGGCGATCGTGGACAACGTCGCGGGGACCGTTCCAATCGGCCGGCTGGGGACGGAGGATGAGATGGCCTGGCTCGTGGCCTTCCTGGCATCCCCGGCGGGCGATTTCCACTCGGGGAGTGTGATCACCGTCGACGGAGCGCGCGACAACTGGTTCGGCGCGTGGCCCCCGGGCGGCGCCGCCGGTGATGGCGGGAAGCCGCTCGCCGAGGAGCGGCGCAAGGATTGATCAGCTGCCCGGCGGCTGGAAGGCCAGCTCACCGAGGCGGCGATAGCCCTCCACCGAGGGGTGGATGCCGTCCGCGGTCCACTTCCGCTTCATCCGGCCCGGGTGATC
>Ga0126307_10001991_pt1 | contig 13696 bp, 11 predicted proteins | sample Plot28_FD_89955 | JGI IMG/M metagenome (GOLD analysis project Ga0126307, IMG submission 89955) | Serpentine soil microbial communities from UC McLaughlin Reserve, CA, USA - Plot28 | ecosystem: Environmental > Terrestrial > Soil > Grasslands | place: USA: UC McLaughlin Reserve, Lake County...
TCTTCCAAAAAATTCACGACACCACCTGCAGCAGAAAGGCCGAAGGCGCTGCCGCCGGTCAACAGGAGAGCGTGGGTCTCTCCGACCCGTCCTATGGGGTCAAGGAGGTCTGTCTCACGAGTTCCCGGCGATGATCCGCGCACGTCCACGCCGACTACCGCCCCGGCTCCATCGGAGGTATCGAAAAGGACCGCCGTGCAGCCGGTGCGCCCGACCCTGTCGGTGGCGTGTCCGACGAGCACGCCCGGAATATCGCAGAGGTTGCCGAACAAGGAGGGTCTTCTCTAAGGGGCCGGAGGATTCTCCGGCTCCCCGACGGCTTGCGGCTTTTCTGCGGGCCAGTCTTCGGGGTCAGCCGGTATTATGCCGGGGTTCTCGGGGGTGAGGCGCCCTAACGGTACGAGCTCGCGGTCGCTCCTCTTGCGCCCGAACTGAACGAGTACGGCGTCCTTGACCATCGAGTAATCTACCACCTGCCCCTCCCTACCTTCTAGCTTCACGGTGCTGTTTCTGAAGGGGGCGCGCTCCTTGAACTCTTTGTACGTATCGTGCTCGTAGCGCATGCAGCACTTAACCTCGCCGCAGCAGCCGATAATCTTTTCGTTCGGCGTCACACCTTGCTGTTTGGCGAGCCTAATATTTACCGGTCCCAGGCTCCTCGCCCCACTCCAGGTCGCGCAGCAAAGTGGGATCCCGCACGTGTCGCACCCTCCGGTATCGGACGCACGTTCGATAAATGTGTACCGTCGCAGCAAGACCTGAGCGTCGTAAACGCGCTCGAGACCGTCCCGTACAGGGTCAAGGTTCAAGCGGCCCTCGGCCTGGTACTTGACCTCGATGTAAGAACCGTCGAGAGAGATATCGCAGCCGATAAACTCGACCTCTTTTATACGGTGGTCGCGGGCGAGCTTTTGGGCTTCCTTGCGGATCTCACGTCCCAACTCCCTGTTGGCGTCTTCTACTCTCTCGTCCTCAGGAGTCGCAACACGTAAGATGGCGTAAGGAGGCATATAGGGCTCGCGGCGGCGAGGCGTTAAAGCAACGCGACCGATAAAGGTGCCCTCCTCGGTCTCGACGACGACCTTGTAACCGACCCTGAGGTCGAGTTCGAGGGCGTAGCAAAGCTTCGCTACCCCCATGCCGGGGATGCGCACGTCTACGAGCCGGGGGAGTTCCGCGATAGAGAGTTCTCTAATATCTTCCGCCGGGTCTGCGATAGCGTTACCTCCAGAATCGCCTCTGCGGAGACATTATACGTGAGCCGGTCCCCCTCTTCCCCGCAGACACGAGCCGCCCCCACCCAATCCGCCCCCGAACGCTCCGCCACAAGGGCCTGAATCTCCTCGGCGCGGTCCACGTTCGCCGCCAGCTCGGGAGCACCTGCCGCCACCAATGCTGCGTCCCTGTATAAAAGCGCCAGGAGCTCCAAGGCCTCCGCAACCGCCCCGTCCCGTGCCGCCTTTCGCGCGCGTTTCGCCGACTCTTTAACCCGTCGGTCCGGCCCCCCATCCGCATCCTCGAACGCCGACAGATACGCCCTCTCTCGGGCTTCCCCCACACCCTCCGCCTTGGCCATGATCTCCCCGACCGCCTCGTGTCGATCCTCAAAGGAGCCGTCGAAGGAGAACCCCGCCCTGAAAACAGCCCCTCGCAGATACTTGAATGCATCTTCCTCCGCATAGCGTAACGCTAGCCCAACACTCCCCCGGCCTAGAGCGCCCGCAAGGCGGGCCTCCCCCTCCTGGTGGCCCCGATCCATAAGAAAGGAGACTATCTCTTCAAGGGGGACGGGATCGAAACGCACTGTTTGGGCGCGCGAGACGACCGTTGGCAAAACCCCATCGATCGAAGCAGCGAGTAGAACAAACACCGCCCCACCTTCCGGCTCCTCAAGTGTCTTTAACAGAGCGTTCGCCGCCTGCACGTTCAGGGTATCTACCCGCAGGACAAACACCCGTCTCACCCCCTCGAAAGGCCGGCCCGCCGCCTCTCGCATTACCTCCCGAATCTGGCCTATGCTCGTAAACTGGCCCTCGGGCTCGACCTCCATAAGGTCAGGGTGGAGACCACGCAAGGCTCGATTAGCTGCATCACGCTCCCCTCCAGAGACGAGCGCAGCCCCAAACTGGAGGGCTACGGTCCTCTTGCCAACTCCGGGCAGACCGTAGAACAGGTAGGCGTGGGCGATTTCGCCCGACGCTAGAGCGCCCTCGAGCAGGTGGAGGGCCGTCCTATTGCCGAAGATACCGCTGAACATGTGATTTAATGTGCTTTCGGGCCTCGGGCAGGTCCAAAATTTCCTTTGCCACCATCTCTACTAACTCCTCTGGTGAGCGGCCCGCGTCCAGAACTTTTATACGATCCGGCTCAGATGCCGCAAGCTCTTCGAATCCCTCCCCGACCCGCTGTATGAACTCGCTCCCCATCCGTTCGATACGGTCGAGCGAGGCCTCAGCCTCCTGGGCGCGCCAGGCGCGCTCCTCCGACGAGAGCCGCAGATAGAAGGTAAGGTCTGGTTCCACCTCTTCGACGGCCCGCGCGTTCAACGCTCGTACCGCCGCCACGCCGAGCCCTCTACCATACCCCTGATAAGCCAAGCTAGAATCCAGAAAACGCTCGCAGACGACGAATTGCCCGCTCTCCAAGCTCGGCCGGATCTTGCCCCGCACGTGGTCGGCACGAGCAGAAGCGTACAGGTACGCCTCCGTCCAGGGGTTCATGTCTAGCTCCGGATCGAGCAGCACCTCCCGGAGTCGCTCTGCGATCGGGGAGCCGCCTGGTTCGCGGGTAAAGCAATGCGATACGCCAGAGAAAAGCGGCCGCAAATTGCGTGCCAGGGTGGACTTTCCTGAGAAGTCCGTGCCTTCGATGGTCACGAAGAGGGGCCGGATGGCCCCTGAGAACAACGATATAGCCGCGCGCGCGTCTATGCTGCAGCCCGGCGGCAGGCGTGCCGTTCGGCGGCGGCGACGTGTGCCTCAAAGAGGTTGCGATGCTCGGAACCTTGCGTGTCGCGCATAGCTTCCCCGTGCCACTGTATGCCAACCAGCCAGTGTTCGGAGAGGTCACGGGACTCGACGGCCTCTATCACCCCATCGGGGGCGTGAGCAACCTCCATGAGAGGTTCAGCAAGCTCCTTGATCGCCTGGTGATGGTAGGAGTTGACCCGAAGTCCCGTAGCTCCCATTATTTTTGCGACCTCCGATCCGATATCCACCTCGACCTCGTGTGTCCACTGCCACTTCGGTGTCTGCTGGCGGTGTGCGAGCAGCTCGTATCCGGTCTTCTGAGATGGGAGATCTTGATAGAGTGTACCGCCTAAAGCTACGTTCAATACCTGTAAGCCCCGACAGATCCCAAATACAGGCATACCCAGCTCGAGCGCGCACTCTAAGGCGGCCATCTCGAAGGTGTCCCGTTCGGGGCGAACCTCGTTGAGCTCGGGTATAGGCTCCTCTCCATAGTAGCGTGGGTCGAGGTCACTGCCCCCACTCAATAAGAGACCGTCTAACCTACGTATCATCTCCTCAGCCGCCCCGGGGGAGATCGGCGGCAGAACCACAGGTACCCCGCCAGCCTGTTTCACGCCGACTACGTAGTCCAGATCCGCCCGCACGAAAGAGCCCAAAGGACGCGTCGCAACGAGCTCAAGGTCTTCTTTAAGAGTGGCTGTTACTCCTATTACCGGGGCCAAGTATGCCAATCCCCTAACTTCAGGCTACCCTACATCACGGCTGCGACTCCGCCGCACCTACAACGCCGCAGCGTAGCAGACGAGCCCAGCTATCGCCAAGATAAGAAGGTACCCACCTACTCGGGCGACCAGTGAAGGCTCGCGTGCTTCGAGTAGCTCCTCGAGAAAGTTCAGGGCCAGCCGCTCCTCTACGTTGTGGACTTCTCCAACTCCTGGGCGCTCGCAGATTTCTTCCTTGCCGAGGCCTTCTTCGACGAGGACTTCGAGGCCGCCTTTTTCCGCGCTGTGCTCGATGCGCGCTCACCCCCCTCCTCTACGCTACCGTCGCCGTCGCTATTCGCCTCGGCCTTCGCCGCGGCAGCCTGGCGTTGCTCTTCTTTCTTCGGACATCCCATGTTGATGCAGGTGATCCAGGGCCTCCGCCCGCCGACAACCTTTATCTCCGGCGCCCCACAGGCGTCACACTGCGTGCCTAAAGGTATGATCTCGCCCCGCGGCGGTAAAGAGTAGGTCATCGTGCATTCAGGGTAGCCCTCGCAGCCGGCGAAGCGCTTGCCGCTTTTGCGGTTGCGCCTGACGAGGAGGTTTCTGCCGCAGTTCGAGCAGGGGCCTAAGACCGAGTCCTCGCGGATACCGTTCCGGACGATGTTCGAGAACTCCTCCTGCGAGCTCTCTAGGTGCGCGTAGACCTGCCTCAGGACGTCGCGCGACTTGTCGACCACGCTATCCTTGCTGATCTTGCCCTCGGAGATCTCGTCCATGCTCCGCTCGAGCTCGGCGGTCATCTCGTGGGTGGCTATCTCCGAAGCAAAGTCCTTTAAGGCCTTGGCGACAGCTATGCCTGTCTCCGTCGGCACTAAAGGATCGTCGTGGACGTAGCCCCGATCGTAGAGGTTCTGGATAATGGAGGGGCGTGTAGCCTTTGTGCCCAAGCCCAGGTCTTCCATAAGGCGGATCAGACGCCCCTGCCCGTACCGAGTCGGCGGCTGAGTCTCCTTGGAGAGGAGCTCGGCCTCCGCCACCTCGACCTCCTGTCCCTCAACAAGGGACGGCATCTCCTCGTCAGCCTTTCGACCATAGGGGTAGACCGCGAGCCAACCTTCTTTGGTGACGACCGTGCCACCCGCAACGAGAGGTTCCCCACCGGACTCAAGGCGCACCGTAGTACGCAAGGTCTCTGCCGGGACGCTCAAAGTAGCCAGAAAGCGTCTCACCACGAGTTGGTAGATCTTCCACTGGTCGTCCCTCAACATCTCTTTCGAGGCGTAACCGGTCGGGTAGATTGGTGGGTGGTCCGTGGTCTCCTTTTTGCCACGCGTCGGCGAGAGCCTGTCGCTCGTGAGAAGGTTCTCTGCGTACGGCCCCACCCCCTCAACCCGCCTTAGCTCCCCAAGCACCTCGCGCAAGTCTAGGGACTTGGGGTAAACGGTGTTGTCGGTGCGCGGGTAGGAGATGTAGCCGTCAGTGTACAAGTCTTCGGCGAGCCGCGCGGCCCGAGAGGGACTAATACCCAAATTCGCCGCCGCCGAGAGAAAACCGGTGGTGTTGAACGGTATCGGAGGAGGACGCGTCGCAGACTTCTCCTTGACCTCCGTGACCCTGGCCGTCTCGGCAAGGTTCTCGTACGCTCCCCGCGCCTCAGCCTCATCCTTGAATCGTCCATGAGCATGACGGGCCGTGAATGCACCGCCGTTCTGCAGGCTCGCCTCTATCTCCCAGTAAGGCTCGGGGGTAAAAGCACGACGTTCGCGCTCGCGCTCGGCGATCAGCACAAGGGTCGGGCTCTGAACGCGGCCCACGGAGAGAAAGGCGCTCCCGTAACGTTTCGTCGCCCGTGAAACCCAGCGAGTTAACGTCGCACCCCAGATCAGGTCTATATCTTGCCGCGCCTCACCCGCCGCCGCGAGCTCTCTTGAGACCTCGACGAGATTGTCGAACGCCCGCGTCACCTCGCCCTTGGTTAGCGCGGAGAAGCGTGAACGCTCGACGTGGTCCATGAGCTTGGGGTTGGCCTCGAACGCCAGCGACAACGCCTCGACGCCGATGAGCTCGCCCTCCCGGTCGAAGTCTGTTGCGATCACTACCTTGTCGGCCTTTTTAGAGAGAGAGCGCACCGCCTCGGCGACACCTTTCTCAGAGACGGCTTTCAGGATTTCCGCATCTATAAGGCTCGAAGGCTCGACCTTCTGCCAGTTGGAGTACTCCTCGGGGTACTCGACGCTCATAACATGTCCCTTGAGGCCTACCGAGACGCACTCCTCGCCCTTCCAGGTAAAGGTATGGTGCGGGATGCTCCGGTGCTTGCCGTCCTTGACAGACTCTTCAGTGAGGAACCGGGCTATCTTCTTCGCCGCATTCGCTTTTTCAGAGATTATTAGTCGCATATTGTTACGATTTTACACTGGCAAAACGCAATTTGTTGGTCGCAAGCAAACCTTTGTTCTTCGAGGCGACTCTGTTCGCCCGGGAGGCCATTTGGTCTTTGTTTCAATCCAAGGATGTTATCTCTCCCCCCTCTTGAATCTTAAACTTTCGACGCTCTGGCCGGGCCCATGACCGTAGATCAAGGCATCTTCACGAAAGACGGTAAACGATGTCGGAGATAATTTCAATCCATTCTTCGACTCCAGCGCCACTATACAACGTCTATTTGTATCCCTACGGGCTCGAAGCAACTACGAAACTGTGGTTCGCCGAACTCGTCGTATCGCTTGGGGCCTACGCTCCACAGGCCTTCACTACGCCACCGCCTGCTCGACCTCGGAGATAGTGTCAAGCAGCGGGCCAAGGGCGATGGGGAGCCGTACCGTACTAGTATCTCTGGTTCGCTGCAACCCAGCGGCAGAGTCCGTCCGGCGTCCCGTAAGACCAGCGACCAGGCAAAGACATCTTGCTCACATACTAGTACGCCTCCTGTTACCCCGGGGTTGTTGTAATCCGTTTCTATGAAGATTCATAGCTTTGCCAAAGGTCTCTCATAGGTTCGCGGTCGACACTACCCGAGGACGAAGAGCAAGCGAAGGCGTTACCGTGTAGAAACCGGAACCGAGCGGTGGCCGCCAAAAAGCAAAGGGGAGTAAGGATCGTGCAAAGAGGGCCAAGATCTAAGTGCGCGCTTACAGCATCTTTGTTTGTCCTCGTTCTAGCGCTGGTCGGATGTGCCGGCTCCGAGTCCCAGCCATCTTCCGAGGCCGAATCTTCTCCAGGCTCGCCCACCGAAACTAACTCGTCGACCACGGCCGGTGGCGAACCGAGCACTGGCGAAACGCCTCCCTCCCAGACTGCCCAAGCTGCACAACAGGTCGTCGACCGGCTCACCGACGCCGACGCTGAAGAGGCGTCGGCGAGAGCCCTACAAGCCACCCACTCCGCCGGTGAGTTTGGGAGCTGTGAGCCGACACAACCAGATATGCTCGGCCCCTACTACGTACCAGACGCGCCCTTGCGAAGCAGCGTCGATACCGGCTACGTGTTGTCCGGCAACGTGCTATCTGCCTGGGGCTGCGACCCGCTCTCCGGTGCCCAGATCGAGTTCTGGCTCGCCGACTCGCAGGGCAACTACGACGACGCCCACCGAGCCACGGTGCTGGCCGGAGAGCAGGGTGAGTACCAGTTCCAGAGTAACTTCCCCGGGCTCTACGAAAACAGGCCACGCCACATTCACGTCCGGGTGACCGCGCCGGGTTTCCAGGAGCTGGTGACGCAACACTACCCGAACGCCGATCAGGCAGAGGCGGCTTTCAACCTCGTCCTGGAGCCCGCGTAAGGCGCCTGCTGCTCACCGGACGCCTCTTGAGGCGAGCGAGACCGGAAGAACCTGACGGTACTGAGCCTTAGGACTCTCGAAAGCAAGCCACCACGAAAGGAGACCGAACGACAAGATGTCGAAGCACGCGAGCCATCAAAAGAGCAGTGAGTCCGGGACACCAGAGCTTCTAGCGAGGTACTTTTCGAGTATAGCTCGGGATGAGCTCCTGACCCCTGAGGAGGAGTTGAGCCTTAGTAAGCAGGCGAAGGCCGGGGACCGGCAAGCCCGCACCAAGCTCATAGAGAAAAACCTCAGGCTCGTCGTGGTCACAGCAAAAAGGTACCGCGGGATGGGGTTGGCCTTCGAGGATCTCATTCAAGAGGGCAACCTCGGTCTCATGAAGGCCGTCGAAAAGTTCGACCCAGACCTCGGTTACCGCTTCTCGACGTACGCTACGTGGTGGATCCGCCAAGCCGTTCAGAGGGCGGTATCCGACAAGGGCCGTACCATCCGCCTCCCCGTTCATATGTGGGACAAGGCGCGGAAGGTTGGTCGCGCCACGAGCGAGCTCTACGCGGAACTCGAGCGGGAGCCGACCGACGACGAGGTCGCCGAGAGGCTCGGGTGGACGACCGAGAAGGTGCTACGTGCAACGAGCGCGACGCCAGACGCCACGAGCCTCGACCAGCCAGTCTCGGAGAATGGTGCGGCCGATCTCGGGGACTTTGTGGAGGACGAGTTGGCCTTGGACACGCTCGACGCGGCAATCTCGGAGATGGAGGCGTTGCAGCTCAAGGAGGCTATAAAACGTCTCCCGAAGCGGACCCGATACGTGCTCGTAAGGCGCTACGGCCTCGACAACCGAGACCATGCGACCCTCGCAGAGCTAGCAGCGGAGTTGGGTGTCACCCGTGAGCGAATCAGACAGCTCCAGCGTAAGGCGGAAGCGAGGCTCAAAACCGAATGGCGTTGTCTGTTCCTCTGAGAGAGCACACCAGGAAGGAAACGGCCTGCATAAACAAAGTTGCCTCCTCTTCGCTGCTCGAGAGCGGCCAACACCTGTTGAGCACTTATACATCTCTAATAGAACCCGACATATATCGGGCTAACGTCAACGTACCGAAGGTTTTCGGCTAATACAGCATCGACTAGAGATTGGAGGGATCTCTGTGAAAGAACAACAAAAACAAACCATACTCGACCTACCCAAAGTAATAGCGATCGGTATATCCTCGCCCGTGGCAACGGTACTAACTTCCCGGTTCGGCGTTGCCGGTACACTAATGGGGCTGGCTTTGAGCGCGGTGATCCTCACCGCGCTGGCCGATATCCTGAAGGTTTATCTGGCGCGCGCTCCAGCCACGGTAGCGAAGATACCGGGCGGGTTCCCCAGCCGCTTTTCCTGGCGTAACATCCGTAGTAGGTCAAGCGCGGCGTTCTTTAGGTTCTCGGCCCTCCCACCCGCTCGACGACGGTCGATACTGATCAGTACGGTCACAGCCGCGGGGATCTCGTTCTTCGTGGGCCTAAGCGTCGTTACGGGCCTCGAGGCGGGCGTGGGCAAAAGCCTTTCTTGTTGGGTGTGGAACAACTGTCCTACAGAGTCTTCTACCGACGAGAGTACAGCGTCAACAACGAGTACACTGCCGTCGGTTCTTGGCGGTGGCCAAAGCGCGCGTAGTGTAGCTCCGGAGATTCGGTCTTCATCCCCTCGGCAACCAACACCCGATGCCCAGAAACCACCTTCACACCCTGAGAGCGTTTCGGGCCCGGAGCGCCCTAGCCTACCGCAACCCAGGCAGCAGTGGAGCTCGTCCGGCGCCCCAGATAAAGGAGACCGACAACCAAGTTTGTCTGGCGGATCAGAACAAGATGAGCTGCGAAGCTCGGCCGACGAACCAGAAGAAGATAACGGGCGAAGCCCGGCCGACGAATTAGAAAGAGGTCAGCAGCCAAGCTCGTCTGCTGGACCAGGAGAAGGTGACCGGTGGAGCCCGTCCAGTGACCCAGAAAAAGGAGATCGACAGCCGAGCTCGTCTGGCGGATCGGAACAAGATGAGCTGCGAAGCCCAGCTGACGGATCAGAAGGAGGTCAGCAGAAAGAAGACCAAAGGAACCGATCTTCTGGCCCAGATCTGATAGACTCGGACGCTAACGATTCCCCTCAGTACTCTTTAGCACGCGAGGTACCCGGGCCTCTTTAGCCCGGTACCTATCCGTAGTCTGTTGAAATAGGAGAGCTACAGTGTTCTGATTTTTGTCAGAGTAGAGGTGAGACCCACGGGCCGTGTCGGTAGTTGCGACTTTTCTAAAGGTTATGACTTGAGAAGGATACTTTTTGTCGCGTTGATCGCCGGGATACTGAGCTCTTGCGGTGCTCAAGTTATAGCCCCAAACAACGCTCCGCAGGTCGATACCGGCGAAGAAACCACTTCCTTAGAAGAAAGCCTGGCCGCCGAAGAGACTCCCAGACCGGCCACCTCAACCCCAGCTGCCGGTTCTAACCCAGAACCCAGCGTGAACACGCCGACCACCCCGGCCGTCGGCGCTTCCGGCATAGTCAGTTCCGCTAACCCGCTCGCCACGCGGTCCGGCCTCAAGATTCTCGAAGGAGGAGGCAACGCGTTTGACGCAGCGGTAGTGGTCGCTGCCGCCTTGGGCGTTGTCGAGCCGATGATGAGCGGCATCGGCGGCTACGGAACGATAGTCATCTACGATGCCGAAGAAGGCGAGACGCGGTTCCTCGATATCGGCAGCAGGACGCCTACGACGCTGAATCCAGCCGCGTTTCGTCCCCCGACGCCGAACCTAGCGGAAAACCGGTGTGGCGCCAAAGCTGTAGCCACGCCGGGCAACGTAAACGCCTGGGAGACCCTATCGGAGGATTACGGAGACCTTGAATGGCGGCGCCTTTTCGACCCCGCTATCGAGCTGGCCGAAGGGGGCTACGTCCTGGATGATATTACGGCTAGTTGGATCGACGCGTCGTGGCCCGCGTTCCCCCAGCACGCGAGGAGTATATACGGGAACAACGGGAAACCATTGAGGGCGGGGGAGCGTCTCGTGCAGGAGGACCTGGCGAGGTCCCTACACTTGATCGCCGAACAGGGCGCCGAAGTGGTATACGGCGGCGAGTTGGGCCAGGCCATAGACGCTGCCATACGCGAAAACGGCGGCTTCTTAACCATAGACGACCTGCGCGACAACCGGGCCCGGTGGAGAGAAACTATCAGCATCGAGCACCAGGGCTACGAAGTAGTCACGGCCTCCCCCCCAGCCACCTCGTGGGGTACGCTCCTCCGGCTGGGGATGATGAGCCAGCTTGGCCTAGAATCGTTCTACCACAACAGCGCCCAGTACCTGCACACCTTTGCGGAGGTCTCAAAACAAGCCGGCCGGTCGAGCCGGGATTACGCCGCGGACCCGGAGATAGCCGAGACACCGCTGGATCTGCTGCTTTCAAAGGAGTACTGGGCCCAAGAGGCCGCAAAGATAGACCTTTCACGGGCGTCCGCGAACGCGCCGTTCGGACAATCCGGCGCGTCCCCGCGCTGCATACCCCAGAGTTACACGTCTACATACGCGCCGAGCTCCCCCAGTACGCAGAACGCGCAAGACACGCAAGGTCACACCACCCACTTCGTCGTGGCGGATAAGGAGGGGAACGTAGTCAGTGCTACGCAGACTCTAGGCAACATCTTCGGGAGCAAAGTGATGCCCGAAGGTACGGGGCTCTGGCTCAACGACGCCATCGCGTGGTTGCGCTTCGAGCCTGTGGGGAACGTCTTCGACGTCTTCCCCGGCCGCCAGAGCCTCTACGCGCTCAACCCAACCCTCGTTATGAGTCATGGTAAGCCCTGGGCCGCGGTAGGGACCCCCGGCGGACGTACCATCCAGCAAACGACGCCGCAGATGTTGATGAACCTGATCGACTTCGATATGAATGTCCAGCAGGCGATCACCGCCCCCCGCGTAAGCACCACGTCCCCGAATGCGCTTGTTGTCGAGAGTGGTGTGCCGACGTCCGTTCGTGGCGAGTTGGCGGCCTTGGGCCACAACGTGCGAGTAAACGAGCGGGGCTTGGGCAACGCCCACGGCCTGACCATCGAGTACGACTCCGAAGGCAAGCCGGCACGGTTTACGGGAGGAGCAGACCCACGGGGCGTAGGGACCGCAGCCGGGTATTAAGCACGTATAGCCTGTGCGGCGGCCCCTCACGAGCACGTTAATACCCGCCAGTTTGGACAAGCCGCGCTGCGGCGCGGGTATGGCGGGCGGCGGCGTACAGATCCCTCGCCTGTCGGCGGTACACAGAGACCATAGCCTAACTGTCGCCCAGTTTAGACTGCAACCAGTTCTGACGTCGGGCGGTCCCTCCTCTTCTGGTACTCGCCCTCTTGGGGCTGAACTTCAAAAGGAGACGTACGCAACCAACTGTCGTGCGAAGCTACCTACAGGTATTCGCCGAACCAGCCCAGGCTGTAAGCCCACGCTTCCTCGGCGGCCTCGGGATCAAACCGCTCGCCTGTGTCGTTGAAGAAGGCGTGGTCAGCACCTTCGAACACTACCATCTCGTATGTCTTGTCGGCAGCGGCGAGAGCTGCTTCCAGTTCGGGTTGCTGGTCCGTGATGCGCCGGTCTTCTTCGCCGTAGATACCCAGCACAGCCGCCTGGATATTAGGCACGTCCTCCAACGGCGGGTTGGGCCCGTAAAAAGCGACTGCGGCATCCAACCTCGGCTCTTGGGTAGCCAAACGCCAGGCCTGGCCGCCTCCCCAGCACCACCCGATACTGCCGATCCTCCGTCCCTGGACGTAGGGTCGCTCTCCCAGCCACGTCACGCCGGATTTGAGGTCTGAGATCACACCCTCCCGGTCCAGCCCGGAGATAGCGGTCGTGGTCTCGGCCTTGTCGGCGAACCGGTCGGTACCGCCGCTGCGGGAAAGCAGATCCATAGCGAGCCCTACGTAGCCTACCTTGGCGAAACGCCGGGTCACGTCCCGGATGTGTTCCGTCAGGCCGCGGTTCTCGTGGATCAAAAGTATAGCGCCGAAAGGCCCCTCTCCCCTTGGTCGAGCTTGGTAGGCTTCTATCACACCTTCCTCGCCCGCAACCTCTACCTCGCTCACCTCGATGTCAGGGTCATCGGGCTCGACCGTAACGCCCTTGGGGTTGCTTTCGGGCCCGGACGTCGCCTCCGGTTCGTCGATATCAGCTTCCGGGTTGCTACAGCCAAGCGACACCAACAAAGCAGGGCTCACGACGGCCACCCCGAGGATCTGGCTAACCGTCTTGATCATCTGACGTCTAGACATGCGACCTTCTTCGTATTCCTCAACCATCTCTTCGGCTAGATACCGCTTGAGTCTTTGGGTGTCATTCAAGACCGCGTCCTCCTTCCTTACCAAGGATTCGTCGCAAAACCGAGATAACCTTATGCGAAATCACAGGTTCGCCGATGGCGCGCTATGTCTCCGCAACTTGGCCCCCTCGCGTAGGAGCCAGGCGAGCATCCAGGCTATCTTCTTCGCGTCGTTTATGATCAGTGTGCACGTCATTTCCATTCAACATGCTAGTACATCTATTCCTAACGCAGTCCTTACTATAGACCGTTTCTATGAAAACTCATACCTTCACCCAAACCGCCTCACAGGCTCGTAGTCCAGACTGCTGAGGAAATCGAGCAAGGAGGTTCCCGTGTGGGATCGAGAACGGACAACGGTCCACCGAGAAAGAGAAAAAAGGAGAAGGACGAGATGCAAGCCAGTATACGCAACCGTTTACGAGGATGGGGAGTCACTCTGGGGCGAGATACTAGAGCCGGAATGGTTCAGTAACAAGTGCCTACCATGCGCGACGATTCAACCGGCAGGATTGGTCGAGTTCAAGACACTAAAAAGCGCAGCAGGATAAGCTGAAGGCAGTCAAGATGCGGAGAACGGTACAAGCACACCGCGAGAGAGAGGTAGGTCGACGTGCGTCGAAATCGAATAACCAAATGTTTCGTGGGTAAGCTAGTAGGTGAGCCTAAGAAGTGCGATAACCCTATCGTTCTAGAAAGAACAGGAGGTATAGGTCAGGGCCGTGGTGGTCGAGGCTATTAGGGGGGAAGAAGCGAGTGAGCAGGAAGACATATGGTCCGGGAGATATCGACAGGATGGGTATCGATATCCTACACCGCATGCACCACGATGAAGCGGTCGCGGTGTTCGTGCACGAGGAGCAGAAGGGGGCCGAGCTTCACGTGGTCGGAA
>Ga0126307_10001992_pt1 | contig 13695 bp, 15 predicted proteins | sample Plot28_FD_89955 | JGI IMG/M metagenome (GOLD analysis project Ga0126307, IMG submission 89955) | Serpentine soil microbial communities from UC McLaughlin Reserve, CA, USA - Plot28 | ecosystem: Environmental > Terrestrial > Soil > Grasslands | place: USA: UC McLaughlin Reserve, Lake County...
CCGTGTTCGGTCCACGAGATCTGCACGTCCGTGACCTGGCGGACCCTGATCGTCTGCTCGGTGTGCTGCTCCGCCACTTACGCTCCTTTCTTCCGCGTGGTCGGTAACCGTGTCCGATGCTTCTTGCCCGCAGAGGACGCGTTTAAACCCGCTGGTCCCGAAAAAAGACGTTCTGGGCGAAGCGGTCTGCATGGGATGTGGAGCCGCTGGGTACGGCTCTCGTTCCTATCGTGCGCCAGAGGCGTGGCCAGCCTGGGCGAAGTGCTCCTCGTAGAGGCGCATCGCGTGCCTGACGGCGTCTTTGGCCTCCTGCGGATCGGAGAAGTCGCCCACGTCCACCTCCTTGCCCTCCAACACCTTGTAGTCCTGGAAGAAGCGCCGGAGCTCCGTCAGCCTGTGCTCCGGCAGCTCGCTGTGGTGTTCGTAGGAGCTGTACTCCGGGTCGTCGAGGTGGACGCAGATTACCTTCTCGTCGCTCTCGCCTTCGTCGACCATGTGCATCATCCCGATCGGGCGGGCCCTCAGGAGGCTAAGTGGCTGGACCGGTTCCTGCATCAAGACGAGCACGTCGAGCGGGTCGTGGTCCTCCCCCAGAGTCCGCGGGATGAAGCCGTAGTTGGCCGGGTAGATCACGGCCGAGTACAGGACACGGTCGACCTTCAACAACCCCGTCTCCTTGTCCAGCTCGTACTTGACCCTGGAGCCTTTGGGGATCTCGATCAGGGCCGTAAACTCCTCCGGTGCTTCGTCCCCGATCGGGACCTCGTGCCAGGGATGGGGCATCTTGGTTGCTCCTTTCGGAGGATGCGATCGCAGGGCGCACAGAACGCCCGCGATTATACATTAGGCCCCCGGTGCTGGCGGCAAGACGCTTACCGGCGGAAGCCTCGCAGGATCTCCTCGTTGGCCTCTTCGTTGGGCATCAATACCTGCTCGCCGCCGGGGAGGGAAGTCGGGTAGCCCCGTAGCTCGGCGGTGGACATCTTGTTGTCTTTGCCGTTGAGCACGAGTGCTCGCGCGAGTGGGATCACCTGCAGAACACCGAGGTCCGTGAGGACGTTCTCGTTCGCCACCTTGATGGCCCCCGGTAATCTGGTGACGGTGTTCCAACGGAGCGCCTGTCGCCGTAGAGCTGCCAGCAGCTTCTGCTGGTGGTCTATCCTGTCGAGGTCAGCCCGCGGTGTGCCGCGGTAGCGGGCGTACTTGAGCGCCTTGTGTCCGTTGAGGTGCTCCATGCCTTCACCCATGTTCCACTTCTCGGGGAACACCCCCGACCCGACGTCTACCCTGACCCCGCCGATGGCGTCTATGACCTTCTCGAAGCCCTCGAAATCCACGATAACGTAGTTCTCTATGCTCACGCCCGTGACGCCCTCCATCACCGCTTTTGCCTGGTCTATGCCGCCATAAGCGTAGGCGGTATTGATGCGGTTCTCTTCTCCTGGCTCCACCTCCACGTAGAGGTCGCGAGGCACGGAGAGTAGCTTGACCTCTCCCGTAGCGGGGATCACCCGGACGAGCATGATCGTGTCTGAGCGGGTGGACGAACCCCTGGACGCGCTGGGCCTCCGGTCGACGCCAAGGACGAGCACGTCGAGCGGCTCGCCCGAGGCCTCCTGAGCGTTTTTGGCCGCTTCTTGCTCGGGTTCTTTCGCTGCTGCTGGTCTGGCTTCGAGGTTCGCTTTGCGGGCGGACTGGCCGGCTGGCCCGCGGCTGCGGGATGCTGCCAGATCTTCCGTCGCCTTGGGAGCCCGGGCGCGGGCCTCGTCAGCCCGCGTCGTTCTGGAATCTCCCAGCGCGAACAACCTCTGGAATGCGGCAGGGACAGCACCGGGAGACCTCGCCGAATCTGCCCCGCCCGCGGAGCTCTCTCCCTCACCCTCGAAGAATGCCGTCGCCTGCGTCCCGATGCCGAAAAATAGGCAGGCCAGGACCACGACTGCCACAAGCCGCCGTCGACGATACCGCGCTCGCCTCAGCCGGCTGCGTTTCGAAAATGTCAGGTTGTTTCTCTTCTTCAAGCCCTCGCCGTTACTCGTGCATGGCAAACAAATGACATCGATCGCAAGTCAACAAGACTTACCGGATTGTAAACATCTCTAAACGGCGCGTCCACACTCGCACGGAATTCTGCCGCAAACGTTCACATTCATTCGGGTAAGAGATGCCCGTAACCCAGCCTGGTATCTGCCCCCGCCTCCGCCAGCGTGCGCTTCTGGCACGGGCGCCAGACCGAGCTCACCACACCCCTAGAACGTAGTCGGCCATGGCAGAGCTCGCAGCCTGATCAAGCTTCCACCAAACGCCGTGATCAGCTGGACCGATAGCGCTCTCGCACGGAGTACGCTCAGCGAAGGCGAGGGGACGGACCGGGGGACGTGGGAGAGTACAGGCAGAGGGTGAACGACCGCCTGGACAGGATGGAGGAGCGTTTGGAGCAGATAGCGGAGCGCTTGGAGCGGCGTTGAGGACGCTGCCCTCGTCCGTCCTCCTCGAGCGACGGAGCCGGAGTGTAACGTCCCCGGCTTGCTGCTGCGTCCAACACCACAAGGGCGGTCAACCAACGAGAAAAGGAGGCCGACGGAATGGGCAGGAGGAAGCGCAGCGATATGGGAGATGCTGTGGACAAGGCCGTCGGCCGGTTGGCGGAGGCCACTGGGGCGGTGAGCGGCGACAAGAGCCTGCAGGCGGAGGGCCGGGCTACGCAGAGACTTGGCGAGAGGAAAACCTACGTCGTGACGACCCACGCCGACGGGGGGTGGAAGGTGCAGGCCGAGGGGGCAAGCCGGGCGACGAGCGTCCACAAGACCAAGGGGGAGGCGGTGGCGAAGGCCAAGGAACTGGCGAGTAGCCACATGCCGAGCCAGCTGCTCGTCTACAAGCAGAACGGGACCGTCCAGACGGAGCAAACCTACGGCTAGCGCGGTTGCCCCCGTTAGGGGCCGAGCGAAGCAAGTCGATAGGACCGGGCCAGGTGGTGCTCTGCCATAAGCTGGTGCGCCTCTTCAACGTCGTGGTCCGATGGCAACGAGTTCGTGGGATTGCCTTACCAGAAACTCACCCTCATGGTGTCTGGCGAACGTCTGCTCGGGCACGAAGGGGGGCCAGGACCCCGTGGGTCTGGAGCACTACGCCTAGCACAGGGAAGAGACTCCATCGTGAGAGTCGCTACAACGTAGTTACGATCACGCCTAGCGTGGGTAACGACCGCGTTGTACCCGACGGCAAGCGAGAGGAGGAGAGTGCATACTAGCTATGCTCTTCTGGGCAATCGCAGCACTCTCGGTAGTAGGCGTCCTGGTTGTTGTGGGAGGATTGTACGTGTTGGTCCGCCGCTGGCTTTAGCGACACGGCAAGACGAAGGCCGGGACTCCGTTGAGAATCTAAGCTTGCCTCTAGCCATTCACGCTGCGTAGCAAACCACGTCAGTCAGGCGTTCTACGTAGTTCGGGCGCTTTCTTGGTGCTCCGTCGTGTTTTGGTGCCATAGCGCACATACTTTCCTATAAGAGAAGAGTATGCTGCGTCCGTTACGTGGCAAGAGTCCACCGCGTTGTAGGCGTAGGATCGCAACCTGCCCTCCTTTTAGACCAGGGCCAGCTACCCGGCCATCAGGCGAGCAAGGAGGGTCCATGACTGACACGGCTACCAAGCCGACAAAAGCCAGTGAAGAACCAAAGCGTACCGCAGGTACATCGCCACTCGTTTATGCACGAGTTGCAGGGTTCCTCTTGCTGTTCGTAGCAATAATCGCTCCCTTCAGCCAACTATATCTCCCCGCTACTCTTATTGTGCCTGGAGATGCCACAGCAACAGCTAATAACATCGGAGCTTCTGGGTGGCTATTCCAGCTCGGTATTGTTAGCGAATCATTCGTCTTTTTGATCGAAATAGTGTTGTGTGGACTTCTTTACGTATTATTTAGACCGGTAAGCAGAACACTCTCTCTGGTTTCGGCTTTTGCCAGGCTGGCGATGACCGTCGTTATGGGAGTGAATCTGCTTCCTTATTTTACAGCCCTGCTGCTTTTGAGCGGCGCTGGTTACTTGACGGTATTCGAACCAGCTCAGTCGGAGGCTCTCGCGTTGGTATTTCTCAATGCACATGGATATGGGATTTTCATTTGGCAACTGTTTTTCGGTTTCCATTTGGCTGTTCTCGGCTATTTGATTTACAAGTCGGGCTACTTTCCCAGGATTCTAGGCGTCGTGATGGTATTCGCGGCTTTAGGCTATCTGATAGATGCCTATGTAAACATACTTTTCCCCAACTACGCCGAGACAACTGGCCTGGTTGTCGGCGTGGGTGCGCTTGTTGGGGAGCTTCCGTTTTTCCTCTGGCTTGCGATCAAAGGCGTAAACGTCCAAAAGTGGCATGAACGTGCTTCCCGGCCTGCTTAGAGGTAGAGAGCTAGAGCCGAGAGTCTAAGAAGTGTCTCTTGACAAGCCGGATGGTGAATCGTCGAAAAGGAGTGTGTTTATGGATTTCCGTATGACGTCTTCGCGACTGATCGGAGCGCTGTTTATTGCGGGGTTTGTCGTTTACGGAGCGGGCTTCGGACTGACGTCTTCCGTTATAGGCGCCCCCGACTTTCTTTCGACGATTTCCGCTTATCAGAGCACCTTGGTCCTCGGAGCCTTCCTGCTGTTGATGAACACCCCGGTGGATGTGGGGAAGGCGGTTCTGTTCTACCCGATCGTGGAGAACCACGGCAAGAGAACCGCGCTGGCCTACCTGGCCGCGATGATTGTCCAGGTGGTCCTGCTGTCCCTCGGGGCGCTCTGTCTGCTGATGCTCGTTCCATTGGCCCAACAGGGCGTTGACACCGGGGTCGCCCAAGCCCTCGGGTCGCTCCTGACAGAGGCGAACACCATGGCCTACCAGATCGGCCAGCTGTCGCTCGCATCAGGGGCCTTCTTCCTGTGTTGGCTGCTGTACCGGACTAGGCTGATCCCCCAATGGCTGGCGGGTTTGGGCGTGATCGGCTACGCGCTTCACGGGGCGGGAGCCATCGCTGAGATCTTCGGGATCCCCATCAGCCTCATCCTCTTGATCCCCGGAGGAATCTTTGAACTGACGTTGGCATTCTGGCTCCTCATCAAGGGTTTCGACCCCGAGGCCTACGCGGCGGGTTTCCAGCCCGGGGCCCATGGCGGTCACGAGGAGGTCGTTCACGAGGAGCTCGTTCACGAGGAGGTGCGGAGATAATGATAATCTCGCTAGTTCGCTCAGCCCCCTACCACCCTCTAGCCGAAGGAGAGACACGATGACCTCACCCAAGCTACATCAGGCGCAGCCACTCCGGCAGGGAGCGTGGGGGAAGGAGCAGAACTCGATGAAGGCGATCGTCCAAGACGAGTACGGCTCACCCGATGTCCTGGAGCTCAAGGACATCGACATCCCCGAGATCTCAGACGACGAGGTGCTGGTTCGCGTGCACGCGGCCGGTGTGGGTCGGGACGTCTGGCACGTCATGGCGGGCCTTCCCTACCCGATACGCCTCGCTGGCTACGGACTCCGCGCGCCCAAGAACCCAGTCATCGGCTCGGACGTGGCCGGGGTCGTGGAGGCGGTCGGTAAGAACGTGAGCACCCTCCGGCCAGGAGATGAGGTGTTCGGCATCGGAAAGGGCTCCTACGCCGAGTACGTGTGCGCTCGCGAGAACAAGCTCGCGCCCAAGCCGGAGAACCTCACCTTCGAGCAGGCAGCTGTGGTTGCCATCATGGGCTCGACCGCCCTGCAAGCCTTGCGCGATCACGGAAAGGTCGAGCCGGGCCAGGAAGTGCTTATCATCGGTGCTTCGGGAGGAGTGGGGACCTACGCCGTGCAGATCGCCAAGGCCTTCGGCGCGCACGTAACCGGCGTGTGCAGTACCAAGAAGGTTGAGATGGTCCGATCGATCGGGGCGGATCACGTCATCGACTACAGACGCGAGGACTTCGCCGATGGCGAGCAGCGCTACGATGTGATCCTCGACATCGGCGGGAACTCCTCGTTGGCACGCCTCAGGCGCGCCCTCGCTACCCGGGGGACCCTCGTCATCGTCGGCGGCGAGGGGGGAGGACGGTGGCTCGGAGGCCTCGAGCGCCAGCTCTGGGCGACGATGCTGTCGCCGTTCGTGAGCCAGAAGCTTGGGACGTTCGTCTCCACGTCGAACCACGAAGACCTGCTAGTCCTCAAGGAGCTCGTCGAATCCGGGAAGGTGACACCGGTGATCGACCGTACCTACCCGCTCGCCGAGGTCCCCGAAGCCATCCTGTATCTGGAAGGAGGACACGCAAGAGGAAAAGTCCTCATCACCGTGTGAGACGAACCCGAAAAGAGACCCGAAAGGAGACACTATGTCCGAAGAGAACAGGGCCCTAGCCCTTCGCGCTGCGGAGATCGTGAACCAGAGGAACCCGGAGCTCATAGAAGAGCTATACCCTCCCGACTTCGTTTGGCACGGACCCGATCGAGACATCCGCAGCTACGAGCTAGCCGAGCAGTCGGCGTACATGTTCTTGGCGGCCTTCCCCGACGCCCACATCACCGGCGAGGACGTGATAGCAGAGGGCGATAAGGTGGTAAGACGCTACACCACGCGCGGCACCCACCAAGGGGAGACGGAGATGTTCGGCCCTCCCACCGGGAGGCAGATAGAGCAAAAGGGCATCACCATCCACCGCATTGAGGACGGCAAGATAGCCGAGGAGTGGGAGAGCTACGATACTCTGAGCATGCTGCAGCAACTCGGGCTTGCTTCCGAGCAGTAGAAGCAGGCCAAAAGAGCCTGCAACTTACCGGGCCGGGGCCTAGCAGCCTCGGCCCTCTCTTATGCCCTTATTCACCGGAGTGCGTGGAAGGCGGATTCTCAGACTTCCATATCCACCATCGCACGCAGCTCGCCCCAAGTAGCCTCGGGAGGCTTCTATCCTCAGAGGCCGGCACCCCCTCCTAACCGCCGGCCACAAAACACAAGCGAACCGACCTCTGTGAACGCACTAGACCAGCCCGCTTAGTAATGAACGTTACCACGCTGGTCGCACCAAAGCAGTGTTTCACGACACTTTGTGCGACACGATACATGCACTGGTGCAGTGGTATGTGATACTCGTGGCGAAATCCACTGTGAGTCCTCTTCTCCCTCCTATAGTAGGAGGATTTGGAGTGGATTTCGTTAGCCAGATCTGTGGCATGGAGCTAGCGCCAGAGACCCTTCTTTATCCGCTCCGCTAACGAGGGGTGACATGGGGATAGATAAACGAGGCACCTCGACCGGTCTGCACATGCGCACGGCGATAGAGCAGTTCCCGCTAGCCACCGCCATCCTCGGTCCCGACGGCCGCCGCCTGCTGGTCAATACCGCGTGGAGCACGCTGTGGGGTTTCGGAGAAGGTGAGCCCTTGGGCGACTCTAACGTCTTCGAGGACGAGCAGCTCTGTGCCATAGGGCTTACCCCGTACCTCGAACAGCGGGGGCAAGACGGCGAAGTGACCACGCCGCTCTTGGTTTGCGAGGCGACGCCCGAGACGAAGCCGCGCTGGCTCAGGGCCTACATCTATCCCGTCCGCGATGAGGCCGGGGTTCTGCTGGAGACGGTGCTCGTGCTCGAGGAATCCAGCGAGCGCAAGGCGCTCGAGGATCAGCTCGCCCATCAATACTTCCACGACTCCTTGACCGGCCTGCCCAACCGGGCGCACTTCATGGACCGTCTGCGACACGGCCTCTCCCGTGCCAAACGCCAGGCCGAGCGGGGCGAGGCAGGCGGGGTCGCGTTGCTGCACATGGACCTGGATGACTTCAAGCGCTTCAACGACTCCCTGGGCTACGCCGCAGCAAACCAACTCCTGGTGGGGGTCGCCGGGCGCGTCGCGACCCGCTTGCGCATCGGGGATACGTCCGCGCGCTTCGGCGGGGACGAGTTCGCCATATTGCTCGAATACTTCGAAGACGCAGGCAACGCCGTCGACGTCGCAGAAAGGATCAAACGGGACCTGAGCGCTCCTTCATAGCCATGTACCGGGGCAAGAGCGAGGGTAAGGACTGCTACCAGGTCTTCTCCCCCGGGATGGACCACTCGCTCGAGTACCTGGAGCTGGAAGAGGACCTCAGAAAAGCGATAGAATGCGGGGAGTTCCGCGTTTACTACCAGCCCCAGCTGCTCCTAAGCACCGGCGAAACGGTAGGCTATGAGGTCCTGGTGAGGTGGGAGCATCCGGAGCGCGGGCTGCTGGGCCCTTCGGAGTTCGTCCCTTTGGCCGAGGAGACCGGCATGATCATCCCCTTGGGACGGTGGGTGCTAACTGAGGCGTGCCGCCAGGGACGTATCTTACGAGAGGAAATACCTCCCGGGACGGGTCCCGGCACGCCCTCGAGGATGTCCGTGAACCTCTCAGTCCGGCAGTTTCACTACCCCGAGTTCGTCGAGGACGTCTCGGCAATCCTCGCCGAGACCGGGATGGATCCGCCTGATCTGGCTCTGGAGATCACCGAGAGCGTGAAGATGGAGAAAGGACCAGGCGCCGTAGGCATCTTACAGGCGCTAAAAGGACTCGGGGTGATGCTGGTGATGGACGACTTCGGGACCGGCTACTCCTCTTTCACGAACCTCAAGACCTTCCCACTCGACGTCCTCAAGATAGATCGCTCGATGGTCGAGGGGGTAGACAGAGATCCCGAGAACCGGGCGCTCGTCTTGGCGAGCACGGGCCTCGCTCACGTGCTGGGCCTCGATGTGGTTGCCGAGGGCGTGGAGACAGCCGGGGAGCTGGATGAACTGCGCTCGATGGGTTGCGACCTCACCCAGGGAAACTACTGGCAGAGGCTATGCTCCGCCGAGACGATGACGGAGCTGCTAGGGATGGGTTTCTAACTCGCAGTCGGACCGGCCTATTAGTAGCGAACGCGTCGCTAACAGCCTCTGTAGCGACGCGATGACAAGGGCAAGCAGACGAACGAGCAGGCCCTTATGCGGCCAAATACGTGGAGCTCGACTTTAATCCTTTGAGTCAGACTGGATAGGACCGCTCGCCACCGAGCCACTCACACAGAGAGTGGCGACCTCAAGGGGCCAACACCCCCTATGCTGTGCGCGATCTTGGCCACCAACACTCGCAGCAAAGCGCTCCGAAAGAGGTTCTTCTCGTGCGCACGAGAGGAGCCACTTTCAGTGTGTGAAAGCTTCACAGAGACTTCTTGCGTGTTGGTCGCCTACACTGACCAGCAAAAAGTCTCAGGGGCATTCAAGGACCCCTGAGAGAAGCGCTCTCTGCTGTGCAACCTAATTGGCTAAAGTCGAGCGATACGGAGTTCTCAGAAGTTCGCCTGCCCTGCATTCTTCTCGAAAGGTCCGCACAGCCTCGGTCCTGGTATCGTAGGATGTTCGGTAGCTAACAATATAGGAGGCGATCACGGCTTACTTGAGCGAAGAACAACAGCGCCAGCGGGTTAGAGAGCTGGTGCGCAAGAAGACAGGCGTAGATTGGCCCGAACTGAAGGTCGTTGATATAGAGAAGGCTATGAGCTCGGCGACGGTCATCTACTGGTGCACGAAGGAGGACGTAGGCAAGCGCGGACACGAAAAGCAGCTCGAGCTAACGGACGAAGAAGCCGAGTCCATTGTCACAAATTGAACCTATAATCCCAAGGTTGCATGGGTATTAGGGTGAGGGTAGGATATTCACCATGAACCAAGAGGAAGAGGTAGAGCTACTCTCCAGGGTGGACATCTTCGAGGGGCTCTCCAAGGACGAGGTAAGGGAGATCCTCGAAGATCTCCTCCAGCGAAATGCGGAGATCAACCTCTCTGCGGGAGAGGTCTTCTACACCCCCCAACAGCCCGACGGCAAGCTCTTTATCCTCAAGAAGGGCAGGGTGCGCATCTACAGAACAGAGGGTTCAAGAGAGTTCACCCTGGAAATGGTGGACGCTGGAACGGTCTTCGGGGAGGTCGCCTTCACCCCTCACGCCCTAAGAAATGCCTATGCTGAGGCCACAGAGCCCTCCATCTTGCTGGCGATGGATCGCGCCGATGTGGAGCGCCTGGTACAGCTCAAGCCCCAGGTAGGCATCAAGATAATAAGCCTCCTCTCAGAGCGCCTTCACTACTACGAGACGCGCATGCAAGATGTGACTCTAAAGGAGGTGCCGGCGAGGCTTGCGAGCCTGATCCTCTTCCTCGTCGAGAGTGAGGGGGTCAAAAGACCAGGAGAGATCAGCATACCCACCCGCTACAGTCACGAGCACCTAGGCACCATGATCGGAGCTAACCGCGAGGCTGTGACGAGGGCATTTGGAAGGCTGCAGGATGAGGGGGTCCTCCAGATCAGGCGACGCCTCATCTTTGTCGATGACATCGAAGCCCTCCAGAGAGCGGCCGGGCGCCTCCTGGAGGAAGAGAGCTTCTCCTAGATAACCCCCCGCCTCCCGAAGGCACTACCCCCAGGGCATGTCTCTCCTGCTGAGCACGTCTAGGTCAACGTAGGCTCTGCGCCTGGCAGGCGTTGCCCTTGCGCGCTGATTCTCAAGGAGCCCCACTACGCCCGGCCTCTTCTGCCGTCTGGCCTCCCTGGACCAAAGCTCTATGTGAAAGAGCATCTCGCCCCAGCACTCTATCTGTCCTTCTAGCTTGGCTTCAAGGGCGTGCCTCTCGCACAAAACGAGTCCATCGACAATCTCCCTGGCGGGTTCGGCGCACGCCGAGGAAGGCGGCTTGCCTGGAACGTGAGCTATCTGGCAGCGGGCCCGCCCTCCTGCTTCGCGCCTTTCTTCTTTGTTCTCACTCATAAGAAGCGCCTCCTTTTTGCTCACTGCACCCGGTATCCCCCATTTTGTGGGGCCGAGCCCAGAAGGTGAAGGCGACTCGAAGAAGCGTCCTAGTGACGCTAACGGATATCAAGCGACCATAAGCGATCGCTGTTTTCTCTAAGTATCTAGTGTATCAAGTATCCTAAGGGGTGTCGGTGTCGTGGAGCACCTTGTGTCTCGTGACACCTCCACTCCTTCAGACATCCTCTCCACAGGGTCCAGCAGCGCCAAGGTCTGGTGGGTAAGGTCGTGGCCCGTTACCGGGCAGAGGAGTACGGAGCTGTAGGCGTGCGGTGGTTGTGGCGGACATGATCGATCTCCTCGTTAGTATCGCCAGAACAGACGACCTCACCGGGATGGCAAAGGAGAACATCGCCCGGTCTTGAAACTACTATGAGCTCCCTCGGGAGCCGACGCGGTGCTCCACAGCACTAACTGTTCTTCGGCACATACGCTTCTCCCGGACAAGAGTATGGTGCGTCCATTGCGTGGCTCAACTGATGCCGCGTGAGGGCGTAGGATCGCTACCTGCCCGCCTTCTAGACCAAGGCCAGCTACCTCCAACCATATGCAAAGGAGTGCACTCTCTATGTCCGAAGTATCGACCTTCAGGCTCTACCTGCTGAGGGCCATGTACGTGTTCATGGTCGTCGGTTTGGCGATCTTCAAGCTAGGGCCGGCAATACTCCATCCCGAGAATCTCTCGCCCCAGGACAGCGTGCTCGGCGCGTTCACGCTCTTGGCGGTGGGGATCCGTTACCCGCTCAAGATGCTGCCGCTGCTCTTTTTCGAGTTCGTGTGGAAGGCAATCTGGGTTGTGGCTCTCGGGCTGCCCCTGTTGCTTTCTGGTCAGCTGGACCCGAACGCGAGCTTCGGGGGACAGAGACGCTGATTAACTGTCTTTTGGGCATCGTGTTGGTTCCGCTCGGCATCAGGCTCGAACATTACGGGTCCATCGTACGACAGGAGCGACGCTCCTTCTGAGTCGGGTTTGCATAGGATGCAAAGCCTAGCGAGCTTCGAACCCCGAAATTTCGCAGCGAGGGTCGTCACTGCCCGCACCCCGGGTCGCGTACCGGTGCCCGCCCCCGCCAGGCCGCCGAGCGCTCCGATCCGATGTCCTTTGCCATCAATGGAGATGGCCCATCGTCGTCGGCCTTTCCCCATGCAGGCGAGCGTATCTTTATGCGACACCACAATATAGAGGTATCGGCCTTCGGGCCAGGGACGCGCATATCGAGCGTTTTCGGCACTCAGGACGGGGACTATGCAGGATCCTGCAAGTGGACTTCGGAGAATACCCCTTCCACGCACTCCGGTGAATAGAGTACAGAAAGAAGGGTCGAGTCCCGTAGGACTCGACCCCTCCAACCCTCTGCACCTTCGTTGTCGAAGTCTCTATCCAAAGATCCTAGGATTCAGACCTTCGAAGAAGTTCCCCGGTATAGACGCGTAAAATGGGTCGATCTTACGCTCGCCGACGAACACGTTCTCGCAGTCGGGTGCTACCACATCGTTTCTGTTAGCGAGCACCCAGTCGACGCCACCGCCGCAAGTTACTATGTCGTTGCCTGCAGGGTTGTTGTTGAAGTTGAAGACGTCTATCACATCTTTGCCGTCTCCTCCGGAGATAACGTCCTTTACAGCGGGTTGGTCGAATTCGCCACCCACCACCCAGTCGTTACCGTCCCCGCCCACCGAGTTGTCGGAGCCAAGGCCGCCTTGAACGGCATCATTACCGTCCCCGCCCACCAGGTTCTTCTCGCCTCCGAAGGGGCGCGAGAGGCTGCCGCCGTTCACTATGTCTTTGCCGGGTCCGCCCAGCAGGGTGTCGTTGCCGGCCAGGGCCAAGAGTATGTCGTTGCCGCCTTTGCCTATCAGTTGGTCGGCCCCGTTGGTGCCCCTGAGGGTGTCGGGGCCGTTAGTGCCGATCTTGGTTACAGCCAAAGCCACCCCGCTTGCCACCAACAGCGTTAGGGCCATGGTGGCCAACAACAGTACGGTGCGTCTCATAAGGAGACCCGCCTTCCTTGTAAGGGGGCGGGGTCAGAAGTGGAGTGAGTCAAGCCTCACGGCGTCCCTTTATCAGTAACATGCGTAGCATACTCCCCTATCGGAGCAGGCGTATCACTCAAATAGACTATCTTTGGTGTGGCTTGGGCGTTGCTAGCTAGAAGCGAACTTCCTAGAACTCCGTCAACGCGAAGTTCGCAGGATTCACCTTCCACGCACTTCGGTGAATAGGGGCAAGGAGAAGGGACTACTCGTCGTGCCCGAACTGTCTGAGGGCGGCACTCCTGGCCTCGGGCTCCGGATCGGGTCGCAGCCACAAAGAAACGTGCGCCGGTTGGACGGTCCTCCTTGCTACGCCCACCACGTCGCTGCTAAGCGCGTCTAGGTCCGTCTGGTCTCGCAACCGGGAGCCGAAGGCCTCAAGGGTCTTCTCGGCGTCGTACTTGCGGCGGTAGAACAGACGGTCTATGAAGTCCTGGATGCGCCGCCTGAGCGGGTTGAACAGGGCAGCGATCACCAGAGTGGAGATCACTATGGCCAGTTGCGACTGCTGCTCTTGGCTTGCGAGGGCACGGAAGAGAGCCTGGGTCGTGACCACGCCTCCGAAGTAGACCAGCGCCAGGGTGACCGTAAGTGAACCGTAGACGAGGGTTCGGTTGATGATCACGTCTATGGCATAGAGGCGATAACGGAGGATGGCGACGCCGAGGGCCGCGTAGAGGCCGAGGAAGGTTACGGTAGTGAGCAAGGTATACAAGAGGTCGGTTAGGTCGGGCAGAACGGAGCCGAGCACCATGGAACCGCCCAACAGGGCTGCGGCGTAAGCGAACCACTTCAGCTGTTGGCGCTCCACTCCGACGGCGCGTCGGAACCGAAACACGAGGGAGAGCGCCGA
>Ga0126307_10001993_pt1 | contig 13690 bp, 11 predicted proteins | sample Plot28_FD_89955 | JGI IMG/M metagenome (GOLD analysis project Ga0126307, IMG submission 89955) | Serpentine soil microbial communities from UC McLaughlin Reserve, CA, USA - Plot28 | ecosystem: Environmental > Terrestrial > Soil > Grasslands | place: USA: UC McLaughlin Reserve, Lake County...
CCGACGAGCGGACGGCGACCGGGCCGGTGAGCTTGGCGAACTCGCTCTCGATGAGCTCGCGGGGCGGCTGCGCCGCCGCCACGAGCGCGCGGGCGGCCTCGACGTCCTTGCCGCGCATCGCCTTTCGCAGCGCGTCCTCGTCGACCGCTGCGGCGAACGCCGCCGAGGTGATGACGAAGCCCGGCGGGACCGGGAGCTCCTCGGCGGTCATGGTCGCGAGGCTGGCGCCCTTGCCGCCGGTGAGCTCGACCACCCGGCAGCGGGGGTCGTCGAAGGGCAGGACCAGCGGGGCGTCCGGCGTCGGCACGACGGTCTCCTCGGAGGACGTGGGCAGGGTGGCGGTCATCGGCGTCCTCAGAGCGCGTGCGCGGGCGCAGTCGTCCCGGCGCCGACGATCTCGACCCGGCCGGTCGAGCCGTTCACCCGGATGTGGTCACCGGTCTTGATCCGGCGGGTTGCGTCGGACGTGCCGACGACGGCCGGGATGCCGAACTCGCGCGAGACGACGGCGGGGTGCGAGGCCATGCCGCCGGCATCGGTGACCAGGCCGGAGATCTTGGTGAACAGCACGACCCAGGACGGGCTGGTCATGCGGCACACGACGATCTCGTCCCGCTCGACCTCGCCGAACTGCTCGGCGGAGAGGACGACGCGCGCGGTGCCCTCGACGACGCCGGCCGAGGCCGGCAGGCCGGGGATCTCGCCCTCGTGCGAGGGGGCGGGCCGGTTGAGCTTCTCGGGGAAGGCCCACAGCGACCAGTACGGGAAGCCGACCGACTCCTGGGTGGCGGTGCCGATCCAGTCGCGGGGCCGCATCTCGTAGGCCTCCTCGCGGGCGTCGCGCCGGTCGCCGACGAGCTCCTTGGCGTCGAAGGAGTTGCTGCCGGCCATGAGGCGGCGCAGCTCGTTGTACTTGAGGTACATGACGTCCTCGGCGTCGTCGAGCCTGTCCTCCTCGACCAGCTTGCGCCCGATCGCGACGAGCACCAGCCGCACCCGCGCGTTGGTGCCCTGGTCGATGTAGAAGTGGTGGTCGGGCGTCAGCGGGTTCATCCGCAGGCTGAGCTCAAGGGCCCGCTCCAGCTCGTCGCGCGCCGGACCGGCCTCGACGCCCTCGAACACCTCGGCCTTGGCCTTCTCCAGGTCGTCGGCGACGGCCTGCAGCTCGGCCGGGTAGTCGTAGTCGCTCTCGAGGTAGCCGCGGATCGCCTCGATGATGGGCGCCGGGTCCTCCCGCCAGGTCCTGAACGAGAACTCGTGGGCATACATGGACTTGAAGCCGAAGGCCTTCTGGTAGGGCTCGATGTGCTCGGCCAGGAAGGCGCGCCCCGCGTCGGTGCCCTGCAGCGCCCGCAGGACGTCACCGGCGGTGGGCCGCTCGAAGGCGCGGGCGACCTCGCCCTGCTCCTTCTTCACGCCCTCCTTGATCTTCCACAGCTCCTCGATGGAGTCCCAGTTGCGGTTCACCGTCGAGCTCTGCAGCCGGCCCATGAGGGAGGAGTGGTCGCCCTCGCCCTTGGCGGCGGCGACCGCGGCGTTGAGCGCCATCGTCGAGGAGAACTGGGCGAAGTTGAGCACCCAGTGGATGGACCAGTGCCGGTCGTGCATGTCGATCGCGTCCTCGAGGAGGATCGCGAGCTCCACGAGGCTGGCGCCCTCGTAGTCGTACTCGTCGAACCGGACGAAGTTGTGCTCCATCTCGGGGCGGAGGCGGTCGCGCCACCACACGAGGAAGTTCTCCGCGTAGTAGGGGAGCGTCCAGCCCATGTACGCGCCCATCTCGGCCGGGTCCTGCGGGTCCAGCGGCACCCGGGGCGTGTAGCGGTTGCCGTACTCCGAGGCCTCCGCGGACAGCCCGGGGGTGGCCGGGATCGCCGCCGTGTACACGTAGCCGTTGACGACCTTGGCGATCCAGTCCGACGCGAACGGCGTCCCGAAGCGCCGGAACATGTAGTCGCACTTGAGCCACCAGCCGCCGATGTCGGCGTACATGGGGGAGATGGGGTTCGGGATGTGCAGGTCGTCGTGCACCCAGAAGAGTTCCTGTTGACCCTCCTGCCACTCCACCGGGAACTCGTCGTCCCCGTAGAAGGTCGCCAACACCTGGTCGTCGCTCATGCCCACTCCGTCGTCGGGTCGTGCTGATGCGGTCTGGTCCGGTGGTGTCCTGCTGCTAGGCGGCGGTCGGTTCCACCCCCAGGTACCGGCGCTGCATGTCCTCGTCGGCGAGCAGCTGGGCCGAGGTCGTCTCCAGCGCCACCTCGCCGTGCACCATCACCAGCAGCCGGTCGGCGACGGCGGTGGCCATGCCCAGGTTCTGCTCCACCAGCAGCAGCGTGAGCCCCTCCGCGACGAGCGTCCGGCAGGTCTCGGTCAGCTGCTCCACGATCGTCGGGGCGAGCCCCTCGGACGGCTCGTCCATGACCAGCAGCGTGGGATTGGTGAGCAGCGCCCGGCCGATGGCGAGCATCTGCTGCTCGCCGCCGGAGAGCATCGCCGCGCTCACCCTCCGCCGCTCGGCCAGCCGCGGGTACAGGTCGTAGACGGCGTCCACGGTCCACTTCCCCCGGGTGGCCAGCGACCGGCCGAGCATGCGCAGGTGCTCGTCGGTGGTCAGCGAGGGGAAGATCCGCCGTCCCTGCGGGACGTAGGCGATGCCGCGGCGGCAGATGTCGTAGGACGGCCGCCCGAGGATCTCCTCGCCGGCCAGCCGGATCGACCCGCGGGCCCGGGGCGGGGTGATCCCCATGATCGCCTTGCACAGGGTCGACTTGCCCATCCCGTTGCGGCCCACGATGCCCGTGGTGTGCGCTCCCACGGAGGCCGTCAGCCCGTGCAGCACGTGCGCGCTGCCGTAGTAGGCGTCGAGGCCGGAAATCTCCAGCACCTGCTCAGACATGGGCCCGTCCCAGGTAGAGGTCGTGGACGCGCTGGTCGGCCCGGATCTCCGCCGGAGTGCCTTCGACGATCACGACGCCGTCGTGCATCATCGTCACCCGCTCGGCCACGGTCAGGGCCACGTCCATGTCGTGCTCGATCAGCAGCAGGGTGACCTCCCGGTCGAGCGAGAGCAGCAGCGCGGTCAGCAGCTGCCGCTCGGCGCGGGACAGCCCCGCCGCGGGTTCGTCGAGCAGCAGCATCCGCGGCTCCGCGGCCAGCGCGAGACCGATCTCCAGCTGCCGCTGCTCCCCGTGCGAGAGGTCGCCGGCGAGCGAGTCGAGCCGGTCGGTCATGCCGACGGTCTCCGCCGTCCGCCGGGCCCGCTCCCGCGCCGCGGCGTCGCGCGCGCCGCGCACCAGGCGGAAGCGGCCGCCGGCCACCCCGACGGCGGCGAGGTAGAGGTTGTCCTCCACGGTGAGGCCGGTGAGCAGCCGGGAGGTCTGGAAGGTCCGCGACAGGCCCATCCGGGTGCGCCGCCGGGCGCCGAGGTGGGTGACGTCGGCGTCGAACAGCTCGACGGTCCCGGACGTCGGGGTGTCCGCCCCGGCGATCAGGTTGAAGAGCGTGGACTTGCCCGCGCCGTTCGGCCCCAGCACGGCCCGGCGTTCGCCGGCGGCGAGGTCGAGGTCGACGTCGCTCACGGCGACCACGCCGCCGAATCGACGGGTCAGGCCCCGCACGCGCAGCACGGCGTCGGTCGCTCCGTCGGTGCTCACACTGCCCCCTTCGAGGAGACCGGGAGGGGGAGGGCGCTGGCCTCCGGGACCATCGGCGCGGGCGTCTCGCCGGGCAGGCGCCGGCGGATCCACGCGCCGACGCTCCCGAGCACGCCGACGACGCCGCCGGGGGAGACCAGGACGATCACCAGGAACACCACGCCCAGCCAGGTGGTGAACCGGTCGGTCCAGCCGCGGAGGTAGGTGTCGCACAGGGTGTAGAGCAGGGCACCCACCCAGGCGCCCTCCAGCCGGTTCAGCCCGCCGATGACGGCCGCGGTCAGCACCAGGATCGCGACTCCCAGCGAGATGGAGCCGGCCGACATCCGGGTGTTGGACCAGGCCGACAGCACGCCGGCCGCCCCCGCCACCGGAGCGGCGAGCGTGAACCCGAGGGTGCGGTGCAGCCGCACGCTGTACCCGAGGGCGGCCATGCGCACCGGGTCGTCCCGCACGCCCTGGAGCGCGAGCCCGAACGCCGTCCGGGAGACGTAGCGCAGGCCGAGGAAGACCAGGAGGGACACCGCGAGGAGGAAGTAGTACATGCGCGCCGGATGCTGCACCGGGTCGCCGATGAGGTCGGGCGGGCGGATGCCGTTGATGCCTTCGTGCGCTCCGAAGGTGGGCACCGCGGCGAAGTAGAAGTAGGTCACCTGCGCGAACGCCAGGGTGATGATCAGGAAGTAGATGCCCTGGCTGCCACTGGCGACCGCGCCGAACAGCAGGCCGACGGCGGTGGCGGCGAGGATCCCGGCCAGCGCCGCGGCCCAGGGGTCCCAGCCGGCCTCGGCCGAGAGCTTGGCGACGGTCAGACCGGCGATGCCGAACAGCGCCGTCTGGGCGAGGGACACCATCCCGCCGTGGCCGGACAGGAAGGTGAGGCTGACCGCGGCGATGCCCAGCCAGAGGGAGGTGAGCCCCACCTGGCTGGTGAAGAAGGTGGAGAACAGCACCGGCACGAGGGCGACCACGACCAGCACGAGGGCGAGCGTGGCGCGGGTGCCGAGGGTCCACGCCCGGGCCAGGGCGTGGGGCCGGGTGGAAGTCGGCGCAGGAGTCGCCGGGGGAGTCATGATGCCTTCCCGAACAGTCCGGTCGGCCGCACCGCGAGGATCACGGCGAGCAGGACGAAGGTGAGCAGGGCGGAGAGGTTCGCGTACTCGGCCGGCAGGTACGCGCTGGAGTACTGGTCGACGAGCCCGAGCAGCAGCGCGCCGAGCGCGGCGCCGCCCAGGCTCCCCATGCCGCCGACGATGACGACGACGAGCGCGCTGACGAGGAACGACTGGTCCACGCCGGGCGCGAGCGACAGCGACGTGCCGGCGAAGACGCCGCCCAGCCCGGCCAGTGCCGAGCCGACGAAGAACGCGCCGGCGAAGACCAGCTGCACGTTGACGCCGAGCGCCGAGGTCATCTGGGTGTCGTCGACGCCCGCGCGGACGACCATGCCGACCCGCGTCCGCTGGTAGACCAGCCAGAACAGCAGCCCGACCACGATCGCGGCGACCAGGATCGCGATGCGGAAGGTCGGGTAGGAGAGGTCGTAGACGCCCAGTGGCAGGGGCTGCGCCAGGAACTCCGGCGGCACGATCGCCGTCGGCGTCGCGCCGAAGTAGGCCAGCATCTGGTCGGCAAGGATCAGCGACACGGCGATGGTGATCAGCGCCTGCCGCAAGTCCTGGCCCTGGTTCCAGCGCAGGAACAGCTGGTGCATGACCAGGCCGACCCCGCCGGTGGCCACCATCGCGACCAGGGCGGCCACCGCCCACGACATGCCGGAGTCCTGGACCAGCGTGAGCGCCACGTAGCCGCCGAGCAGGAACAGGGCGCCGTGCGCGAGGTTGGTGACGCGGAGCAGACCGAAGATCAGCGTGAGCCCGCTGGCGCTGATGAAGTACAGGCCGGCGAGGGTGAGTCCGTTGAGCGTGACGAGGATGAAGACCGGGACGTTGCCCTCGTTCCCGAAGCCCGCCTCGAACGCCTGCCAGAGCACGCCCAGCAGGCCGAGCGCCCCCACGAGGACGGCGGCCGTCGCGGCAACGGGCGGCCGGAAGGAGGGAGTGGAGCGACGGGTCGCTGCTGTCTGTGTCGCCATCCAACGCACCGTGCCCTTCGCGCCCTTGCGGGGTACCGATAATCGATTAGGGATGTCACCATATGACCTGGGCCACGTCAAGGAGTCGCCCGGGAACGCAGCCCGCGGGGTCGCGGGGAGGTCCAGCAGTTCCGCCGAGAGACCCTGCGAACGGCGGCGAGGAGAGCCCGTGAGTCGCCCGACCGTCGTCCTCGTCGGCACCCTCGACACCAAGGGCGAGGAGTACGCCTACCTCCGGGAGCGGCTGGAGGAGGCCGGGGTCGACACCCTCCTCGTCGACGTCGGGACCCAGGGGCCGCCGCTCGCCCGCGCCGACGTGTCGCGCGAGGACGTGGCCGCCGCCGGGGGGTTCGATCTCGCCTCCCTGACCGACCGCGGTGCGGCCGTGCAGGCGATGTGCGCGGCCGCACCCCGCGTCGTCCGCCGGCTGTTCGACGAGGGGCGCTGCCAGGGTGTCCTCGCCGCGGGCGGGTCCGGCAACACCGCGATCGCGACCGCGGCCATGCGGGCGCTGCCGGTGGGCGTGCCCAAGCTCGTGGTCTCGACCATGGCCGCCGGGGACACCACCGCCTACGTCGACGTCAGCGACGTGACGCTGATGCCGGCGGTGACCGACGTGGCGGGGCTCAACTCGGTCTCCGCGCGGATCCTGGCCAATGCCGCCGCGGCCGTGGCCGGCATGGTCACCGCGCCCCCGGTGGAGCTCGGGAGCTCGCGCCCGGTGCTCGCCGCCACGATGTTCGGCGTCACGACTCCCGCGGTCACCGCCGCCCGCGAGGAGCTGGAGCGCCGCGGCTACGAGGTGCTGGTCTTCCACGCGACCGGCACCGGCGGACGCAGCATGGAGAGCCTGGTCGAGGCCGGCTTCGTCACCGGCGTCCTCGACCTCACGACGACGGAGCTCGCCGACGACCTGGTCGGCGGGGTGCTGTCCGCCGGGCCGCACCGCCTGGAGGCGGCCGGCCGGCGGGGCGTCCCCCAGGTCGTCTCGCTCGGGGCGCTGGACATGGTGAACTTCGGTCCCCGCGAGTCGGTGCCGGCCAGGTTCGCCGGCCGGAACCTCTACGTGCACAACCCGAGCGTCACGCTGATGCGCACCACGCCGGAGGAGTGCGCGGAGCTCGGCCGGCGGCTCGGCGCCAAGCTCTCGGCCGCGACCGGTCCGGTGGCGCTGTTCGTGCCGCTGCGCGGGGTCTCCGCGATCTCCGGCGAAGGCGGCCCGTTCTTCGACCCCGAGGCCGACGCGGCGCTGCTGGCGGGGCTGCGCGAGACGCTCGACCCGTCGGTCGAGGTGCACGAGGTCGACGCGCACGTGAACGACCCCGCGTTCGCCGTGGCCATGGCGGGGCGGCTCGACGAGTTCCTGGGAGGCGCACGGTGAACGGAGTCCAGGCCCGGCAGCGGCTGCGGACGACACTGACCGACGGCGGCACGATCGTCGGTGCCGGGGCGGGCACCGGCCTGTCCGCGAAGTGTGCGGAGGCCGGCGGAGCCGACCTGATCATCATCTACAACTCCGGCCGGTACCGGATGGCCGGCCGCGGGTCGCTCGCCGGCCTGATGCCCTACGGGGACGCCAACGCGATCGTGCTGGAGATGGCCGCCGAGGTGCTGCCCGTCGTCCGGGAGACGCCGGTGCTCGCCGGCGTGTGCGGCACCGACCCCTTCCGGCTGATGGACCGGTTCCTGCGGCAGATCGAGGACGCCGGGTTCGCGGGGGTGCAGAACTTCCCGACCGTGGGGCTCATCGACGGCGTCTTCCGGGCCAACCTCGAGGAGACCGGGATGAGCTACGCGCAGGAGGTGGAGATGATCGGCCTCGCCGCCGAGCGCGGCCTGCTCACCGCCCCGTACGTCTTCGACGTCGCCTCCGCCGAGGCGATGACCCGCGCGGGCGCCGACGTCCTCGTGCCCCACATGGGCCTGACCACCAAGGGGAGCATCGGGGCGCGGACGGCGCGCTCGCTGGACGACTGCGTGGCCCTGATCCAGGAGATGCGCGACGCGGCCGTCGCGATCAAGCCCGAGGTGATCGTGCTCTGCCACGGCGGACCGATCGCCGAACCGGACGACGCGCAGTACGTCCTGGAGCGGACCCGCGGCGTGGTCGGCTTCTTCGGCGCCTCCAGCATGGAGCGGCTGCCCACCGAGGTCGCGCTCACCGACAACATGCGCCGGTTCAAGGCGGTCCGCGCCGCTTCTTGACGACGCCCGGCAGGCACCCGTACGTTCCCATCGATTATCGAAGAGCCTCAGAGGGGGCGTTGAGGTCCCGCGATGTCGCGGGGTCCGCGCGGGGAGGCGCGATCGTCGGGCGGGATCATGGGCAGCGGCGGGCGTGCCGCGCCCCTCGCCCAGCGACGAACTGGAGGTGGTCATGACCGGCCACGAGGCCCTCACCCGCAGCGTGCTCGCCGACCAGGTCAAGGAGCGGCTGCTCGAGGCGATCCTGGACGGGTCGTACCCGCCCGACTCGCGCATCGTCGAGACGGCGGTGGCCAAGGACCTCGGGACGAGCCAGGCGCCGGTGCGCGAGGCCCTCCGCGGCCTCGAGGCGCTGGGCATCGTCGAGATCATCCCGTTCCGCGGGGCGCGGGTGCGCCGCCTCGACACGGCAGAACTGCTCGAGGCCTACGTCGTCCGCTCGGCCATCGAGGTGCTCGGCGCCCGCCTGGCCATGGCCCGACTGACCGACGACGACGTCGCGGTACTGCAGCGGATCGGTGAGGACATGCACCGCGCGGGCGAGGCGGGCGACGGGCGGGCACTGGCGATCGTGGACGCCAGCCTGCACGAGAAGCTCATGCAGCTCGCGGGCAACAGCACCCTGCTCCGCGTGTGGCGCTCGCTGGAGCCGGTGTCACGCACCTACATCACCCTGGTCGGCCCGGGCTCCGACCCGGAGTGGACCGCCGCCCTGCACGACCCGATCCTCGACGCGATCGCCGACCGCGACACCGAGGCGGTGGTGCGGGCCATCGAGGGCCACTTCGGCGAGGTGCGCGACCGGCTGGCCCGCCATCTGGCCGAGGTCGCCGACCAGCAGACGCGGGGCGCCGCGCCGGGGGCCGGCGCGACGTCCTGAGTTCCGCACGCCGGCCGCACCGCGCCGGGTGCAGCCCTACCACCCCCGACGACGAGGGAGAGCACGCGTGAGGACCATCCAGCACTGGATCGACGGTGCCGCGACGAGCGGCGGGCATCCCCGCGTCGGCCCGGTGTTCAACCCGGCCACCGGTGAGCAGCAGGCCGAGGTGCTCCTCGCCGACCAGGCCGACGTGGATCGCGCGGTCGCCGCCGCCGCGGCCGCGTTCGAGGACTGGTCGCAGTCGTCGCTCTCCCGGCGCACCGGGATCCTCTTCGCCTTCCGCGAGATCGTGCGCCGGCGCAGGGACGAGCTCGCCGCCATGATCACCGACGAGCACGGCAAGGTGCTCTCCGACGCCGCCGGCGAGGTGCAGCGCGGCCTGGAGGTCGTCGAGTTCGCCTGCGGCATCCCGCAGCTGCTCAAGGGCGAGTACTCCGACCAGGTCTCCACCGGCGTCGACAGCTATAGCTTCCGCCAGCCGCTGGGCGTGGTCGCCGGCATCACCCCGTTCAACTTCCCGGCGATGGTGCCCATGTGGATGTTCCCGGTGGCGATCGCCTGCGGGAACACCTTCGTGCTCAAGCCCAGCGAGCGGGACCCCTCGACCGCGGTGCTGCTGGCCGAGATGTGGGCCGAGGCCGGCCTCCCGCCCGGCGTCTTCAACGTCCTGCACGGCGACAAGGTCGCCGTCGACGGCCTGCTCGACCACCCCGACGTCGCCGCGGTGTCGTTCGTCGGCTCCACCCCGATCGCGCAGTACGTGCACGAGCGGGGCACCCGCAACGGCAAGCGGGTGCAGGCCCTGGGTGGGGCGAAGAACCACGCCATCGTGCTGCCCGACGCCGATCTGGAGTTCGCCTCCGACCACCTCGCCGCGGCGGCCTACGGCTCGGCGGGGGAGCGGTGCATGGCGATCTCGGCGACCATCGCGGTCGGTTCCGTGGGCGACGAGCTGATCGAGGTGCTCGACCGGCGCAGCCGCGCGGTGCGCGTGGGCCCCGGACGTGAGCCCGGCAGCGACATGGGCCCGATCGTCACGCGGGCGTCGAGGGACCGGATCGCCTCGCTGATCACCTCGGGGGAGGAGAGCGGCGCCAAGGTCGTCGTGGACGGCCGCGACCTCGTCGTCCCCGGGCACGAGAACGGCTTCTTCATCGGTCCCACGCTGGTCGACCAGGTGTCGCCGGACATGGAGGTCTACCGCGAGGAGATCTTCGGGCCGGTGCTGTCGGTGCTCCGCGCCGGCACGGTCGACGAGGCCATCGACCTCATCAACGCCAACCCCTACGGCAACGGGACGGCGATCTTCACCGCGCACGGCGGGGCGGCGCGGAAGTTCGTGCGCGGCGTCAAGGTCGGGATGATCGGCGTCAACGTGCCGGTGCCGGTGCCCATGGCCTACCACTCCTTCGGCGGCTGGAAGAACTCCCTCTTCGGCGAGCACCACGTGCACGGGCCCGACGGGGTGCGGTTCTACACGCGCGCGAAGGTCGTCACCCAGCGGTGGCCAGAGCTGGAGCGGGACGCCTCCTTCGACATGCCGACGGCCCGCTAGCCGGTGGCGGGGACGGGCGGTGGGCCGCGGCGGCCCACCGCCGGCCGAGGCGTATCCGGCGCACGGTCGACCCCGCCGGCGACGGTTCGGACACGCACACGACCGGGCTCTTGACGGCACGAAAATGTGATCCCTATCATCCGCGTTGATCGTCAATCGATTATCGGTTGAGCGGAAACGGGAGCGGCCCAGGTCGCCCCACAGCCAGGGAGCAGGAGAGTCAATGAGGAACTCCAGGAACCGGCTGGCCGGCCCGGGGAGGGTCGCGGCGGTCGTCAGCGCCGTGATGCTCGCGGTGGCGGCCTGCAGTGGTGACGGCGGCTCGTCGTCCTCGTCGTCGGAGACCGCTGCAGCACCGGCGGACGCTCCCGAGGGCGCCATCCAGATCGGCGTGCTGACCACCTGCGGTGGTCCGTTCGCCACGTTCGAGGCCCAGTCGTTCTCGGGCGCCAAGTACGCCCTCATCGAGCAGGCCGGCGGCAAGGCCGACGGCACCGACCCCCAGGACCAGGTGACCGACGCGACCGTCGGGGACACGCCGCTCGCGATCAGCTACGGCTGCTCGGACGCCTCGCCGGACAAGGCCGTGGCCGAGGCCCGTCGCCTCGTCGAGAACGTCGGGGTCCAGATCCTGCTCGGCCCGCTGTCGGGCGACGAGGGCGTCGCGGTCGCGGAGTACGCCAAGAGCCAGCCGGACGTCACGTTCGTCAACGGCACCTCCGGCGCGCAGAGCACCACGCTGTCGGTGAAGGCCCCGAACTTCTTCCGGTTCGGCGGCGACGGCGCGCAGTGGCTGGCCGGGCTGGGCAGCTACGCCTACAACGAGAAGGGCTGGCGCCGGGTCGCCATCCTGGGCGAGGACTACTCCTTCCCGTACACCCAGGCGGCCGGCTTCGTCAGCGAGTTCACCTCGCTCGGCGGCGAGGTGACCGCCCGCAGCTGGGTGCCGCTGACGCAGGCCGACTGGTCGTCCCCCGTGGCGCAGCTGCCCCGCGACGTCGACGGCGTGCTGCTGCTGACCGGTGGCACCAACACCATCGCGGCGGAGAAGGCGTTCATCCAGATCGGCCGGGACCCGGGTGAGTTCCTGCTCGGCGGGGCCGTGGTCATGGACCCGACGTCCTTCACCGTGGGCGAGCAGCTGGACGGCCTCGTCGGCGCCTCGCCGGTCCCGCTCGGCAGCGACGACCAGGCGTGGCAGGACTACCTCGAGGGCTTCGGCGAGGAGTTCCCCGACGTCGACGCCCAGAGCCTGTTCACCGCCCTGTACTACGACGGGATGCAGGCGATCCTGGAGGCCCTCGACCAGGTCGGCGGGAAGCTCGACGACCCGGCCGCCTTCCAGGAGGCGCTGGGCTCCCTGCAGCCGTCGTTCCCCCGCGGCGAGGTGACCCTGGACGAGAACCGCAACTCGGTCCAGCCGACCTACGTCGTGCAGATCGTCAGTGACGGCGGGGAGCTGGGCTTCAAGCTCGTCTCCACGATCGAGGACGTCGACCAGACCTTCGGCGGTCTGTTCGGCCCCGACTCGCCGGACCCGAGCCGCGACCAGCCCGCCGAGGCGACGGGCAACCCGCCGCCGTGGGCGAACAAGTGACCGGCTGACCATGGCTGTCGGCACGGTGCGCGTATCCCGCGCACCGTGCCGACAGCCACGTCCGGGGTGGGAGATCCGCCCCGCGGCGACCGCGGCACGGCACACGAGAGCACGAGGAGTGGCGAGATGACCGACCTGGCGACCACCGGGGTGACCGCTGCGGACGGCGCGGCCGTCCAGCCGGCGCCCGTGCCTCCGCTCCTGCGCATGGGGCGGGAGACCCCGACCCGGCTCTGGAACGACTCGGCGACCCCGGCCGAGCTCGCCGCCGCGATCGGCTGGGGCGCCGTGGGCGCCACCTGCAACCCGGTCATCGCGCTGGCCGCCCTGCGCAGCGACCTCCCGCGCTGGCAGGCACGCATCCGCGCGTACGCCGACGAGCACCCCACCGCCTCGGAGTCGGAGATCGGCTGGGTGATGGTCAAGCAGCTCTCGGTGGAGGCCGCCGCGCTGCTGGACGACGCGTTCGCCGAGCACCGCGGCCGCAACGGCCGGCTGTCGATGCAGACCGATCCCCGGCTCTACCGCGACAGCGACGCCCTCGTCGCCCAGGCGCTCGAGTTCGACGCGCTGGCCCTCAATGTCATCGTGAAGATCCCCGCCACCGAGACCGGCATCCGCGCGATGGAGGAGGCCACCTACCGCGGGATCAGCATCAACGCCACGGTCTCCTTCACCGTCCCGCAGGCGCTCGCCGTGGCCGAGGCCATCGAGCGGGGCCTGCAGCGCCGGGAGGCCGAGGGCCACGACGTCAGCTCCATGGGCCCGGTCTGCACGATCATGGTCGGCCGCCTGGACGACTGGCTGAAGGCGGTCGCCGCCCGCGACGTCGTCACCGTCGACCCCGGCGTCCTCGAGTGGGCCGGCGTCGCGGTGTTCAAGCGGGCCTACGAGCTCTTCACCGAGCGCGGCTTCCGCACCCGGCTGCTGTCGGCCGCCTTCCGCAACCACATGCACTGGAGCCAGCTGGTCGGCGGCGACGTGGTCATCTCACCGCCGTTCGAGTGGCAGGTCCGGCTCAACGCCAGTGGCATCGAGCCGCTGCCGCGCATCGACGATCCGGTGGCCGACCCGGTGCTCGACACCCTCTACGAGAAGTTCCCCGAGTTCCGCCGCGCCTACGACGCCGACGGCATGACGATCGGCGAGTTCCAGGACTTCGGGGCCACCCGGAGGACGCTGCGCCAGTTCCTCGCGGCGTGCGCCGACCTGGAAGGCGTGGTCCGCGACGTGCTCCTCCCCGACCCCGGGAAGTAGAAGACCCCCTGCCCGGGCGTCCTCGTGATCACCTCTGGTCCAGCGGTGCCTCGACGGCTGGAAGACCCCGCTGGGCCAGTGGTGATCACGCTGAGGGCGCTCATGCTTCCTGCATCAGCAGGACCGGCTTGACGACGTCGCCGGTCTCGGTGTCGGCGGCGGCCCGGTTGATCTCGTCCAGCCGGTAGTGGGTGATCAGCCGGTCGAACGGGAGCAGCCCGCGCCGGTGCAGGTCCCAGAGCCGGGGGATCATGCGGCTCGGCGTGCTGTCGCCCTGCAGGACCCCGCGCACGGTGAGGCCCTTCGTCATCGCCTCCAGCATCGGGATGCCGCCGGTGACGCCCGGAGGGGCGGTCCCGACGTACGCGCAGGTGCCGAGCGAGTCCAGCGACCGCACGGCCTGCGTCAGCACCTCCGGGACGCCCGTCGTCTCGAACGCGAA
>Ga0126307_10001994_pt1 | contig 13687 bp, 17 predicted proteins | sample Plot28_FD_89955 | JGI IMG/M metagenome (GOLD analysis project Ga0126307, IMG submission 89955) | Serpentine soil microbial communities from UC McLaughlin Reserve, CA, USA - Plot28 | ecosystem: Environmental > Terrestrial > Soil > Grasslands | place: USA: UC McLaughlin Reserve, Lake County...
GCGGCACTGAAACCGGTGCTGGTGGCGGCGGCCGACGACCCCGATGCCGGGGAGTAGGAGGAGGCCATGCGAGGCAGGCAACAGAGAGAGGTGGTGTACGTCGAGCGCGGCGGAGACACTTCTGCGAAGTGGCTGTTCTGGGGTGCATTGCTTGGCGCCGGGCTCGCGCTCCTGTACGCCCCATCGAGCGGAGAGGATACTCGGCGGAATCTTCAGCGAAAGCTGTGGAAATTCCGTGCTATGACTGAGGAGAAGCTGGATGAGCTGACGCAGCAGCTCGGTGGAGCCAGGGAATCATTGGGCGGACTGCTGGAAGATGATGAAGACGATCTCGCCGGGGAGGAGGAAGGCCGGGGCGGGTTTGGCCGGAGCCAGGGCTCGTCTCCGCGGGAAGAGCTCGAGCGACGCCTAGCAGAAGCGAGGGCCCGCCGACGTTCGTCTGCTGATCTCGAGGAACCGCTCGCCTGACGTTGGCACGGGCCGGCGGGTGGTATCGTTCGCCCGCGGGCTTTCTCGGCCGCACTCTTCAGGCGGCCGACGAAAATAACATTCCTTTCCTCGCCAGTGCGCTGACGTTCGACGCTCTGCTTGCCGCAGTACCGTTCATCCTGTTGGTGCTGATTGGCCTGACCCATCTCGCCCAGGCTGTTACCCACGGACCGCCGGTGGATACCGTCCTTCTTTTCCACCGCTTTCTGCCACCCCACGTGGGGGCTGATCGAGATCCGTTCGGGATGGTCGAGCGACTCCTGACGGGCATCACTCAGAACCGGGGCCAGCTGTCCCTCTATGCGGCGCCGGCCTTTCTTTGGTTCAGCACACGCCTCTTCGCCGGGATCCGGACGGCACTCAACGACATATATGACGTTTCGCTACGCCCCGCCCGGCCGCGGGGATTCATAGCGGTGTATGTGCGCGCGAAGGTGCGCGATGCCATCATGGTGATGGGCACTGTCCTGCTGTTCCTTATGAACACGCTCCTTACGACCGGGCTCGCAATTATCCAGGCGCGGGGAACGGCAACGGTTCCACAGTTGGCGTTCTTTGTGTCAACCGTGGGACGCCTCATTACGGAACTGCTCGCCTTCTCCTTCTCAGTGTCGCTGTTCTACCTGACTTATCGCTACTCCTCTGCCCGCCGGTTGCCATGGAAAACGGCGCTGCTCGCAGCCACCTTCACGGCCGTCCTCTTTGAAATCGCGAAACGCCTTTACGCGCTTTATCTCGCGAACTTCACCACGTCAGAGGCTTGGGGTGGCGACGCCAATCTTGCGGCGGTCGCCCTGTTCGTGCTGTGGATCTATTACACCGCCATCGTGTTTTTACTGGGGGCGGTTGTAGGTGAAACGTGGGAGCTGCGAAACATGCAGAGACGCCAGCGGGCGATCATGACGTAGGCGCGCGCTAACCTCATCACTTTGACTCTCTCCCCACTGCGAGGCAACATGGCGGGTCTATCACTGGTTCTGCTGAGTCTTGTTCTGTTTGGGTCTGCCACGGCATGTCGGCAGAATGCCGCTCTATCGCGCGAGCCCGATTCACCTCCAGCGCTTTCCTCTGCCGATGAGGCAAGTATCAGGACAGCAGACTCCGCGTTTGCCGCTTCGGTAAATGCTGGTGACGCCGCCAAGGTCGCTGAGGTGTATGCGGAAGATGCGTCTCTCCTTGCCCCCAACCTTCCCCCTCAGAACGGGCGCCGTGCGATCCAGGCCTTCTGGGGCGGTTTTCTCGACGCGTATACCGTCCGATTCGAAATCGCATCAGACACGATCGAGGGGCGAGGGGACCTGGCATACAACAGGGGACATTACCGTTTCACCGCCGTGCCCAAGGCCAAGGGCGTTCCCGGTGTTGCTGACGAAGGGAAATTTCTGGAGATTCTGAAGAAACAGTCCGACGGAACGTGGAAGTACGCTGTGGACATGTACAGCTCCAATCTCGCCCTTCAACACTGATAGCTGCGATTCCTTCCGACTCGATGGAGGGTTATATTTATGGTGCCTCAGGTCCGAAGGGCGCCGGCGCGTGAACCGCGTCAGGACCTCGCCGGTAGCAGCGCTAAGCGATGTCCGGTGTCGCTTCGGGGTGCCTGAGGCACTTTTTCTTTAGCGGGGCAGCGGGGCGGCAGGGCAGGGGCAGATTGCTCCCGAGGCGTGACTCCCTGAGCTCGTACTGCCCCGCTGTCCATCTGCCCCGCGGCCCCACTGACCATGATCGCCCTCGCCCGCCGATACAGACCCAAACGTTTCGCCGATCTCCTGGTTCAGGACCACGTCGTCGCCGTGCTGCGGGGTGCCGTTGCGCGCGGCCGCGTCGGTCATGGATACCTGCTGACCGGGCCGCGTGGTGTGGGGAAGACCACAGCCGCACGCATTCTTGCCATGGCGCTGAACTGTCCTAGCAGGGACGCCTCGGGCGAGCCATGTGGTGAGTGCGAGAACTGCATGAGAGTGTGGAACGGCGCAGCTAACATCGACGTGGTAGAAATCGACGCTGCCAGTAACCGCGGCGTCGAGGATGCGCGCGACTTACGCGAGCGCGCCATGTATGCGGCCTCCCAGGAAGGTCATCACAAGGTCTACATCGTAGACGAAGCTCACATGCTGACCCGGGAAGCGTGGAATGCGTTGCTCAAGATCCTGGAAGAGCCGCCTCCGGGTGTTGTGTTCGTCTTCGCCACGACTGAGCCGCAAAAGATTGCCGCTGCGGCGGCCCCCGTGATGTCCCGTCTGCAGCGATTCGACTTTCGCCGCATAGGGCCCAGCGCAATCAGCGATCGACTCCGGCACGTGCTCGCCGCAGAAGGCATCGCCGCAGACGACGATGCGCTGACCCTCATCGCCCGGCACGCAGATGGCGGCATGCGCGATGCACTCTCCGTTCTGGATCAATGTCTCAGCTTCGGGGAGGGCGCGGTTACCGCTGATCGGGTTCGGGAAGTGCTCGGCCTGGTTGACGATGATCTGTACGCTGCGGTGCTTCAGCTGATCGTTGAACGCCGGCCGGCCGACGTATTCCCGCTTGTCGACCGGCTGATGGACGCTGGCGTCGACCTCGCGGAGTTCATGGCCGGTGCAGCTGAGGTGCTGAGAGGTCTCCTGATGCTCCAAGTTGGAGCACGTCCGGAGGGGATGACCGAAGCTCTACGCACCACCCTCGAGAGTTATCGCGGTCGTCTCGAACCCGGGGATGTGCTTCGCATGCTTCGTCTCCTTGCCGACAACGAGATGGGGATCAGGAGGAGCGTCAATCCTCGGCTCGTGGTCGAGACCCTGTTGCTGCGATGGGCCATGCTGGACCGCATCGTAGATCTGGAGCAGGTGCTGGTGGCGGGTCCACGGGCGAGCATCACGGCGGAGAAGGGGACCGAGCCCGGAAGACAGATTCCCAAGGCACCAGTGGCTCCGGTAGCCAGTACCCGAGGAGCTGAGGAAGACCGCAGGAGTCGACCCCCTCAGCCGTCTGCGCCGGTTGCAGCTGCCCCGGCTGCCCCTGAAGTGGCTAGTCCGGCACTCAACGCACCCATCTCCGGCGGGCCAGCTTCCATCGAGTCCATCCGAGCGGCCTGGCCTGCCGTGGTAGCGGCTACCCGAAGCCACAGCCGCTTTTTGGGAGAAGCCCTGGCAGCTACCCAGCCCGCCACCTTGGACCTCCCATGGTTGACGGTGCTCATGCAGGAGCCCAATGCACTGTTTGCAGACCGGCTGCAGGAGGAAGCGGGTAAGGTCGAGGAGGTCTTGAGCCGAAGCTTGGGTGAACCGGTCCGGCTCCGAGTGACCACTGCCGGGGGGTCTGGGGCGGCTTCTGAGGTCCGACCGCGTCGCATGTCTGAATCCAGCCTCAAGGCCGAGCGTTTGAGGGAGTTTCGCTCCAAGGACCCTGCCCTCGACACGGCCGCTGATGCGTTAGATTTGGAGATCGTGGATTGATGGGAAGGTCGAGGGTCACGTTGCGGTACTCTTACACTCTTTCTACTTTGGCGCCACATGGCAGGATTACCCGATAGCATGGCAGATCTTCAGCAGCTTTTTCAGCTGGGCCAGCAGGTACAGGGACGGCTCCAGCAGCTCCAGTCGGAGTTGGCTACCCGTACCATCGAGACCTCAGCTGGCGGAGGAATGGTGAAGGTGACCGCTGATGGCCGCGGCACTATTCGCGCAGTAGTTATCGATCCCGCGATATTCAAGGAACGTGACGCAGAGTTCCTGAGCGAGCTGGTACTTACCGCTGTCGCCGAGGCCCAGCGGCGTGCAGCCGAGATGCTTCAGGCTGAGATGCGGAAAGTTCCCCAGCTGCCCTTTACATCCCCTTTCTAACCGGTGAGCGCAATTGAGGAGCTGATCACTGAACTGGCCAGGCTCCCCGGGATTGGCCGGAAGACGGCTCAGCGGCTCACTTTTCATCTGCTCCAGCAATCACCAGAACAGGCCCATCGTCTGGCGTCAGTACTCGCTTCGGTGAGCGAGCGGATTCGGCCGTGCGAGGAGTGTGGTAACCTCACGGAAGAGCAGCCCTGCGGTATCTGCCGCGATCCCCGCAGGGATCGTACGATGTTGTGCGTGGTCGAGGAGCCATCGACGGTCGGAGTGGTGGACCGGTCGACCGACTTCCGAGGCCAGTACCACGTGCTCGGTGGTCGTCTTTCACCCTTGGACGGGATTGGCCCCGAGGCACTGCGGATCGACCGGCTGGTGGAGCGAGTCCGCGAGGGTGGTGTTCGAGAGGTTATTCTCGCCACAAATCCTTCCATGGAGGGAGAGGTGACGGCCACCTACATTCAGCAGCTCCTTGCCGGAATGGATGTGAGAGTTACTCGACTGGCGCGTGGGCTCCCCATGGGCGGCGACCTGGAGTATGTCGACGGCGTCACTCTCGCCCATGCTCTGGTGACTCGGCAGGCGCTCGGCTGATGCGCTCACGCACCTGGCTGTTCGTGGGAGGAATGGTCGCCGGTGCCACCGCCGGGTGGCTGTTGGGACAGCAACGCTTCAGTTACCATCGTCGGGATCTGTTCAGCCCCCGTCCGCTCCGACGACTTGCAGCGCTCGGGTTCTTGGCGGGCCAGGACGGGGTGGACACCGTCCGCCTGCTCCGGGACTACCTGGCCTGGGAGCGTCAGCCAATGCTCCGCCGGCGTGCGGAGGCGATCGTCAAGCGCATGGAAGCGACCCTCGTATGAGGTGCTCCTGATGAGTGGTGCCTCGAGCTGGTCATTCCGGGAAGAGGACGCGAAGCGCATTCAGGTGATATTGAGCGGATTTCTGGGAGAATCGAATGCCCGAACCGCTCTCATCGTAGATCGCACTGGGCAGATGGTGGCTACTGTCGGGGAAGCGCCGGCGTTCGATCCAACCGCGTTCGCCTCGCTCACCGCCGCGGACTTCAGCGCCAATGATCAATTGGCCCGGATGCTCGGCGAGTCGGAGTTCGGGGCACTTTTCCACCAGGGCGAGCGCGAATCGATGTACTTGGCAGACATCGCCCGGCGGGTCATTCTGGTGGTGCTGTTCGACAATCGAACCACGTTGGGATTGGTGAAGCTGCGAGTCAAGGCTGCCGTGGTGCAGTTGACCCAGGTCTTTACCGACATGTTCAATCGAGATGGCACGAGTGCACCGGGAGTGGAGTCGGAGTTTCTCGGTGAGGCGGAAGACGAGATCGACAAACTTTTCGGGGCCTGAGGGGAAAGCCACGCATGTCGATGATCAATTACGCCTCGCGCGAGATCAACTGTAAGCTGGTCTACTACGGCCCTGGCCTTGGCGGAAAGACCACCAACCTCGAGCACGTCTACAACAAGGTCGCTCCGGGCTCGCGCGGGAAGATGATTTCCCTTGCGACGGAGACCGAGCGCACCCTCTTCTTCGATTTCCTGCCGGTGGATCTTGGCACGATTCGGGGGTTCAAGGTCAAGTTTCATCTCTACACAGTGCCCGGCCAGGTGTACTACAACGCCTCGCGAAAGCTGATCCTCAAGGGTGTGGACGGCGTGGTCTTCGTCGCGGACAGTCAGATCGAACGGATGGACGCGAACATCGAGGCCATGCAGAACCTGTATGAGAACATGACGCAGCACGGATACGATCTGAGCAAGATTCCATTTGCCATTCAGTACAATAAACGAGATCTCCCCAACGCCGCACCCATTCCCGAGCTCCAGGCGGCCTTGAATCCAGGTTGGCCAATTACGGATCCGGTGAAGCAGCGCCCGGTGCCTGACCCCCACCACGATGCTGAGTTTCTGGTCGCACAGGAGGACGGACACTGGGTGGAGCGTGCGCCGTACTTCGAGGCTGTCGCGCTCACGGGTGACGGAGTATTCGACACGCTCAAGGGCATCAGCAAGAACGTCGTAAAGATGCTGGGATAATTCGGCAATGTGGACCCTGCCCAACATCATCACGGTGGTTCGCATTTGCTTCACGCCTGTTATCGCACTACTCCCGTTCATCGAAGGATACTGGCCGAAGCTCATCGCCTTCATCATTTTCGTCATCGCGGCCGTCAGCGATATCTTTGATGGCTATCTCGCTCGGAGTCGAAACGAGGTCAGTGATTTCGGGAAACTGCTCGACCCAATCGCCGACAAGCTCCTGTTGTTCGCCACTCTCATTCCCATCTACTGGATCTCTCGCCAGCGTCACGATCTCTATGACATCCCGATCTGGGGCAGCATTCCGCTTTGGGTTTGTCTTCTGCTGATCGGCCGCGAGCTGGCAATGACGGGATTCCGCTGGTGGGCCAGCCGCCGTGGCGTCGTCATACCAGCCGGCAATGCGGGGAAGCTCAAGACTACGATTCAGAACGTGTTCGTCGGTGCGGTCATTCTGTGGTTCGCCTTTCGTGATGCCCGAAAGCCAATGGGCTGGGAGCACAATCGATTCGCTCAGTTCTGGAACGAATTTCACGGTGGGTTCGTCGCCCTGACCCTCGCAATCGCTGCACTCCTCACGGTGTACTCCTTCGTGCTGTATCTCTATCGGAACCGCCACCTCTTCTCAGACCGAGGTTAGTGGAAGGGTCCCGGCTCCTTCATGAACATCGAGCTCATCACCATCGGAACCGAGTTGTTGCTGGGGTTTACGGTGGACACCAATGGTGCTGAAATTGCCGCGAGCCTTGCCACCCACGGTGTTCGCGTCACACGCCGCACGTCCGTTGCCGACCAACCGAACGAAATTCGCTCGGCAGTAGCGGATGCTCTGGGGCGCACCGGCGCGGTGCTGACTACTGGCGGTCTCGGCCCGACTCGGGACGACGTGACGAAGAAGGTGGTGGCAGACCTGTTCGGTGCTCCACTGGACTTCGACCAGAGTGTCTGGGAGAACCTGCTGGCTCGCTTCGCACGGTTGGAAAGGAAGCCGGTGGAAAGCAACCGGAGCCAGGCGGAGGTGCCACGCGGTGCAACCGTGTTGCCCAACAGGTGGGGGACGGCACCCGGACTCTGGTTGGAGGGATCGGCCGGGATTGTAATCATGCTGCCGGGTGTGCCACTTGAAATGCGCCGTCTGCTCGAGCATGAAGTGCTACCGCGATTCAGGGGACGTGGCGCCGATTCCGTGATCAGGTCTCTGCTCGTCCGGACCACCGGCGTTCCGGAATCCACGTTGGCTGAGCGCATAGGCAATGTAGAGGCTGAGATCACGCCGGTTACCCTGGCGTACCTTCCGGGCGTCGAAGGGGTCGACCTGAGGCTCAGTGCGTGGGGACTCGCAGCTGACGAAGCGGATCGCCGGCTCCGGGCGGCCGCAGCTCTTCTTCGTGAAAGGGCGGGAGGGAATGTCTACGGGGACGGAGACTCCGACCTCGCGCAGCTCGTGTTGGAGCACGCCCGAACACGGGGCATGAGGATCGCCGTCGCCGAGTCGTGCACTGGAGGTCTGCTGGGAGGGCGGCTTACTGAGATTCCCGGCAGCTCAGATGTTTTTGTGGGTGGAGTGATCGCCTACGATAATGCAGTAAAGCGGGAGCTGCTGGGGGTCTCCGAGCAAATGCTGAAGGAACACGGAGCTGTTAGTGAGGCTGTCGCACTTGCCATGGCAGAAGGGGCAGTTCGTCGATTCGACGTTGCGGCGGCGGTTGCAGTCACCGGCGTCGCAGGCCCCGGTGGCGGTACTCCGGAGAAGCCCGTCGGCACCGTGTGGATGGCCTGCTCCCTCGATGGAACCGGGGAGTCGCAGCGAAGCGTCTTCGCCGGAACCCGTAATGAGATACGGACTCGCGCGGCCCAGGCCTCATTGTTCATGCTGTATCGGCGCCTGGCCAGGCAGGTGCCGGTACAGCAGCGCATCACTTCACCGTGAATGTCACTGACAACGTTGGTCCAGCGGTCCCGGTCGCCGAGCCCCCGGTGTATGCCGTAGCTTTGATCGTGTGTGTTCCCAATCTACGCGTCCATGGCCGGTAGTTACCTGAATCATCCCCAGCCATAGCATAGGGGTCGTTGGTTTCCGTCTGGTAGTTCACAGCGCATTCAAACCCAATCCGGACGCTTCCCACTGTCGCCGGGACGTCTCAGCGCGGACATTGAGACGCGTCGCGGGCAGGTCCGCGAACGTAATCGTCGCCCCATCCAGCAACAGCTGAATGGGCTGATCGGTATCATCAAACGTAGTGCCACCACGCTCGGTTACTGTAGGCAGGTTGTTGGCGCCATTCACCCCGCCTTTTGAGTCCTCTGCCACTACCGCTTTGGCTCGATAACCGGGCACACGCGTTGCTATTATCTTTGGTGAGTCCTATAGAGTGAGTGTTCAAGTGACTGAAAAAACCGACTTTAGACGCGGTCTTGAAACCGAGACGTCTTCGGATGGCAGAGACGCCGACTCGGCTGACCTTGCGTCGACCGATATGAACGCCGAGCCGTCATCCCGCAGTGAAACCACCCAACCTGTATTTGGCGGGCCCAGGGAGGCCGAGCTCAAGGTTGAGGTGGCAGAGCTGAAGGACAGGCACCTCCGCCTGGCGGCCGAATTCGATAACTACAGAAAGCGCATCAATCGGGAGCGAGCCGAACTGAGCGACCGGGCGCAGGCCAGCTTTGTAGCCAAGCTCTTAGATGTGCTAGACGACATGGATCGTCTGGTCGCCAGCGATCCGGCAACTCCGCTTGCCGCACTGCGTGAGGGCCTGAGCGCCGTCGACAGAAAGCTCTCCAAGGACTTGGAGGACGCTGGGGTGGAGCGTATAGACCCAACCGGCGAACCGTTCGATCCTAGCCAGCACGAAGCCGTCTCAACCATCCCCGCGCCCGATCAAGCCCGTGTGCAGCTGGTGAGTGCAACGTTTCAGCCGGGATACCGCCTGAAAGGCATGCTGGTACGGCCCGCGCGCGTACAGGTCTATTCCGACCAGGTTCAACACTAAGGTGGCTGCCAAGGACTTTTATCAGGTCCTCGGCGTGTCGGATTCGGCCACGCAGGACGAGATCAAGAAGGCCTACCGGAAGCTCGCGAAGCAGTATCACCCTGACGCCAACCCGAACAACACCGCTGCGGCGGAACGCTTCAAGGAAATTTCCGAAGCGCACAGCACCCTCTCCGACCCCGAGAAGCGCAAGCAGTACGATCAGATGCGCCGCTATGGCGCATTCGACGGCATGCCGCGACGACCGGCTGGTGCCGGTGCGCGGCGTGGAGGCGGTCCTGCAGGTATGGGGGCGGACGATGCACAAAGCTTTGACTTTGGCGACCTCGGCGGGCTGGGCGACATCTTTTCCTCGATGTTCGGTCGGGGGCGCCGCTCTGCTGGTGAGGAACCGGAGGGAGACACCCTCGAAGCTGTAGTCGAGGTCCCCTTTCGCGTCGCAATGCTGGGCGGAAAGATCCCGGTCACCTTGCCGGTCACTGAGACGTGCCCAACGTGCACGGGAAGCGGAGGCGCCCCTGGCGCGACGTTCTCGACTTGCCCGGAGTGCCAGGGTCGCGGCACGATTTCCTTTGGGCAGGGAAGTTTCGCGGTGAGCCGGCCTTGCCCGCAGTGTCGCGGACGCGGAAAGATCCCATCCGAGAAGTGTCCGACTTGCCGAGGAGCTGGGGAGGTTCGCACTGAGCGGAAAATTTCAATCACTGTCCCGTCGGGTACCGATACAGCCTCCAGGATAATGTTGCGGGGGCAGGGGCAGCCCAGCCGGCCGGGTGGTCCGCCTGGCGACCTGATCATCACATTTCAGGTTCAGCCAGACAGATTCTTTCGCCGTGAGGGATTGGATATCATCGCCGAAGTGCCAATCAATCTGGCACAAGCTACCCTCGGGACCCGGCTGAGAGTTCGTACCCTGGATGGCAAGAAGGTCTTGCTTCGTATCCCCCCTGGTACTCAGCCAGGACGGAAGTTCCGCATCAAAGGGCAGGGAATCGAGAAGAATGGGAGAAAAGGAGACCAGCTGGTGGGAATACAGGTCACCGTCCCCGACAAGCTGACGCCAGAGCAGGAGGAGCTTATGAAGAAGTTCGCAGAGTCAGCGGGGTTACCGCACTGAGCTTAGAGCTGGAAGTTCAACGCATCACCTCGTATCGTCCCAGCTCCCAGCCTAGCTCCCACCCGGCAACCGACTAGGATCGTAGGGACGCGTGGCCTTCCCGGGAAGTACCAGCGCCAGCAACATGCTTACCAGTCCGACCACCAAACCGCCCCAGAACGCAGCCCCGAACCCTGTCACCGTAAAGCCTAGCTTCCAGCTTTCTGACAGCCAGCCAGTGACCAGGAGCATGAGCGCGTTTATTACGAGCGTAAAAAGCCCTAGGGTAAGCACGATCAGGGGACAGGTGAGAATCGTCAGGAGAGGCCGGAGGGTACTATTCACTATCCCGAAGACTGCCGCGACCATCAGCAACCTTCCGATGCCACCGGTGAACTCCAGACCGGGCACAATCGAAGAAGCGACCCAGAGTGCTGCCGCGTTCAGAATCCAGTGTAGAAGGAGTGACTGCACTCGGCTCAGCCGATGACTCCGCCACCAAGCACCCGATCGCCGCACCCGTAAAGGACCCCGGATTGGCCGGGCGTGATGGCGCGAACAGGAGTAGATAGCGCGAGAACCAGCGAATCCCCTTGCTTCTCGAGCACGGTAGCCTCGGCAGCTCGTGCACGGTACCGGATCTGTACGCCGCAGGTGTCCCCAGGCTCGAGAGGAGGAGCAAGCCAGTTCAGCTCATCCAGTCGAATCCGGTGCCCTGCAAGGTCTTCTGCGCTCCCCACCACTACTTCACGCAGGTCTGGTCGAATTTCGACGACGTACTGTGCTGAGGGGAATCCGCCCGGGAGACCTCTGCGCTGGCCGATGGTATAGCGAGCGTAGCCGAGGTGCTCCCCGATGACTTCGCCTGACGTGGTAACCAGAGGCCCGGGCGTCAAAGCAGGAGCGTCCGGCGGGAGGTGCAGCTCCAGCACGGAGGCATAGTCATTATCGGGTACGAAACAGATCTCAACCGACTCCTCCTTGTCCGCGGTAGTCAGGCCGAGCCGTCGCGCATAGGCTCGGGTCTCGGCTTTCGACATCTCGCCGACCGGCGTAAGCATGCGCGCTACGACCTGCTGATCTATTCCCCAAAGGAAGTAGCTCTGGTCCTTGGCCTGATCGCTGCCGCGGTAGAGTCCTCCGTCCCGTGCGATCGCGTAGTGTCCTGTAGCTATGTAGTCGCAGTCCAGCGCGTCGGCGTGTGCCAGCAGGTCACGGAACTTCGTGAATGAGTTGCATCTGACGCATGGAATTGGCGTGCGGCCACGGCTGTACTCGCTGACGAAATTTTGAATTACATGCAAGTTGAAGCGGTCTTCGAGATTCAGCACGTAGTGCGGAATACCGATGGCGTTTGCTACATCTCTTGCGTCATTGATGGAATCGAGTGAGCAGCAGGGCCGATCCGGGACATTGTCGCCATAGCAAAAGAGCTTCATTGTGGCGCCAACGACGTCGTACCCCTGCTCGACTAGACAGGCTGCGGCCACGGAGCTATCGACTCCGCCGGACATCGCCACCAGAACTCGCTGGCTCACCGAGTGACCGTCCCCACTTGCCGGACATCTCCCTGGCTACCCGGGCTAGCCGGCACCCGGCCGAGCACTCCGGCCAGCTTCCGTACCTTCGCTACGACTGTGGGCACCACTTCCACTGCGCGGTCTACGTCGTCGCCGGTGCTCTCCCGTCCCAGGCTGAATCGAATCGTGCCCAGGGCCAAGTCCCTTGGGACACCCATGGCAACCAGAACGTGTGATGGTTCCACGGCACCGGTGGAGCATGCCGACCCACTGGACGCCGCGATGCCCGCGAGATCGAGGTGCATCAGCAGTGCCTCGCTGTCAGCGCCGGTGACCGCCACGCTCAGCAGGTGGGGTGCACGGTCGCTGGCCTCGGCGTTTACGACCACACCGCTAACTGCGGCCCTGAGTCTGCTGGCGAGATCGTCCCTGAGCCTGCGCAACCGTTCCGCGACCGAGGCTTGTTCGGCACTGGCCAGCTCGGCCGCGTGGCCCAGTGCTACGGCTCCTGCGACGTTCTCGGTGCCAGGTCGGATCCCGAACTGCTGACCTCCTCCGTGGATGATCGCCTCGACCGCCTTTCTGTCGCGAATGATGAGCGCTCCTATACCTTTTGGAGCACCGATCTTATGTCCTGAGATCGTCAACAATGTGCAGGACAGGCCTGCTGCCGACACCGGCACTTTCCCCATCGCTTGAACTGCATCAGTGTGGAAGATGACGCCGGCTTCCCGACAGCGTGCCGCTATCTCCGAAATCTGCTGAACGACCCCCGTTTCGTTGTTCACCCACATGACTGAGACCACCGCCGGGTGATCAGCCAGTGCTTCGTCCAGTGCTCTCATTTCCAGCAAGCCGCCGCTATCCACGGGAAGCACGATCTCGCGGCCGCCGAGGTGACATACGGCGTGAGCCGCGGCCAACACGGCCTTGTGCTCGACTGCCGAAACCGCGGCGCACATCTGTTCGCCTCTATCCCGGGCCGCCAGCGAGGCTCCCACGATACTGAGGTTGTCTGCCTCGGTGCCGCCGGACGTGAATACCACCTGATTTGGCTCAGCTCCGACCGCTTCGGCCACCTGCCGGCGCGCCTGTTCGATTCCCGCTCGCGCTGCACGGCCAAACCGGTGCGCACTGGAGGGGTTCCCGAAGGACTGCGCCGTAAGGTACGGAAGCATTGCCTCCAAAACCTCGGGTCGGACTGGGGTGGTGGCTGCATGATCGAGGTAGACGGGCGGGCGCATGGGAGTAAGATAGCGGCGGGAAAACTGCTTCGCTCGCTGGGTACCAGCGGCATCCGTTCAGTGTCCAGACACTTCCTGTGAGGACAGCTAGATGCTCTGGACGCTCAGCTTCACCACGTCAACCACTTCCAAGGTCTCGTGGGTGAAGAAAGGCTCGCCAAAGCGAGTCCGGATCAGCGAACCGTAATGGGCGTTCTGCGTGGCAATCAGAGAGTAGAGGTCCTGCCCGGTAGGGAAAATCTCCCCCGCGGCCTTCGCTCCATCGAATTGACTGGCGTAACACTTGATAGAGGCGAGTTTGCGCTCGAATTGTGCGCTGATGTCCACCACGAACGTAGGTTTAATCGGGTCTTCTCGATACGAGAGCGCGTACAAGATCTTGTGCGGCCGGTGTGCCGTTCCCCCCGCATCGTAGCGGGCAAGCCCCGCCAGGTAACAAGCGTCTCGACCGAGCTCCGATGCGA
>Ga0126307_10001995_pt1 | contig 13677 bp, 14 predicted proteins | sample Plot28_FD_89955 | JGI IMG/M metagenome (GOLD analysis project Ga0126307, IMG submission 89955) | Serpentine soil microbial communities from UC McLaughlin Reserve, CA, USA - Plot28 | ecosystem: Environmental > Terrestrial > Soil > Grasslands | place: USA: UC McLaughlin Reserve, Lake County...
GCGTGGGTCATGAGCCACGTCCCCTCCATGCCCAGGCGCGGATCCTCGCCGGGGCTGCAGTTGACCAGGACGTCGATCCGCCGGTGCTGCTCGAGCACGTCGTGGACGAAGGAGTCGACCTCGTGCTCGTCCTCGGAGGCGTCGCAGGCCACCACCCGGGCACCCAGCGCGGCCAGCTCCCGCTCGATCGCGGGCCCGGAGCCGCTCAGTACGGCTACCCGGCCTTCAAGCAGACCCGGGGCGAAGACGCGCGAGCTCATGGCGCCGGCAATCTAACGGGCCTCCGCGCCTGCCCAGCGCCAGGGGAACCCCCCAGCCGAGCATGGGCCACATCGGCCAGAAGTAGTCGGCTCCGGTAACCGCCCAGATCACGGTCAGCAGCGCGATCACGCCAACGTAGGCCCTCAACTCGGCCGCTCGCGGGCGCTGCGGGCGGGGCTGCCGCCGGGGCAGGTCGGCGGTCAGCCGGCCGAGCTCGTCGTGCGTGCGGGCCTCGAGCGCCCAGGCCACGCGCTGCTCGAGCTCCGCCAGGTCCAGGCGCCCTTCGGCGGCGTGGCCACGCAGGGCATCCACCACGGCGTCGCGCTCGGCATCCGACGCCCTCATCAGAAGAACTGCCCGTGGAAGCCGAACGGGATCGCGTGCGGGGCCTCGGCGCGGGCCAGCTCCTCGAGTGTGCCCGCGTCGAGAACCGCCAGGAACGAGCGCCCCTTCTCGGCGTCGAGCACGAGGGACAGGAGCACGCCGTCGTCCTCGGCGTCGGCCCCGACACGTCGCACGAACACCGGCTCGCCCGGGTAGCAGCCTTCCTGCTCCCAGCGCAGCGTCTCGCCCGACTGCACGTCGAGCTTGACGACGCGGTCCAGCCAGTCGCCCGAGCCGGCGCCGTACACGTAGCGGTACGGGCGCCCGTTGCGGCGCCCGTAGTCGATGCGCGGGAGCTCGAGCGGCTCGTCGGACAGGCGCTCGCCAGTCACCGGGCCGCCGCTCAGCGGGACCCGGTAACGCGTGGGGTAGGAATGCGGCGGCGGCGTCGTGCCGGCCCTCAGCTTTGCTCAGCTCCAGCGCCCGGATGACCGAGGGATCCTCGTAGGCGCAGAGGTCGACCACCACCTCGTCCCCCCGCTCGTAGGCGTTGATGTGGTGGAAGCAGAAGAAGGCCTCGCCCTCGCCGGTGGCCACGTGCTCGCCGCTGTGGCGGTCCACCACGTGGAAGGTCGTGCCCCGCTCGGGCTTCCAGCTCATGTTGTGCATGAAGCTGCCGCCCTTGCGGATCATGCGCAGCGGGTCCACCACCGCGGGCCACGCCACCAACAGGAGGTGGTGCTCGGTCATGGCCATCGAGTGGATGTAGGACGGCTCGCGGCCGGCCGGGATCTTGGCGATCAGTCGCCGCGTGGAGCTACCGCCCGGAACGGCGAAGATCTTGTACGCGTTGCGAGCCGAGAACTCGACGACGTAGGAGATCAGCTCGTCGGCCACCCTGTCGTGGTGGGGATGGGCGCTGCCCACCGCGCCGCCCACGCGGTCGTCCCACTTCACCGGGCCGACCGTGTCGAGGGTGTCGCGGTCGAACTCCATCGGCACCGGCATCTCGGTCATGGCGATGTAGCGGTCGCCGATCCGGGAGAGGTTCACGTTGGCGTTGTCGTTGTCCGGGGCCGAGAACGCGGCGGTCATGCGGCCGAACAGCGACCGGCAGGGATCCTGTCCGAAGCCCCAGGCCTCGAAGCGGCCCTTGCGGGCGGACTTCAGCGCCTCGGACCGCAGGAAGCGGCTGGCGTAGCCCACCTTCCCCTCGCCGATGCGAAAGGCGTTGAGCATGGCCAGCCCGTCGAACCAGTGGCGCAGGGGGACCCCGCCGACGTCGAGCAGCGCGGGGGTGACCCGCGTCAGGTCGCCGCTGAGCCAGGGGGGAATTGCGCCCTGCACGGGCAGCGAGTCGACGTGCACCTCCTCTTCGAGGGTCTGGAACCCGAGGGTGTGGTTGGCCTGTCGCTCCGCCGCCTGCGTCGCCATTCTGTCCTCCGCCGATCGAGGATTGACCGTCAAGATAGTACCATCCAGTCTGGACTGTCACAAGGACCCATGCGCCTCACGCCCGTTTCCTACATCGTTCTCGGCCTGATCGAGCTGGCCGGCGGCGAGGCCACGCCGTACAGCCTCAAGCAGCTCGTCCCGCTGACCGTCGGCCACTTCTGGACGGTGCAGCACGCACAGCTCTATTCCGAGCCCGAGCGTCTGGCCGGCGCCGGGCTACTGGAGGAGGAGCGCGAGGAGGGCGGGCGCCGGCGCCGGATCTATCGCCTGACGGACGCGGGCAGGGCAGCGCTCGACAGCTGGCGGGCAGAGCCGACCGACGAGTTGGTGGAGCTGCGCGCCCCCGGCGTCCTGCAGCTGTTCTTCGGCGCCGACCCGGCGGAGCTTGCGCCGCTGCAGGCGGAGGCCTACCAGCGTGAGCTGGCCGAGCTCGAGTCGATCCGCGAGGGCGACGACGGCACGGGCCCGCGCGGTCCGTGGCTAGCTCTGGAGGCCGGGATCCGGGCGAGCACGGCCGCAGTCGAGTTCTGGGACGACCTCGCCCGCCGCCACCCGCGCCGGTAGGTTCGGCGCATGGCCACCGCCGCCGAGCCCCTGCCGGCCGAGCTGCCGCTGCCGGGCGGCCGCCCGGGCGCGACGGTGCGCGTCCATCCGCTGCTCACCGCCACGGTCAGCGCTCCGCCCGCCAGCGTCCATCGGGAGGAGGGCCGACTCGCCGGCTGGAAGGCTCTGGGGCTGACCCTGCCGGCCGCCGATCGCCTGCGGCTGCCGGTGCCGGCGTTCCTCGTCGAGCATCCGGGCGCGGGACTGATGTTGGTGGACACCGGCTTTCACCCCTCGGTGGCGGTGGATCCCAGCCAGGGCTTCGGGCGCCTCGCCGGCGTGGTCTTCAAGGACGCCGAGATGGACGCCGAGCAGGCGGTCCCGGCCCAGATGCGCGGCCTGGGCCTGGAGGCCGACAACGTGCGGACGGTCGTGATGACCCACCTGCACGCCGACCACGCGAGCGGCATCTCCCAGTTCCCAGGCGCCACCTTCGTGCTCAGCGAGGCCGAGTGGCGGGCCGCCGCCGCGGGCGGCGCCCGCCAGGGCTACCAGCACCACCACTTCGACCACGCGTTCGACTACCGGCTGCTCGACTACGACGCGCCCGAGGCCGACTCGTTCGCCACTTTCGGGCGCAGCCTCGACCTGTTCGGTGACGGCAGCGTGCGCCTTGTCTCGACGCCGGGCCACACCGTCGGCCACCAGTCCGTGGTGCTCAGGCTCACCGGGCGGGAGCTGCTGCTCACCGGCGACGCGGCCTACACGATGCGCACCATCGCCGAGTCCGCGCTCCCCCACCGGATGGACGACGAGCACTTCTTCAGGCGCTCGCTGCGCGAGATCCAGCTCTACGTCGAGCGGACTCCCACCGCGGTGGTCGTCCCCGGCCATGACCTGGCCCGCTGGGAGGAGCTGGAAGACATCTACACCTGAGCCGGGCTAGCCCCCCGAGGTGTAGCCGACGAGCTCTCCGCGGCCCCCCGCGCCATCGGTGTGCACGCTGAGGACCGGGCCCACGCCGCGCGCGTAGAACTTCAGCTCCTCGACCCTGGGCTCGGTGGGCACGAGGTCACGGGTCATGAGCACGTCCCTCCCGTAGAAGCCGGCCGGCACCTCGACTCGCTCCTCGCCGACGGTGACCACGGCCCCCTTGTCCTTGGCCTCGCCCTTGAGGTACTCCTGGCGGTAGGACATTCCCGGCTCGGGGTCGGCGGGCATGGCTACACCCGCCTCGGCTCCTCCCACGCCGGCCTCGAACGAGCCCGCCGTCGATGACACCTTGCCCTTCTCGTACTCCTTGGTGTCCTCGCCGAGGTACCAGACGGTGCCGGACTTGTCCTGGGCGTACCAGTCGTCGGTGACCTCCACCGGCCTTCCCTTCTGGGTAGCGGTGTCGCGTACCACCCGTGCCTCGACCCCGTTGGCGATCTTCTTGGTCTTGTCTGTGACCTCGACGACGACCTTCTGGCTGGAACCGTCGGTCTCCGTCTCGCGGTAGACCCACCTGCTACCCGGCTTCATCGGCCAGTACGGGTTGTCGATGTCGGTCGTGAAATCGCCCGGATCGAGCTTGGCCTTCTCGCTTCCCTGTGGAAGAGTCGACCCGCAACCGGCGAATGCGAGCGCGAGGACTGTGGCTGTGAGCGATCTCTTCATGCGACAGGTCTATGAGACCGCGATGAGAGGCCGCTGAGATGCTTTCAGCCGCCGGAGAGCGCGTCGCGCAGTCGCTCGGACTCCTCGGAAGCAGTGACGTGGATCGCCGCGGGCTCGCGGGCCCAGGCGATCAAGTTGAGCGCCTGGAGACGGTCCAGGGCGTATTGGAAGCCCATTGCCTGCCGGCGGTTTCGGTAGCGGCGCGACACGTCGAAGGCCCAGCCCGTGGTGTGCAGCGAGTAGTTGGAGGTCGCCTCGGGGTTGCGGCCGACCAGCAGCTCCTGGTACTTCGCGTCGCGCACCGTGCTGGTGACGGTGAGGGGCGCGCGTACCCGCGAGGCCTCGCGGGTCAGGCGGGCCATGTAGACGGCCAGCGCGTAGGCGCCCGGGCGCAGGGCCTGGTAATTGGCCCGCCCGGCCTCGAGCCGCGGGGCCAGCTCGCCCATGCGGGGGTCGCGCCGCAGGCCGTTGGCGGACAGGTCGCCTGAGAAGGGACGGAGGTCCCCCCCGTCGAGCGCGGCCTCGACGTCGTCCGGCGAGCTGAAGCGGTCGCTGTCCTCCGCGGGGTGGAGCACCTCCTCGGCGGAGGCCTTCGCCGTCTGGAGCTCCGCCCGGCGGCCCAGCTCGCCCGGGTCGTGGCGGTGCAGGCGCATGATTTCCCGCGCGGCCAGCACCCGCCACAGATAGTTTGCCGAGCCGTCGCCCAGCGTGCTGAAGAACGCGAACGTGCGCCGGTGGCTGGCGGGGGTGGAGCCGAAGTAGAGCTCGGCGTAGGGAATGCGTCCCGACCCGTGCAGTTCCAGGGCGCGCTGCAGGTTCCCGATGCCCATATGGTAGCCGACGAAGGCCAGGTCCTCGCGACCCAGGCGCTCGCGCGCGAAGCTCAGGTAACGGCCCGCGCCGGCCAGCGCCTTGCGCGGGTCAAAGCGCTCGTCCACCCGCCGGCGCCGTGCCTCGAGGCGCCGGACCCGGCGCGTGTCCCCGCGGCGGGCGGCCCTGGCGATGGCCCGCGTGAGACGCGTGCTCTGCCGGACGTCGACCTTCATGTCGAGCAGTCCGACACCCGTGCCCGCCAGGATCTGCGTGAGTCCCACCGCCGACTCGAGGTCCCGGCCGGCCACGGCGTCGGGGCGACCCGCGCTCTCCAGGAACACGAGCGCCTCGAGCATGTCGGGGTTCAGGTCGCTGCGCCGGGCCTCGGCCTCGATCAGCGGGCGGTACGCCGCCACCCGTTCGGCGGTGTTCTCGGCGCCGTCGGGGCTCTTGTCGTAGACCACGTGGGAGAAGCCCGCGGCGGCGCGGCGCTCGAACTCGCCGCGGCGGCCGGGCGAGTAGGCGAACGGGTCCTGGGCCCGGGGGTCGAAGCTCTCGAACGAGGGCGCTGAGACCTCGCGCAAGACCAGCACCGCCGCCCCGGCCGCGAGGAGACAGGCGATCGCGATGAGGAGGGGCCGGCGCCTCACCGTGGGGAGGGTGGCAGGCAGGTGTTCTCAGCTATTTCTCAGCGCGTTTTCAGGTGCCTGAGGACAATGGGCTCGTGCGCGTACTGGTGGTCGAGGACGACCTGCGGATGGCCGCCGCGATCCGGCGCGGCCTGCGCAGCGAGGGCCTGGCTACCGACGTGGCCACGGGCGGCCTCCAAGCGCTGGGCATGGCGTCCGCGGGCGAGTACGACGCGGTGGTGCTCGATGTGATGCTCCCCGACCTCGACGGCTTCGAGACCTGCCGGCGCCTTCGCGCCGATGGCGTCTGGCTGCCGGTGATCATGCTCACCGCACGCGACTCGGTGGAGGACCGCGTACGGGGTCTCGACCAGGGCGCCGACGACTACCTGACCAAGCCGTTCTCGCTGGCCGAGCTGTCGGCTCGGCTGCGGGCGCTCGTGCGCCGTGGCGGGGCCGAGCGCCCTGCTGTGCTCTCGGTCGGAGACCTGCGCCTGGACCCGGCCGAGCGGCGGGTGTGGCGCGGCGACAGGGAGGTCGAGCTCTCGGCGCGCGAGCACGCCCTCCTGGAGACCTTCATGCGGCGCCCCGGCCAGGTGCTCAGCCAGTCCCAGCTGCTGGAGTCGGCCTGGGACATGGGCGTCGAGCAGCGCTCGAACGTCGTCGAGGTCTACGTGCGCTACCTGCGCGAGAAGCTCGACCGGCCCTTCGGAGTGCGCTCGCTCGAGACGGTGCGCGGCCTGGGCTACAGGCTGCGAAAGGACGGCGGCGCGTGATGAGCCGCTTGCCCATCCGTGTCCGTCTCACTGCCGCCTTCGCGCTCGCGACCGCGGTGGTCCTCGTGGGCGCAGGCCTGTTCGTCTACGCGCAGCTCAGGAGCGACCTCGACGAGTCGATCGACGAAGGCCTGCGCGCGCGTCAACCGGTGACCGAGCCCGAGAGCGGCTTCGCGCGCGTGCTGGGCCCCGGCGAGCGCAGCGGGATCCTCAGCCCGGCCGAGCGCAGACGGGCAGCCCGCGAGCCGGTGCTCTTCGAGCGCGAGGTGAAGGGCGTCGAGGGCACGGCGCGAGTGCTGGCGCGCCCCGGGCGGGCGGGCACCGTCGTCGTCTCGGCGCGATCACTGGACGACCGCGACGAGACCCTCACGGGCCTCGCGGCTGCATTCGCCCTGGGGGGACCGCTGGCGATCGTGCTGGCCTCGCTGCTCGGCTACGGCCTGGCCGCCGGCGCGATGCGGCCGGTGGAGGCGATGCGCCGCCGCGCGGCCGAGGTCTCGCTTCTCGACACCCAGGAGCGGCTGCCGCTTCCCGCTGCCCGCGACGAGCTGCAGGCGCTGGGCCGGACCCTGAACGAGATGCTCGACCGCCTGCGCGCATCGTTCGAGCGCGAGCGCCGGTTCGTCGCTGACGCCAGCCACGAGCTGCGGACCCCGGTGGCGGTGGTCAAGGCCGAGCTGGAGGCCGCGCTGCGCGCCGACGACCTCGGGCCCAGGGCGCGCGAGTCGCTGGTGGCCGCGGTGGAGGAATGCGACAGCCTGGCTCAGCTCGCCGAGGACCTGCTGGTGCTCGCCCGCTCGGCCGACGGCGAGCTGCCGGTTCGGCGGGAGCGCCTCGACGCCGGGGAGCTGCTCGACGGGGTGCGCGAGCGCTTCGCCGACCGCGCCACCGAGCGGGGGCGGGAGATCCGGGTGGATGCCGCTCCGGGCGTGGTGCTCGACGCCGACAAGCTCAGGCTGCGTCAGGCGCTGGGAAACCTCGTCGACAACGCCCTGCGCCATGGCGCCGGCGAGGTGGTGCTGACGGCCCGAAGCCACGCGGGGGTTGCCGAGCTGGAGGTCAGCGACTCCGGCCCGGGCTTCGGGGCGATGGGGGACGGGGCGTTCGAGCGCTTCGTGCGCGGTGATGCCGCTCGCACCGACGGTGGTGCGGGGCTGGGCCTGGCGATCGTGCGCGCGGTGGCCGAGGCCCACGGCGGCAGCGCATGCGTCGCGAATGGGGCCTCGGTCAGCCTCACCCTGCCCTCTCAGGGTCGTCTCAGCCGGCCCGCCTAGCTTTCCCCGGTGAAGGCAAACCGCGATGAGGAGACGGTCATGGAGAGGCTGAAGAAACCGCTGGTGGTGGCGCTCGGCCTGGTGGCGCTGGCGGCCGGCGGCGCCGGAGCGGCGCAGGCGATCGGCGGTGGCGACGAGGGCGACGGCGCTGAGCGCGATGGGGCCGAGCGCAACGAGAAGGCCGACGGCGGCAACCTGGGCGGCAGCGCGTTCCAGCGTGCCGAGCGCGCCGCCCTGTCAGCCGCCGGGGGCGGCAAGGTCGTGGAGGCCGAGAAGGGCGACGACTCCGACGGCGCCTATGAGGTGGCCGTGCGCAACAGCGACGGCAGCGTGGTCGAGTACCACCTCGACGGCGCCTTCCGGGTCATCGGGTCCGAGAAGGAATAACCCCGGAGGGCGGGCCGGCTACCGGGCGGTCGAGCCTCGCGGCCCGTCGGCCCTCAACCGGGCGCCACGGGGCGGCGGCGTGTGTTGCGGGCGGCTCGGCGCGCCGCTCGCGCCGCGCGCACGGCGCTCCGGCGACCGTTGCTGCGAAGCGGGCCGTAGAGCCCCTTCACACGGTCGAACACGGCGTTCGCGGCGGACAGCGACTGCTCCTTGGTGGGCTCGTCGACCTGGTCGAAGCGCACGGGGTCGCCGAACTGCACGGTGACCTTGGGAAACTGCCCCTTCTTCCAGTTGCGCGCGCGCTCGGAGCCGGCGATGGCCGCCGGCACCACCGGCGCCCCCGACTCGAGCGCCAGTCGGCCGATGCCGGGCTTGGCCTCGCCCAGGTCGCCCGAGCGCGAGCGGCCGCCCTCGCAGTACATGACCACGACGTCGCCGCGCGCGAGCACGGCATGGGCGGTCCTGAACGCCTCCTCGTCCTGGTGGCCCCGCCGCACGGGGAACACCCCGCCGTGCGTGTAGATCCACTGCATCGGCCTCTCGAACAGCTGGGACTTGGCCATGAAGTGCACCTTACGCCGGAGGTAGACCGCGATGAAGAAGTGGTCGAGGAAGGAGAAGTGGTTGGGCGCGATGATCGCCGGCCCGTCCGCGGGAACCTTGTCGGTATCGATCGAGCGCGCGCGGAAGAACAGCGCAAGGTACGGCGTCAGCACGAACCGGACCAGCTCGTAGACCCAGTCGGGCCGGCGGCTGCGCGTGCGCGCATGGAAGCGGTCAAAGTGCTCGGCCGGACGGGCGTCCTTGTAGACCTGCTCCTTCACGTGATTACCGGTTTACCCGCCTCCGAGCCTTTGGTTACCTCGAACACGAGGCGATAGTGCTCGAGCAGCCGGCGCTCGAAGCAGACGCTGTTCGCGCTGACCCCCGACGTGAAGGCCAGCCGGAACCCCGAGCTGGTCAGCCAGCGGGGCACGAGCCGGGCCTTGAGCAGGGTCTTGCGCACGCCGGGGGCCGCGAAGCGGGCGCGCCACTGTCTGATGGTCTCCAGGTAGTCGATTCGGCCGCTCTCACTCGAGAGCAGGCGAAAGTCCGGCTCCGCGTTGCGGACGATCTGCTCCTGGCCGAAGGGCAGCAGCGAGCCGGGGAACTGGTGGCTCATGAGCGCGAGGTACCAGGCGTCGGAGTCGCGCGGGGCGTCGATGTCCACTTCCTCCAGCGGGATCATGTTCGGCCCGAAGACCATCGTCTGCAGGTAGAGACGCCCGCCCTCGGGCAGCAGCCCGGCGAGGTTGCCGAACAGCCGGCGGTAGATGGCGTCCTGGCGGCCCCCTTCGTGGTCCTCGGGCGAGCAGAAGTGCTCGAAGGCCCCGAGACTGGCCACCGCGTCGAAGGAGCCAAAGGTGTCCCGCTCGACCGCAAGCGCGTCCTGCAAGTGGACGTCGAGGCCGTGCCGCCGGCAGGCCGCGGCCTGGGCCGAGGACAGGGTCACGCCGACACCCTGCCCGCCCCGGCGGCGGATGAAGTCGAGCAACGGCCCCCAGCCGCAGCCGAGGTCGAGCACCCGCCGGCCGGGGCCGATCCCGATCTGCTCGGCCACGTACTCGTGCTTTCGCCGCTGGGCCTCCTCGAGGCTCAGCGAGAAGTCACCGTCGTACTTGGCCCCGCTGAAGTCGGCCAGCTCGCCCAGGCTCAGCCGAAAGATCCGGTCGATCAGCGAGTAGGTGAACTCGAGGTCCTTGCGGTCGGCCACGGCGCCCTCGCCTAGGCCTTTCCACTCGCGCGCCGCAAGGCCTCGTGCCAGCCGTCGACCAAGCTCCCGCGCGTACCGTCGGCCATGCTCGGCTCGTAGCGCGCCCCCTCGCGCCACATCGAGCGCACGTCCTTCTCGCTCCAGACGCCGGTCGCCACGCCGGCCAGGAAGGCGGCCCCCATCGCCGTGGTCTCGGAGACCTCCGGCACCACGACGGGCACGCCCAGCAGGTCGGCCTGGAACTGCATGAGCCAGCGGTTGGCGGTGGCGCCACCGTCGGCGCGCAGCTCCTCGAGCGGCTCGCCGCTCGCCTTCTCCATCGCCCGCACGGCGTCCAGGGTCTGGTAGGCGATAGCCTCGAGCGCCGCGCGCGCGAGGTGCGCCCGCCCCGCGCCGCGGGTGAGCCCGGTGATCGTCCCGCGGGCGTACGAGTCCCAGTAGGGCGACCCGAGCCCCACGAAGGCCGGCACCAGGTAGACGCCGTCGTTGGAGTCCAACGAGGCGGCGAGCTCCTCGGTCTCGTCGGCGCGCTCGATCACGCCGAGGGCGTCGCGCAGCCACTGGACCGCGGCGCCGGTGACGAAGATGGAGGCCTCCACCGCGTACGCGGCCCGAGTCCCGGCCGCAATCGTGGTCAGCAGGCCGGCATGCGGCTTGGGGGGCTCGGCGCCTGCGTGCTGGAGCACGAAGGAGCCGGTGCCGTAGGTGTTCTTGCCCAGGCCCGCCTCGTGGCAGGCCTGCCCGTAGAGGGCCGCCTGCTGGTCGCCGGCCATGCCGGCGAGAGGAACGCTGCCGCCGAACTCGGCCGTCTCGCCCACCACCGAGGCGCTCTCGTGCGGCTCGGGCAGCGACTGGGGGTCGACGTGCAGGATCTCGCACAGCTCGGGGTCCCAGCGGCGCTCGCGAATGTCGAACAGCAGCGTCCGCGATGCGTTAGTGAAGTCGGTCACGTGCTCGCCGCAGAGCCGGTGCGCGAGCCAGGAGTCGATCGTCCCGAAGCAGGCGTCGGCGTGGCCCTCCTTGACCAGCCACTCGATCTTCGTGCCCGAGAAATAGGGGTCGAGCACCAGGCCCGTCCGCTCGCGGAAGAGCGGCTCGCGGCCCTCCTCCTTCAGCTCGTCGCAGCGGTCGGAGGTGCGGCGGTCCTGCCAGACGAGCGCGCGGTGGACAGGCTCGCCGGAGTCGGGGTCCCAGGCCACCACGGTCTCGCGCTGGTTGGTGATCCCGATCGCCCGCGGCTGCTCGCCCCCGAGCGCCTCCCTCGCCACCTCGCGCGTGACCTCCCAGATCTCGTTGGCGTCGTGCTCGACCCAGCCGGGCTCGGGGAAGTGCTGCTCGAACTCGCGGTAGGCGCGGCCGGTGGGGCGGCCCTCGTCGTCGAAGGCGATGCAGGTCGTGCCGGTCGTGCCCTGGTCGATGGCGAGGATCACGCGGGGCGCCAAGCTATCGGAGGAGCGGGGCCCGACCGTTGATGGGTCGAGCACCGCGTGATCGAGGGGTTATCGTGCGCGCCCGTGCCAAGCGTCGAAGCTCACATCACGGGGACGGTCTGGAAGGTCGAGTGCGAGCTCGGCCAGGACGTCGAGGAGGGCGACACTCTCGTCATCCTCGAGTCCATGAAGATGGAGATGCCGGTGGAGGCCGAGGACGACGGGAAAGTCTCGGAGATCTCGTGCTCCGAGGGCCAGTCGGTCTCCGAGGGCGACACGCTGATCGTGCTCGAGTGACAGCCCAGGAGCGCAGCCCGAGCGTTGGTCGGGCGAGCACCGGAGCTTCCTCCTCGGAGCTCGCGTCGGGGAAGCTGCTCCTCGACGCACCCGCCGAGCACGTCGTCCGGCTGACCATCTCCAACCCCGATCGCCGTGGTGCGCTCGACCACGAGATCCTCGACACGCTGGCCGAGACCGTCGGCACCACGGACGCCCGCTGCCTGGTCGTCACGGGCACCGACCCGATGTTCTCCGCCGGCTACGACCTCGGCAACCTCGAGGGCCGCGAGTTCGAGCGCGACGCCGAGCGCCTCGTGGCCCATCCCTTCCACTCGGCGATCGAGGCGCTGGAGGCCTACGAGTATCCGGTGATCGCCCAGATCAACGGCCACGCCATCGGCGGCGGGTTGGAGCTGGCCCTGACCGCCGACATCCGCATCGCGGCCCGCGGCGTCAAGCTCGGCATGCCCCCCGCCAAGCTCGGGCTCATCTACTCGCACACCGGGCTCAAGAAGTTCCTGGAGGTGTGCGGCGTGGCCCACACCTCGGAGCTGTTCTACACCGGGCGCAACGTCGACTCCGATCGCGGCGCAGAGATCGGGCTGGTCAACCACGTGGTGGAGGCCGACCAGCTGGAGGAGCGCACGGTGTCGATGGCGGCGGAGATAGGCGCCAACGCCCCGCTGTCGCAGACGGGCAACAAGCGCATCCTGCGGGCGCTGCGCGCCGGCCCGCTCACGGCCGAGCAGGAGCGTGAGCTCGTCGAGCTGCGCGAGTCGTGCTTTCGCTCGGAGGACTTCCGGGAGGGCGTGCGTGCCTTCGGCGAGAAGCGCGCCCCCGAGTGGAAGGCCCGCTAGATCCTCGAGCGGGCGGTGCTCGGCCGGCCAACGCCCGGCCTGCGCTCCTGCGCTGGACCCTCGAGCGGGCGGTGCTCGGCCGGCCAGCGCCCGGCCCGCGTTCCTGCGCTAGACCCTCGAGCGGGCGGTGCTCGGCCGGCCAACGCCCGGCCGGCCAACGCCCGGCCTGCGCTCCTCCGATAGAGCAATTGGGGGCTTACCCGCCCTTGGCGGCCTGGCGGTCGGTCCACTCGCCGACCGAGCCGAGCACGAAGCCGACCGATTGCAGGGCCCGCCCCACCAGCGAGGTGTCGTAGGGCTTCATCGCGGTGTCGGGGTCGCCGCCCAGCTCCGCAGCCGCCGCCCGCGCCTCGCGCTCGACCTCCTCCATGCGGTGCTGCCAGCCGGCGCAGAAGTCGCGCGCCCGGGCGTCGCCGCGCGTCTCGGCGACGCGCCGCAGGTAGGCGAGCAGCCCGACCAGGTATGCGATCTCGCTCAGCGCGAACCGCGCAGCGCGGTCGGTCTCCAGGAAGCGGTTGCGCACCTCGGCGCGCACGGTGCCGATCGAGCTTCCGAGCCCCTGGGCGGCGGGCTTGCCGTGCAGGCCGTAGGCCGCCGCATGGGTCTCGAGCTGGCGCAGGAGCTCGCGGGCGGACTCTGCCCCGTCCCGGAACGCGCCCGTCTGCGCGGCGGGAAGGTGGTCGGCGAGCTGGTCGTAGTGGGTCGCAAGGGAGCGGGAGAAGGCGAACAGCTCGCGCAGGCCGCGATGCTCGGTGGGATGGAGAGAGGGCATGCCTGAGGTCTAGCGCACGGTCTCCGTCCGGGGTCGAACCTACCTTGGGCGCTGGTGCCACCGCTCATCAGTCCCAGCGAGGCCCTCGCCCTCGGGGAGATCGAGAACCACGGCGAGATCGAAGCGCTTGTGGAACGCGCCTGGCAGGCCCGCGAGGAGCGCTTCGGTGACTCAACGGACATGTGCTCGCTGGTCAACGCCAAATCCGGCGGCTGCGCCGAGGACTGCGGCTTCTGCGCGCAGTCGCGCTACGCCGAGGCCGACACGCCCATGCACGCGATGATGAGCCCGGAGCAGATACTTGAGCACGCCCAGGCCGCCGAGGCCGCCGGGGCGCACCGCTTCTGCATGGTCACCCAGGGCCAGGGCCTGTCCAAGCGCGACTTCGGCAACGTGCTCGAGGGCGCGAAGCTGGTGGCCCAGCACACCAACCTCAAGCGCTGCGCCTCGGTCGGCCACCTCTCC
>Ga0126307_10001996_pt1 | contig 13675 bp, 15 predicted proteins | sample Plot28_FD_89955 | JGI IMG/M metagenome (GOLD analysis project Ga0126307, IMG submission 89955) | Serpentine soil microbial communities from UC McLaughlin Reserve, CA, USA - Plot28 | ecosystem: Environmental > Terrestrial > Soil > Grasslands | place: USA: UC McLaughlin Reserve, Lake County...
GGTCGTCGGCGACGTCTGCGGCAAGGGCCCGGAGGCGGCTGCCCGCACGGCGATGGCGCGCTACGCGCTGCGGGCGGAGGCGTCGCACACCGCCAGCCCCGAGCGGCTGCTGCTGCTCCTGAACGACGCCCTGCGGCGCGACGACCCCGACGGCGGCGTCTTCATCACGATCGCGTGCGCCGCGCTGACGCCGGAGGGCGGCGCGGTGGCGCTGCGCCTGACGCTCGCCGGCCACCCGCGGCCGATCCTGGTGGCGCCGGACGGCAGCGCGCGACCGCTGGGCGAGCGGGCGACGCCCGTGGGCGTGCTGGAGGCGCCGCGGTTCCGCGAGGTCGCCGCGCAGATGGAGCCCGGGTCCGCGCTGGCGATCTACACCGACGGGCTGCTCGACGCCCAGGCCCCGGAGCGCACGCTCAGCGAGGAGGACGTCGCGGCCGTCGCCGCCGGCCTCGGCGCCGAGGGCCCGGAGACGCTGGCCGGCGGGCTGGAGGCGCTCACCACCGCGGGCGGCGCCGAGCCGCGCGACGACTGCGCGCTGCTCGTCCTCAGCGTCGCGGGAGACCGGCGCCGGCGCTGATCGCCTCGAGCTCCTCGGGCGCGAGCCGGAGCTCCACCGCGCCGACGCAGTCGAGGATCGACTCCGGGCGCGTCGAGCCGGAGATCGGGATGACGGCGGGGCTCAGCCCGAGCAGCCAGGCGAGCGCCACTCGCTGCGGGGAGACGCCGTGCGCCTCCGCGGCGGCGCGGACGGGGCCCTGCTCGCCGGCCGCGTCGGCCGCGCGACGGATGCCGCCCAGCGGCGACCACGGCAGGAAGGCGATGCCCCGCCGCTCGCAGTGCTCGACCTCACGGCGCTCGACCGGGTACGGGTACTCCAGCGAGAGCTGGTTCTGGACGGCGGCGATCTCGACGATGCCCTCCGCCTGCTCGATCTGCGCCAGGTTCGCGTTCGAGATGCCGATCCAGCGCACCTTGCCCTCGTCGCGCAGCTCCCTCAGCGCGCCGATCGACTCGGTGTAGTGCACGGCCGGGTCGGGCCGATGGTAGTGGTAGAGGTCGATGCGGTCGGTGCCCAGCGCGCGCAGGCTCGCCTCGCAGGCGGCCTTGAGGTGCACCGGCGTGCCGTCGAGCTCCCACGCCGCGCCGTCGCGCGTGTGACCGCCCTTGGTGGCGACGATCACCCCGTCGCGGTGGCCCTGTAGCGCCTTTGCGACGAGCCGCTCGTTGTGTCCGATCTCCGTGCCGTCGCGGGCGTAGGCGTCGGCGGTGTCGACGAGGTTCACGCCGGCGTCGAGCGCCGCGTGGATGGTGCGGATCGACCGTTCCTCCTCCGGCCGGCCGTCGAGCGACATGCCCATGGCGCCGAGGCCGATCGGGAAGACGTCGGCGTCCGCGATCCGGCGCATCGGCGTGAGTCTAGGCTTCGCCGCCCATGGCGAACCGGATCGCCCTCCTGCGCGGCATCAATCTCGGGCCCAGCCGGCGGGTGGCCATGGGCGAGCTTCGCGACGCGCTGAGCCGCGCCGGGTACGAGGACGTCCGCACGCACCTGCAGAGCGGCAACGTCCTGCTCACGAGCGACCGCGCGCCGGCGCGGCTCGCCGGCGAGCTCTCCGCGCTCGTCGCGAGCGAGCTCGGCGTCGAGTCCGAGGTCGTGGTCCGCACGCGCGACGAGCTGGCCGACGTGGTGGCGCGCAACCCGTTCGCCGACGAGGCGGATGACCCGAAGCGCCTCCAGGTCACGTTCCTCGCCGACGAGCCGGACGCCGGGTTCGTCCGCGAGCTTCGCGCCGGCGACTTCACGCCCGAGCGGTGCGCCGTGAGCGGACGCGAGATCTACGCGTGGCACCCCGACGGCATCCAGCGCTCGCGGCTCGCCCGCGCGCTCAGCGCCGGCCCGGGCACGGCGCGCAACTGGAACACCGTCACCAAGCTGCTCGAGCTGGCCGACGGCTAGGCCAGGCCGGCGAGGGCCGCGGCCACCACCGCGTCCTCCCACGCCATCCCGGTGCTCTTGAAGAGGCGGGGGCGGTCGGCTGCCGGGGCGGCGCGGCCGTGGACGAGGTCGGCGAGCGTGACGAGGTCGCCCGCCACCAGGGCGCCGGCGGCGATGGCGGTGATGACGTCGCCCGCCTCGCGCAGCGCGGAGGCCCGCGACTCGACGACCACGGTGGCCCGAGCGGCGAGCGTGTCGTCGACCTCACGCGCGTCGGGCTCGTGCGACCCGATGGCCACGACGGTCGCGTGGTCGGCCACCAGCCCGCCGTCGAACAGCGGCTCGCGTGCGGTCGTGCAGCAGCAGATGACGTCGGCGGCGGCGACGAGCTCGTCGGCGCCGCGCTCCCCGCGCCCGACGAGGTCGACGTGCTCGACGCCGAGCACTGCGCGCATGGCGTCGGCGTGCCCGGCGGCCTGCGGGCCGCGGCCGAACACGAGGGCCCGCCGCGCGCCGGGCGCGGCGAGGCGGCGCACGGCGAGCGCCGAGACCGCGGCCGTGCGCAGGTTCGTGAGCGCGATGCCGTCGACCAGCGCGACGGGCGCGAGCGTGGCGCCGTCGAAGACCACGCAGACGCCCTGGATGCGCGGCACGCCGCCGACGCTCACGAGCTTGACCGCGGCGTGCCCGCCGGCGGCCGAGGGCATGACGAGCAGCTCGCCCGCGCCGAGCGGCACCGCCTCGCGCGGCGGGTCGCCCTCGGGGTCCAGGCCGGCGAGCAGCGCGGCCTCGAGGGCGTCGGCCGCGGCGAGCACGTCGAGCCCCGAGGCGTCGGCGAACGGCAGGCTCATCGCAGGACGAAGCCGGTGCCGAGCGGGTCGCGGTCGTCGAGCACGAAGCGGTGCTCGCCGGTGCGGAAGGCGCCGCCCTCCACCTCGGTGAGGAGCCCGCCGGGCGTCTCGCCGACCAGGCGGGCCAGGAACGTCGTGCCGACGATGGAGTCCTGGCGCAGCACGTCGCCGTCGCCGAGCCGGCCGTCCACGGCGAGCAGCGCGCACCGGGCCGAGGTGCCGGAGCCGCACGGCGAGCGGTCGACCTCGCCGTCGGCGAAGATCGTGACGTTGCGCTCGTGCAGCTCCCCGGCCTCCTCGTAGAGGATGGTCCCGTAGACGTCGGTGTTCGGGAGCGCACGCTTCACGGCGCGCCCGGCGTCGATCAGCGCCGGCAGGTGCTCGGGCACCACGCTCAGCCCGAACGCCGCCGCCGGCACGCCGGCGTAGAGCGCGCCGCCGTAGGCGAGGTCGACTTCGACCCCCGCCGCCGGCACGCCGCGCGCGACCACGTACGACGGCACGTTGCGGAAGGCGACGGACGCGACCCGGCCGCGCTCACGACGCACGCGGGCGACGACCCGGCCCGACGGGACGTCCACCGTCACGTCGACCTCGCCGTCGGCGGGCGCGGCCACGCGGCCGGTCTCGACGGCCCAGGCGCCGAGCGCGATCGTCCCGTGCCCGCACGCCGTCGAGTAGCCGTCCTTGTGCCAGAACAGCACGCCGAGGTCGGCGCCGCCGTCGTCGGGCCCCACCAGGAAGCAGCCGTACATGTCGGCGTGCCCGCGCGGCTCGTGGCAGAGCAGCCGCCGCAGCGTCTCCGCCGCGTCGGAGTCCGGCGCGCGCTCGCGCTGCTCGGCCACCGTCGCGCCCGGGATCTCCGGCACGCCCTCGCTGACGATCCGGAACGGCTCGCCGGCCGTGTGGTAGTCGGTCGCCGCGATCTCCACGCGTCGAGGCCGTCGTCCGCCGCTACGAGCCGTCCAGCCGACCGGCGGCGCGGGCGCGCGACCACTCGGCCTTGTGCGCCCGCTTCGCGGCCTGGTAGTCGGCCAGCGCCTGCGGCGAGTCGACGTCGCCGAGCGTCGGGTGCGGCGGGACGAGCTCGCGCGCGGCCTCGACGCCGAAGCGCTTCGCGAGCACCGAGCCGAGCGCCTTGACCTTCATCTCGCCGAAGCCCGGCAGCGCGACGAGGTTCGCCCGCAGCTCGTCCGCATCGGCGGCGTCGGTCCACACGTGCGCCGCGTCGCCATCCAGCTCGTCGCGGACGTGGACGGCGAGCGCATGGACGCGGGCCGCCATCGCGCCCGGGAAGCGGTGGACGGCCGGCCGCTGCCGGAACACCGGCTCGAGGTCGGCGGAGCCCAGCGTCTCGGCGTCGAACGCCCCGAGCCGCTCGCGCAGCACGAGCGGCCCGGCGAACGCCTTCTGCACGGTGACCTGCTGGTCGAGGACGAACCCGACGAGCAGCGCGAGCGGATCCGACGCGATCAGCGCATTCGCCTCGTCGGACTCCGTGAAGTAGAGGCGGTCGGGCGCCATGGGCCGATGCTAGACGGGCCGGGTGAAGTGGTGCGAGGCGATGACGTAGCCCGCGTTCAGGTAGAGCCGGTGGGCGTCCGACCGGTCGAGGCCCACGCCGGAGTCGAGATGCAGCTGGTCGCAGCCCAGCCGCGCCGCCTCCGCGGCCAGCCACTCGAGCAGCGCCCGGCCATGGCCGCGGCGCCGCGCGGCCGGCGCGGTGGACAGGTCGTCGACGTAGAGGAAGCGCCCCCAGGGCAGGTTGTGGCCGAGCCGGAATCCCGCCACGGCGGCGGCGTCGTCGGCGGGCGCCTCGAAGGCGCCCACCAGGCGGTACCCCTCGGGGCGCTGGAGCTCGTCGACGCGCGTGGCGAACGCCGCGGCGTCGGTCAGGTGCGGGCGCAGCTCGCGCATCGCCGCGAAGCCGCGCGCCGTGTGCGGCGGGAGGATCTCGTCGATCACGCCTCGTCCTCCGGGAAGCCGACGTCCTCCGGGTCCACGTCGTCGCGTAGGCCCTTGTAGGAGGGATGGCGCAGCGTGCGCGCGGTCGTCCACTCGCCGTAGTCGACGGTCGCCACGAGCTCGGGCTCGACGAAGCGCGCCTCGCGCGGCGGCTGGCGGCCCGCGAACGGGCTCGCGGGCCGCGCGCGGGCGGCGAGCAGCCCGCCGAGCCGCGTCAGCTCGGCCTCGTTGAACCCGGTGCCGACGCGCCCCGCGTAGCGCAGCTCGCCGTCCTCGTAGTAGCCGACGAGCAGCGCTCCGAGCCGGCCGGAGCGGTTCCCCGCGCCGGGCAGCCAGCCGCCGACGACCACGTCGGCCCGCCGGAAGTTCTTGACCTTGACCCAGCCGGGCGAGCGGCGGCCCGGCGTATACGGGCAGTCGAGCCGCTTGGCGATGATGCCCTCGAGGCCCTGCGCGCGCGAGGCGTCCAGCAGCGCCGCGCCGTCGCCGACGTGGTGCGCCGGGACCTGCCAGGTCGGCCCGGCGAGCTCGAGCGCGGCGAGCTGCTCGCGGCGCTCGTCGTAGCGCGCGTCCATCAGCGAGTGCCCGTCGAGCCACAGGAGGTCGAAGATCACGTAGGCGACGGGCTCGCTCTGGGCCAGGCGCCGGACCTGCGACTCGGAGGTCAGGTGCATGCGCCGCTGCAGGCGCTGGAAGCTCGGCCGGCCGTCATCGCCGAGGGCCACCACCTCGCCGTCGAGGATCGCCTCGCGCGGGCCGAGCGCGCGCCCCAGCTCGCGCAGCTCCGGATAGCGCGGCGTGATGTCGCGCCCGTTGCGGCTCGCCAGCCGCAGCCGCCCGCCCTCGCAGAAGCCGATCGCGCGCACGCCGTCCCACTTGACCTCGTAGGCCCAGCGCCCGTCGTCGCCCGGCAGCGGCCCCGAGCGGGCGAGCATGGGCTCGACCCGCTCGGGCATGGGCTCGCGCCCGGGATCCTCGGGCGGGTCCATGCGGTGGATCATCCAGTTCTTCTCGCCCGTGCGGAACAGCACGTAGCGGCCGCGGACGCGCGCGCCGAAGAACGTGACCATGACCTCGTCGTCGCGGAACTTGTGCGGCTCGTAGGTCCCGTGGTCGTAGATCGTCATCGTGCCCGCGCCGTACTCGCCCACCGGGATCTCGCCGTGGAAGTCGAGGTACTCGAGCGGGTGGTCCTCCGTACGCACCGCCAGGTTGTTGCGGCGCGGATCGGGCGGGATGCCCTTCGGCACCGCCCACGAGGCCAACGTGCCGTCGTGCTCGAGCCGCAGGTCCCAGTGCATCGAGCGTGCCTTATGCTCCTGCACGACGAAGCGCGGCCGCTCCTCCGCCGCGTCGTCGCCGCCCGCGGGGCCGGGCTCGGGTGTCCGGCCGAAGTCGCGCTTGCGGCGATACTCGCCCAGGCGATCGGCCATCAGGCCCCCATACCCGTCTCAGCGCCGTCCACACGTTAGGAGCGCGAGCATGCGGGTATCTTGCAGGCCCGTATGGAAGCGAACCCGATCGTGCTCGACGACGCCGCCGGAGATGTCGTCGTCGTGGTCGTGGAGGGCGAGCACGACATCTACACCGCACCGACGCTGCGCGAGCGGCTCGAGGAGGCCCTGGGCCGCGGCGGCGGCATCGTCGTCGACCTGACCGGCGCGACGTTCGTCGACTCGTCCGTCCTCGGCGCGCTGCTCGACGCCCGGCGCCGGGCGCTGGAGGCTGGTCAGGGCTACGTCGTCTGCGTGGGCGAGACCGTCGAGCCGGGCGTCCAGCGCATCCTCGACATCACCGGCCTCGTGCCGGTGCTGCCCGTCCTGCGCGGGCGCAGTGAGGCCATCGAGGCCGCGCGGACCAACGGCGACGCGGCATGAGCACCGCGCCGGAGGTGCTGCTCACGATGCCGGCCCGCGCCGAGGGCGTCGGCGTGGTGCGGCAGGCGCTCGCCGGCATGGCCGACGCGCTCGACTGCGACGCCGCGGTGCTGGCCGACATGAAGATGGCCGTCACCGAGGCCTGCACGAACGTCGTCGTGCACGCCTACGACGAGGCCGAGGGGATGCTCGAGGTCGAGATGCTCGCCGCGGACGAGGGGCTGACCATCGTCGTGCGCGACCACGGCTCGGGCATCCACCCGCGCCCGAGCCACCACCAGCCGCCCGCGCTCGGCCTGGGGCTGCCGCTGATCGCCGCGCTGTCCGACTCCTTCGAGCTCAAGGGCAGCGCGGGCGAGGGCACCGAGGTGCGCATGACGTTCGCGTACGCGCGCGACGCCGACCCCGCGCGGGCCAACCCGGTCACCGGCACCGTCGGCAAGGACGGCCGCTGGGATCCGGACGCGTCGTCGCGCGGCGGCGCGCCGGCCGGCGGCTAGGCCGCGGCTCGCAGCGCCTCGAGCTCGCGCATGCGGCCGAGTCGGCCGAGCGCCTTGGACTCGATCTGGCGAACGCGCTCCGGCGTGATGCCGAGCTGGCGGCCGATCTCGCGCAGCGGCGTCGGCTCGGCCGACCCGAGCCCGTAGCGCATGGCCACGATCGTGCGCTCGCGCTCGGGCAGCTCCTCGAGCGCGCGGCGCAGCGCCTGCTCGCGCAGCGAGACGTGCACGAGGTCCTCGGGCCCCGGTCCCTCGGAGGGCAGCAGGTCGCCGAACGCGGCGTCCTCGCCCTCGCCGAGCGGGCGGTCGAGCGACGTGACGGTGCGGGCGGCGTCGCGCAGGGCCGCCAGCTCGTCGAGCGCGATGCCGGCCTCGCGGGCGATCTCGGCGTCGGTCGGCGGGCGGTCCAGGCGCATGGTCAGCGCATGCTCGACGCGGACGACGCGGCGCTGGGTGCGGACGAGGTTGATGGGCAGCTTGATGGTGCGCGCCTTGGCGTCCATCCCGCGTTCCACGGCCTGGCGGATCCACCACGTCGCGTACGTGGAGAAGCGGTAGCCGCGCCGCCAGTCGAACTTCTCGACGGCGCGGATGAGGCCGAGGATGCCCTCCTGGATGAGGTCGAGCAACGTCAGCTCGGAGCCCTGGTACTTCTTGGCGATCGACACGACGAGCCGCAGGTTCGCGTTGATCATCCGCTCCTTGGCGTGCAGGTCGCCGCGCTCGATGCGCTTGGCGAGGTCGATCTCCTCCGCCGGCGTCAGCAGCCGGTGGCGCCCGATCTCGTTGAGGAAGAGCTGCAGCGTGTCCGTCGTGACGGCGGCCAGGGACGCGTCGTCGACCGGCGCCGGGGCGGCCTCGCGCCCGCAGTCGTCGCGCACCTCGAGGCCGCGGGCGTCGGCCAGCTCGTAGATGCGGTCGATGTCGGCGTCGTCGAGCTCCAGCGAGCGCGCCAGCTCGTCGACCTCGGAGAGGTTCAGGCAGCCGCGCTCCTCGCCGCGATCGAGAATCGCGGCGATGGGACCGTTGAGTGCGTCCTCCGGTGCCGTGCGCACGAAACTTCTCGTTACCGAATACCGGACCGCTGAAACGCGCCCGGCCGCGTCTGGAATCCGACATCCATGGGTAAGCCCGGGACGTGACGGGAGGCACCGCACGCGCCGTACGGGCCTCGGAGTCGGTCCGACTGCTGGAGGCCGACCCCGACCTCGGCGGCCTGATGAGCGACGCCCGGCGGGCGGAGGCTGAGCGCGACCTGGTCGTGCGCACGCACCGCCTGCCGATCGGGCCGTGGGACGTGTCGCGGCTCGCCGGCGCCTCCAGCGACCACCTCGGGCTGCTCGTCCTCGACGGCGTGCTGGCCCGCGAGCTGATCGTCGCCGATCACGTCAGCGCCGAGCTCCTCGGCCCGGGCGACGTGATCCGCCCGTGGCAGGGCGGGAGCCGCGGGAGCCTGCTGCCCGTCGACGCCATCTGGTCGGTGCTGTCGACGCTCACCGTCGCGGTGCTCGACCGGCGCTTCGCGGCCGAGGCCGCGCGCTACCCGGAGGTCACGGCCGCGCTGTTCGACCGCCTGGGCGAGCGCTCGGTGCGGCTCGCCACCACGCAGGCCATCTCCCAGCTCACGCGCGTGGACCGGCGCCTGAAGGCGCTGTTCTGGCACCTCGCCGAGCGCTGGGGCCGGGTGACCGGTGACGGCGTCGTCGTGCCGCTCGCCCTGACGCACCGCATCCTCGGGCAGCTGGTCGGCGCGCGCCGCCCCACGGTCTCGACGGCGCTGTCCGAGCTCTCGGACCGCGCCGAGCTCGTGCGCCGCCCGGACGGCGCGTGGCTCCTGCGCGGCGACCCGCCGGACGCCCAGACGCTGGCCCGCCGCCCGACGGCCGCCGAGTTGCGCGGGCAGGACGTCGTGCGGCCGGCCCGGCGCTTCGCGCGCGAGCGCGAGGACGTGGACCCCGACCAGCTGATCGCCGCGATGGACCGCCTGAGGCAGGCGCTCGACCCGGACGAGCTGCGCGACATGCTCGAGCGCAAGCGCGACACGGCGCACGGCTGACCTACTTCAGAGGCCGAGCGTCTTGCCCACGCCGGTCAGCAGCTCCTTGACGCGCAGCGGCCCGCCGGCGTGCGGATGCAGCGGCGGCGTGTCGGCGCCGTCGGAGCGCCGCAGCCCGTCGAGGAGCTCCATGAACGCCTCGTCGGCACCGTGGCGGGGCGCCCAGCGTAGCTCCTCGCGCGCCCGCGTGGTGTCCATCACCGGCACGCCGAGGCCCATGTCGAGCCAGCCCGGCGGCGTCGGCTGGAGCCGGGCCCGCCAGGTCGCGAGCGTCGCGGCGCGCACGGCCTTCGCCGGGACGGTGACCACCCGCGCGCCGACCAGCCCGCCGATCGTCTGGCCGTCGAGCACCGGCTCGGCGGCGATGTTGTAGGCGCCGCGGGCGTCGGGCGAGGTGGCCGCGAGCCGGTAGGCCTCCCCTACGTCGAGCGAGTGGACCGCCTGCAGGACGAAGCGCGGCGGCACCGGCAGGACCGGGATGAGCCGCGGGTGCACGAACGGCGACGGCAGCAAGGGGCCGATGAACAGCCGCCGGATCTCCGACGCGGCGTCGCGCTTGAAGATCAGGGCGGGCCGCAGGCGGACGACGCGCAGGTCCGCGGCCCGGGCCTCGACGGTGTCGAGGATGCGCTCGGTCTCCGCCTTGTGGCGCGCGTAGAACGACGTGCGCACGCCCTCGCGCGGATGGTCCTCGGCGACGCGCCGGTCCTTGGGGCCCGGCGAGTAGACGCCGATCGACGAGGCGTACACGAGCGCGCCAACGCCCGCTCCGGCGGCGGCCTCGAACACGCGCCGGCTGCCGTCGACGTTGACGAGGCGCAGGGTCGCGGGGTCGCGGGAAGGCTGGATGAGCCAAGCGAGGTGGATGACCGCGTCGGCGCCGCGGAAGACCGGCTCGAGCGGCGATGCCGTGACGTCGGCCTGCACCCAGCGCGTGCGCGGGTTCTCCCACTGCGGCAGGCGGCGCGCCAGGCCGACGATCTCCTCCACGGCCGGGTCGGCCGCGAGCGCGCGCAGCACGCTCGTGCCGACGTTCCCGGTCGCGCCGGTGACGACGATCTTCATGAACGCGAGCCTGCCCGCTGCGGGCGAACCGTAGACTCCCGGGCGAGTGGGAGCGGTTTCCGCGCTATCGGGGCTCGAGGGGGTCTTCGACGTCCTCCCGACGCCCGTGCTCGTGACCGACCCCGCGAGCGGGCGCGCGCTCTACGCCAACCCGGCCGCGCACGAGCTGGCCGGCGGCCGGTTCCCGCTCGCCGCCGGCCCTGAGGAGTACGACGCCGTCTACCGCTGCTACGACGAGCAGGGTCGTCGTATCCCGGTCGACGAGATGCCGGCGATGCGCGCCGCGCGCGGAGAGCGGGTGCGCAACTTCCAGATCGACTGGGAGACGGCGGCCGGGCGCCGGTCGATCGTGGTCAGCAGCGACTCGATCGAGCTCGGCGGCGAGACGGTGGTCGTCAGCGTGTTCGAGGACATCACGGACCTCGAGCGCGCGCGCCGCCAGTTCGAGCTCCTGGCCGGCGCGAGCGACGAGCTGTCGCACTCGCTGGACTACGAGGAGACGTTGGCGGCCGTCGTCCGCGCGGCCGTCCCGCGCTACGCCGACTGGTGCTTCGTCGAGCTGCTGCGGCCGGACGGGAGCATCGAGCGCGTGGTCACGGCGCACGTCGACCCGGCGAAGCGCCAGTTCATCGAGGAGTACGACAAGCGCTACCCCCTCGACCCCGACTCGCCGGTCGGCTCGCCGCACGTCATCCGGACGGGCGAGGCGGTCCTCATGAGCGAGATGCCGCCCGATTTCTGGGAGAGCGTCGCCCAGGACGCCGAGCAGCTGCGCCTCATGCGTGAGGTGGGCATGCGCTCGGCGATCATCGTGCCGCTGCGGGTCCGCGGCGCGGTGATCGGCGACGTCGCGCTGTCGAGCGCCGAGTCGGGCCGCACGTACGGCGACGACGACCTGCGCGCCGCGCAGGACCTGGCCGACCGGGTCGCGCTGGCGCTGGACAACGCGCGGCTGTTCACGGAGCTGCGGGGCGCGCGCGACGAGCTCCAGGCGATCCTCGGCGGCGTGGCGGACTCCGTCACCGCGCAGTCGGCGGACGGCCGCTTGGTCTACGCGAACCAGGCCGCGGCCGAGCTGCTGGGCTATCCGTCGCCACAGGCGCTGCTCGACGCGCCGGTCGCGGACCTGATCGGCCGCTACGAGATGCTCGACGAGCGCGGCGAGCCGCTCGACGTCAGCCGGCTGCCGGGGCGCCTGGCGCTCGCGGGCGAGGACCCCGCGCCGATGACGGTCCGCTACCGCCGCGGCGGCGACCGCCAGGTCCGGTGGTCGCGGATCAAGGCGACGCCCGTGCGGCAGCCCGACGGCTCCGTCCCCGTGGCCATCAACGTGATCGAGGACATCACGGAGCTCAAGCGCGCCGAGGAGGGCCAGCGCTTCCTCGCCGAGGCCAGCCGCACGCTCGCGAGCTCGCTCGACTACGCCCAGACGCTTGCCGCCGTGGCGCAGCTGGCCGTGCCGGACATCGCCGACTGGTGCGCGGTCGACCTGGCGGTCGAGGGCACGCTCGACCGGGTGGCCGTCGCGCACGTCGACCCCGAGCGGGTGGCGATGGCGCTCGAGCTCCAGAAGCGCTATCCACCCGACCCGCGCGGCGGCGGCGTCTACGACGTGCTGAGCACCGGCGAGCCACAGCTGTGGCCGGAGATCGGCGACGAGATCCTCGTGGCCGCGGCGCGCGACGAGGAGCACCTGCGGATCATGCGCGAGCTGCGGATCCACTCGGCCATGGCCGTTCCCATGGCGGGGCGCGACCGGGTGCTCGGGGTGATCACGTTCGTGTCCAGCGAGACGGGCCGCAGCTTCGACGAGGACGACCTCGCGCTCGCGCAGGACCTCGGGCTGCGCGCGGCGGCCGCCGTCGAGAACGCGCGGCTGTACGAGATCGCCCAGACGACGGCGCACACGCTGCAGGCGTCGCTGCTGCCGCCGCACCTGCCCGAGGTGCCCGGGCTCGAGCTGGCGTCGGCCTACCACCCCGCGGGCGAGGGCTACGAGGTCGGCGGCGACTTCTACGACGTCTTCAGCGTCGGCGACGACCAGTGGTATGCGGTCATCGGCGACGTCTGCGGCAAGGGCGCCGCGGCGGCGGCGGTGACCGCGCTCGCGCGCTACACGATCCGCGCGACCGCGGTGCGCCGGCGCGCGCCGTCGGCGATCCTCCGCTGGCTCAACGACGCGATGCTGAGCCAGGACGACGGTTCTGGGCGCTTCTGCACCATCGCCTGCGCGCAGCTGGACCTCAGCGGCCCGAGCCCGCGCGTGACGGTCGCCTGCGGCGGCCATCCGCCGGCGGTGCTCCGGCGCGCGAGCGGCGAGGTCGTCGAGGTCGGCGAGCCCGGCACGCTGCTCGGGCTCTTCGACGAGCCGGAGATCGTCGATCGCAGCGCCGACCTCGAGCTCGGGGACGAGCTGCTGCTCTACACCGACGGCCTCACGGAGGCCGGGGCGCCGGAGCGCGTCTGGTCGCCGGAGGAGCTGTCGGCGGCGGTGGCGGCCGGGGGCGGACGCGGTGCGCAGGAGACCGTCGCGGCGCTGCTGGCATCGGCGCTCGGCGACGTGCGCACGCCGCGCGACGACGTGGCGCTGCTCGTGCTGCGCGCGGTCGAGCGGGCCGGCTAGAGGCCCGGCTGCTCGCGCTGCGGCGGGTTGCCGGGGCCCGCGCCGCCGGGCGCGTCGCCCTCGGTCTCCGCCGGCTCGTGGTCCTCGGAGAGCGGCTCGCCGGCCTCGCCCGGCCGGTCGAAGCCGGGCTCGTCGTCGTCGGCGTCGCGCCGCGGGCGCTCTTCGGTGCTCATGGGTTCGGGTTCCCCGTCGCGGTGCCGTCGTCGCCGGGCTCGTCCTGCTCGTCGGCGCGGTCGGGCGCCGCCTGGCCGCCGCGGCGCTGCGCCGAGTCCTCCCCGCGGCTCGGCTGCTCGGGAGCCGAGCCCGGCGGGGCCTCCTCCGGATAGCCCGATTGCGACTCTTCCGTTCGCTCCATCAGGTGTCCGGTGCCCCGCCGGGGAAAGGCGAAAACGGGTTTCGCCTGCGAAGGCCGGCCGCGAGCGGCCGGCCTTCGGCGACGTTACTTAGGCGCGCCGCGCGTCGTCGACGTCGATCTGCTCCTTGCGGACCGTGTCGCTCACCTGGCGCTCCTCGGTGGTGACGTCCTTGTCGAGACGGACGCGCTCCTTCGGGACCGCGCGCTTCTCGGCGACGGCCTCCTCCTCGTGGAGCACGATCTCGTGCTCCTCGTCGGAGATGGCCGGGCCCTCGAGGGCGTCGTCGACGTTGGCGTCCGTGATCGGCTCGCGCTCGACGCGGACCTCCTCGCGGCGGACGGGCACGGTGTGCGTGACCTCGTCCTCGACGACGTACTTCTTCAGCCGCGCGCGGCCGGCCTCACGCTCGGTCTTGCCGACCGTGAGCTCCTCCTCCGAACGCGTCA
>Ga0126307_10001998_pt1 | contig 13669 bp, 9 predicted proteins | sample Plot28_FD_89955 | JGI IMG/M metagenome (GOLD analysis project Ga0126307, IMG submission 89955) | Serpentine soil microbial communities from UC McLaughlin Reserve, CA, USA - Plot28 | ecosystem: Environmental > Terrestrial > Soil > Grasslands | place: USA: UC McLaughlin Reserve, Lake County...
GTGGCGTCGGGGGTGCTCAGCACCGCGGAGAGCAGGACCACGAGGACCGCCTCGCGCACCCCGGCTCCGGCCGGCAGCACGACGAGCAGCGGGCCGAGCGAGAAGGCGATCGCGAAGCCGCCCAGCGCGACCGGGAAGGTCTCCAGCGGGTCGGCCCCCAGGCCGACCGCGAGCAGCCAGACGTGGCCGGAGTAGAGCACCCAGAACACGACGGCCACCCCGACGCCCCGGCTCACGTCCCGACCGGACAGCGGCACCTCCAGGCCGGGCCGGCGGAGCAGGCTCAGTGCCCGGTCGAGCAGCGCGTTGAGGACCTGCGGCACGAGCAGCACGAGCAGGACCGGCACCACGAGCAGGCCGAGCAGGACCACGCGGCCCTCGGCGCGCAGCAGCGCGGGCAGCGCTGCGACACCGAGCAGGACGCCGACCAGCGTCGTGACGCCGAGCGTGAGGAGGAAGGCCAGCCCCATCCGCTGCCGGGGGACGCCGAGCTCGCGGCCCATCCGCATCTGGGCCAGGACCGGCCAGACCGCGCCGGGGAGGTACTTGCCCAGCTGGGTGACGAAGAAGAGCCGGGCCGCTGGGCGCACCGGCAGCGTCGACCCGAGGGTTCCCAGCGTCCCGCGCCACAGCAGGAAGCTCACGAAGACGCCGACCAGCGCGAGCCCCAGCGAGCCGACGAGGACGACCGGCTCCTGGTCGGCCAGCCGGTCGACGACCTGCGACCACTGGCCGGCCAGCGCCCAGGCGAACGCCGCGACCGCGAGGACCAGGAAGGTCAGGGACAGCGCCGAGCGCCGCCACGTCCCGCGTGTCGGCCCGACGGGACCGTCCGGCCGTCCTGGCCCGGCCGGCTCGGCCACGGGCGGCCTAGACCTCGGAGCGGGACCGCACGATGAGGTCCGCCAGGAGGGCCAGGGCGCCGATCAGCATGCCGGTGATGAAGATGAGGACGGTGTTGACCGCGAAGCGGCCGAAGTGGGCGAACAGGTCGTAGACCGCCTTGGCCAGCCCGATGCCGACCAGCCACAGCGCCAGCGGCATGAGGACCTTGAGCGGGTTGAAGTACATGACCATCCGCAGCACCTGCAGGATGTAGCGGTAGGCGTCCTTGACGAAGTGGAACTTCGACGTGCCCGACCGCTTCGCGTAGTCGATCGGGACGTACTTGATGTCGTGCTGGTTGGACAGGAACGCCAGCGTGATCGTCGTGACGCAGGAGAACCCTGGCGGCAGCAGCCGCAGGTAGGGCAGCGACACCGACCGCCGGAAGGCCCGCAGCCCGGAGTTCAGGTCCGGGATCGAGGAGTTCGACAGCCGCTCGGCGATCTTGCGGATGACCCACTTCGCGGGGACCCGCAGCAGCTTGTGCGAGCCCTCCTCGGAGGTCCGGGCGCCGACGACCTGGTCGTAGGTCGGGTCGTCGACGAGCATCGACACCAGCTCGGGGATGCGCTCGTTCGGGTAGGTCATGTCGGCGTCGGTCCACACGACGATCTCGCCGCGCGCGTCCATGGTCCCGATGCGCCGCGCCGTGCCCGACCCGCCGTTGCGCCGGAACGGCATCAGGCGCATGTGCGGGAAGCTCGGCAGGGCCTCCTCGAGCAGCGGCAGCGTCGCGTCGGTCGAAGCGTCGTCGATCACGAGCAGCTCGTAGGACAGGCCGGACGCGTCCATCGCCGCGCAGATCCGCTCGACCTCCTCGATCACGTGCTCCTGCTCGTTGAAGCAGGGCAGCACGATCGTGACCAGCGGCGGGTCGCCGGGGCCGGGGTCGGGGGTCTGCTGCGTCACCTGGTGCGTGCCCGGGGTCGCCGGAGACATCGACTCCGTGACGGGCTCGGTGACGGGCAGTCGGGCGGTGACGTCGGGCGCGGGCTGCTGGCTCATGACCCGAGCCAGCCTAGGGGTAGTAGCCCACCACGTCCCCGACGAGGTGCGTCGACCCGGCCCCGTTGGTGACCCGGATCCGGTTCTTGGTCCCGACCCGCACCACCACGAGGTTCGCCGTGGTCCGCCAGGCCCGCAGCGTGAGGTCGGGGAACGCCGGGCGCACCGCGCCGTTGGGCCACGCGGTCACGAACGAGTTGCGCGAGGGGTCGACCGCCGTGAGGTTCATCACGACGGCGCGGGCACCGGCCGGGACCGGCTTGCCCTTGCCCGCGACCTGCACGGTGACGACGCCGCCGGCGCCCACCCGGGCCCGCGGGGCGCCGACGCCGGTGCGGGTGTCGAGCACCCGGGCCGCGGCGCGGGGCTGGAACAGGCGCCCGCCCATGACGGCCTGCGGCGCCCACCAGCCGACCACGTCGACGACGACGTGCGCCGTCGCGTCGCGCCCGGTGAGCTCGAAGGTGCCGCCGGCGAGGCGGGCGACCGCACGGTTCTGCACCGGCCGCCCGGGCGCGTACGACACGGTGGCGCTCCCCCGGTCGCTGCCGGCGGACGCGACGGTCACCGCGCCGCGGCCGCTCGCCGACAGGGCGGTCACGTTGAGCAGCGCCCCGCTCATCGACGCCGCCGGGATGCCGGACAGCGTGGGCAGCGTGACGGAGCGCTGCCCGCCGGGCACCAGCGGCCCGGCCGGGTCGCGCCGCGAGTCGTAGAGGCGCAGCGGCCTGGTCGGGCGGAAGACGTCACCACCGGCGGTCGGGTAGTAGCCGATGACGTGCACCGCGAGCTCCGTCGTGCCGGCGGCGTTGGCGATGCTCACCATGCCGTTGCCGCCGAGTGCGGTCACCGCCATCGCCGATCCCGAGCCGCCGGCCGGCACGTTGAGGGCCGCCGACGCCGGCTTGGCCGACCCGGTGGCCCAGGCGCGGACCGAGGTGCTCGCGGTCGCGCACCCGGCCGAGATGTTGAGCGCCACCGCGGCGACGCCGGACTCCGGCACCCGGCCGACCCCGGGCACCCGCAGGTCCAGCCGCTGCCCGGACGCCACGGGCAGGTTGCCGTCGGCGCCGGTGTCGTAGAGCCGGATCGGGTCGACCGGGACGAAGCCGGTCCGCCCCGGCCGGGCCGCCGGCGCCACCGTCGGCGGGGTCGATCGCGCGGCGTCCACGGTCACCGGGGCGCTCCAGGTGGGCGTCGACCCGCCGGCGTCGGAGCCGGTGAGCGCCAGGGTGTACGCGCCGGGGCGGACCAGCGCGCCGGCGTCGTCGCGCAGGTCCCACAGGGCGCTCAGCGGCACGGCCGGCGATGCGCTGCCGGTCACGGTCCGGACCAGCGTGGTGCGGCACGCGTCGCGGACCTCGAGCCGCCACTGCTGGTCGCTGCTGACCCGCGCGGTCGCCGTGACGGTCGACCCGGCCCCGTAGACGGCGGAGCCGGCGGACAGCCTCGGGTTGTAGAGGGCGGTCCCCATGTACGACGTGGTGAGGGCGCGGATCGTCGGCAGCTGCGCGTAGAGGTTGCTGCCGGGGCAGGACGTCCGCCCCGCGTCACGGTGCCCGGAGACGTTGCTGAAGGTGACCTTGGTGCCGGCCGAGTACCGCGACGTACCGCCGCCCTGGGAAGTGAGCACGGCGGTGCCGTTGGGGTCGCGGAAGTGCGAGCCGAGCTTCCACGCCATCAGCCGCGCGATCGAGTCGAGCATCGGCTGCTCCGGGGCGACCTTGTCGTAGTTGCCGAGCGCCGAGACGGCGAAGGTGTCCACGTTGAAGCCACCGGTGTGGGCGCCGATGACCGCCTTGGTAATGCCGCCGTAGCGGCCCTCCCACAGCCGGCCGAAGCGGTCGACCAGGAAGTTGTAGCCGATGTCCGACCAGCCGTTGCCCTTCACGTGGTAGGCGTAGACCGCCCGCAGGATCTTGGGCACCTCGGCCTCGGAGTAGCCGTTGGTCCCGGCCGTGTGGTGGACGAACCCGGTCTTGATGGTCGCGCTGTACTTCGGCGTGCCGCTGCGCAGCCGTTCGTCGGCGCCCCACTGGGCGCGGCTGTAGATCACCGGCTGGCCGGCGGCGGCCGCGGCGCCCTGCATCGGCCGGCCGGCCGTCGGGTCGGCGTCGGCCGCCGAGCTGCCCGGGTCGATCAGGTCGACCCGCAGGCCGCGAGGCACCGGTCCCGAGCGCACGTCCACCCGCACCTGGTAGCCGTCCGACGGCCCGACCCACAGCGGCTCGGTGCCGCCCCGGGCGTGCCGGGCCTCGCCGCCGCCCGGCGTGGGCGCGGGGTCCAGCGCGGTCCATGCGCTCCAGCCGTCGTCGCCGTGGGCGCGCACGAGCACGCTCGGTGCATCCCTCCCGGGGGGCGTACGTCGCCAGGTGACCCCGAGCAGGTCGAACTCGGCGACCCCGGTTCTCGAGACCAGCACCTCCGGCCGGTCGGGGGTGCTCACCTCGGCCGAGGCGGCCCGCAGGCTGCGCCGGGCCGACGGGGTGCCGAGCAGCGCCGGGTCGACGCCGCGCAGCGCCTCGGCGCGGACCTCGGGGGCCACCGGCCGGGGCGCCGCCGCCGGCAGGCTGACCACGGGCAGCGCGGTCGCCAGGGGCACGAGCACGCTGAGCAGGACGGCGGAGGGGGCCTTGCGCATGGAGCCTCGCTGACGGTTCGGGGCAGGTGTGCCGCGGGGGAGCCGGCTGGCGGCCGGCGCTGCGACGGGCACGAGGGATGGGGCAACTGTGACTGATGGTGCCAAAGATGCAGGTGGTGATGTGGTGCCGACGCGCCCACTCTGGTCCTGATCGACCGCCCGGTCCGGCCTCTTGACCGGCCCGTGATGCCCCCGGGCGGCAGGGCCGGCCAGGCTTTGCGATCCCGTGACCGCCGGGGCCGACCGCCGGCTCCGGGCCACCTAGGCTCGCCCGCGTGACGACGCCCGGACGCCCGGCCGCGGCCTCGCCGACCGCCCGCACCGCCGAAGCCCTGCTCGGGCAGGCGCTGCGGGCCGACCCGGCCCGGCCCCTGCTGACCTTCCACGACGACGCCACCGGGGAGCGCACCGAGCTCTCGGTGGCGACCTTCGCCAACTGGGTGGCCAAGACCGCCAACCTGCTGACCGACGACCTCGCTGCCGGGCCGGGGGACGTGTTGGAGCTGCGGCTGCCCGTGCACTGGCAGGGCGCCGTGTGGCTGCAGGCGGCCTGGGCGGCGGGGCTCGCGGTGCGCCTCGGGGCGCGGCCGGCCGGGGAGCCGGAGCCGGCCGTCGCGGTCGTGGCCCACGACCCGGCGGCGGAGGGCGCGGACCCGTCGGGCAGCGACGGCCGGGCCGCCGGGCGCGAGGTCGTGTCGCTGGGCCTGGGTCCGCTCGGCCTGCCGCGGCCGGGCGTCGTACCGGAGGACCCGATGGCCGTCGACTACGACCGCACGGTGCACCGTCACGGCGACCGGTTCGTGGCCCAGCGGGCAACTGGCCCGGACGACCCGGCGCTGCTGGTCGGCGCCACGGCCTACGACCAGGCGACGCTCGCGGGCCTGGCGGCCGTGGCCACGGCGTCCCCGCCGGGCGGCGCGCTGCTCGTGACGGAGCCGCTGCACGACCCGCGCACCGTGCTCGCCGGCCTGCTGGTCCCGCTGGCCACCGGCGTCACCGTGGTGCTCTGCCGCCACGTGGACCCGGCGGTCCTGCCGGCCCGGATCGCCCAGGAGGGAGCCGTCGCGGCCGTCGCGGAGGGCTACGGACCGTTACCGGAGTGGAACCGGAGCGTTGCGGGGATGCCCTAGGATTGCCAGTCACGCCGCCGTCCGTGCACCTTCCACCCCCGCACGACGCGCCTGACGAAGGACTGAAGCCCCCGGTGCAGAAGCTCGCTGGTCGGCGCCGCCACTCATCGCGCGCCCGGCACGCCGCGCGCACCCGACCCTTGCGTCGGGTGCTGACCGCGCTCGGGGTCACGCTGGCCGTCCTGCTGGTGACCGGGACCGCCACCGCCTTCGTCGCCTACCAGCGGCTCAACGGCAACATCACCCGCCAGGCGATCGACGACCTGCTCGACGAGGACGAGCGGCCGGAGAAGATCGTCGAGGAGGAGGGCAAGGAGCCCCTCAACATCTTGCTCATGGGCTCGGACAAGCGCAGCGGCGCGGCCGCGGCCAACGTCGAGGGCGAGCGTTCCGACACCACGATCCTGCTGCATGTCGCGGCCGACCGCGAGAGCGCGGTCGCGGTCAGCATCCCGCGCGACTCGGTGGTCGACGTTCCGCAGTGCCGGCGCACCGACGGCAGCGTGGTGCCGGCTCGCCCGGCCGAGATGTTCAACTCCGCGTTCTCCGAGGGCGGCCCGGCCTGCACGGTCAAGACTGTCGAGAAGCTCACGGACGTCCGCGTCGACAACTACGTGGTCGTCGACTTCACCGGCTTCAAGGACATGGTGAACGCGCTCGGCGGCGTCCAGGTCTGCATCCCGTACGCCGTCAACGACCCGCAGTCGCACCTCGACCTGCAGGCCGGCGTGCAGAAGGTGCGCGGCCAGCAGGCCCTGGCCTACGTCCGCACCCGGCACGGCCTCGGCAACGGCTCAGACCTCTCGCGCATCGACCGCCAGCAGGCGTTCCTGTCGTCGATGGTCTCGCGGGTCAAGGACAAGGGCCTCCTGCTGCGCCCGGACAAGCTCTACAACTTCCTCGCTGCCGCCACCAACTCGCTCACCACCGACCTGGGCGGGCTGCGCGACATGGCCGGGCTGGCGCGGGACGCCCGCGGCATCGCCACCCGCGACATCGAGTTCGTCACCGTGCCCAACGAGCCCTACACCCTGGACAACAACCGGGTGCAGTGGAAACAGCCGGCCGCCGACGCCCTGTGGCGGTCGATCCGCTTCGACCAGCCGCTGCCGGGCCACGAGCCGAGCCCCACCCCCGCGGCCTCCGCGACGGCCACGCCGTCCGGGCCGCCGCTGGTCACGCCGCCCGAGAACGTGCGGGTGCAGGTGCTCAACGGGTCCGGCGTCCCGGGCGAGGCCAGCCGGGTGGCCAAGGAGCTCACCGCGGCGGGCTTCCAGGTGGTCGGCGTCGGCAACGCGGCGCGCAACGACTACCTGACGACCGAGGTGCGCTACGACCCGGCCTACGACGAGTCGGGGCGCACGCTCGGCGCGTCCGTCGCCGGCTCCGAGGTGATCGAGGACCTCTCGCTGGGCACCACGCTGCTCGTCATCGTCGGGTCCGACTCGCCCGCCGCGTCGACGGTCGAGGTGACCGGCTCCACCGCCTCCCCGGAGGCCGAGGAGACCATCGAGGCCCGCTCGGCCGCCGACGACATCTGCTCCTAGCCCGGGTCAGGGCTGTCACAGGCGGCGCGCTGCACCGCCCGCCCCGCGGTTAGAGTCCTGCCGTGCCTGCCGACGACTCTGTCCCCGGTGCCCCTGGCGTCCCCGAGGCCCTGCGCCCCGCCGACAAGGTGAGCCCCTCGGCCGCCGCCGCGGTCGCCGACATCCCCGACGGCGCCACCCTGGCGGTGGGCGGGTTCGGCCTGTGCGGCGTCCCACAGCAGCTCATCGAGGCGCTGCACGCCGCCGGCACCACCGACCTGCGGGTCGTGTCCAACAACTGCGGCGTCGACGAGTGGGGACTCGGCGTGCTCCTCGCCGACCACCGGATCGCCCGCATGACCTCCTCCTACGTCGGCGAGAACAAGGAGTTCGCCCGGCAGTTCCTCTCCGGCGAGCTCGAGGTCGAGCTGACGCCGCAGGGCACGCTCGCCGAGCGGCTGCGCGCCGGCGGCGCCGGCATCCCGGCCTTCTTCACGGCGACCGGCGTCGGCACCCAGGTCGCGGAGGGCGGCCTGCCCTGGCGCTACGCCGCCGACGGGTCGGTGACGGTCGCGTCGCCGGTCAAGGAGACACGCGAGCTGACCGTCGCGGGCCAGACGCGGACGTACGTGCTCGAGGAGTCGATCGTCACCGACTTCGCGCTGGTCCACGCCTGGAAGGGCGACCGCTCCGGCAACCTCGTCTACCGCGAGAGCGCGCGCAACTTCAACCCGCTGTGCGCCACGGCCGGGCGGGTCACGATCGCCCAGGTCGAGCAGATGGTCGACGTCGGGGAGATCCGGCCCGAGGAGGTCCACACGCCCGGCGTCTTCGTCCAGCGGGTGGTCGGGGTCGGGCCGGACGTCGAGAAGCGGATCGAGCGGCGCACCGTGCGACCGCGACCCGGCGGCGAGGGGAGGGAGGGCTGAGATGGCGCTGACCCGCCAGCAGATGGCCGCCCGCGCCGCCCAGGAGCTGCGGGACGGCCAGTACGTCAACCTCGGCATCGGGCTGCCGACCCTCGTGCCCAACTACCTGCCGCCCGGCGTGCACGTCACGCTGCAGAGCGAGAACGGAATCCTCGGCGTCGGGCCCTACCCGTTCGAGGGCGAGGAGGACGCCGACCTCATCAACGCCGGCAAGGAGACCGTGACGCTGCTCCCCGGTGCCTCGTTCTTCGACTCCGCGACGTCCTTCGGCATGATCCGCGGCGGCCACATCGACGCCGCGATCCTCGGCGCCATGCAGGTGTCCGCGGCCGGCGACCTGGCCAACTGGATGATCCCCGGCAAGATGGTCAAGGGCATGGGCGGCGCCATGGACCTCGTCCACGGCGCCAAGCGGGTGGTGGTCGTCATGGAGCACGTCGCCAAGGACGGCAGCCACAAGATCGTGCCCGAATGCACGCTCCCCTACACCGGCCGGGGCGTCGTCGACCGGGTGATCACCGACCTGGCCGTCATCGATGTCGTCGATGTCGTCGACGGTTCGGACGGCGGGCTGGTGCTGCGCGAGCTCGCTCCGGGAGTCGGCCTGGACGAGGTGCGGGCGGCGACCGGGGCACCGCTGGACGTCCCGGCGGAGCCGGTGGTCATGGCCGCGCCCGCTCCGTGAGGCGGCACTCCCCTCGCCTCACCGACCTGGCGGTCGGGCTCGGGCTGGTGGCGCTGCACCTGGTCGTCACCTTCCAGGTCAGGCCGCACCCGCGGTGGAACGACGGCATCTTCGTCCTCGACGACGCCGCCGCGTTCCCGGACGTCCCGCGCCAGCTCGACCACCACGCCCTGCGGATCGGCAACATCTTCCCGGTCCGCGCCTTCCTCGAGGTGTTCGGCTACGGGCAGTGGGCCTACTACGCCTGGCCGTTCGTCACCGGCATCCTGCTCGTCGTCACCGTGTTCTGGCTGGGCACCGTGCTGTTCGGACGGTGGACCGGGGCCGCCGCGACCGTCCTGCTGGTCTTCCACCCGGTCCTGGTCGACACGGTCATCTCGGTCGGCAGCGAGCGGATGACCTCGTGGCAGCTGCTGCCCGACATCCCGTCCACGGCGTTCTTCACCCTCGGCTTGGCGCTGCTGGTGACCGGTGCGCGCCGCGACGAAGGTGACCGCGACGGCTCCGCTGCGGCCTCCCGGTGGTCCGGGCCGTCCTGGTGGTCCTGGTGGTCCTGGTTGTTCATTGGCGCCGGCCTGGCCTTCGGCTGGGCCTACCTGGTCCGCGAGCTGACCGTCTTCGTGTTCCCGGTCGTGCTCGGTGTGCTGGCCGGCTGGCGGCTGCCCCTGCGCCGCTGGGTGCAGGTCGCGGCCGGCATGCTGTCGTGCCTGGTGCTCGAGCTCGTCGTCAACTGGTGGGCGCACGGCGACCCGCTGGTCCGGCTGAAGGTCGGCAGCGAGCACGGCAGCCCGATCGCCGACCTGACCCGGACCGACGCGCTGCTGCGCTTCCCGCGCGCGGTCGTCCTCTACCCGCAGACCGTCGTCGTGATGGCGACCCTGGTGCTGACGGTGCTCGGGGCGCTGCTCGTCCGGCGGCGCGGCCTGGTGCTGATGCTCGGCTGGTTCGTCTCCATGTGGCTGCCCCTCACCCTGGTGTCCGGGCTGATCGACCCGGGCTTCATCCGGATCAACGCCTCACTGATGCGCTACTGGGTGCCGGTCCTGCCGCCGCTGTGCCTCGGTGCGGCGGCCGCGGTGGCGGCCGCCCTGGGGGCGGTGCGGGCCCGGCTGCCCGAGCGGCACCGAGGGGCCGGGCGGGTGCTGACCGCCGCGGTCGCCGCGGTGGGGCTCGCGGTGTGGTGCGTCCCCATGCTCGACGACATCGCCGACAACCCGCGCGACGCGGCATGGAACGACGTCCGCTCCTTCCTCGCCCGCAACGACGCCCGGATCGACACCATCGTCACCGACGACCGGGACGCCCTGATCCTGCAGATCTACTCCCGCGAGGCGCTCGGCGGCGACCGGGTGGTCCACGCCGAGGTCGAGCGGACCGACCACGAGCTGGCCGAGCCGCCGGCCTCCGACGGCGACCCCGCCACCTGGCTGGTGTGGAGCCCGGTGATGTCCCGCACCAAGCCCAAGGCCGCACAGGGCTGGGAGCCGGTGCTCAAAGAGCGCCAGCTGAGGGTCTACGCCCCCACCGGCTAGTCCTGGGACCCTTGCCGCGTGCCTGCGGCGAGGTCAGGTCCAGTGGCTCAGGTCGCGGCCGAGCAGCGCGCCCAGCTGCTCGTTGTACGGCCGGAAGTGCTCCACGAGCACCTCCCGGGTCACCGGGTCCATGGCGACGTACTGCGTCTTCCGCATCCGCCCGGTCTCATCGCGCTTGCGGTAGGCGTTGGCCTGGACGTCATCGATCCAGCCGGCCGGGCGCTTGACCACCCGCAGGAAGCCGAACAGGTGGCGCAGGCTGCCCTCGCGGTCGCCGATCAGGTCGTCGAGGAGCATGACGTGCACCCGGTCGCGACCGTAGGAGTCGAAGAACGGCACCAGCTGGTCGGCGTACTCACCGCGACGGACGTAGGTGCCGCGGCGGCCCTCGGCCTCCTTCCACAGCTCCGGGCCCTCGCGACCGATCAAGTGGCCCAGCAGGTACGGCCGCTCGAAGGCCACCGCGGACTCGAAGGTCGGGAAGACCTCACGGGTGTGGCGCTCGAGCTCGAAGCGGCGCAGGTCGTGCCAGTAGTGCGAGTAGGCCCGGTCGACCGGGTTGCGCAGGATCACCACGAGCCGCGCCTTGGGCAGCACCTGGAGCATCCGCTCGCGGACCATGGGCCGGTACAGGTAGTACGGCGTGGCCTCGCCGCGGCGGCGCTCCCACAGCCTCGGGGTGAACTGGGCGGCGTACCAGTCGATCCCGCGGTCCCAGTGGGTGTCGAAGAAGTGCAGCTCCTTGGTCCGCGGCATGTGGATCTGCGGGTGCCTGCGCAGCATGCGGTAGAGGCTGGTCGTCCCGGCCTTCTGGGCGCCGACGACGACGAAATCTGGGAGCGGCACGGTGGCCGGACGTTATCAAATCCCCTGGGTCAGCCGTAGGTCGGGCAGCGCCCGCCGCCCCAGCGGTGGCAGTCGAGCAGGATGGCGTCGTACGTCCGCAGCACGACCTGGCCGCCGAGTGTGCGCAGCGGGGGGTTGACCGCGCCGAGGAAGCGTCGCAGACGCTCGTTCCGGCCGGACCCGCCGTGGATCACGACCGTCTCGCCGGGGTCCAGCACGTGGTCGGACGGCAGCTCGTAGACCCACGGCCAGATCTCGACGACCAGGTCGCCGCTGCGGACCTGCGACGGGCCCGAGTTGGTGATCGCGACGTACTCGCCGTTGAGCGGGCCGCCGGGGTCGACTAGGACCTCGGAGATGTGGACCGCACCACCTGTCGGGTCGGTGCAGCCGACGACGCACGGCCAGGTCATGTACGCGCGCATGTCTCCGCGGGGGTCGACCAGGTAGGCCCCGGCGCCGAGGTGGCGGCGGCCGCTCTGGTCGGCGTTCTGCAGCATCGGGGCGCTGCTTCCGAGGTACCGGTCGGTGAAGGTGTTCGTCCCGTATCCGACGTGGACGGTCACCGTCCCGCCGGGCGGGATCGCACCGCCGGCCGGCACCTTGCGGCTGCGGTCGTTGCCGACCCGCAGCGTCCACCCGTCGATGTCGACCGGCACCGTGCTGACGTTGCGGATCCGGATGAACTCCTCGTTGCGGCGCTGCGCGTCGCTGAGCGCCTTGGTCGCGTCGGCGTTCCACTGCACCGTCATCTGCAGGGCACCCTCCGGCCCGGGGCCGGCCCCGCAGCGGTCCTCGTCGAACCAGCCGGTGTCGGCCGCGGCGGCCAGGTCGGCCGCCCGGTGGTGCGCCTTGCTGTTGGTGACCTCGCCCTTGCGGGGCATCCAGACGCCCATCCCCCGCTCGAGCAGCCAGGTGGTCGCGTCGACCTGCTGCCCGCCGGACTTGACCAGGACGCGGCGCTCGGGACGCCCGCGCAGGCCGCTGCGGCCGGTGTCGGACCGGAGCACGACCTGCTCGCCGCCGACGAGGCGACGCAGCGCCCTGGTGGCCGCGTCGTAGCCGCACTGGCCGTGCTCGGGGGTGTCGATGCCGATCAGCCGCACCACCGCCCGGTGGTCCACGATCACCGTGTCGCCGTCGACGACCTTGGTGACCCTGCCGGTGTCGTAGGTGCCGGCCTGGCCGGACGTGAGAGGCCCGGCGACGAGCAGCGGCACGACGGCTGCCGCCGACGTCAGCGCAGCCAGGGCAGGGCGGAGCACGGAACGCATACTCCGATTTTCGGTAGCGGCCCTTTCCCTCTTGAGCGTCCACCACCTAGCGGTTCGCCACCTAGCGATCCACCAGCTATCGATCCACCAGGGCGAAGACGTCCTCCCACTGCGCGAGGACCTGGTCCGGCGCGAAGCGCCGCACGCTGGCGCGGGCCGCCGTGCCGAGGCGCCGCCGTAGGTCCTCGTCGCCCATGACCCGGTCCAGGCCCTCCGCCAGGCCGGCCACGTCGCGCGGCGGCACCACGACGCCGTCCACGCCGTCGGTGACGATCTCCCGCACGCCGGGGGCGCAGTCGAAGGCCACGCAGGACAGCCCGCACGCCATGGCCTCGGCGAGCGCCATCGGCAGGCCTTCGTGGATGGAGGAGAGGGCGAAGACGGACGCGGAGCGCAGCTCGTGCTCGATGTTGCCGGCCAGCCCCGGCAGGGTCACCCGGTCCTCGAGGCCGAGCCGGGCAGCCTGCTTCTCGAGGGCGCCGCGCAGCGGGCCGTGGCCGAAGATCCGCAGCTCCCAGCCCGGGTGGCGGCCGGCCACCCGGGCGAACGCGTCGATCAGCCGGTCGTAGCCCTTCTCCGGCGCGTAGCGGCCCGCCGCGACCACCACCGGGGCCGTCAGGTCGCTGGTGTGCTCGGGGTAGAAGCTGAGCGCGTTGTGCATCACACCGACGTTGTTGAAGCCCTCGAGCTCGAAGCGCTCGGCGTCGCGGTGGGTCAGCAGCAGCATCAGGTCCACGTCGCGGTAGTAGCGCTGGACCCGCTCCCAGCGGGTCGAGGCCAGGGAGGCGTCGAACGACTCGTGGCTCATGCCGATGACGTGCAGGTGCTCGGTGTCCGCGTCGGCCACCCACTGCATCGACCAGACCTGCATGACCACGACGACGCCGGACCGGGCCTCGGCGAAGACGGCGGAGAGCCGGTCGACGGCCTCCTGGTGGGCGCGCTCGTGGCGGCGCCCGGCCGCCCGGTTGCGCGGGTCGAGCCGCGCCGCGAGCCGGTCCATCTCCGGCGGCAGCGGCTCGGGCTCCTCGTTCAGCACGAGGTGGCGGTAGGGCCGGGCGCCGTAGTCGTGCGCGACCTTCGCGTGCTGGACGCCCACCACGGTCACCCGGTGGCCGGCGTCCTGCAGCATCCGGGCCAGGTTGTCGGTGACCCGCTGGACCCCGCCGAGCTCCTCGATGTTGTTGGCGACCAGGAAGACGTCGCGTGCCGTCAA
>Ga0126307_10002000_pt1 | contig 13666 bp, 16 predicted proteins | sample Plot28_FD_89955 | JGI IMG/M metagenome (GOLD analysis project Ga0126307, IMG submission 89955) | Serpentine soil microbial communities from UC McLaughlin Reserve, CA, USA - Plot28 | ecosystem: Environmental > Terrestrial > Soil > Grasslands | place: USA: UC McLaughlin Reserve, Lake County...
CCTCGGGCTCGTCGTCCCGTCCAGGGCGCGGGCTATGCCGAAGTCGGCCAGCTTGGGGCTCCCCCTGTCGTCGAGGAGCACGTTGCGCGGTTTGACGTCCCTGTGGACGATGCCCCGGTCGTGGGCGTGGGCGAGGCCGGAGGCGATGTCGGCCCCTACCCGCGAGAGCATCGTCTCGGGGAGCGGCCCGTTTCTGTCCATCATCTCTTTGAAGTCGCCGCAGGGGACGTACTCCATGACGATGTAGGAGACCCTGTAGCCGTCGAACTCACCCTCGCCGGCGTCGTAGACCCTGACGATGTTGGGGTGGGAGAGCCTGGCGGCGGCCCTGCCCTCGCGCCGGAACCTCAGGCCGACCTCAAGGTCTTCGGGGTCGGGTTCTACGACCTTAACGGCGACGGGACGGTCGAGCACCTCGTCGCGGCCCAGAAAGACACGGGACATTCCGCCCGGGCCGAGCTCGCGCACGAGCACGAACCTGTCCCCGAGGCGTCGCACGGAGCCTCTGGGGCCGATACCCGAGACTAGATAACCTCCCTACCCATGGCGCTGGCGAAGGGTTGCAGGGTGTCCTTCATGTCCATCAGCGCCTCGACCGGAAGTGCCTGCTCCCCGTCGCACAACGCCTCCCGCGGCTCGTGGTGGCTCTCCACCATCAACCCGTCGGCCTCGGCCGCCACCGCCGCCTTGGAGAGCGGCACCACGAGGTCGCGCCGTCCGGCGGCGTGGGAGGGGTCCACGATCACCGGCAGATCCGTCAGCCTCTTGGCCACGATGACAGCGGAGAGGTCCAGCGTGAAGCGCGTGCTCGTCTCGAACGTGCGAATGCCGCGCTCGCACAAGACCACGTTGTCCCCGCCCGCTGCGGTCACGTACTCGGCCGCGAGCAACCACTCCTCCACCGTAGCGGAGAGCCCCCTCTTCAGGACGACGCCGTGGTCCGTGCCCGCTATCGCGGCGCCCACGCGACGCAGCAGCGAGAAGTTGGCCATGTTGCGCGCGCCTATCTGCAGGATCTCCGCGTGCTCCATGACCATCTCTATGTCGTAGGGGTCCATCACCTCGGTGACGACCTTGAGGCCGAGGTCCCCGGAGACCCCGGAGAGGATCTTCAGCCCTTCCTCGCCGAGGCCCTGGAACGAGTAAGGGGAGGTGCGCGGTTTGAAGGCGCCGCCGCGTACGTAGGCGAAGCCGGCCTCCTTCACGGCCTTCGCCGAGGCCACGAACTGCTCGTAGCTCTCCACCGTGCACGGACCCGCGATCACCCTGAAGGTTCCTGGCCGGATCATGCCGTTCCGGGTCTTTACGTCTGTCTTTACGCCAGTCGAAACGTTCATCTTAACTGGGAAACTCCCCGCGTTGGATCTCAAGGTCGCGGATGCGGTGCAGGATCAGCTCGAAGATGTCCCTCATCGAGGAGTCGTAGATGGGACCTGGGTTGATCTCGACGACCTTCCGCAGGATCTCCTCCTCCCGCCTCGGGTCGTAGACGGGGGAGCCGGCCTCGGTCTTGAGGGCCATGATCTCCTGCACGATGCGCGCCCGCTCGCTCAAAGCCTCGATGAGCTCCCGGTCGACCTGGTCCACCCGCTCCCTGAGCTCCCTGACTTTCTCCTGTGTCTCGGTATCCGCCATAGGATCTGAAATTGTATCAGCGCAGGCATCAGGCTACAGGAGATTATGCGGTGCCGCATTCGGTCCATCGTCCAGGCGTGTTGCAAGACCGGGCAAAGGAGCTTAGTCTTACGCGGTCGGGATACGTCGACCACGACCTGAAAGCTGTACCCTGATGCCTGTAACCTTTAGATCCGAGCTCGACCCTTTGAGACCCTATGTTCCCCCGAAGTCCTGGAGGATGGCGGCGGAGGGAACGGATGACAGCTACGCGAAGCTGACCTCGAACGAGCTGGCCTTCGGCCCGCTCCCCGAGGCCGAGGCCGCTCTCTCAGAAGCTCTGCCCCGCGCGAACCGCTATCCGGATAGCCACGCTTCCCGGCTCAGGCAGGCCGTGGCCGACACGAACCCCGGCACACGGACGCGCAACATCCTGGTTGGTAACGGGTCGAGCGAAGTCTTATTGAACGTTCTGCAACTCGTTCCGGTTCCGGGCGAGGTGGTTTACGGCTGGCCGTCGTTCAGCCTCTACCCGTCGGTATGCGCCGTTCTGGGAATGACGACCCAGGAGATCCCGCTGACGGAGGAGCAGGAGATCAAACCGGAAGCTCTTCTTTCCGCGGTCACGCGGGAAACCCGCGTGGTGATCCTTTGCAACCCCAACAACCCGAGCGGCACGTTCGTCGGTCTGGACCGGATAAGGGAACTTGCCGACGAGCTCCCTGACGGCGTGCTCCTGTTCGTGGACGAAGCCTACAGGGAGTTCGTGGACGATCCCTCTTACGAAGACTCCCATACCCTGGCCCTGGAGCGGGAGAACGTAATCATGGCCCGCACGTTCTCGAAGGCGCACGGGCTGGCTGGCCTCCGGGCCGGCTACGGCATAGCCTCCGAGCGGATCGCCGACTACGCCGAGCGGGTCAGGTTCCCGGTCTCGGTCAACCTGGCCGCGCAGGTCGCGGCCACGGCCTCGATGCTCGCGCATGAAAAGGTGGTGGCGCGGGCCGCGTTCGTCATCGGGGAGCGTGACCGGTTGCAGGGGGCTTTCCGGGACGCTGACCTCGAGTTCATCCCTTCCCAGGGTAACTTCGTGATGGTCCGGTTCTCTGCAAAAGACTTCGAGCGTTCCGGGGTCCTCGTGCGCGAGGGCGAGGCCCTTGGCTACCCGGGCTGGAGCCGGGTTACGGTCGGCGACTCCGGCGAGAACGACCGGGTCATCGCGGCGCTGGCATGACCCGCACGCTCGGCATCGTCGGCGTCGGCCTGATCGGTGGTTCCGTCGGCCTCGCCGCCGGCAACGCCGGATGGAACGTCGTCGGCGTAGACGATCCGGAGGTCCTGGAAGAAGCGGGTCGTATGGGCGCCATCCACCGCGCCTCAACGCTCAAAGAGGTCCGCGGGGCCGACCTCGTGGTGCTCGCGGCACCCATCTCCAGGGTGACGGCCCTGCTCGGGGACCTCGCCCCGACGGACGCCCTCACAACCGACGTGGCCAGCGCCAAGGGAGCCATAGTCGCCGAGGCTCAGCGTCAGAACCTGCGCTTCGTGGGCGGACACCCCATGGCGGGCAGCCAGCTCTCGAGTATCGCCAACGCCCGCGCCAACCTCTTCGAAGGAGCCCGCTACTTCCTCACCCCCACGGACCAGACCGACCCTGACGATTACCGCGAGGTCGCTGGCTTCGTAAGGGAGCTTGGCGCCGTCCCCACCGCCGTAGACCCCGAGAAGCACGACCTCCTGGTGGCTGCCCTCTCGCACCTGCCCCACCTCATGGCGGCAGCCCTGCTCAAGGTCGCCTCGGACATCTCTCCAGAAGCCCTCTCTTTTGCGGGACCGTCTTTCCGGGATCTCACCAGGGTGGGGGCCTCCAACCCCGAGCTCTGGTCGGATATCCTGGCCGAGAACGCGCCGGCGCTCGGCGAGGCGCTCGGTGCTTTCGCCGGGGCGATGGCGCAGCTTGGGAGCGAGATCAAAGACCGCCAGGCCATCGAAGGCCGCTTTTTGCAGGCCCGCGAGGCCTACGATGCCCTCGGCGGCATCCTGGTCGAGAAGAGCGGCGCGAACGTGGACGTGGCCATCCCGGTCGAGAACCGCCCCGGCGTCTTTGCCGAGGTTACGACCCTGATGGGCTCGAACGACATCAACATCCTCGACCTCTACGTGAGGCACTCCAACACCGAGAGGGCGGCCCTGATCCTGACGCTGGACGCCGAGGACGCATCCGAAGCTCGCGGGTTGCTCCGGGCCGCAGGTTTCACGGCGGAGCTTCAGGGCTAGAACAGGTGCCGTAGTGTGCTCACGCCAGCTTGGGTGCTACGGCCTCCTGGAAGTATGCTGAAGCTTCGAAACGGAGCAGAAAATCCCGCATCGAGGTCTGCTCGATGTTCGAGAGGTCGGAGGAGATATCCGCGGCTACTTCGAAGTAAGGCCGCGGTTCCATGCCACACCTGACGGCGCATACGTAAAGGGCACCCAGCGCCGCGCAAGTGTCCCTGAGATCAGTGCCTATATCGTCTATCGAAATGGCGACCAGACCGAGACGCATCCAGCAGTCGTCGCAGGTGTCGGCGAGCTTGTGGCCGAACGACCATGCCTGGGCGAGCATGCGTCCTCGCACGGCCGTCCATTGGCTGAAGGAGATTCGTATCTCGCGTCGTAGGGTCTCCTCGCCCCGCAGATACAGCCGGCACGCAAGACTCAAGTCGGAAGCCAGTTCCTCTCCTCCCGGCTGCCGGGCGGGCTCACCGAGCGGCGCCCGCAGCCAGCCCCGGCGGTACGCCGCCTGACGGTCGTCCATCCTGACCTTCAACCTTTGCCAGGGTTCTTGAGCGGACGCACCTTCTCCCGGCCTGTCAGCCACTACTTCTCCATTACATGTCGCAGTGCGCCTTCGAGATCCGGGTAGCGGAACTCGAAGCCCGAGTCTGTGAGCTTGGTGGAGTCGACACGGATGCTGGCCAGGAGCTGCTCTTCAGCGAAATCCCCCAGGGCCAGTCGGGCTACGGGAGCGGGAAGCGGAAAGACGGTCGGGCGATGCAAAATGCGATTTAGGGTCGTAATGTACTCGCGGGCGGTGACCGAACTCGACACTGCGTTGACGGGACCTTGCAAAGAGTCGGTGGCAATGGCGTGAAGGATCACGCCCACCACATCCTCGGCGACGAGCAAACTCCAGAACTGCCTGCCCGACCCGATCCACCCTCCCCCTGTGATCTTGTAGACAGGTAACCTGGCGAGCGTAGAGCCTCTAGTTTCGAACGTAATCTCGAACCTGGGATGCTCGATCCCCGCCTTGATGCCCAGAAGATTCCGGGAAAATCCCTGGGGAAACACTATTCCAAACCTGGGATGCACGACCCTGACACCGGCACTCCGCGCCGGGTCCGCCGCCCGCTCCCACTCCTGGCATACCCTGGCGAGGAAGCTGTTTCCGGGGCTACTGTCCTCCCGCAGGAGCTCGTTTCCGCGACTCCCGTAGTAGTTGATACCCGAGACAGAGACCATCACTCCAGGCGGCTCAGGGAGGCCGGCGATGGTCTCGGCGAGTAGGCGGGTGCCCTCTCTCCGACTGTCCATGATGCGCCTCTTCTTGGCCGGCGTCCAACGGCCATCCCCAACGTTCTCCGCAGCCAGGTGTACTACGGCGTCCAACCCTCCCAGGCGCGAAGGATCGAGGACGCCAGAGGCGGGGTCCCACCTAATAGTGTCCTCCGCGGAAGGCTCCGAACGGCTCAGCCGGATCACCCGGTGTCCGAGCCTCTCAAGCTCCAGGACCAGAGCCGACCCGATAAACCCCGTCGCCCCACTCACGAGAACATCCATGCCCCTCCTCAAACGCCGACCACTCTTGACCCATGATAGCGTCCAAAACCCCACAGAAACGTATGAACTCTCCCAGACCTCCCACGTGACCACAAACCTCACTTGACAAAGCCACGACCGCGCGTGTTATCATCCATATGGATGGTGTATGGATGTTCGAAAGGTGAATAGAAGATGGAATGCCGGCATGAGTGAGACGGAGAAGATCACGATCAACCTCGGGCTTGTGGATCTTGGGCAGATAGATCTACTGGTACAGGAGGGCTTTTACTCCAACCGCACGGACTTCATCCGGACGGCCATCCGCAACCAGTTGGCAACGCACGCCGAGGAGGTAAAGCAGACGGTGGCGCGCAAAACCCTGGTGCTCGGGCTAGAGCACTACACCCGCCGTGATCTGGAGGCGGTACGCGAGGCCGGTGAGACCCTGGAGATCCGGGTTCTCGGCCTGGCGAGCATCGACGACGATGTGGACCCCGAGCTGGCCCGCGAGACCATAAGCTCGTTGGTCGTGCTCGGCGTCCTCAGGGCCAGCCCGGCCGTAAAGTCGGCGCTGAAGGACCGTATTCAAAGTTCGTAAAGAAAGGAATTCATCAGCATGAACGACCAGATGCAGAACGGCATGGCCGAGGCCACGCGCCTCACGCAGCAGGGCAGACTGGAAGAGGCTACTGCAGCCATCCAGCGCGCCCTCGGCGGCACGTTCGTCCCTACGTCGAAGCCGGGGTCTTCTGGCGATGCGCATAGTCCGATAGACGTTGCGTCCCGGGTCGTGAAGGAGACCCATCGAGGACCGGCTACCGGCGGGTTCGGAACCCTTCGTAGGCCTGACGCGGCCACGTGGAACGCCCCCCCACCGAACCTACTCACCCACGGCGTGGCGGGTATGCCGAGGACAAACTCCGGAAGAGCGTCGTCCCCGAGCGTGCCCGAGGGAGCGAGTTTCGTCGAAGGGTCTTACACCAACGGCGCGGGGACGCGGTCGTACAAGCTCTACGTCCCCAGCCGCTACACCGGACAGGCTGTACCCCTGATCGTCATGCTCCACGGTTGCACCCAGAACCCCGACGATTTCGCCGCGGGCACCCGCATGAACGAGCTCGCCGAGGCGCACACCTTCCTCGTCGCCTATCCGGCGCAATCCGGCAACGCCAACATGCAGAAATGTTGGAACTGGTTCCAGGCTTCAGACCAGCAGCGCGGCCGGGGGGAGCCGTCCATCATCGTCGGGATCACGGAGCAGGTAGCGGACGAGTACGAGGTCGCCGAGGGTCGGGTGTACGTGGCCGGGATGTCGGCGGGCGGAGCGATGGCCGCGATCCTGGGCGCGACTTATCCAGATCTGTACGCGGCGGTCGGCGTCCACTCCGGGCTCGCCCCCGGCTCTGCCCACGATATGCCCTCAGCCTTTACCGCGATGCGGCAGGGCGGGCCGGTCGTCGCACATCCCGAGAATGCTGGCGGGGGAAGCCGGAAGATCGTACCCACGATTATATTTCATGGGGATGGTGACACGACCGTCCATCCGCGCAACGGCGAGCGGCTCCTGGCCCATCTGGACACAGGGGGTCGGAACGGCTCGTCACCGCGGGTGACGACTCGTCGGGGTGGCGTGCCCGGCGGTTACGAGTACACGAAGTTCACCTACAGCGGCGCGGACGGCCGGGACCTCGTGGAGCGCTGGAGCGTGCACGGACTCGGTCACGCCTGGTCCGGTGGGAGTCATCCTGGCTCCTACACCGATCCCAAGGGCCCCGATGCGTCGGCCGAGATGGTGCGTTTCTTCCGGCTGCAGGAGAAATCGTAGCCGGGAAAGCCTTGCCCGCCGGGGCCTTGTACTACAGGGGGTTCTCGCGGCGAGGCCCTTCTCGCCGCGAGCTCTCCCGCCGTGCCGGAAGCTCGCCGTTCGGGTCGACGGGCGGGGCCTTCAGGCTACGTTGCTTCTCTTCGGCTTGCGAGCCGTCCTCACCGGCGAGGGAGGCGCCGCCGGCGAGGGCACCGATCGTTCCTGCGAGGTCCTGTATCTCCGAGGGGACGACGAAGAGCTTGCTCGCCGGACCCTGCGCCATCTCGGGTAGGGCCTTCAGGTAGAGGTAGCGGAGCGACTCGGGCGAGAGGTCGGAGCCTTCCAGGCGCTCGAAGAGCTTGCCCGTCATCTCGATCTGGGCGGCCTGGACGTTGCGGTAGGCCTCCGCCTCGCCTTCGGCGCGCAGGACGGCCGAGCGCTGCTCGCCCTCGGCGCGGAGGATCGAGGACTCCTTCTCGCCTTCCGCTTTCAGGATCGCTGCTCGTTTGTCGCCCTCCGCGGTCAGGATCGAAGCGCGGCGGGTACGCTCGGCCTGCATCTGCTTCTCCATCGCCTGCTGGATGTCCCTGGGAGGGATGATCTCCTTCAACTCCACCCGCGTGACCCTGATGCCCCACTTCTCCGTCACCTCGTCCAGGACCGTGCGGAGCTTGGCGTTGATCTCATCTCGGGAGGTCAGGGTCTTGTCCAAAATGAGGTTGCCTATGACGTTCCTAAGCGTAGTCTGGGTGATCTGTTCCAGCGCCAGGTGGAAGTTGGCGACCTCGTACTCGGAGGCCCTGGCGTCCACGACCTGATAGTAGACGACGGTCGAGATCTGCATCCCTACGTTGTCGTTGGTGATGACGGCCTGCGGCTGGAACGCGATGACCTGCTCCCTAAGGTCGGTCTTGGGCAGCATCTTGTCCACCACCGGCACGACCAGGGTGAGCCCGCTCTCGGCGGTGCGGTGGTAGCGTCCGAGGCGCTGTACGATCGCCACCCTGCTCTGGGGGATGATCCTGACGGCCCTCGCGGCCACCAGAAAGACCACGAGTACGACTACTGCCAGTGCTATGAGACCGCTCACGACTTGTCCTCCTTAACCTCTACGGTATCTACCAGTGCGGTAAGCCCGTCAGTGTCGAGCACCCTGACCCTGGCGCCCCGCTCTATCTTCTCGTCGGGATGGAGAGAGCGGGCGGTCCAGAACTCGCCGCTGCCCACGCGCACCATCCCCTTCCCGCCGGCTTCTATCTCCTGCGTCACGACCGCGCTCTCGCCCGTGATCCCGCGGTGACCGGCATACCCCTCCGCGCCCCTCAGCGCGAGCCGGTTCAAAAGCGCGGGACGTAGGATGGCCATGCTGAGGGCCGAGGCCGCGACGAACCCCACGGCCTGGACCGTGATGCCGGCCCCGAGCAGGGCCGCAACGAGCCCGACGACGGCACCAAGCGAGAAGAAAAGCAAGAAGAAGGAGACGGTTAGAAGCTCGCCGACGAAGGCAAGAGCCGCCAGTACAGCCCAAAAAACGATTTCCCAAGATTCCAAATCTCGTATCTCCTGTCATAAGTTTATACCACCACCTGTTGCCGAGAACCGGACTGCGTTCACACCATCGGCCTACAATACGTCCGATCCTAACCTGACGGGAGGAGCGACCATGAGCATCGAATCGGACAGGAACCTCGCCGGGTTGCGCCGGGCGGGCAGGGTGGGGCTGGACGACCTACTGACGGAAGGACTGGTCATCACCATCGAGCCGATCATCGCCTCCGGCGTAGACGGAACGATCGAGGGTCCGGACGGCTGGACCATCAGCACGGCCGACGGCAGCCCAGCCGCGCACCACGAGCACACCATCGTGAGCACGAAGGGCAGCCCCATCGTGCTCACGGCGGCGTGAGCTCCGGCGCGATGAACGATGGAGAGTTACTTACGCTGCTCAAAGAACTCGACGACCCGGCACACGCCGAGGCGCCTCCTGGCTTCGACCGTGCCAGCGCCGAGCGCAGGTTCGCCGCCCTCGTCGGAGAGATCCTGCTGAGGTTTGGTACGGTGGGCCGGTGCGAAACCGGCATCTACATCCAGGACGCGAGCTTCCACGGGAACGTAAGCCTGCCGTTCGGGGAAGGTCGTCCCTCGCCGGAGCTCATGGTGAGCAACTTCGGAGACCTTGCGACCGTCTTCGACCCGGCCGGAATCCTGACCCGACAGTCGCTCGCGCAGGTCGTCGCGGCGCTCGAGGACTCCGGCTACGCGTACGTCCCCGAAAGGCTTCTCCGGCTCCCGTACACAGGCACCAGCCCGGGCGGAATCGAGACGTGGGCGCATCGGTACTTCGATTGGGTCTGAACGCTGGACGATACATCAGCATCGGCCAGGAAAACCCGGCGCAGACGTGCCGGACTTCCGGAGGAGAAGATGGACCCCGTGCGCGTAGTCCTCGACTTAGAACACGTGGATGCCCGCTTGATCAAGGGGATGACGGAAGGGTGGCGGGAATGACGGTTCGGGACGCGAATCCGATGGAGATCTGGTCTATCCGAGCGCGTCATCGATGATGCGACGATGGTCGAAAGCCAGTTCGACGGTGGCGGGGTCGAGGACTTCGACCTCGGCGGCGTCGGAGGAGGCCTGCATCTGGCCGGAGAGGACGCGGACAAGGAAGGCAACGCTGACGTTGTGGCCGCGCGGGTCGCGGTCGGGCTCTGAGTAGACGCCCACCAGGCGCGCAACCTCCACGGCGAGCCCCGTCTCCTCCGCGGCCTCGCGCACGGCGGCCTCGTGCACCGTCTCCCCCACCTCCACAAAGCCCCCTGGCAGAGCCCACTGCCCCTCGAACGGTTCGCTGCCGCGACGGATCAAGACGACCCCGTCTTCGGCGGGTATGACCACGTCTACCATCAGCTTCGGCGTCTCGGGTCCTGCCAAGATCCGTACCTCCCGCACGTTCGACGACCAACCCGGGGCCAATTATACGCGTCCCCGGGGCGCCTCCCCTCCTGGCATCAGGTATGCTCTGCGGAGTGACAGGTACGGACACGTGAAGGTTCTCTGCATCAGCGACAAGGTGGAGTCGATGCTCCACGGTCCCAACCTGACCTCCTACGCCGGGGATGTGGAGGCTGTTATCTCCTGCGGGGATCTGCCCTTCGATTACCTGGAGTACATCGTCACCTTTCTCGGCGTCCCCGTCTACTATGTGCTAGGGAACCACGATCCCGGCCCGGATGGTCCCGAGTATCCCGGCGGCTGCACGCCGCTGGACGGGAGGGTCGTGCAGACGGAAGAGGGGGTGGTGCTGGCCGGGCTCTCGGGCTCGCCCCTGTACTCTGGCGGCCCCAACCAGTACACCGAGGGCCAGATGCGCCGCCGGGCGTTGGCGCTCTCGATCAGGGTGCGCTGCCGGGGCCTCTTCGGGCGCCCGAAACCCCGGATCTTCGTCACCCACTCCCCGCCTTTCGGCCTCGGGGATGCGGAGGACGTGGCCCACATCGGCTTCCGGTCGTTCGTTGACCTCATCGACAGGCACCAGCCCCGGCTCTGGCTGCACGGGCACGTGCACCTCTACGGGCCGGACCAGGAGCGGGTCAAACAGAAGGGAGCGACCAAGATCTTGAACGTCTACGGCCACCGCATCCTCGAGGTATGACTCTTGGCGCCCTTGTTGCCGGGACCCGGGGGCTGTAGATTGGTTCGCTAGAGAAGTTTATGGACCCCCACGAACAGTCCGACCGCGACTTTTCACGCGCCCGCAGGAGGGCTTTCCTGCGGAGGATCGGCGCGTACCTGCGCAGGGACCCCGGCTCCAACCAGTTGCTCTCCTTCGAGGAGGTCAAGGGGGCGCTTGGGGCCGTCTCGCAGGTCTACCTGGGTATGCGCGAGGTGCCGGTCTCGGACATCGTCGGCAGCGTCGGGCGTCACAGGGACTTCGACAGGGCCTTCCTGCCCTCCAAGCCCGACCTCGGGACCCGCTGGAGGCGGATAGACGAGATCATGGACAGGGGCGAGGAGCTACCCCCCGTGAGCCTCTACAAGATAGGAGACGCCTACTTCGTCCAGGACGGCAACCACCGCGTCTCCGTGGCCCGCCAGCGGGGCGTTGAGATGATCGACGCCGAGGTCATAGAGCTCCGCAGCAGGGTGCCCGTAGACTCGGCGCTGACGGCCCGCGACCTGCTGCACAAGCTGGAGCATCGCCATCTCCTGGAGCGGCTGCCATTCGACCGGGTGCTGCCGGAGATAAAGGTCCAGTTCTCGGACGTCTCGGACTACAGGAAGCTTGCCACCTACATCGAGGCGCACGGTTTCAGGGTCACCCAGCTCTGGAGGCGCTACGTCTCGCCTGAGGAGGTCTTGAGAGACTGGTACGAGTACGGCTACCGCCCCATAGCGGAGATGATCCGGGAGGAGCGCATCCTCGACGCCTTCCCGGGCCGTACCGAGCTCGACCTGTACCTCTGGATCGTCTACCACCGCGAGAGGTTGGCGCTGGAGGCGCGCGACGAGAAGATCTCACCCCAGGTCGCCAAAGACGACATCCTGAAGCAGTCTCCCCGCCGCCGGCGCCGCTGAAGCGGGCGCCGGCCTTATAATCTTCGCACCGCGAGCACACCGAGCGACGAAGGGAGCAGCATGGATACTCCTACCGACGGGCCGGCCAGCCAGCCCGAGAGGAATGCCGTAGAACCCCGCAGGAGGCGGCGCAAGTGGCCCTTCGTGGTCGGGGGTCTCGCCGCGCTCGGTCTGGTCGGCCTCGCCGGCTTTATCGTGGTCCTGATCCTGGCTTCCGGGGTCACCAGCGGTCCGACGGCCCCCGTCCTCTACGATGAGGAGTACGTCTCCGGCGCCGGGCCCGACAAGATAGCCGTTATACCCGTCGAGGGCGTGATCTCCCCGGCCGAAGTGACCACGGGCGGAACCCGGCCCACGGCCACGCCGGAAGGGCTCGCGGACGCCCTGCGCCAGGCCGGCCAGGACCCTAGCGTCTCCGCGGCGGTGCTGGAGATCAACTCCCCCGGCGGCGGGGTGACGGCGAGCGACGAGATGCACCAGAGCATCCTGGATTTCAAGGCGGACACGGACAAGCCGGTCGTGGTCTCCATGGGAGACGTCGCCGCCTCGGGCGGCTACTACATCTCGACCGCGGCCGACCGCATCGTCGCCAACGAGACGACCCTGACGGGCTCTCTGGGCGTCATCTTCGAGTTCACCAACTTCGCCGGCGCCGCGGACAAGTACGGCGTCGAGCTGGTGGTCGTAAAGAGCGGCAAGTACAAGGACATAGGAAACCAGTTCCGCGAGGTGACGCCCCAGGAGCGCGAGATCATCCAGGCCATCGTGGATGAGGACTACGCCCGGTTCGTGGACGTGATCTCCGAGGGCCGTGGCATCCCGGAACAGAGGGTGCGCGAGATCGCCGACGGCCGCGTGTACTCGGGCAGCCGGGCGGAGGAACTGGGCCTTGTGGACTCATTCGGGGGCCTCGACGAGGCTTCCACCACCGCCGGCAGGCTCGCCCACACCAACGACACCACCGTGGTCCGCTACGTCCAGGAGCCCACCCTGAGGGACACCCTCCTGGCTCGCTTCGCCCCGCCAGAACCGCAGGCCGAGCAGATCCTGGACGCCGTGGGCCTGAACCTGGAACCGAAACCCTACTACCTCTACCGTCCCTGAACAGAGCGGCCAGCTCTCAGCCCTTCAGCATTTCAGATAGCCGAAAACCGTCGCAAACTCGAGAAGTAGCCGGACCGAGACGACAAGAGGGAGGTCCCCGTGCGACGGGGACCTCCCTCTCTAGGTGACTTGTCGAGCAGCTACCCTAGTACAGCGGGTAGCGCTTCCCTGCGAAGTAACCGTCGATCCACTTCATCTCGCTCTCCACGACCTTGCCGTAGTAGACCGAGGCGTGGACCACGTAGTCGTTACCGGAGTAGACCGCGACGTGGGTGATGCCTGAATAGGGGCCGTACTCTTTGAAGAAGACCTCATCTCCTCGACGGAGGTTGTCCCTGTTCCAGACCTTCCTCGAGCCGCCGTCGTACCTCCACTGCCTGGCCTCGATCATGGACAGCCTGTGCCCGAAACGGCGGTAGGTCTTCTTGGTCTCGCACGTGCAGCTCATCAGGTAGGTCGTGCAGGTACCCCACGCGTAAGGGGTGTACATCCAGCGCCTCGCCACCCTGACCACGTCGGCGCCGTTGGGGGCGTCGCTCACCGAGGTAGTCGAGTAGGTAGCGTCCCCGCTGCTCGCCGCGGTCCCTCCAACAGCCGGGGCTCCGACAGCCGGGGGCGCGGTCACGTCGCCGCGAACGACGGCCACCGCGTCGGCCACGCTGCCTCCGGCCGAGAGCTGGATGGTGCGCTCGCCCTTCCTCATCGCGTAGGTGCCCAGCTTGATCCAGTCTCCACCGTCCGTGGTCTGGTCGACGCTGGTCC